>Ga0180301_10002406_pt1 | contig 14697 bp, 16 predicted proteins | sample GuaBasSediGuay16_FD_121797 | JGI IMG/M metagenome (GOLD analysis project Ga0180301, IMG submission 121797) | Subseafloor sediment microbial communities from Guaymas Basin, Gulf of California, Mexico - Guay16, Core 4569-2, 12-15 cm | ecosystem: Environmental > Aquatic > Marine > Hydrothermal...
ATCCCATACCGTCCCTAACCATACTGCTTCACACAAAAGAGAAATATCACATATACAATCAATTCACCCCACCCGGAGACCCTACACTGGCTATATAATAACAGTATCGTATGCGCCGAAAAAACAAAATTTTCAGGCAAAATGTATGAGAATCTCCTAAGCGAGGAGCTCTTTCCAACATTAATTTTCGATTAACCGTGATTAAACGAAAACCAATCCGAAAATATGTGACAAAAATTTTGAAAAAGCTTGAGGAATTGGCCATAATGACGATACAACTTATTTCTTCTTTTTATTTTGGTTTATTTGATGATTTATCTTTGGGATTTCCTTTGCTTCAACGATTATTTCGAATTGGAATTTTGTTTTTGGGTTCTTTAGAAGCTTTTTGTATACTTGCTTTGGGATTATATCATCAAAAAAGATAAACTCCTTAGGCTGTCGGCTGTTCTCGATCAGTTCTTTTAGGTGCTGCTTGAACCATTCTTCTGTTCTTTTGGAAATTTCATAATGCTTGGATAAATATGAGGTTTCCCAGCAACTACAAAAATATCCCTCAAAAATTGTTTCTTTTCTATACATTATCCTTCATCTCCCCAAACTTTCTGATCCAAGAGAATCTTCTTCAAATAATTGATTTTCGACGAGTTCGCTGACCAAATATTCGACTATTCCCTCTTTCCAATTCATTATGGGAAAATAGTCATATTCCTTGTCTGTTAACGCCCTTTTTGCCACATCAATTAGGGCGGTTAGTGTGCAGTAGAAGAATATTTCTCCGCCTAGCAAAGGGTAGATGTATGGCTCTATGTCTATCCACATGGTTCCCTTAACCCGTTTACCTGTCTTTACATTTAAGTACCGTAGTGATAGGCGGGCAAAATAGCCGTCACCCTTAAAATGTTTCTTCAAAGCTTTTTTTATCTTCGCTATGTTTTCTTTGCTCAGAACGCAGACTGGATCAAAATTAGGTTCGCCAAATAGAATGTACAAGATAAGTTGTAAATAGGCTATGCCCCTGAGTTTGCAAGAATCAATTTTATAGCTACCCTTATGACCCCGGTATACACTCTCCATCAACACAGAATCAAAGTATTGTTTAGGATCAGACAGGTCTACGCCCCACCACTCAGACAAGACATTTTCGACTTCTCTTACTCTATTTAATGTCACATTCTCTCGTATATACTCCAAAACTGGATTTTTCCTCTCAGACGGTTTACCGCGTAACATCTCGTCCAGTATCCCCTCTCAAACTTTATCAACTGTTTTGATCTCTTTCTTGCTATTTCTTCGCAATTTGATTCTAAAGGCGGTAGATGAAGTCCCGATTATTATGCAGAGGGGCACAAAAACATTTGTAATGCCCGAAATGGTTCGGTATATGCCGTAAATTAGTACAATTATGGATACACTTAAGGCAGTGACGAAAAGGAACCGATATCTCTTTTCACGCTTTAGAGATTTTGGATCAAGGAGCGCGAATCCCAGCATTACCATGCTAAAATCTGAAATGACTAAAGCGTCTGGAAGGGGAAACTTGAGGAGATAGCAGAGTAAAAGGAAACCTAGGAATGAAAACGTCCCTACCGTCAATATTGTCGCGTGGAGAATCCAAAGATACTTCTTTAACATAGACATAAAAACACCTTGCAAACAATTTTGACTGTTCATTTAGCTTTTGCCATCTTCTTGAGTTCCTTAGCTTTATATGTGTAATTTAGCCTTCTTGTTTCGCTGCTTTCTTTCCGGAATTGAATCGATATCGTAATGAGGGTTTCGTCGTTGTCGATGTCTGTAAGTGTGAAATCAGGAACACCGATTTCAAATTCCATCTCGACATCGCCGAAGTCGAGATCTAATAGGAAGTTTCCTCTCAATAGAATATTGACTAGAGAACCTAAATCTATGCCGTTTGATTTCAAAAACTCGGCTATTTCATACAACATTATATGCCTGTTAACAGCAAAGTTCCCTATCATAGAATTTTCAAAGGCATTATGCGATCTCATAAATTCCTCCCGCATTTGAATAGCGATTCGTAATCTTATCTTGATTATGCTCTATTTATTTGGATAAACGCACTATTTCGCTCATATTCGAATTCCACTTTTTCTAAGCCGAAGCAAAACGAAAAATCAAAACATGGCCATAAGCACTGGATTTGCTATTCAAAAATTTACATGAAACTTTAAAAATCGAGCAATTTACTCTAACATTCCTTTTCTCTTCAATTCGCCCCATCTATGTTCATACAGTTCTCTATTATCGAATATATCCTCTTCTAATGGAGAAAGCCCCTTAGGCCACCATTTTCTTTTAAAATAAAAATTTCTATCATGACTATACTCTAGGTAGAAACTTCCCTTTGTAAAAACTCCAGATTTCCTTTTACCTCCCATCGTGCGTTCGTCATTTCTTCACATTTGATAACGAAAATATGCTGTGGGTATGCCCTATCCTTCTTAGCAGCTATTAATATACAATAATCGAATTTTCTGTCAATAAACTGTTTTCCCATTGAAAATCCCCAGCCCCAATAGGGTATCCCCTGCGCTCCCTTGACAAAAGGATCCTTTGGATCATAATGTAACACTGCCCACTTTACTTCAAGTTTTTTCTTCGTCTTCGCCAAGATTACATCACAACTTCCAGAGCGATTAATCTCCACTTCTTTCCTTCTTTGACCGAGTTTCGGGTCATGCTTCAAAAGCTCGTGTGCCACAAAAAGTTCCGCATATTTCCCACCTACTGATGTATGAACATTTAGCCCGTTAAGAAGCGAAAATGTAACAACCTTGTCCATGCAACTAAGAACCCTTTTTAGCTCATTCTTGTTCAAATTATTTACCTCGCTTCTAAGTTTTATATTTAAGAGTTAATTTGATGATATTGTTTTAATTATTGTACTGTAATTCATATATTGCGTTTCTGTTAAGAGAAATTAAACGAAGAGTTTGGTCAAATATATGACGAATGTGGAAAATCAGTTGCTATAAGTCGATAGCTAGTCGTATGAAGTACGTAAATGTCATTGGATATTCACTGTAACAGAAACTTTCTCAAAAAAGACTGTCATAGAGGATTAAAATACTGAAAGGAGGATGCGGGCGGAAATAGAATAAAATATACGTTCAAACCATGGGAAGGGTGGGAGCAGTGGTTGTCGTTAACGAGTCTAAGCATGGATGTTTTATACCTAAATTCACTACACCAAATCTGCAGAGATTTGGCGATTATTTTAGGAGGTTAAGATTTTTACTATATCCACCATAGCTTGTTGTTTGTCGATGCACATAAATGCGAACGCTTTTCGCATTATCAGCAAAGTTTATATCATTAGGTATTAAGCCCAAATAAGCCTTTATTTCGTATCTACCGCCCATTTCTGGAGTCCATGTAATGTTAAGAGTTTTTGTTTCCCCTGGAGCTAACGTTATTGTGTAAATGCCTATGAGAGGGTCACTTATTCTCATGTAGCTTAGGCTTAAATCGAAAGTTTCGGTGTGATTTCCGTTATTAAAAATTGTAATGTGAATTGTCACGGCCTCGCCGACTTTGGGCTCCGATGGGAATATGTAAAGTTCGGTTATGTTTATTGAAGCTTTGTAGGTTGAGCTCGCTAAGACTACTAGTGAAGTTGTTTCTGTGTTAACGTCTCCGCAAGGCGTTCCATTGAAGTAATAGTTTGTTATTATGCCGCCAGTATTAGGATCTTGTAGGCTCCACATCTTTGAAATTAATTGCTCTTCAAACTCAAGCGGCTGCTCCAAAATTTTCGACACGTAAAGAAGAAGCGCAAGCTTATAGGTTGCATATTTTCCGTCTACTTTAGCAGCTTTATCATAAATTCCAAGACTTGTGAAGTTCCACATCTGTCTAGCTTCGTTGAAAAGCTCTATAGCTTTGGTATCATTTCCTTGGAAGTGATAGGAAAGCGAGGCGAAAAGTAATAAGTCTGCATACTCCCTCCAATCTATCATTCTGACGGTAGAATTAGCAATTTCAGTCTTAATTTCGTACGAATTGTTAACAAGCGTATAGGGTACGGACAAGTTAAAAGGTACAGGAACGACATCGCCCAAAACAGCTTCGTGCTTAAAGCTTCTTGGCAACCCAAAATCGTCTGTTGGTAGATTATAAGCCTGAGCAAGTTGCTTAAGTTTAGACTTGATTGCATTAGCCACTGTAATATTATACCTTTCAAGAGCTTTAAATGCAAAAAGGTTATCACTTACTAGCCAATAGGTGTTAGGTGCTGCCTGAGGAGCCTCTCTGCACAAACCTACAGTCTCGTTAAATTGATTCAGCAAAAAGTTGACAGCCTCGTTTATTCTCAAACACTTAAGCAGAATTAACGAGAATTCGTAGGGTCCAACTACCTCAAACTTATTTTTATTTAAAAGGGAGACTGCATTATAGATTCTCTCATTAACATCTGGAAGGGATCTTAAGACATGAACTGATATGAAAGAAGGTTTTCCATTGGATTGCTCAGCTATGGTCTCTAGATCTTGCGCAATTTTTTCAGCAGTCTGACTTGTGTATTCAATGTGATATCTCGTTTTGACCCAGACAGATTGTTTGAGCAATTTTGGTGGGCCCGTTCTCGGAAAGTATCCTTCAAAAAATCCTCTTGAAAAATTAACATAGTTTGAATATGAATCCATGAGAGCAGTAGATGCACTACTAATGGGGTAGACAAAGACATTGCGGATATTGAGCTTCTGTAAATATTTATTTGTCATCTGAAGATATTGAGGTAGCAGTTGGCTTGGAAAAGCATCTGGGTATATGTAACCTAATCCTGAACAAGAGGCTATGAATTCATCGCTTGACGATGCATTCTCAAAATAATAAAGTAGCATTCCCGGAGCAAGTTCTAGAAGTAAGGGTTGAATTTCCCAACCCAAAGGAATTTTTCCTCTAACTGGTGAATCCCAAGCACCTACGAATCGCCTGCTAACGCACCATAAGGCATCCCCATCAGAGTGGAAGAAGGTTACATAAGTTTTATTTTCAATTTCCACATCGCTAATTTGAGGCAAATGCTGCCTTATCGGTACTGATGGCCTAATTTTACAGTGAAATGAAAAGTTTGGAGACTCCATACTGCAAAGAACTATTAAACCGTTCTCTGATGCTTGCCTTACATGAGACTTCTCAGATCCATTAACACAATGCCATCCAAGAACAATCCCTAGATGTTCCATTTCAGAGAAGAACTTATTTTTCAGTCCATATTCATCTGGAATTGTGCTTGATAAGCTTATTACGGCTGATCTTCTGCTTACTAAGTAATCAATAATTTGGGGAACTGTGCCGCTAGTGTAAATTTTCGTAGAGCAACTAGCTACTACCTCCCATGGTCCAGATGGATTGGTCGAAATGCTAACTTTGTATTGCTGATAGATTTCCATGATCAATTCAGCATTTACATCTTTGCCGATGTTTAGCCTGTAAATCCAGTACTGATTTTCATCTGCAATACGGTGCCCGTCCCTGTCTATCCACGATCCGTCTGAGTCATACATTATTAGAGCTTCAGCAGGTGTATCAGGCACGATATAAGACACATTTGTGGACCCCACTCTAATTTCCATGTAATAAAGTTCTGAACCAAACCCGTCCTCTGGGAAAGCATCTTCAAATTTTATGTAAATCGTGCCAGAGGCCTGAAGATAAGACGTTAGATTTACTGTTATCCAATGCGGTGGCGTATACGTATTTCCAATGAGTGTATGATTACACAGAGGCCAAAGAAATTGATATTCCCATTGGTAGATCTCAACTTTAGACATCCCGGCGAATTTTCCTCTAAGATCCATATCTAAACCCACACCTATTTTTTCAACATCATTAATCATGTCCGGACTAATCACAATAGAGCCGTTTAGACCAGCTATCGTTGTTGCTATGTCAGTTGAATAAGCCACTCTAGGATCGTAAACAACATACCCTGTTACATAATATTTTGTCAGATTGAGGAGCTGAAAGACATCATCAACCACCATATATGAAATGTTGAATCTTTCGTGGTAATAGTCTATCCAAAACCAATCGTCATCAGTAAAAATCAAAAATATATCCCCTTTGTTTGTTTGCCTATTTACAACACCTTGTAACGTAGTAGCCAAAATTCTTACTGGATAAGGTTCCTTAGACACATCAAAAACGTAAACATCCACGTCCTGCCCCATCAACGATCGATCAACAAAATTCCCGTCATCTCTAATTGTTAAGTTCCACGCCGGGATTATCAAGGCGAAAGCAAATGCAATAACAGCAAGGGCTTTGGCAATTCTGCCTAACAAGGCTTTTTCACTCTATGGAAGGGTGACAAAAATTAGCTTAAAACCTTTGCGAATCTTCATAACTTACTTAAAAAAGGATTAGGGTGCTCCAACATTTATGCTTAGAATATCGCATCATGTAATAAAAGAAATTTTGGAAATGGAGTAGGAGTTACAACAAGATATACATCTAAATGACGAAATACCTGATTGTTGTTCTATTTAATCAAGCATCTTTAGAGTCTATTAAGCGTTCTTATTTGAGCATATAGTTAAGTAAATTGCGCTCTGAGGTGATCCATAAATTTACGATGTCATGGAAGGCTCCTAAATACTCTTCTACCGATGTTTTCAAAAATGGTTGCGGGACTCCAAAGATTTCAGCACCTTCTAATATTGCCCTTCCTACGTCTGTCGTGCTAATATGTTCATGAGCATTAAATGACAATTTCCCGTAAAGTTTAGCTATAATCTTCTCCGGCCTTTTAATCGGATCGAAAAGTCTCCACTTTGCCAATAGTTTGTAAGTTGGCCTTATTTCAGGCCTGGGTTGATGAATTAACTCAAGTACGTCGAAGATATAGACAGAAGTTCTCTCTAAATGTGAACTCTCCTTAGGGTTATTGTCTAAAATCTTCTTTAGACCATTTATCAGACGCTTCAATTCCTTTATTTTCTCTTCGTCTGTCTGGCTTAGAATTTTGTCCAATTCTGCAGACTTTCTGTACTTTTCTTGGGAAAGGCATTGAAATAGCAATCCCTGAAAAAGCATATCCATTGAGCATCGTAATAGAACAAAAGCGACGTTGTAAAAGTTGCATAGGGCATTAATTAGGCTCCTTCTCAGCGTAAATGTTCCGTCCCAATGGTAAAGTATGAAGGCTGAGAGTTTTTCGTATCGTTCTCTAATCACTTTCCCATCTTTGTCTAAAATTCCTTGGAGGAGTGTATGACCTACATTAAGTAGGGATTCGACTGCATTCGCTATTTTTTCCTCACCGACACATCTAATCGAAGTTGCTAAAGAATGACATGAGTAGTCATCTTGGAGCCACTTCAAAACGAAGGGATACACATCTGATGATTCAGTAATCCATGATCCTTTCAAAGTGTTCCCCATATACAGTTTTTAGAGCAGTTGATGGCTTTAAGTAGATTTCCCTCGAACTGGAGAACGGCGAGATCTCACTTTTCCACGAAGGGCTGGAGAATGGAAAATTTGGAGAGAAAATACTTTTAATAGTTCACTGGCTCCATTTTCCTTCTAAGAGCTACTTTCTTTCTCTTCCTTTCTTCGGGATCAAATCTATTAGCCCCTTATTCCTCAACGATTTCAAGACGTTATATAGTGGGCTCCAGCCATAGCCGCTCCTCTTCTTCAATTCTCTAATTGCTGGTTCCCCAGCCTTCTCTATAATCTCGATCAATTCTCTCTCTTTTTCCGTTAATCTCTAAGCTTGTTCAAATCTATTTTTAGCTTGTTCCTTTCGCAAATTTGCTTTACAAAACTCGGCGTAACTTTCATCATCCCAGACTCCTTCGCTTCTTCTCTAATCTCTCTAAAAACTTTCACCATTTCCTCCATTTCTACCTCTGAAATTTCCTTTAAGTACCTTCTAACCGCCATTTCCGGGTTCCATTTCCCTGCTTCCATGGCATAGGAAATTAAATGCCTAATTACATTCGGCATTTCGTACTTTTCGCCTGGTTTAGCAGTAAATGTTCTTCCTTCCCATGCAAGGGACAGAGGCATTTTCGAGGCGGATACGGGCATTAATAGTCTTTCTTCATATGCTAAAAGCAACAAATTCTGTTTAGTCTCCTCATCACATTCCACTTCTTCGTAAGAAATTATTCCTTTTTCAGAAGCTAACGACAGCATTATAGCTAACGCATTCACCTTTTCTTTAGGAAACCTTCTCTTTAAAACTCCTCTCAATAAGTTTAATTTTTCTATATCAATTTACCTCAATTAACGAGGAAGCAGCCATTTTATTTATGTCGTAGCACTAAATTTAAATTTAGTAGCACTTAAATAAGTCTATCGATTCGAGGGGAGGATGGAAGCCACACGGCTTATCATACTCACAGTGGCAGCTACAATTGATAATCTTTGGTATTAAAATGTATAAACGTAACACTAAATTGTTTTATTTGAATAAGATGCAGTTTGACCTTTCGATTGAAATACGAAAGCTTGAGGTCAGGCTGAAAGAATTCCTTAGAGCAAAGGAAGAAGCCGGCAGGCTTCTAGAACGCTATATAGTCAAGCTTAAGGAATTGAACAATTTTGTGCAGTCACTACCCTCGGGGGAAAAAATCTAACTTCATTAGGAAAATGTTAGAACTTCGGTACGAAGTGATTAAGGCATTTCAAGAAGCCTTAAAAAGTGAAAGTAAGGCTGAACACGAGAAAAAGCCATATCTTAGAGTCTTATGGTCAAATCATACTAGCCTTGGAGGAACATATTCAAAAATAATGAGCTAGAAGTATTTTTATTTTCATCTAATTTTTCTTCCGCCCAAAAATGGTCAAGTTCTCAAATATTCAAGCATTTATAGCCAAAATTAACGTCTTTTAATGCGTTACTTGATTTATCAGAAAATTAGTTTTACCCTATAAATATTGGCGGCAAAAGGTTGATTTTGAAAAGAAAAATGCAAATTTAAATCTCATTATTTACTCTAATGAGTAAGGGTTTAAATAAAATGAGAGAGTTGTTGGTAATATTAATTGCTTCTGTTGCCTTTGGACTCTATGTTATCTGCCCAAGAATGAGTGCTATGCTTGTTCAGCAAGCAAAAGTTAAGGGCTTAAACATCAATGCAGTAATAGTCCTAGGGGCTTTAATCTGGTGCTTTCCTCTTAAAGTTCACTCTTTCATTGAGGGCGTGGGTTATGAGAGGCAGGGCTATTGTGGCATCACAACAGCATGTAACCTTCTTTCCTTCCGCAGCAATTTTACCCCAGCTTACAGCCTCTTCTAATGTGCATCCGGACAAGCCGCCCCAGTGGGGAGAGTCAGTGGTTATTTGAATGGCGTATTTATGCGGGTAATAATATTCTCCAGTTGCCTTACAAGCAAAACCTTTCCTCCTCTCAACTTTCTTATCCCTAACCTTTAATGAGAGGGAAACAGCCAGCAGCTGTGTGAAGTCTTTAGGCACCCCTCCACCTATGTAGATAACTCCAACATCCCCGGTGTTTTCGCCTATGCTCATAAACTGTAGAAATCTTTCACTCCATCAATTATTAAATTATGGCCTCTGCTCTTCGCTAAGAGGAAGGCTTCACCATATGCACTGTCAGCTATTGCTGGACAGAAAATTGGAACTTTATGTTCAGCTGCCACAGCAACTATGGTTTTTATCCCTTTACCGTTAAGCCATTTCCCATTCTGATCCTTCTCAATCAGGTCGCCTAAAATTTTCAAATGATAATTGAACTTTCCAGTACTAACAACTTTTACAATTTTCATTAACTCAACGTAAGACAATGCTTGTTACCATAAAGTGCTAAGATAATTTTACGCCTTATCGGGTTCTTCAGAACATCGCTCAGAGATTCAAAAACAACACTCAACTACTGTGCCTCACTTTCAATTATAAATTTAAAGTTGAGAGTTAATTTAAGGCTATTTGACTAAAAAACTTATCAAAAACTAGTCATTAAAAGCGCAAATTAATAGAGGAGCATTCAATTTTGCGGTCGTTCTATTAATGGTGTTTAACTGAAATTAAAAAGCGAGAATTCATTCCATTTACCAAAAGTGAATACTAGAAGGCAGCTTATGGTTTATTGTTCTTTTGGCTTCGGTGATGTAGTGGTGCGTAAATAAAGCTTTATTTTCATAAATTAATTTAATTAATTCTGTCCAGATATAGTTCCCCTTATTTTAAGCTCTGGTTGTATGTGCTTGATTGATGTTAAAATTTCCGTTTTAATTTAAACTGCCATTTTAGCTTCGGATATTGTTGGGTTATACTGCTGATTTCTCTGTAGATTTCGGTTGAATTGAACAGTTTTTCAGCTAGTTTTTTCTTCACTTTTCTGGGCATGTAGTATGCTTTTAATATTTTTCTTCTTTTTGATGGATCTGGTGTTTCTATTCTAGTTGTTCTGATCAATTTCCCTTCATACTTGGATAATATTTGTGATATTCGCGACTGTGTAACATTTAGCATTTTGCTTAATTGTTCTTGTGTCAGCGGGTTTTCCTCGCTTAGACAAAACATAATTGCTATGAAGAGCTCTTCACTGTTCTTTATCGAAGTCATTTTTGGAACTGCAACCAGCACTTCATCTTCATTTATACCCTTCTCCTTTTTCAGCCTCTGAATTATTTCCTGCTCAGACGCTGGAACCTCAACCATCTTCATTAAAGACTTTTGTTGCTCAGGCGGAGGAAAGTAATGCTCAAGCCACCTTTCCCTTTCGCAAAATTTGCCAAAGGCCATTCCATATCTAAAGCCCTCATTAAAGGCTATCATCTCTTTCACTTTGTCAGGCATTATCCTCTTCTGTTCTTCTGTTAGCTCATCCAAGGATTCAGGAAGGTCCCCCTTATATGGAACAGCATTCAGTATTATCGGGTTGGTTATTCGATTATGACATACCGGGCAAGTTATATGATCTTCCTCTTCCCTTGGCCCCTGTTTCCATAAGGAATCACATCTAGGGCATCGTATATAGAAAATAAGATTTCTCTGCCTATAGACATAGGGTGCCATTAGATATCTGAGAACCTCTTTTAATTCTTCATCGTTTAAGCCCATTGCCGCCCCTGTTATATACCTCTTCTTGTACGCTCCCGATGTGATGTACCTCTCCAATTTATTATACTCATCAAGCTTAGTAGGCTCGTTTTCACACTCCCATAACGCATAAATTTTTGCAAGAAGCCTTCTAGTTTCCTCGTCCATATCTTCACCTCTAACCTTGTCTTAAATTCTAAAGTTGTTTATCATGAATTGTCCGAACCGAATTTTTCTGTAAATCATATCTAGCTATTTTCAGCCACACCTCAATTTTAGCAAGAAACTCATCCATGCAAAGCAATTCTTTCTCGCTAATTATCAGATCGCGAAGCAGCCAGCTTCGCGGCAGCCTCTTATATGCGAATTCCTTAAGCTTAGAAATATTAATCAAAGCTTTTCGCTGCAATCTTCTTTACATCCAGACGGGTTGCTTATGAAATTTTTATCTTGGGCCTCTAGATCTCTGAGCACTTTTTCCATATCCTTGAATGCCCTGAGAATTCTTTTAATGATCTTTAGCAGTTTTTGAATCCTATCAGAATTTTTGGCTATATCTAAATTTTTCAGCTTTATTAGCCTCGGCACGGTGACATCTAACTTACTTTTAAATTTCTCAATCACTTCCTCAAGCTCCCCAATAGATAAATGCTCTTGAGAGGATGAATTCTCTTCTAATGCTTCAGCAATTTCATCAATTAACTCCTGTTCTTTTCGCTCTATTTTCTGTTTCAGCTCTTCTAAAGATATGTTAGGATTACTCGCCAAAAAATCTGCAGCTTCGAGGAGTACTGAACAGTCAGTTATCCTAGAAAGCTCGTAAAGTTTATTGACTGACTGTTTCTTTAATGCATCAAAGATTTCCTGTTTAACTCCCTTTTCTGACAGAGTTTCAAACAATTTATGAATAGACAGATATTGCGAAATCTGCGCTTCGCTCAGTCCAGATTCCCTTGCAACCCTTGATTGGGCGCCCCACTCTCCGTATCTTGACTTGGCAATTTCTACCCATTTGGCATAAAAAAGGGCTCTTTCAAACGTGTTTCTGTCCTTCCGCTTAAAAGTAGACTCGCTTAATCGAAAAACTTCCTCGTCATTAATGTCGTATCTGATGTCAACGACCACTTGTTCTTCCGGATCTAAACAGCCAAAACGTAAATGGCCATCAATAATTTCAAACATGCCCTTCTTAGTTGAGGATGGACGAACAATTATTGGATGTTGAACTCCATCCCGCCTAACTGACTCTGATAATGAAGGTTCAAACTCTCTTGTAGGTAGTACTTCTGAAGGGTGAAGAAATTTGGCTTTAACTACTTTGAACTCCCGTTTCATTTTATATCAACAATAAATCATAGTATTACTTCTATTAATACTATGATGATAAAACATATATTGTTCCAGTTATACTATCAAACCTGAAAACCATGCTTTAAGATTATTGGAATGATAGGGTCATGACATTTGATAAGTTTAATTCATTTGATATCGAAGTTGGTGTTGATAAAGATCAAGAGGAAAGAATCATAAAGTTCAATAATTCCCAAAGGGTTAGGCTGACCGTTTCAGAATGGAAAGTTTTGTTGGCTTTTGCCTATAACGGGCCTAGTAGCATGTATCTTATAGGCAAAAATTATGATATGCGATACGCTGCAGTTTTAAGGGCTACAAGAAAGCTTGAAAAAATGGGTTGGATAAAGCTATTAAAAGAGGGAAAATCTCAAAAAAACGTCACAGTGAAAACCTATGGGTTAACGCTTGAAGGCTTATTATGGTTCTTCAGTAGAATCCCGAAATCTGTTTATCCAGGTCTGATAGAAGGATTTGTTGACGACTTTGGCCGTAAATTGCGAGAAAAGTTGGAAAATGAAGACCTTAAGCTTATAAGCAAATTGAGAACAAATGATGATGTCTATTTACATCTACTCTTCTACTTAGACATTGACAAAATTGCTGAGAAGAATGGACACTTATGGCCTCAAGTTTTCGGCAATTGGAAAAAGTTGAAAGATTTAAAAATCGATGGAGACATAGAATGGTTACTGCCAGAAACAGCCTTCTCTTCACTTTTGGAATATTACCATAAGTATGACCTATATCCCAAATATGAATCGTTGGGTAAGATACTCACATACAAAGTAATCGAAGGCTTGATAGATATGTACATGAGAAGTTATGCACATGCCCACATCGATAAACTCAAAAATGAAATCTTGGATAAAATGTTGAGGGCAATAGAAAGTGTTCCCGACATAAGAATGTTCATAGCCGACATTGTTGAGAAGACGGAAAAGGATCATTTAAGGGAATTGGAGTTCATTAGAAAGTTAAAGTCTGCCATTAACAAAAATGACTATAGAAGAAAGCCAAATATGGAAAATGATACCTGACGCTAATTTTTGGCAACCTTTAATCCGTTCTTTTTATGATTATTTTCCCGTTAGGCAGCGTTGCCAGATACTCCCATCCCTCTTCTAGATATTCTTCTATCTGTTTTAGGTCTATGACTTTTTGGGTTCCGCAGTTCCCGTTTCTGTTGCCGATCAACCTTTTTCTCACAAGTTCTTGAAATTCTTCGTCGCTTAAACCTGTTAAATCTAGCTCATCAATTTCTTCCGGTTGGAATCCGGCTACGAGTAGCAATTGCTTCCTAAACTCTTCTATTAAGTTTTCTCTGCCTGTTTCAGGCTTTATTGTCTGTAGATATTCTTGGCTTCGCCTATAGGCCTCCCGCATATCCTCTATCACATTATCCGGCAACCTACACTTATTCGTGGTATACCGATTTTCGATATCTCCCTTGTGCCCCATCCAAAACTGCCTATAATCGCGTAGAACTAGTCCTTTGGATTCGGCTAGCATTAGTTGCGTATCGAAGTATGCTCTTAAAACGTAGGGTCTCCAGTTAAAACCAGCCCTCCTAATCGCGTTCCTTATCATATCGCCGATATTTACGGATCGGATGAACGGTTTATCGGCGACTTTCGGCCTGATGATTGAAGAGTTAAGCGTTAAACGCTCGCCGCTTAACATTCTTTCTTCCAAGTAGTCTTTGAGGTACTGACAGCCCTCCTCGCTTAGAAACGTAAAATACTGATGCCTAGCCTTACTTAGTTCCGGTCTAACAATGATCATCGTCGGAATTCGCTCAAATTTGACAGCATTGCCCTCAATCCTCATTTCCGGAAAATCTCTGACCCTTAAGCCATCATCTCCCCTATAGTTACCCAATGTCACAAGCCTTAAGCCGCCATGAGCAACCAAAACACAGGCGGTCCGCGTCTTCTTATCGCCAGACAGGAAAATTCGCCTAAGCTCTTGCTGAGTCGGAACCCGCTCATCCCTAAGCGTGGGAGTATCCCCAACACCCCTAATCTTAATCTTTCTACGAACCTCTATTCCATTATGCGCAAGCCAACTCTTAACAGCCTTCAAAGCAGAATGAATATAGCTTCCAGCCCGACCAGCCCGCTCCAAAGCAGAAACATAATCCAACAAAAGATTATACAACTCATCCTCCCCAAGATCAACCAACTCCTTCGGCTCCAACCCAAAATGTTTACAGAACATACCCAACCTACGCAGATAAACATCAGCAGTAACCTCAGAACCCCTAGCAACATTCTCATACCAACGCCTAACATCAACA
>Ga0180301_10002408_pt1 | contig 14693 bp, 8 predicted proteins | sample GuaBasSediGuay16_FD_121797 | JGI IMG/M metagenome (GOLD analysis project Ga0180301, IMG submission 121797) | Subseafloor sediment microbial communities from Guaymas Basin, Gulf of California, Mexico - Guay16, Core 4569-2, 12-15 cm | ecosystem: Environmental > Aquatic > Marine > Hydrothermal...
ATTATTACCTCAGGCCGACTAAAATCCTTTTTAGCAGTCAATCAGAAGAAGCAATGCCTGCGCCTAAAAGGGAAGCTGAGGAAGAAGCAAAGATGCTGGCGCGCAGCCAGGGCCAGGATGAAAAATTTGTGCCTATGATACCTGAATATATCAAGGCCAAAATTAAATCAATTAACCTAAAGTCTCCGGTTAAAACCATGGTGATTATCAGCCGTGAAAAAGATATACCGCGCCGAGAGATTACCCTGTTACTCACTACTAATACGCGTGTTTTTAAAAATATGCCTAAGGAAAAAGAGCCTTTATTAATCAGCGAAAAAATGCTCAAGCGGGGGCAAAAAGTTAACGTAGTTTATCACAGCGAAGAATTTCAGAAAGAAGCTTTGTCTATCATGCTTCTTGAGTAATAAAAGCTAGTATCAGAATTTAAGGATAGGGGCTGGCAATATAAAATTATATAAGGGGGAAAGCCGCTCTTCTATAAAAAGGAGCGGAGTTTCCCCTTTTTTGTTTCTAATGAAAGGCGCTAAAAGGCAATGAATATCTCTAAACTCTCGGTAAACCGGCCGGTAACCAGCATTATGATTTTTGTAGGGATAATCCTCCTGGGCTTTATCTCCTGGAACAGGCTGCCTCAGGAGCTCTATCCCTCAATCACCTATCCCCAAATCACCATAGTGACTTCCTATGAAAATGCTGCACCGGAGGAAATTGAAAGCCTGATTACTAAGATTATCGAGGAGGCAGTGGGCACGGTAAATAACGTTAAAAGGGTCAGCTCTATTTCTAAAGAAGGTCTCTCTTTGGTAATGGTGGAATTTGCCTGGGGCGCAAACATGGATTTTGCCGCTTTAAACGTGCGCGAAAAAATTGACCTGATCAAGGAACGCCTCCCCCGCGAATGCCGCGAGCCGATTGTAATGAAGTATAACCCCTTTGATTTGCCGATTCTAAACATCGCGGTTACCGGTGATATGCCGCCTTTAGAATTGAGGAGAACCTGTAAAAAATATATCAAGGACGCTATCGAAAAGGTAGAAGGCGTGGCCTCAGCAATAATCAGTGGAGGAGACGAACGGGAGATTCTGGTTGAAATCGACCAGCCGCGCCTGCGCGCTTCGGGTATTTCTATTGTTTCAGTAGTAGACAGTTTAAAAACCGCAAATATAAACTATCCTGCCGGCACAATCAAGGAAAGCTTTTATGAATACCTGATCAGGACAATGGGGGAATACCAAACAGTAGAAGAAATCCAGGAAACCCCCACAGCCCTGGAATTACCCGAAGAAGAAGCAGAAACCCTGAAAGAAAAAGAAGAAAAAGAAAAACAGGGCCGGCGCCTGGTTTATTTAAAAGATATCTCTCGGGTAAAAGACACGGTAAAAGAAAAAAGCAGTATCTCCCGCTATAACGCAAAGGACAGTGTTTCTCTGGTAGTGAGAAAGCAATCCGGGACTAATACCCTGAATGTAGTAAAGGGGGTAAAAAAAGAGATCCAGAAATTATTAGCCGAAAAGCTTCCTAAGGACATTGATATCCAAATAACATATGACCAGTCTCAGTTTATCCAGGAGGCAATCAGCAATGTGCGCAATGCCGCAATCATGGGAGCGTTGCTGGCATTCTTAGTACTGCTCATATTTTTAAGGGAATTGAGGTCCTCAATAGCAATCACGCTTTCTATCCCTATCTCAATAATGGCTACCTTCTGCCTGATGTATTTTGGTAAAATAAATTTGAATATGATGTCCCTGGGCGGCCTGGCGCTGGGCGTAGGCATGCTCGTGGATAACTCTATCGTGGTAATTGAGAATATCTTTCGCCACCGCCAGCTCAAGAAAGCCCTAAAGCAAGCCTGTATTGAAGGGACCGGAGAAATGGTCGGCCCGATATTCGGCTCTACGCTGACTACGATAGCGGTATTCTTGCCTTTTGCCTTTGTAGTAGGTGTAATCGGACAAATCTTCAAACAACTCTCCCTGACTATAACTTTTGCCTTGGTTGTTTCAATAATCGTTGCTCTCTCTTTAGTGCCGGTATTAATTTCATTGTTAAGCCAAAAAACTAAACAAACAAATATAATATCAAAATTTTTAAAAAACCTTTCCCAAAATCAATTGATTCAAAGTGTCCACGGTTATCTTGATTTTTCTTTTGACGATTTTATTGAAAAAATGATTGAAAACAAAGTAAAGGTGACGCTGGTAGTAGTGGCTTGTTTTGCTTTAGGGATAATCATTCTCATGAATACCCCGCGGCAATTCCTGCCTAAAGTCGATCAGCGTCAATTCGTGATTAAGATAGATCTGCCTCCGGGAAGCCGCCTGGAATTAACTGATACGGTGGTAAAAAAATTTGAAAGGCTGCTGCTTAAACTCCCTGAGACTAAAGACGTTACGGTAAATATCGGCTCCAGCGAAGAAAAAAGCTCGGCAGAAGAAACCAGTTTACAAACATTAGGAAGCCATCAGGCGCAAATAATGGTGAATTTGAAAAAACGGTCTAAACAGCTAAATGTCGCCGGCTCAACCGAAGAAGTCATCCAATACCTTAAAGATAATTTAAAACCGCGGGATTTAGAAAATGCCGAGGTAGAATATATCATACAGGAGACCTCTCTAGGTTCCGCCTTAGAGCAGGGGGCCCCCCTGGCAATAGAAGTCAAGGGTTTTGACCTAGATTACCTCACCCGTATTTCAACGCGCATACAATCCGAAATCAGCAAGGTCGAGGAAGTTTACGGAGTAAAAACCAGTATGCCTGCTGCCAGCCCGGAGACAAAGCTCCACATCCTAAAAGATAAAGCCTCCTTATATGGGCTTTCTGTGCGCGATATTGCCTTAACTGCCCAGGTTGCGCTTAAAGGTTATGTAGCCACCAAATTCAAAGAAAGGCAGGGCCAGGAAGACGTAGATATCCGCGTACGCCTGCGGCCGCAAGACAGAAAAGACCTGAGCAACTTAAGGCGGCTTTTGATTCATTCTCCTTTAGGCATGGATGTTTCTTTATCTGATGTTGCCTATTTAACAAAAGGCCGGGGGCCGACTGAAATTAAACGCGTAGATCAACAAAGAAGCGTAGTGCTTACAGCCAACGCATACACGCGCGATTTTAATCAGGCGGCAATGAAAGTTGAAAAAATCATTAATGCTTTAGAAAAAGAGATCCCCAAGGATTATTCTATCGAACTGGTCGGAGAACAACAGAGGATGAAAGAATCCTTCCGCAGCCTAGCCTTTGCCATGATCCTGGCGTTTATCCTGGTCTATATGATTATGGCCGGCGAATTTGAATCCCTCTGGCAGCCTTTTCTAATAATGCTAACTATTCCTCTATCCTTAATCGGCGTTGCCTTTGTATTATTTATCAGCCGCACCCCTTTAAGCGCAATAGCATATCTGGGAATTATTATGTTAAGCGGTATTGCCGTAAACAACGGCATTGTCTTGATTGATTTTATCAATGTCTTAAGGCGGCAGGGGCTATCTCCTTATGAAGCTGCCCTGCAGGCCAGCAAAACCCGTTTCCGGCCGATCATGATGACCTCACTGACTACAATTTTAGGCCTCAGCCCATTAGCCTTAGGTATAGGAGAGGGTGCGGAATTACAATCTCCGTTAGCCATTACTGTAATGGGCGGCCTGACATCAGCGGCTTTTTTAACTTTAGTTTTTATTCCAGCGCTCTATCTTATTGTAGTGCAATATGTTAAAAGAGTGCCATTATTGCATCCAAAAGCAGAATTAGCCATGCCCGCACCCGTAACAATAGCTGCTCACGGCAAAAAAGAAATGCCTCCTGAACCGGAAGTCAGCGAAACTGTTATCGAAACTAAACCGGCTGTTGAACTTATTCCTGAGGCAAAAGAAACTATTAGTGAAAAAAAAGAACCGCCGCCGGCTAAAGAAGAGGAGGCCGAAGTAAAAAAGGAACCCGCGGTAAAGCCTGGCGAAGAAAAAATAACTGAAGAAAAAATTCCTGCTGCACCTATCCCTAAAATTAAAAAGAAAAAGTTGAATGCCCGGCAAAAACAGCTCTTAGAAAAACTAAAAGAAATGAAGAAAATTACGCGCAAGGAATACGCTAGAATGCTTAAAATATCCGTGCCTACTGCCAGCAGGGACCTGAAGAGTTTAGTAAACAAAGGGCTGATTAAAGGCAAAGGCCCTCTTGGCCCGGGAAGATGGTATGAGTTAGTTTAAATTAAAAAAATGAGCTTATCTAATTTATCAGTTAAAAAACCTACCGCAATCAGCATGTTTTTTATCGGCTTTGCCATAGTGGGAACAATCGCCTTCAGGCTGCTGCCGGTAGAAATGCTGCCAAATATAAGTTTTGGCGATATCACCATCAATATCGATGTGCGCGGAGGAATCCCTGCCTCGGAAGTAGAAAGGCGTATTGCCATGCCGATAGAAGAGGCGGTGGGAAGCGTTACGCATCTAAAAAATATCCTTTCTATTTCCAAAGAAGGTAATTCCACGATCATCCTCGAATTCGAGCCGGGCACAAATATGGATTTTGCGGCTCTGGAGGTGCGGGAAAAGTTCAACCGCATCAGAAACAAACTGCCTCCGGAAATCGAAAAGCCGGTAATCGCCAAATACGAATATATGGATGTGCCAATCATGATCCTGGCGGCCACCAGCCAAATCCGTTCCCCCGAAGAAATCCGTAAAGAAGTCGATGAAAAAATAAAAGACCGCTTCCAGAGGATCCCCGGCATAGCCAGGGCAGAAGTAGCCGGCGGCAGAGAGGGTAAAATTCTTATCGAAGTGGACCAATATAAACTGCAATCATTCGGATTGTCCATAAACCGCCTGGTAGATATAATCAACCTGAATAATTCCAATTTACTGGCCGGGGAGATAAAACGTACAAAGGACAAATACCTGGTCAGAACAATCGGAGAATTTCAGAATTTAGAAGAGATTCAAAACCTGGCTGTTGCCTCTACAGAGCAGGGCTCGGTAGTCAGGTTAAAAGACGTAGCCGAAATCAAAGATTCCTATTTAGAGCCGGTAGCATATGCGCGCCTAAACTCCCAATCGGTCGTCTCTATCTATCTGCAAAAAGAATCCATGGCCAATACTGTCAAAATATCCCAACTGGTAAACCAGGAATTGCTAAAACTACGCGATATTATCGCTGAAGATATAACCATCACCCCCACCTTTAACCAGGCAGAGGCAATACAGCAAGCAGTCAACCAGGTCAAGCTGTCTTTGTCTTACGGGGCAATTCTGGCTACCCTGGTACTTTTGATTTTCTTAAGAAACCTGCGTTCTGTTTTAATTATTGCTTTAGGTATTCCCTTATCGGTTATGGCTACCTTCTGCCTGATGTTCTTTACAAAAATCACCTTAAACGTAATGACGCTTAGCGGCCTGGCCTTGGGCATTGGAATGCTTGTAGATTGCTCTATTGTTGTCTTGGATAATATTTTTAAGAAGAGAGGGGAGTTTCTAAAAAAATTAGGCTCGGGACAAGAAGAAGCAGCAGGGTTGGATGCCAGAAAAGTAAGCAGAGAATTAGCGGTAAACGGCGCCAGCGAAGTCTTATTAGCGATTACCGCCTCAACCTTAACCACCATTGTTGTTTTTCTTCCGCTTGTTTTTATCAATCCCGAAGTCAGGATGCTTTACAGCGGCATTGCGCTGACAATTACCTTTTCTCTCTTGGCCTCACTCTTAACCGCAATTACGCTGGTACCGATGCTGATGGCAAAGTTAAAAATAAAATTTCCTGAACCGCCGGCTCAAGAACCCGAAGCGCCACCGGCTGCGCCGATTCCCGCGCCAAAACCCAAGCCGAAAATAAATTACATTGAAAATTTTTACAAAAAAAACGTCGGCACGGTCTTTACCCTGCGTTATTTCATTATTATCCTGGCGCTGGTAAGCTTTGGCCGTGTATTGCAGGAAACCAAAAACCTGGAAAAAGAATTTATCGGAATTGCCGAGCAAAATAAGTTTACCATATTTATCGAAATGCCTACGGGAACCCGCCTAGAAGTTTCTGACCGCATTGTTAAAGAAGTGGAAGCCCGGGTCTCAAAGGTTCCCGAGATAAAAACCGCCACCGCTAAAATCGAACCCTGGTCAAGCAAAATTTACGCGGAGTTATTGCCGCTAAATAAACGCGCGCGCTCAACCTCGGAGATTATCGAGGAACTCAGGTCTTTTACCCAAGACCTGGATCCGGCCTTTATTTATTTTGAAGAGCCGGAGGAAATCGGGACAAAAGAAATTCTTCTTGAGCTTTACGGGGATGAATACGAAGTGCTGAAAGGGCTAGCTATACAAGTTGCCCAAAGGCTGCAGAGTATTCCTGATTTTAGCGATACCAAGATAAGAATGCGCGAGGGCCGTCCGGAAATGCATTTAAGTATTAATAAACGCCGGGCGGCATTATTCGGATTAACCGTCGAAGATATCGCCCTAGCCTTACATACGCAGATGCGCGGCCTGGTAGCAACACGATACCGGGGAACCCATGAACCCTTAATCCGCATGAAAGGCAAAGAAATAAGTCTGGGGCTTAAGGCCCAACAAGAACCGATGGGATCAGGGGTCATGCCTACCGCTGCCAAGCCGGCAGAAGAAATCGAAACCATAGTACGCCTGGAAGAAAAATACCGTAAGAGCTTTGAAATGCTGCGCAGAATCAGCCTGGTTACTCCTGATAAAGAACAAATATTTCTTTCACAGCTGGCTGATTTTAGATTTGATATCGGCCCGAGCGAAATATGGAGAAAAAATAAATCGCGCATGGTCCAGGTCAGCGCCAATACAGGCGGAGTGGCTTTAGGCACGGCCGCAGAAAGAGTAAAATTGGTACTTAAAGATTTAAAATTACCCAAAGATTATTTTTGGCAATTTGGCGGTAATTATGATAAAATGATTCGTAATCAAAGGGAATTAAGTTTCGCGCTGGCCTTAAGTTTAATTCTGGTTTACATGATTTTAGCCAGCCTCTTTGAATCTTTCAGTCAGCCTTTTATTATTTTAACTACGGTTCCTTTAGCGGGAATCGGCGCAATAATTGCTCTGCGCATAACTAACACTCCGGTAGGAACCGGCGTTTTAATCGGTTCAATTATGCTGGGAGGCATTGTTGTAAATAACGCGATAGTTTTGGTTGACCGTATTAACTTTTTAAGGCACATCCACTTGCATGAGTATAACACCAAGACCGGCGTCCGTCAGGCTGTTATCGATGCCTCCTACGACAGGTTAAGGCCGATAATGATGACATCCTTGACCACTATCCTAGGGCTTATGCCGATGGCTTTAGATAAGAGTGAATCTTCCAGTCTTTGGTCGCCCCTGGCAATAACTGTTATCGGCGGAATGAGTGTAGCCACCATTCTGACTTTAATCGTTATCCCTTGTGTTTATCTTACTTTTAAAGATTTGAAGTTATTGCGAAAATAGGGGGAAGTATTATGAACCTCAAAAAAACACATATAGTTTTTGGCGCATTTCTACTCTTCTGGATTATTTTTATCGGCTGGGGCATGGTTAAAACTACGTTGAAATTATTTAAAGATAAAAACGTCGTCTCGGAAACAAAAAAGGAAGAGCCGCTGGGAAAAGAAGCGGGCGATAAGCCAGCAATGTTAACTGAAGTGCCTAAACCGCAGATCCCTTTGGTCATGGTCAGGGTGTACCAGGCAACTTCGACTGATTTCCGCGATATTTTACCGGTGATGGGGACGGTTAAAGGTAAAACAGAGGTGGAACTTAGGTTTGAAATAAACGGGGTTATAGAAAAAATAAATTTCCGCGAGGGAGAAAAAATAAAAAAAGGGGACCTCATCGCAAACCTCGATCCTAAAGAGGCGCGGCTGAAAGTAACTTACGCGCAAAATAAATTAAATTCGGCACAGGCAAATTATAATTCGCTGCGGAAAAAGTTAGAGATACACCAGAGGCTTTTTGAAGCGGGGGCAATCATCAAATCTAAACTGGAGGAGGTAGAGTTGGAGTGCGACAGCGCTAAATTCCAGGTAGAAACAGCCAGAAGCGAGAAGGAATTAGCAGAAAATGAGCTGCAAAAAACCTGCCTCTATGCCTCTAAAGACGGAATAATGGGGCCACGGGATGCAGAAGAAGGAGAATTTGTCACCCCGCAGGATAAAATCGGTTCGCTTTTTGAAATTAACGAAGTGCTTGTAGAAGTGGGTGTTGTCGAAAGGGATATCAATAAAATTAAAGTCGGCCAAAAAGCAAAAGTTTATGTAGACGCCTATCCGAATATTGCTTTTGACGGTACTGTAGATAATATATATCCGGTGGTCGAAGGTAAAAGCCGGACGCTCACCACCAAAATTAAAGTTCTAAACCCCGAAGGGCTTCTTTTGCCGGGCATGTTCAGCCGAGCTGAAATATTTGTTGTGGAATTACAAGATGCCTTAATCATCCCCACTATCTCACTTATACCTGCAGGACAAAATTTGAATTTTGTCCCGGCTGTTATCAAAAAATCGATAGAAAGAGACGAAAACGGAGAACCGCAAACGGGGACCATAAAATTAAAACCTTTAGAATTAGGTTATGTGACCAGCGATTACGCGCAGGTCACAGAGGGCCTGGAGGAAGATGATTTAATAGTAGTGGAGGCACAGGGAGAAATACAGGATCTAACGAAAGTAAAAATTATAGAAGTAGAGAAGCCCAGCTTTTAATTAAATAGCCCCAACCGGATTTGAACCGGTGTTTAATGGCTGAGAACCATTTGTCCTAAACCGGGCTAGACGATGGGGCCAAATAATTGATTGTCAGTATTTTAATTTAATCGCCCGTTTAAGTCAAGAAGTTAAATTAGTTTGTACTGTTTTTATATGGCCATAAATGTAGGTGTAGGTTTTAGTACGAAGACAAACGCTACTTTAGCAGCGGCAGAGGCTGTAAGAAAAGCAAAGCTGAATTTAGATAATGCTAAGGTTGATTTAGCCATTGTTTTCAGCACCGTAGATCTGGTCAACTACGGGATGTTGAATACTATAAGCGAAGAAACTCAGAATGCCCGGGTTATCGGTTGTTCCGGAGCAGCGGTTATCTCTCCACGGTCTATATTGAATCGTGGGCTAGTGGTAATGCTGCTCTGTCTGCCTAAAGACATTTATTTTAATACCTCTTGCGTTAAAGAAGTCAAAAAAAGTGGGGCATTAAATGCGGGAAGGGAATTAGCCGAAGGCTTACTATACGGTTTTAGAAACGTACGCAGAGATCTAAGTATTATTTTCTCAGACGGGCTTATAGCGGAAGGCTCTAATTTAATTTTTGGCGTTCAGGAAAAATTAGGAAGAAGCTTTCCTTTAGTAGGAGCATCTGCTTCGGATAATATGCGTTTTTCTAAAACCCATTTATTTTTTAACCAGGAGATATTCAGCGACGGGGCTGTGGGAATTATCTGGGCGGGTAAAGTGAACTTTGGTTTAGGGATTAAACACGGCTGGAAACCGCTGGGAAAACCCCGCAGCGTAACCGAATCTAGGGGTAATATCGTTCAAAGCATAGGTAATAAACCCGCTATAGGGATATATGAAGAATATTTAAATTACAGCCGTGCACAGATCGAAAAGGAACTAAGGCGCATTTCGGTTCTATATCCTATCGGCATTTACCTTGCGGGGGAAGATGAATATCTTTTAAGGAATATAATCTCAATAGAAAAGGGTGGAGCGTTACGATTTCAAGGGAATGTTCCCAAAGGCAGCCAAATAAGATTAATGATCGGTACAAAGGAATCCTGTTTTGAAGCCACAAAACAATCGGTAGAAGAAGCGCAAAAGAAACTATCAATTGCCATGGTAGGTTCCAAGGGGCAAACAAATAAGTTTGTGCTTGTTTTTAATTCTGCCTCCAGGTATACGTTATTAGGTAGGGAGGCGATGAAAGAATGGGATATTATTCACCAAGGCTTTAACCCTGAAATACCCCTAGCCGGCGTTTATACTTTTGGCGAGCAGGCGCCTTTAAAAGCAGTAAGTTACCAGGGCCAGGCTTATTTTCATAACCAGAGTATTGCCACTTTAGCGATGGAGGGTTGATAAAAGGTGGGTCTCTTCGAATTTATTTATGAATTGTTTCGCATAGCAAGCTTTTTTATCATCTTGTTTCTGGCTATTATTTTACTTTTTAAAATAGAAAAGGTAAAGCAGTTGCAGGAGATAATCAATAATTTAAGGAAATCGCTTGAAGAAATGGATGAACAGGCAAAACTGATCCTGCGCACTGACATGGAATTAAATAAGGCGCAGGAAGAGCTGGATAAAAAAATATCCTCTCTTTATGCCTTGCAAAAAATATCCCGCACAATCAGCACCACGCTTGAAGAAAGCCAGATTTTCAGAAGCACCGGTTCGGTATCCTTTGAAGAATTGGGCTTTGAAAAAGCCTGTGCTTTACTCTGGGACGAAAATAATAAAAAATTCGTTTTTTATCTGGTAATCGGCTATAAGGAAAATGAAATAGAAGCAATTAAATCTTATGCAAATTCAGAAAATAATACCTTGATGGATTTAATTAAAAGAGGAAAGGCATTCTCCTCTATTTCGCTCAATCCCGATAATCCCCTAATCAAAGCAACAAACGAAGCGTTTAAAGTAAACTCTTTTATAGTCTGCCCGCTTCTAACAGAAGAATTCGGTAATGGTTTATTCTTTATCGGAACACAGAATACCGAGCTCACCGTAACTGCCGGAGACGAAGAGTTAATTACTATCCTGGCCAACCAAATCGCCCAGGCTATAGAAAATGCCAGGCTTTTTGAAAAAGCCTGGAAGAGCCAGCAAGAGCTGGAAAGGAAAGTAGAAGAAAGAACCCGCCAGTTAAGCCGGGCGCTGGAAGAAGTTAAAATTATCAGTGACCGCAAAACAAATTTTATCTCTAGCGTCTCCCATGAATTAAGAACGCCTCTGACCTCAATAAAAGGTTACGCCGCAATTCTCCTGGAAGAAAAATTAGGCGCTTTACCCCAGGCAGTTAAAGAACGTCTGGCAAAAATTAACCGGCACAGCGACGAACTTGTTCATATGGTCAACGACCTGCTTGACATAGCGCGCATTGAATCCGGCAGGACCACAATGAAACTAGCAGAGCAAGATTTAAATAATATCGTCTCTTCTGTGAGCGACCTGATTTTCATTCAATATAAAAATAAAAATGTGGATTTAGTAACAGATATTCAAAAAGATATACCCCCTATACTCGTCGACCGTTCACAGATTGAAAGGGTCTTTATAAATTTACTGGGCAATGCCATAAAATTTACCCCTGAAAAAGGACAAGTGACCATAAAAGCCCGCGAGGTAGAAGAAGATAAAGTCCAGATTGACATTTCAGATACGGGTATAGGCCTGCCCGCTGAATCCTCTTCTAAAATTTTCGAAGAGTTTTACCGGGTAGATAATTCTATAAACCAACAGGTCAAAGGTACCGGTTTGGGCCTCTCGCTGGTACGACAAATTATAGAAGCACATAAGGGAAAAATTTGGGTAAAAAGCAAAGTAGGCGAGGGCAGCACTTTCAGCTTCTTGCTTCCTTTGGTAAAATAAAAAACATGGAAAAGCAGAAAATACTTGTTGTTGATGACGATCCGGATATCTTGGATGTCCTGGAGATTACCCTTTCACAGGAAAATTATGAAATCCTCAAAGCTCTCGACGGAGAAGAGGCGCTGGAGATAATAAAATCTAAAAATTTGGACCTCGTCCTGCTTGATTATAATATGCCCAAAAAGGACGGCCGTCAGGTCTGCCAAGAAGTAAAAAAAGACCTGCTTTTATCACACCTACCGGTGATCATGTTAACCGGTAAAGGCGAAATAAGCGATAAGATTCACGGCCTGGATGCCGGAGCAGACGATTATATCGTCAAACCCTTTGAGCCTAAGGAATTACTTGCTCGTATCCGAATGGTTTTAAGGCGCACTTCAAGGGATTTAGAAGCTAATCCTTTAACTCGCCTTCCGGGTAATGTTTCAATATTGAAAGAGGTATCATCACGCATTGATAAAAAAAAGCCTTTTGCGGTTTGTTACATAGACCTGGATAAATTCAAGGCTTTTAATGATAAATACGGCTTTGAACGCGGAGATCAGGTAATAAAGGAAACCGCGCGTATCTTAATGCGTAATACCAAAAAACTTGGCTCTAGCGATGTCTTTATCGGACATATAGGTGGAGATGATTTTGTGGTTATTACCACCCCCAATATCGTAGATAACCTTTGCCAGGAGATTATCTCGGATTTTGACGAAGCTGCTCCTTCTTTTTATAACGAAGATGATAGGAAAAAAGGATATATCCTTGCCCATGACCGTAAAGGCCAAGAGCAAAAAGTTGCTCTGATTACTGTTTCTATCGGCGTGGTTACCAGCGAGGCCAGAAATATAGAACATGTTGCCCAGGTTGGAGAAATTGGTGCAGAATTAAAAGCCTATGCTAAAAGTATTGAAAAGAGTAATTACGTAAAGGACCAGCGCAAAGCCGTCTCTTAAACCCTGCCAGATTTATTTGCTAAATATATTTTAAAAAATTAATTTAGTGCGCGGGGAGAGATTTGAACTCTCACAGGGTCTCCCCCACTACCCCCTCAAAGTAGCGTGTCTGCCATTTCACCACCCGCGCAAATCCCCGGTCCGGGTCCCCAAGTCATTAATAATAAATTTATAAGAGCCGAGCTTGAAGCTGCCCCCCGTGGATTCGAACCACGACTAACTGGTCCAGAGCCAGTCGTCCTACCATTAGACGAGAGGGCAATAAGTTTAGAACCTGTGCAACCTAGAAGAAAAGGCCGCGCTTTTCTCTGTCCGTGATTCCGGCGCGGCCGCAATTAAATAATTCAAAATCTTTCCCGAGGTACTTCCCGCTTATCTTATTTTTTTGATACTATTTCCAATATTTTTAATTTGAGACATTAACTTAGAGGTTTTTTTACTCTTTTTGCCACCGCTTTTAGCTATAGATTCTCCGAGTTCGTAATATAATTTCTTTCTCTTCAGGGAAAGGACTAATTTTTCTATATTCCTCTCTGTTTTCTTGGTTACTTTTTTCAAGTGCTTCTCGCCGTCCTTGATCAATAATGAAGTGTCTTCCAGTATGCGGTTGATATCTTTTTTACCTGACTTCCATAACCTCAAAATCTTGCGTTTCATTTTATTCTTATCCATGCCTTTTGCCTCCTTTTGCGCATAATTATAACACTTTTTTTAAAAAAATAAAGCAAAATCTGTTTTTTCATTCATGTCATTCATGATGCCTGAAGCAGCCATCATCCTTTTAGCCCTGCTTTCTGAATTCCAAATAAATCCAGCGGCTTAAAATAACAATCAGAAGTACAGGTAAATAAAAAATCAATAACCCCAGGAAAGCATATATGAAGACTTTCCTGTCCAGGAAAAAATATTGCATTTTTCTATGCGGCATATTGCTTAAATCAACGTCGCGGAATTTTAATTTCTGAGAGCCATATTGATACTCCTTAAGCGGTATAGACTCTACATTAGAAGCAGCGTAAGCAAGGAACCAATCCTTAAATTCCAGAGTATCGTAACCGCACAACGCAACCGACTCCTTCATCACTTTATCAAAAAAACTTTCTGCAAACATTTTTCTTTCAGCTTCTGTCTTCGATAAAAATTCTTCATCCGCGATGATAAAGCACCAATCATTTTTAGAAGGAAAGGAGCCCAAATAGGGAGAAAATTGCCTTTCTACCAAATAAAAATTTACGCTTTTCATATAGAAATTCCTTATCCCCATCCCTATCCAGATAAAAATATATAATATTATAGCTAACCTGATAAAACCCTTGAATAAAATATTTTTTTGCATTATGCCTCCCCTTAACAGAAAGGTTGAATTTAACCTAAATCGTCCAAATATCTAAGCCAAGCCTCTTGCAACTGGCCTAAATCATCAAAATCATAAACCTCGGCTAAAGCCTCTTTTGCGCTCTTACCGCTTTTAAGGTATTTAGAGAAACGGAAAAAATCTTTTTTTTCAAATTGAGTTAAAAGAAAATCTACGATGCTGGCTGACTGACAGTAAAATATCTCAGGGACGATTAAAGTCCTGGGAGTTATAACATGCAGTTTCTCGATGGGAATGGGGTGGCTGGTTTTTAACAGGTCTCTAAATAATAGCGAGTAAGTCTCCATATCTTTCTTTTCCTGCATCATTGCTACACCTTCATCCAGCCATAAAGGTATATTATTCCTGAAGCCTACCAGCTCATGGAACATGATATGCCCCAATTCATGGGGAAGAAGCCGGTCAAAAAAACCTTCGGCCCAGGGATAAGTTTTGATGATTTTTTTGCGGATAGCGACAGTTCCTCCGTGCCAGCGCCTTTTGCCTGTTTCTTGCTCAAGCTGCTCTTTATCTTTAAAGATGTAAATCTTAGCCCGGTTATCCCAGGTCCAGGCGTCATGGCGCTTAAAACTCAAGTTATCAGCAATAGCATAATAATATTCCTCTGCCTTTTCTGCCACCTGTTCTATATATTCCTCAGCTATATCCTTTTGATAATAGATTATAAAGTGGGCAGTAGAATGCTCCTGCCAGTCTAATTTGCCATAAAGCAGTGTGCCGGGAAAAGAGATTAAACCTGTGAAAAATAATAAAATTAAAGTTAATTTTATCCTCATATATTTAGAATAAGCAACCTGAGACCGATAAAGAG
>Ga0180301_10002409_pt1 | contig 14689 bp, 12 predicted proteins | sample GuaBasSediGuay16_FD_121797 | JGI IMG/M metagenome (GOLD analysis project Ga0180301, IMG submission 121797) | Subseafloor sediment microbial communities from Guaymas Basin, Gulf of California, Mexico - Guay16, Core 4569-2, 12-15 cm | ecosystem: Environmental > Aquatic > Marine > Hydrothermal...
GGAATTAAGGATATTCAGCATGTGTGCTTCTACGAAAAGCCATTCCTTAAGTTCGAAAGAATACTTTACAATTCGCTGGCAGTTGCACCACGAGGCCATACCGTATTCTTGGATGCGATGCTCACCTGGCTTGGAGACAAGATGTGGATTGATGACAAAATAAAGAAGGAGCTTGGCTTCGGGGGAAAGGTTCAGTACTGCGAGCATCATGAATCGCACGCAGCAAGCACATTCCTAACCTCGCCTTACAAAGAGGCTGCAGTTCTTACGGTTGACGGGGCGGGTGAGTGGGCAACTGCTACCATAGGCGAGGGAAAGGATAAACGGGTTAGGATTCTCAAGGAGATACGCTACCCGAACTCTCTGGGCCTTCTTTACACTGCATTCACCTATTATTTGGGCTTTCGCGTGAATAGCGGGGAGTACAAGCTTATGGGGCTTGCACCATATGGCGAGCCAACCTACTACCACGCAATAGTTGATAATCTTATAGATATAGAGGAGGATGGAGCCTTCAAGCTGAATACGGATTACTTTGGCTATTTGGATACTCTTAGAATGACCAATAAAAAATTCCATGACCTGTTTGGAGGAGAGCCGCGCAAGCCCTCTGAAAAAATAGAGAAGAGGCACAAGGATATTGCGCGGAGTATACAAATGGTTACAGAAGAAATTATGCTCAAGCTCGCAAACACAGCCCACGATATGACGGGGCAGAAGAACTTGGTGCTTGCAGGAGGGGTTGCACTTAACTGCGTTGCAAATGGAAGAATTCTGAGGGAAGGGCCATTTGAGAATCTTTATATTCAGCCAGCATCAGGGGATGCAGGAGGTGCGGTTGGAGCTGCAAGCCTTGTTCACTATTCATTATTGAATAATGCTAGGCAGCCCCTGCAAAAACCACTTATGAAAGATGCATATCTAGGGCCTGCGTACAGTGATGAGGAAATCGAAGGTATGCTTCAGAAGAATGAGGCAGATTATGAGAAGTTAGAAAGAAAGGAGCTTTTTAAAAGGGCTGCCAAGTTGATAAGCCAGAAGAAAGTAGTTGGCTGGTTCCAAGGAAGGATGGAGTTCGGTCCTCGCGCACTTGGCTCGCGCAGCATACTAGCAGACCCGCGCTATGCTGAGATGAGAGATACTGTTAATTTGAAAATCAAGTTCAGGGAGAGCTTCAGACCCTTTGCGCCTACAGTTCTTGAAGAGGATGTTTCGGAATGGTTTGAGCTTGACAGGCCGAGCCCATACATGCTTCTGGTTGCCCAAACCAGACCTGAAAAACGCAAATTGCTGCCTGCAATAACCCATGTTGACGGAAGCGCGCGAATCCAGACAGTTTCAAAAGCTCAAAACGCGCTCTTCCATGGCTTGATAAAGGAATTCAAGCGCATAACCAAAGTACCAGTGGTTATAAACACATCATTCAACGTGCGCGGCGAGCCCATAGTATGCACCCCGCAGAATGCGTACGACTGCTTTACACATACGTATATGGATTATTTGGCAATTGGTGATTACTTGGTTTCAAAGAAGGAAATGCCTGCTGATTTTGAAAAATGGCGCGGGAAGTTTGAGCCTGACTGAAGAATTAAATAGCTGGGGTTCGGAGTAAGGGCGATAGATATGGGAAAGCTGGGGATGTTTAAGGAGCTGATAGGCTTCTTCATGGAGAGAAAGAAGTACTGGGTAATCCCGCTCGTAATTCTGCTCTTCCTACTTGCGCTAATAATTGTATTCGCAAGTACCTCAGCACTCGCACCCCTAATCTACCCATTGTTCTAAGTTGGTTTGATGAACAAGAAGACAAAGGAAATGCTTCTGAATTTCACTGTGGTTTTGATTTCAATTTTCGTTTTCTTCATAGGCCTTGAAGTTGCATTGCGCCTCTTCTTCCCGCATGAAATTTATCTCGGTGAACAATATTATGATGAGCAAGGTAAACCGACTACATTTACGCAATATGACGAGTTGCTCGGTTGGAGCCTTATACCTGGTGCAAGCGGCCGCTCGATTTCAGCTGAATATGATGTGAGCGTGAGCATAAACTCAAAGGGCTTCCGGGATTACGAGCGCACGTTTGCAAAAGCAGAAGGAATTGAGCGCATGGCGGTGCTTGGCGATTCGTTTGTTCTTGGCGAGCAGGTTGAGCAAAGCCAGAGATTTACGGATTTGCTTGAAGAGCAAATGCAAGAAAGTGAAGTGCTCAATTTCGGGGTTGCGGGCTATGGTACAGACCAGCAGCTCTTGCTTTATGAAAGCAAGGTTCAGCTGTACGAGCCGGATTTGATTATAGTGGTCCTTTACATTGGTAATGACCTGGAGGACATAGTTGAATATCAAAAATTCACAGGCAACTACAAGCCGCGCTTTGTAATTGAAGAAGATTCATTAGTACTCACCAATGTGCCAGTACCTCCGAAGCAGGTGCAGGATGGAGGAGGCCTGAAGAACTTCTTCGCGCAGAACAGCTATGCATACAATTTCATAAGCGAAAGGCTGAGGCGCATTGAGCCCCTGCAGAACTTTCTGGTTAGCATTGGCCTGCGCAAGCCCTCGCCAGACATTCCATTCTTCAAGAGCCTGTTCGATGAGGAGGAGGGTGAGGTCGAGAGAGAGGCGTGGGGGCTTGAACGCGCGATTTTGAACAGGTTCAAGCAAGAGGTTGAAGGTAATGGGCAGGAGTTGTTAGTTGTAATGATGCCCTCAGCTGCGCAAGTTTATGGTGGGCTTGGAGTTTCAGACGTGAGTATACCGAACGAGCGCATGGGCGAAATTTTAGATGAACTGGGGATTGATTACGTTGACCTTCTCCAGCCAATGCAGCAACGAGCGCAGGAGAGCGGTGAAAGGCTCTACTATGCACGCGATATGCACCTTACACCTGCAGGCCATGAGGCAGTTGCAGAGATTCTGCTACAAGTAGTTTAAGCGCCGAGGGAGGGATTTTCATTTCTTTTACGCAGGCGCTTTTCTTTCTAAGAAAAGGGCCTTTTGAACCCTCAAGGGCTTGCGCCCGGCAGATTAGCAATCTGCTGCCAGACCAGGTTTGGCGTCCTCGGCATAAGGAACCAAGGTTCCTTATCAACCTCCTTTATAAGTGTCCAAGGTTCCTTATCAACCTCCTTTATAAGTGTCCAAGGTTCCTTATCAACCTCCTTTATCAGAACCTACGGTTCCGATACCTCCCTTTACAAAGGGAGAGGTCTTAGGAACGGCCATTCCTTTAGGGAATGGCGCCCCTTTCTCGTTTCATGAGAAAGTGGGCCGCGTAGAGGTTTCTAAATGCAGTGGGATTGCTGGTTTCGATTCAATCTTTGCCAAAAGGTTTGCCGTTCCTCTGCTCCACCCCGTTACTCCAAAGCATGAGCGCACATACTTAGGGTTGCTCCTTTCGGCCTAGCCCGGTTCATATATGAGTCCATCTCTGAAGGCAGGGCTTCGACGCTTTGGTACGGGCCTTGCGACAAAGGCTGAACCTCATCCAGCCATTCAGTCCCGCCTAAAGAGGATTTGCGGTTCAAGGTACCTCTAGTTCCCCGACCTATCCCACTGCGCTGAAATAGGATGCTTGCGGCTTTAAATAGTTAATGCTCGAATTCAGTTCAGGTGTGAAAAATGGTTGAAAGTAAAATAAGAGACGCTCTTCCGCGAATAGTGGTTTCAGGAGTGGGAGGAGCTGGCTGCAATACAATAAACAGGCTTGCGCATCTTGGAGTTAAGGGTGCGGAGCTGATTGCATTTAACACTGATAAGAAGCACCTTAACATAATACGGGAAAGTGCAAAGCGCTTTTTGCTGGGAGAAAAGGTTACAAAGGGCCTTGGTGCGGGCGGCTATCCCGAAGTGGGGCTTAAATCAGCAGAAACCTCGCGGGATAAGATTGAGGAGTTGCTTAAGGATACTGATTTGATGTTCCTAGCTGCAGGAATGGGAGGCGGTACGGGTACAGGAGCTGCGCCAGTAATAGCAGATGTTGCACGCAAGCAGGGCGCAATTGTGATTGCAATCGTAACCTATCCTTTCTTGCTTGAGCGCGCTCGCTTAAAGAGAGCTGAAGAGGGAATTGAGAATTTGAGAAAGTATGTTGATACCATTGTGGTTATTGATAACAATAGGCTTGTTGAATTCGTGCCCAACCTACCTATAGAGCAGGCGTTCAACATAGCGGATGAGATTACTGCGCGCGCGGTGCGTGGAATCACTGAAACCATAACCACCCCTTCGCTCATAAACCTCGACTTTGCAGACGTGAAGACTGTTATGAGCAATGGTGGAGTTTCCATGATTGCGGTTGGCGAGGCAAAGGGTGCGAACAGATCAAAGGAACTTGTGGGAAATACGCTGCACCACAGGCTACTTGATGTTGATTACCGTGGTGCAACCGGAGTTCTGCTTCACCTGACAGGCCCGGGGGACATGACATTGGGCGAAGCTAATCAGGCGGGTGAGGATATTACAGCTGAAGTTGATGCAGCTGCAAATGTAATTTGGGGTGCGAGGCTTGATCCAACTTTTGACAACAAGCTCGAAGCATTTGCCATATTCACAGGCTTGAAAGCGCCATATGTAGTGGGCAAGCGGCCTCCAGCCAAGGAGAAGTTCAAGTTTGAATTAGAGGAGCTCTAGCGTCTGTAAAGATGCTTAATCCACCAGCGTTTGAAGAAAGGTAGAGTTGGGGTTGAAAGCAAGTAAGCAACTGCGGGTACAAAGGCAGTAAGTTCAGGATTTGGAGCGTTTATCATTACAAGAACTATCAGCGAGAGTGCGTAGGTTGTAAGTGCCAGCAGCGCTCTTCTAGTTTTACTAGTTTCCCATGCCTTGTCCGCTTCCACCCTCTTATTGCGCCTCTTTATAGCATTCAACTCGCGTTTCAATTCTGTCTGCAACTTGTCTTTCTCCATTGATTACACCCACAGCCAAGGCAAGAGGTTTACGATGAAGGCAAATGCAACCGCATAGGTTATCATCTTCATTGCAAACTGATTAGGGACTGCAAGCCCAACAAGTCTATGCCCGTCGAACATTGGAATTGGCATCAGGTTTATGGAGCCTATAAGGAAGTTCAGAACAAAGGCAAGGCCTAGGAATGCATAGATTGCACCTAGCCAGCCCCAGCCAGGCTTGAATGCATTTGAATAGGTTATGGTGCCCATGCGCGTGCCAAGAAATATGAAGGGCTGATTGTTTTGATTGGTGAAGCTTATGCTCAGAAGTGTGGGCTCATCGGGCTCCAGAACATATTTTTCATTATCGCTGGCAATAGAAATTATGCGTGCCTCGTCATTTAAAGTTGCTGTTATCTGCTTGCCTTCGGAAGTTTTGAGCTCAACCACATCCTCCGCATCTATTGATGAAAGGATTGTAAGATCGTCTGGCTTGCTTATTTGCATTCCATTAACAGAAGCGAGCATCATCGGCCCAAAGAGCGGGGTGCTGTTAACATAGGCAGTCATCATAACAGAATTATCCTGCACGGGTGCAGTTGCAACTATGAATAAAAAGAGAAGTGCGAATGCCAAGAAAGTGGTTATGAAGTTTGCAGTAGAGCCAGCAACCAGAACATCGCGCTGGTGGAGCTTTGGTGCCTTTTCCAGATGCGCTTCATCAGGGTCTACGAATGCACCTATGGGCAGAATTCCGAATAGAACTATTCCAGCAGACTTCAATTTTATTTTATGCAATCGCGCGAGTATTCCGTGCGCACTCTCGTGAACCATTAGAATTACTGCAAGCGCAAGTATGCCTTCAACAAGCGGAATGTTCTTGCCGGGTATTATGGGTGCTGCTCCTGGAGCAGTAGAGGCAAGCGCAGAGGTGCCTCCGAATGCAAAGCTTGTTATTGCGTATAGTATGCTTCCCGCATTAAGTATAAGGCCCACTATGCCCGCTATGGTGACTCCGCCAAGCATCAAAAGAGTTAGGAAAAGCAGTTGAACGGTTTCAATATTTCCTCCATCCGACGCTCGCGAGCCTATTGAGCCTACGGGAAGATTGGAAATCACGGAATAGGCTACGGGTAGAACCAAGGGCAGAATGGTGAGTACAGAGAGCAATAGAATTAAAAGGGAAGCTACATAGGTGCGCTTTGAAATTTTTGGAAACATTAGAAGGGAGAGGGCGCCGAAACCAAATACAAGGCCGAAATCGCTGAAAGTGCGCCAAAGCTTAGGCTTCCAGCGAGAAAGCTCGTCCATCTTAACCAGTCCGCGCTTCGTACGCAGAAGCATAAGGCCCCATTCGCCTTCAATGAAAAGCAGCCTCCTTATTGCCTCGCCGGTCAGGCCAAGCATGCCGACTATTGCGAAGAATTTCAGAACCCCATTAACATCATAATCAAGAAGCCAGAAGAAAAGAAGTGCTGAAAGAAGACCCACTAGGAGTGCAAGCACTTTGCGCGTTCTTGTACTTAAGCCTGACTTGCCTCTAGAGTTCTTTCCGACGCCCTTTTTTGAAGCCATAAAATCAATTCGTAGATGAGATATATTAATCTTCTCGAATTGTTCGGCAGAAATCAACTCATCTCAAAATTTCGCCCGGATTTTCAACTCCACCGAATTCAAAGCTTTCCTTGCGGGGTAGAAACTTTGTGGCATTCTCGCTATCGGCAACTGCAATGTGTACAACTGCCGTCCTGCCTGGTTCAAGCGGAGCATCAAGCTGTCGCGCATATACTCGCTGGGTTCCATCTGCCTCGGTAACTGTAACCCGCACCGCATACTGCTGCAAATTCGCACCCACATCCCTGAAAATTTCCTGTCCGCCCCAGAATGCAGAAGTTGTGGAATCCACGGCGGTCCAGCCATCACGATCAGGCACGAGTAATTCTATAAGAGCACCCTCAACACCTTCAATTTCATTATCTATAGTTACAGAAATGGAACTGGTTCGTCCTTGCATGTAGTAGTTCTCTCCGGTCAGATCATGAACCCGAATTCCATTGAATTCATGAGCGCGTGGATTTGCAGAATCAACCATCCACACTTTTGTGCCAGCACCCCCATAAGCAGCAGTTCCTTCAGCAGTAGCAACACCCGCGACTTCAAATAATGGTGCCTTCCACCAGCCCCTATGAAGAGCGTCAACACGTGCACCTGCATACATTGCCCTGCTTTCAAAATTCGGCGCACCCATTGGCACAAGATCAAGCTGACCAAATGAATCCGTGGTAAGTACGGTTGTCCAGGTGGCACCTCCGCCACTACCCATAGGCCAGCCCCATGAATTGATGAAACTTACAGAAGAGGGTATGCCTACGGAGCGCAGAGCTGCGACGGTTAGCTTCGTGCTTAATGATTCATATTCCATCTCAGGCCTGAAGGGGACTTTTTCAACATCTGTAAAGAAGTTTGCAACAGGCCGTATATCTGAAGAAGAGGTTGTGAGGACTGTCTTTTGTTCAGCTGCCCACTGCCTCCAGATTTCCGGCTCTGGATTGTCAACGCCGATTGAAGGATGGAGCTGTTCGAAAACCCATACATTAACCAATTCCGCTGCCTCAATAGGATCTCTCGTATCCTTTACGATTTGACTAACGCTGTTGAAAAGCTCCTCACGCCAGAGACCAGGGGTTTCGTTTATCACTACTGGATTTAGAACGAAGTTGAAAAACACGTCATCAGAGAACTGCCTAGCAAAGGGAAGCTCTTCACGCGCGCGGTATGCAAACTCAACATGATTTATAAGTGTCTGGGGGTCTGCACTTTCAAGCTGCTCGGGCGAAAGATGATCCAGAAGCCACCGCATGCCTGCGCGCTGTTCCTCTGGCACACTATTCAGAAGGTCGGTTTGTGAATTGGTTCTTACGGGGACTGAATCAAGATCTAATTTTGGAGCTTCCTCGGAAGCTTTTGGTTTCTCTGCCGGTTTCTTAAGAATTCGGGGCATGTGAAGACCGATTAAAATTAGCCTTTCGAATTATTTAAATCTTTGGAGCCCTAGTCGAATTATGAGCGAATGCGAAATCTGCGGTGCGGAGGATGCGCTCTACATAACAGTTATAGAGGGGGCCAAGCTGAGAACCTGCTCAAGGTGCGCGCAAGGAGGCAAGATAGTGCAGAGGCCAAAGCCCGTTCAGCAGCCAAGAGTGCAAGCGCAGGTGAAGAGGAGAAGGAAGGAGATGAGCATTGTTGATGATTTTGCTGAAAGAATAGTCGGTGCAAGAAAGAAAATGAACATACGGAGAGAAGTGCTTGCAGAATTGGTTAATGAAAAGGCTTCATTTCTGGAGCGTATTGAGCGGGGCAAATCAATTCCAAACGAAGCGCTTGCCAGCAAACTTGAAAAGGAGCTTGGAATCAGTTTGCTTGAGGAGGAGAGCAGGGATGAGTATGCGCCTGTTCCAAAAGCCGAGAAAAAGGGGCTTACTCTTGGAGAAATAGTTATGCTGAAAAAGAAGGAGGAAGAGGACTGATTCTGTGGGAGTTCAGCTTGGAGAGCTGGTAGTGAAAGAGAGTCTGGAAATCAAGAGTCTTGCTGGTAAGAGAATTGCAATAGATGCGTACAATACCCTTTATCAGTTCTTATCAATAATCAGACAGAGAGATGGTACGCCATTGATGGACAGCGAAGGTAGAATTACAAGCCATTTATCCGGCATACTATATCGCACTGCGCGTTTGATGGAAGTTGGTATTAAACCAGTATACGTATTCGATGGCAAGCCACCGCAGTTCAAGGAAAAGGAGATTGAGCAGAGAATGCAGGTTAGGCAGGAGGCAAGGGAAAGATGGAAGAAGGCAAAGGCAGCTGGCGAGTTGGAGGATGCGCGTAAATATGCTCAGGCAAGCTCACGCCTTACTAAAGAAATGGTTGCGGAGGGAGAGGAGCTTTTGAAATATATGGGCCTACCTGTGGTGCAGGCACCAAGCGAAGGAGAGGCTCAGGCTGCATATATGACCAAAGAAGGCATTGTTGATGTATGCTCCTCCCAGGATTATGATTCGCTCCTATTTGGAGCACCGTGCTTGGTGCGCAATTTAACAGTGAGCGGAAGGCGTAAGCTTCCTGGAAAGAGCACTTATGTAGAGGTGGAGCCTGAGCGCATTGAGCTTGAAAAGACTTTGAACCAGCTCGGAATAGACAGGAAAAGATTGATATGGATGGGAATATTGATGGGTACGGATTACAACAAAGGAGTGAAGGGAATTGGGCCTAAGAAGGCGTTGAAAATAGTTAAGGAAGCTGAAAGTTTGGAGCAGGCAGTGAAGGGGAGCAAGGGTGAATTTGAAATTGAGCCCGGCAAGATCGAGAAATTCTTTCTTCAGCCGCCTGTTGAAGAGAAAATTGAATTGAAGTTCGGGGAGCCGGATGTTGAAAAAATAAAGGAGTTCTTGTGCAAGAAGCATGATTTTTCTGAAAGCAGGGTGAGGGGAACTGTTGAAGCGCTTGCAAAGAAGGCAAGGGAAAAAGGGCAGCAGAGCAGCCTGGGAGACTGGGTCTGAATTCAATAAACAGAAAGCTCTCCCTTTACCAGCGAATCAGTTATTTTAGTCACATCTGCAAGCCAGCCATCAACTATATCCTTCACCTTTGATTCCAGCTTCTCGGCTTTTCCGCTGTTCTCGTACAGCCTTATTCCCGCATTCTTGGGCTGATCTATGGGCTTTCCGATTTCAGAAAGCAGAGTTACATTGCATTGCTCAATATCAGGGTATAGGCCAACTACATCTCTTGCTATTTCAAATGCAAGCACACTGTAGATCTTGCCAACATGATTAACTGGATTCTTGCCGCACGCGGCCTCCAAAGTCATGGGCCTGCCGGGGGTAATCAAACCATTTACCCTGTTGCCTCTTCCCACCTGGCCATCATCCCCCATCTCAGCACTCGTGCCACTCAAAGTGAGGTAAACTTCCTTCTTTTCGGGCACATCAGCTGTATTCACACGCACCTCAAGCTCTCTTGAAGTGTACTTTTTTGCATTTGCAAGCACATCATTTGTGATCTGCTCCTTAAACTTTACATAATCATCTATAGAATTCACAAATTTGGAAACCATTGCAACTGCTACAGTAAGGGAAATGTTCTTTCCCTTGCGCAACCCCATTACCTTCACATCCTCTCCAGCTGCAGGCATGCGCTTCTTATACGCTTCTGAATTCAGAAATCTCTCGGTTTCATAAACCACTCTTTCAGTTTCGCTCAGAGGTGCATAGCCAACACCGAAACTGGTATCATTTGCAAGAGGTACTTTGGGTGCTCGCAGGAAAACATCTACCAGATCGGCCGAGCCAGGCAGAATTCTGCTTTCGATTTGAACATTTGAATCATCAAGGAATCGTAGGTTATTTTTGAGATATTTTCGGGCAGCCGCATTGCCTATCTCATCCACATCAATACGCTTTCCATTTACCTTTGTAGATGCCCTTCCGCAAAGTATGAAGGCTATTGGCTTTGTGAACTTCCCGCCTCCGAACTCAACTTCAGTGCCTCCTCCAACCACGAGTCCCTTGTCCACATTATGATGCAGAATTTTACCGCACGCATCCAAATATTCCTTGCACAGGGAGCGGCTCACCTCCTCCATTATTCCATCTATAATCGTATCAGGATGACCTATTCCCTTGCGCTCAACTGTTTCGAATTCCCGCTCTTCAATAAGCGAGCCGCGAATGGATTCTATGGTAATGTTTCTCATGTAAATCTAACCCGCTTTGACATTCAGGTAATTTAAAGCTTCATTATAAATTCCTAAGAGGAATAAAAAATTACTTTGCTTCCAGCAGCTCCTTTGCGCGCGAAACCTTCACATTCTTCTCCTCAGCCATCTTTTTTGCAATCTCATCTATCTGCTTTCCCTTCGCGCCCGCCATAACGGCTATATTCCGTGCATGAAGCTGCATGTGCCCGCGCTGAATTCCTTCTCCGGCCAGGGCCCGCAGAGCTGCAAAATTCTGGGCCAAACCCACAGCAGCAATTATTTCAGCAAGCTCTCGCGCGTTCTTCACGCCCAGCAGTTTGATGCACAGCTGTGCAAGCGGATGTGTTTTTGTAGCTCCTCCCACAATGCCGACTGCAAGGGGCAGCTCAATCTCGCCCACCAAGTCGCCCTTTGCATTCTTATGATAGCACGTAAGCGGCTCATAGCTTCGGTTGAATGCGGCATAGGCGTGTGCCCCAGCTTCAACTGCCCTCCAATCATTTCCAGTTGCAATCACTACTGCGTCTATTCCATTCATAGTGCCCTTATTATGGGTGGCAGCTCTGTAGGGGTCTGCGGCTGCGAGCGCCCATGCATCCAGAATTCCTTCAATCAAATCCTCTCCCAAAATGCTCTTTGGAAAGACTGCTTCTGCGCGCGCCAGGCGCTTGGTTGCCAGATTTGAAATTATGCGCAGCCTCACCTTGCCTTCAGTAAGCTGCTCGAGTTCAGGTGCAAGCTTCTCGCACATGGTATTTACTGCATTTGCTCCCATTGCATCCGCTACATTTACGAGTAAGTGAACCAGAACCAGGGTTCCTCGTGGGCCCTTCAACTTTTTCACTTCAAGCCCAACTGGCCCTCCTCCGTATTTCTTAAGCGTAGGGTCTACTGCCTCAGCCATCTTGAGCAAATCATGCCTCCTTTCAGCAATCAGCTTCAAAGCCTCGTTCTCATTCTTCACTCCAACCAGCTGAATCTGGCCTATCATCACAGGCTCATCTGAGCTGGTTCTGAATCCTCCACCTGCGCGCGCTATTTTCGCACCGTTGGAAGCAGCTGCAACCACGCTGGGCTCCTCAATTGCAAACGGAATCAAGTAATCTTTTCCGTTGATTTTGAAATTAGTAGCAATTCCAAGCGGCAAGGAGTATGAGCCCACCACATTCTCAATCATCCTGTTCGCAGTGGGCTCGTCAAGCGCACCAAATTTCTCTAGCAGCTTCACTTCCTCTGCGTCAAGCTTTGCAAGCTCAGCAAGCTTCTTCCTCCTCTCGCTTACCGAGAGTTTGTAAAAGCCTTGGAGTGCCGAATCCATGAAAGCCAATACTCAATATGTTTTTATATTCCTTAAGCCCTAGCTAAGTCAAGTGACTAACATGCTAATTGAGAGGCCTGACAGCAGGAGTTCGATTTTCAGCCTCGACATCACGGCGCACCCTCAGCTTAAGGAAAAACAGATGTTCGTACTGCTTAGAATCTACTCACCTACAGAAGAACCAGCAAATCAGTTTGTAATTCAGGAAGGAAATAAGCTTCTTGATTTTCATGGAAATGAGATGCAGCTCGAAGCAAAGACATATTCAAAATGCTATAACTGGTCTCAGCTTTATGATGTGGATCAGCCAATCAACCCCTATGATGCAAGACTTGAATGGAGCGATGGCAATACGCCTGGCGGGCAGTTGCGAACCGATTATTGCACTCTTAAATGGGGAGGGGTGAGGGAGGAAGGCGATAGGCTTGTTGTTTACAGGCACTGGGAAGGAAATAGAATTGCAGAGGCTGGAATTGCAAGGCAGCATGGCGAGGAGCTTTACAGGGCAGATGGTACGCAGATTACGGATGATGTCCATACTATTGAAATAGGCAATTGGTTCAACCAGCGAATTCTGCGCGGCGATCTTGATCCAGCAGACCCTACTATGAACAGCATGGGTTGGAAAAGGCCCACAGTAGATGCATTTTGGGAGGGTGAGGCTGCTCAGCCCGAAGCTCAAACAGCACAGGTAGCTATTAGGGGGCAAAGCACTGCACAAAGAGCATACCAAACTGTAAAGCTCACCTTCTACTACGTACCTCATTCAAGCGAGGCTCGATTTGGGGGCGATGAGGCAGTTTTGAAGGAAAATGGAAAGCTCAATGGAACTTACATGGATTCCAATGGAACTTACTGGAACTGGCAGAACGGGAGCTTTGTAGAAGTTGATCACCCGCTCACCAGCTTGCAGACCATGCCTACAGCGGATTATACCCTTGCAGTTCCGCCTGAATGGAGGGGCAAGTACATTGCAATTGTGCGCAATGGGAGGCTGGTTGTAAGCGGCTATGGTGAGGACAGTGGGGGGAGGTTTACGGCAGGCAGCTCTAAAATAGATGTTTATGCAGGTGAGGGGGAGGAAGCTTACAGGCATGGAATAAACAACTACTATGGCACCTGCAGGGCATACATGTTCAATTCTGAGAGCGAGATGAACCGATTCGTAGAAGGACTCTGAACAATGAGCAGATATAAAAGGTTGGAAATGCATAAACTAATGCATGGCTAAGATGATGAGCAGAGGCCATGCAAAGGACATCACACCTAGTGCAGGGTTTGAAAGACAGACACCGCTAGCAGCAGGAGCTAGAAGAGCTTGGGGCTACTGGAAGAAAATGGAGAATGTTAGGTCGGAACTGCTGGCAAGATCAGAATTCAAAAGAAACGGATGGGTGGTGCCCGATGCAAGTGATAAACGCGTACAAAGCATCAGGAATGCACTGCGTCTGCATCACTCAATGACATATATAGAATTCGTAGATAAATTAGGGAACGTTGTTACAGAAAGCAAGTATAGGGAAGGAAATGCAGGTCAAAAACCAGAGAGCATTGGCAGGGATATCGAACGGATTCCATCTTCAGAACTGAACCCACAGGAGAGGGCAGAACTGGTTGTGCTTGTTAATGCGATTGAAGAGGCAATAACTAACTTAGAATGGAAAGGTCATGAAAGAGTAATAGAACGAAATAAACAGCTATTGTTTGATAGATTGAACTGGAAAGAGTTTAAGAGATTCCATTGCTTTGAAAGGATGAGCCTTGAAGAGCTGCACATCAAGTACGGAATGACTAAAGAAAATGTAAGGCAGACGATTAAGAGAGCGCTTAAATATGGATTGGAAGAGGAGCTTAGAAGGCACAGTATTGATGCCTACTCATTATTTGGAATTGGTAAAAATTAGCCAGCCCTCTGCTCGCCCATCACATTTCCAATGACCCAAGTGGCATCGAATTCCTGCAAGTCTGACTCGCGCTGACCCGTACCCAAGTACAAAATAGGCTTGCCAGTAGCTTTGTAGATTGAAATCGCACTCCCTCCCTTTGCATCCACATCTGCCTTGGTCAATACGACTGCATCTACTCCAACGTACTTGTCGAACTCGCGCACCTGGTTTACTACTGCATTGCCTGCTATGGCCTCGCCTACATAAACCTTGAAATCAGGCTTTACAACCCTCACTATTTTTGCAAGCTCCTGCATCAAATTCTTGCTGGTTTCCTGCCTTCCCGCGCTGTCTATAAGCACTACATCAACGTTCTTGCTCTTGGCATGCTCGCGCGCCGTGTAGGCAACCGCTGCTGCATCTGAGCCATAAGGTCCTCCAATTGCCTTCACACCAAGCCTGCTTGCCCACAGCATACCCTGCTCCTGCGAGGCTGCCCTGAAGGTGTCTGCAAGCGCTATTACGCTGCTCATCCCATTCTCCCGCATGAGGTTTACGAATTTGGCTATGGTTGTAGTCTTGCCTGCACCATTTGGGCCTAGGAAGAGCATTATGAAGGGCTTCTCGCTCTTTTCATGAGCAAGCTTTACCACATCCGGCTTTTCACTCTCCATAACTGAAAGAAGAGCTGCAGATATGCTCCTGCTGATCTCTGCCTTCAGTTCGCTCTTCTTAACCTTCTTTCCAACAAGCTGCCTTCTGATTTCATCCTTCAATGCTTCCGCAACTTCGTAGGCCACATCTGCCTCAAGCATATCGAGTTCAAGCTGCTCAAGCAGATCATCC
>Ga0180301_10002410_pt1 | contig 14678 bp, 17 predicted proteins | sample GuaBasSediGuay16_FD_121797 | JGI IMG/M metagenome (GOLD analysis project Ga0180301, IMG submission 121797) | Subseafloor sediment microbial communities from Guaymas Basin, Gulf of California, Mexico - Guay16, Core 4569-2, 12-15 cm | ecosystem: Environmental > Aquatic > Marine > Hydrothermal...
ATTTTTGATAGTGAGAGAGCCTTGATTCTTGAAGCATTTAGGATTATTAACGATTACCCATTAATATTGACATTTAATGGCGATGAATTCGACTTACCATATCTACATAATAGAGCTATGGTATTAGGTATAGAACCTGAGTTAAATCCAATAGTTGAGGTTAGGGATTTCGTAAGTATTAAGCATGGATTCCACATAGACCTCTACAAGTTCTTCAGTATCGAAGCCATACAGAACTATGCATTCGGTTCAGCATATAAGGAGAAAACACTCGATGCTATAGCTCAAGCACTCCTAGGTGAAGCAAAAGTTAAGCTTGAGGAAGCTGTTGGTGATATATCGTTAAGTGAGCTAGCAGAGTATAACGCAACTGATAGTTCCTTAACTTTAAAATTAACAACATTTAATGATGAACTTGTTTGGAAGCTCATAATACTAATAATGAGATTAGCCAAGATGTCACTAGAGGACGTAACGAGGAGGAAGGTATCAGCATGGATTAAGAACCTAATGTATTGGGAGCACAGAAGGAGGAACTACTTAATACCTAATGAGGATGAGTTACTAAAGATTAAGGGCGTAGTTAAGACATCAGCTAAGATAGGTGGTAAGAGATATGCAGGTGCTATAGTGATAGATCCGATACCTGGCGTATACTTTAATGTGGTGGTGCTAGACTTCGCATCACTATACCCGAGCATAATTAAGGTTTGGAACTTAAGTTATGAAACAATAGACCCATTACCTGAGTTCTGTAAGGATGGTGAGGTAGGTGAGATAAAGGATGAGTCAGGTAGAACTCTACATAAGGTCTGCTTAAGTAGGAAGGGTATTACGTCAGAACTTGTAGGTATGTTAAGAGACTTTAGAGTTAATATTTACAAGAAGTTAGCTAAAAGGAAGGACTTACCTAATGAGTTAAGAAGTTGGTATGATGTTGTTCAAAGCGCTATGAAGGTATACATAAATGCTAGCTATGGTGTCTTCGGTCATGAGAAATTCCCCCTATATACACCCTCAGTAGCAGAGTCTGTAACAGCACTAGGTAGGTATGTAATTACATCAACACTGAAGAAGGCTAAGGAGTTAGGTCTTAAAGTACTCTATGGAGATACTGATTCCTTATTCCTATGGAAGCCTGATGAGAGAAAGTTGAATGAGCTAATTAAGTGGGTTGAAGAGAAGTTTCAGTTAGATCTTGAAGTAGATAAAGTTTACAAGTATGTTGCTTTCGCCTTAAAGAAGAACTATGTAGGTGTGCAAGATAATGGTAAGGTCGATATTAAAGGTATGGTTGGCAAGAAGAAGAATGTACCTAAACTCCTGCAGGATACATTCATTAGGGCTGTAAACCTTATGAGCGACTTAGAAGATAATCCAGTAATGCTTGATAAGGTTAAGAACGCCCTCAAAAACACAATTCAGGAGGTATACTTAAAGCTTAAGAATAAAGAATTCACCCTCGACGAAATAGCATTCAAAACCACACTTAATAAGCCATTAGAGGAGTACGTAAAAACCACCCCCATACATGTGAAGGCCGCTAAGCAACTAAGAAAGTATGGTGTTATGGTTGGTAGAGGTGATGTCATATTTTACGTTAAAACCAAGACTAGAGATAAAGTTAAGGCTATACAATTAGCTAAGCTAGATGATGTTAACATTAATGAGTACGTGGAGGCATTAAAATCAGTTATACAGCAACTACTCATACCATTCGGTATTGAGTGGGAGGAAATAGCTGGTAGTATGGGTCTATATAACTTCTTTAAAACCTATTCGTGAACCCTACCTCCTAGCTCCATAAATCTCTTAATTAATAATTCCTTAACATTTTTAGTAATTCTTAATGCCTCACTTTCCTCTCTTGATGATGTCATAATGTATACCTCCAATTTTGGACCTCTAATCTCGTGCCCTTTAGGATGAGTTTTTATGTAGACATTACTATATTCTTTTTGAATTTCCTTCAGCACTTTAGCGGCAGTAGACTCGGGAATTCCTACAACTGTAAATGTTTCCTCAAGTATGTGTATCTTTGGCCCAATAACTCTTAACTTCCTCTCAACCCATCCCTCCCACATAGCTTCTAACTCTCTTGGTACACCAGGTAGTGATATGACTACTAAGTTAAGTTCAGGTATTTCCAACCATGAACCAGGCGCTGTGCCTATAGGATTAGGTATGGGTATGGCGCCTTCAGGGAGATACGCCATCTTTACCCTTTCTTCAGTCATAGGTAGGTTAATCTCATTATATTTTTCTCTAATCATCTTCAATGCCTCATCATTTAGTATTAACCTCTTGTTGAATGCCTTAGCAACAGCTTCTAACGTCCTATCATCTGGTGTTGGACCTAAACCTCCTGTAGTTACTATCAACCTAGGTTTGTACGTTTTAACAACGTACCTTAAATGATTTGATATTATGTCAACATCATCAATTAATGATACATTACCTATAACTTTAAAACCTAACAATGTAAGCCTTCTACCTAAGTATGAAGCATTAGTATTTACTACTCGACCCTCAACAACCTCATTACCTAAAGTGAATAACCACGCCCTAAATTCTTCTTCATACTCCTCCATACCTTCATGCCCCTCTGTAATATGGTCAAAATGTTTAATATAGATACTATGAGCATAACTATGTGCGCTACAGTAACCTCACCTATAGCCATAATTAATAGTATGAGGAGTATAGCTAGGACTCTCTCAGCTCTCTCCATAATACCTACACCCTCTAATCTAATACCTAGTGATTCAGCTCTAGCTCTGATGTAACTTATCAGAAGCGATGTAGACATGAATATCATAACTAATATGGCATCTATCCCTAATATTAATAGTATGATTGAGTATGCGATATCGGATACTCTATCACTTATTGAATCAAGGAATGCACCTAGAGGTGTTACTGATGCAGTAAGTTTGGCTATAGCACCATCTAGTACATCACATAAGGCCGAGAATGCTACGAGAACTAACGCTAAGAAAGCACTCCTATACATGAAATAGACTATGAAGGGAGAGAGTAAGCTAATGATTAACCCTGAGATAGTTACGTAATTAGGTTTCACACCTATATTAGCTAAGTATTTAGCAACACTATAGAACAACCTGTTAAACCTAGCTCTTAATTTCGTTAACATCCTTATCCATCAATTAATCTACGCTAAGTATTAAAAGATAGTTAGCTAAGTATGTAATAGATGTTGAGGAATCCGGGATCTGATTAATGATGTTAAAGTACTTTCTGAAACATTTTATTATACCTCTAATGATGTTAAATCATTTAAGTTATTTTATACTGTATACCTAGTTTTTCAGTGGATGGGGATTGATGAGTGGTAGAGTATCAGTACCGTTTGTACCAACACCGGTTCCCGTAGTTGACTTCATGCTTAAAGTCGCTAAGGCGAGACCTAACGATATCGTGTACGACTTAGGATGTGGTGATGGCAGGATACCAATAAGGGCTGTTGAGGTATTTAATGTTAAGAAAGCTGTATGCGTTGAAATTCGTAAGGACTTATATGAGAGAGCCTTAAGTCAGGTTAAAGCTAAGGGACTTGAAGGAAGAGTAGTGGTTATCAATGATGACATGTTTAATGTAGATATTTCCGAAGCAACAGTAATCACTTTATTTCTACTTACTTCAGTAAATAAAATGCTCAGACCTAAACTTGAGAGGGAGTTGCGTAGAGGTACGCGTGTAGTTTCTCATGAATTTGAAATCCCAGGATGGGATCCTGCCGAAACTTATCTATTTTCTGATGGTGTAATTAATCATAGAGTGTACTTATACGTAGTGAGGTGAACCATGAGGGTAGTATTCCTTAATGGAGACTGTAAAATCAGTGAGGTTCAAGAGCATGATGAACTACCTGCTCAACTTATCGTGAAGACGTGGAATCAATTACCTGATCCATATAACAAGTTACTTACGACACTTGAAATTACAGTTAATAACGACTTAGGCACTTCCTCAAAATTACTAGTTTTAGGATTCCTAAATAGAGATTATCTAAAACAATTTAACGTGTTATGCATAATAGTATTTAATAACATGGAGAGTATTGACGACATTATTAAGAAAGTTATTAGCAGGCTTAAAGATATGTTTAAGGAAGTAACGTGTATGATGAAGGGTGTCCTAGAATGATTGATGAATGAGGGACCACTAACTGACACCTTAATTACTTAATTACCCATTCCCTTCCTCACTAAACAACCCGCTAATGCCTTCATAGTACTCTTTAATCTCTGAATCCCTGTCCTCCTCAGATATCTGCTTTTTCCTTAATGCTTTAACGTACTCTAAACTTAATGCTTTTAACCTTCTAGGTCTCCCTTTAGGATTACCTATTAATCTACTTACAATAAGTTTCTCCGTAAAAACCTCAGCTAATGGGCATACTTCGACGCATATACCGCAACCATTACATTTTTCAGGATTAACTTCAGGGCGTTCATTACTTAATGATATAGCTCCTCTAGGACACCATAAACTACAGTTACCGCAACTTACGCACCTACACCACCTTATAGCTAACTTTAGGGTTAGTACGGCATATTCAAACGGATTTTCACTACTTCTAACTTCAATAGTATGTTTAGATACTCTAATCTCTCTCTCACTATCTAAGATTACTACATTACCATTACTAACTGTTAGTTTGCGACCAATTATCCTATATTGTTTTACTATACCCTCAACGGATATACCTTCTTTAATCTTAATTACATACCCGCCATTAATTTCGTACCCTGTAATTGTGAGACCTGAACGTCTTTCATATTCTTTAATCCAATTCGACGGCTTCTTTAGTCCTAGCCATAACTCCACCCTTCTCCTCCCCTGACCTAGAGGGTTAAGCCATCTCCATAGGTGGAACCTAACCCATTGTTTAGGTAAGCATAGCTTAGTACACCACTCATTAAGTACATTCAACCATCTCTCCCATAATTCAGGATGTTCCTTACTAACTATGTAGTACTCAGCTATGTAAGCTGCAGGGCATAAGTAACAGCCGAGTCTATCAAAACCTCTAAAGTAAAGAGGATTTACAGGTAACTTATTCTTAATTATGTAAAGCCATTCAGACAACTGATCCCATTCCCGTATTGGTGTAGTGTTTAAAGCTAAGGGTAACCACCTATTTCTCCAAACACGCCCACTCCAAGATCTGTCTATAGACTCTAGAGCTCGTTGACCTATTATTACTAGAAGACCTTGCGGAAAGTATTTCTTATAGGTCTTAGCTATAGGAATCAGTTTTACAACTTTGCAGCACCATCTATAATCTTTTGCAGGGGGGCCAAATACATTAACACTATGCCAGAACTTATCGCCAGCGTTTGCGGTAATTAACTCTAGACCATACATTCTCGAGACATTGTATACATTACTAACAGTTTCAGGGAACTCTAACCCTGTATCGTTGAATAGTAGTTTAGGCTCTATACCAGCATTTAAGGCTAGGTGTAGTGATAATAATGAATCCTTCCCTCCCGAGTATGATAAAACTGTTGGTAAACCTATCCTCTCACTAATTACTACTAGGTATGCTAAGGATCTTGATATAAGCGTTCTTAGGTATTCGTCATTTCCTTTAAGAACATCATTCATTGTTGATCTACTCTTGAAAGGTTCAGGTAATTCTTTTCCTTCCTTAAATATTATTTGAACCCTGAACTTGCCTCTTTTAGCGATGGCTAAAGCTATTATATCTCCATTCTTGTTAATTATGGCTGCTTGCTCGCCATCCTTAACATTTATAGCACTATCTACTACCTCTAAAGGTTTAGCACTATCCCTGACATAATGCTTAATTAAACCTTCATTCAAAGCTTCTAGAGCACTTAATTTATTGAGTCGCCAACGCCATTCGAATCTATATGGATCAAAGTATAATCTCCCAACTATTACCCCATTAACGATTACTTCCTTCATGTCATCGTAGTGAGGAACTCTATTGAGAAATGTTAAGTTATCTCCTATTCCTAGTTTATTCATTAGTTTAGCGTTGCCAAACTCATTAATTAAGGCTTCCTCAATAAACTTTAAATCCCCATTAAATGCTGGCCTTAGATCCCCGGGTTCGTTTATCTTAACCTTAATCGCCTTACCACCGCACTTTCCACATAGTTCACTCCTTAACGGTATATTACAGGTAGGGCACCAGTACAGGTCCCTCTTAAAGCCCCATTTACGCATACACTCCTTCCCTTACCATAATACAATTTTTAAACCCTTTTAATGTGTGGGGAGGGACGTGGGTGTAGTAGAGTTTATTCAGCAATTGACTACTCAACTAATGACTATAGCTTGGCTTCTATTCTTAGTTACATGGATTGTCGGATGGGCTATTCGAGGATCCCCTATACCTATACATAGAGTTAAGAGAGCAGGACAAGGATTAATTGAGGATGCAGTTCTAGCTGCTTTTTGGATGGCTATGGGCTCAACAATATTTGCATTAATTTCTTACATAGTTAGTAATGTTTACCAGCCTATGCCTCCAACGCCAATAACACCATAACTATTAGGTGCTAATGTATGGACTTTCTACTTCTAGCATCAAACTTAGCGTTGCTTACATATATCATAGGTATACTAATACTAGCTCTGCCCATACCTTATAAAAATTTAAAGAAATGGGGGATGCTCTTAATAATCGATTCGATATCAACTGCAGTCTTAATATCGATATATGGAATACTTCTTCACTTAGGTGATTACATACTAAGTTTAATAGGGTATTCCTGGTCTAACTTCATAAACTGGCTCATAGCTAGAACTGCTGTGTTACTGACATTATTTGGCGCGCTAACATACATTTCCTCATTTTTCAAAAGTGTCTATACACTCATTATTTCATCACCAATTAATTTAGCACTTACTTACATATCGCTGGCTCTCTCGGCTCTCAAGATAATATATTTCCTCGCATTAACCATATATTCCTTAAAGGATAAGCTAATGCTGCTGGGTATTCTACTTTATTCATTACCGTTTAGGATAGGTAAGGGTGTTGGTGCATTCTTGATAGCTTCATCGATGGTAATGTATGTAGGCTTTCCATTACTACCAGCTTTCACTACATACCTCACGCCGAGCATAAATCAATCCTTAGGTAGCTCTTTCATAAACTCAACTAATATTGTTGTTATTGATGAAGTAGGGAATAGAATACCGTATCCTACATTATTAATTTACACTAAGGAAGGTGATGAGCCTAGAGGAGTAATTTTAGGGAATAGGTATGGAATTGTAAGCTTAGGTTACGGTAAGGATTTGATACCGACAAATATGACTTTATTCCTTAAGATAGAATTTATGGGATATCTCTTTACGCCTAAACCGTATAGAATAAACACTAGTGAGCTTAGAAATTCATTAACACTTAAGGTACCCTTTCTACTGTATACTAATGGCCTTTCAATTATATTGAATAGCGATACCATGGTAAGAGGTGTAACGAATTATGGTGATATAGTTATCATTAACCTACATACACAATCAGCTACTCAAGTTAAATTAGTTAAATTCAGTAATGTTAACATAGAATATGTTAATGTTAATGACGTTAATATAGCGTGTAATTGGAGCGAATTCACATGGCGTGGTATTAAGCTATACGAATGTTCATTACAGCTAAAGAGATTAAGTAACACGTTAATCATAGTATTTAAAGGTATTTATGAACCATTAAAACCTAATGTATCTGAGAAGAGACTTATAGCGTTAAGTGACTTAACGAGTATACTCTACTCATACATTGTTATGGGTGTCACATATCTTTACACTTTAGTATTTCTCCCAAGTGTTTACATAGCGTTTCTCACATCGATGTCTGTAGCACTATCAAAGGTGTTAGGAGGTGGTATCAGGATCAAGCTCATCTAGAGATTATTTGGGTACATACTCAAAGTTCAAGATATTAGTGATATTAGTAGTTCTTGCTATAATTGTAATGCTACATAGCATCAGTGCTAGCTACTCGAAGATTAATGAAGTACTTATGCTCTTATTTCTAATAGTGTTTTCGCTCTCTATTGTAATCACATTAATAGTTTTTGATAGAGCTTTAGGTTTATAAATTAGGTAGTGCTTAACTGATATATATATAGTGCCTTACTTAAATTCTACGTAATCGATCTTGTACCATGTAATTCCCTTAATGGCTGATACAGTATCTTCCACGTCCTTAACTTTTCCCTCTAATGATACATAATAAAACTCACTTAGTACTTTGCTACGTGATACCTTTAAGACCTTATACTTACTTTTGATAATGTTAATGAGGTTATTAGCTACTTTCTCATCATATGTAGTGAAGAATATGTCAGTTCTTGAAGTACCTTTAGTTCCTAGCAACCTACCCTTACTCATGGTTATCCTCCTTGCAATTCTATAATTTTCTTGTATAGCTCTATTAAAGCTTCTACTTCATTAGGGAATACATTCTTTAAGTCTAGGTTAGCTATTATATTAATATTCTTAGCTATCCAATCACATAACATTGAAGCACTAACCTCCCTAGTTCTTATGTTTAGTAGTAAGGGGAACATTTTACAAGATAGTGGCTTCTCATCATGAATTAAACATCCCCTTCTCTCAACATCATAGAATGGGCAAAAACCATCTATGACCCATAAGTAAAAGTTATTATCAATCTTCTTAAAGGTCAGGATAACTTTATACTTTTTAGCTAAACTTCTTAACTTAACTACCTCCTCCTTAAGTAATATGGGGTAATCGTTAGGTGATGCGAAGAAACAGCAATGGATACACCGATAACATTTAAATCTAGTCATTGCTGCATCCCACATTCCTCATTACATATTAAGCTTAGTTTTATTGCATCCCCATCCCTCAGCATTAAGTAACCCCTTAAATAAATGTTAGATACTATTTCTAAGACATATTCTTTATGCCTGCTTAAGAAAGGCCTTAGAACAATTACGTTAAGTCTTACGGAATTACTACCTAATTTAGGATTTTCTAAGATAGCATACCAATAATAAAAGCCACCATAACCTTCAATGTTAGGTATGACCTCAGGCTTACATATATTAATTAATTCTTTATAATTAATATCACAATGAATGTTTAATGTACCAGGATAGGGCTTCTCTCCATTAAGAAGCTTCTTAAAGATATCTTCATAGTGACCAAGTCTTACATACTTTCCTCCTTCACCAATACCACTAACTACCCTACAACTTATAGTTACAATCTTTTTTACTACCTCCTTCATTAATTATCTTCCTCCTTTCCCTCTTCGTTATGAGGTCAGCTATATATGTAGGTTCAGGTAAGTCATGATTCTTAAACATCTTAGGTATTAATCTCTCGATTTCTTCAAGAGAAATCTTATGACCTATACTTAAGTAAACCTTCCTCCTTCCTCGTTCAACAACAACAGCACCTAACTCATTATCTACTGTAGTTAAGTATTTACGGCCGTTAACTTCAACTATACTTCCCGTAAGTATCTTCTTAGCCGCACCTATCGATGGTACATCAAGTACTACACCTATATGCGATGCTATACCGAATTTCCTTGGATGGGTTATTCCGTGACCATCAACAATCACTAAGTCAGCACTACTACCTAACTTCTCATAAGCCTTAATTAGTAGTGGTGCTTCGCGAAATGCGAGAAGGCCTGGAATGTAGGGTATGGGAACATACCCCCGAATTACCACATATTCTCTTAGTGTTAATGAAGGATATTCAAGTAATGCTGCTACAGCTACGCCAGTACTGCCCACATAAGCTACATCAAGACCTACAATATTCTTTAACTTATCTACTTTACCTTCCTTTTTAACAAGACTTGAAAGAAATTTTTGAAGCGCTATTGCTCTCTGGACGTCGAAGGAGCTCATCCCTCACTCCTTATTCTATAGTGTATGAGGACTCCTTAATCCCCTTCTTAGTTATGAGTACAACATCGACGCCATCACCTGAGACAGCATCACGTCTTATAGCTGCTTTAACAGCCTCAATAGCTAGCTTCTCAATCTCTTCAATACTTAAGTCCTTCTTATACCTATTCTCTATGATACCTATAGCTATCGGAGCTCCGGTACCTATGGCAGCATAATCATCTTCTATCATCGAACCTAGCGAATCCATAACGTATAGATGTGTTCCTTCCTCGTCAATACCTCCGAATATTATCTCCGATAGGAATGGAGAATACTTATATTGATAGAGAATTACTGAAAGAAGTCTGGCTGCTGCTCTCACACTCATAGGTCTAGCATTAGTTACTTCATAAGCATGAATCTCAACCTCCATGAGTCTCTTAAGAGTTTGAATGTCAGCAAATAGACCGGCAAATGCGAATCCGTATCTATTCTTAACACCAAATACCTTCCTAGCTGTTCTACTCATTACGAACCCTCCATAAGATACTCTCTTCTCAGCTGCAAGAACAACAGCCTCACTAGTTCTAATACCTACGGCAGTAGCACCAGTTCCTAACCTTTCATAGCCCACACTAAACACCACTGCTATCTCGCAATCAGGAATTTAAGAGTTTGTACCTATAATGTGAGTGATGAGTAACATGGGTAGAGCAACCATTGAGAGGACGCTAAAAAAGCTATGGTGGATGAGTGGACGTAGCTTAGAGGATGTTACAATAGACATCATAGATAGGTCAGGAGGTCAAAGCAATGTAAATGAAGTTAGATTAAGCAAGAATACCGAGATATTGAAGGATAGGGTTATAATTGGTGAGAAGGTAATCCCTCACCACAGAATAGTAGCTATAAAGTATAGAGGGAAAGTGGTTTGGAAGAGGAAAGGTTATGCTTAAGTAATCAGTTAAAAGGTATAAGGATCAGGACATTCGATGAGATTAGAACTAAGATATTGAAGATTTACAACTCAAAGGTAAGTGTAGCTAAATCAGTAAGGAAGAAGGGTCTAGTTAAGTACTTAATTAAAATTGAAAGAATACATGATTACCTAATGAGTGATTTCTACAGGAACATAGAATCACTACCTAAGTATAACGAACTCCACCAATTCTATAGAGACTTAATAGCAATGTCATGCATAAGTAATAGATACGATGATGTCATAGGCAAGATCATCGGTTATAAGTCAGTCATTAAAAAGCTTACAAGAGAGTACAGTGAGAGGATAAGGTTAAGTTTCGACGTACCTGAAGCAAGAAAGTTATCAAGAGAATATGTAGGAAGAGTACTCTCAGTATTTAGACGTTTAAGGAAGGATTTAGAATGTCTTAAGGGGGTGATTACTGAGCTAAGGAAGTTGCCATGTATAGTCATGAGCGAACCTAAAATAGTTGTAGCAGGAATGCCTCAAGTAGGTAAATCAACATTTGTTAGTAAGGTTTCAAGTGCTAAGCCCGAAATATCACCTTTCCCATTCACTACTAAGGAAATCATAGTAGGACACCTTGAAATTAACTATAGGAGAATTCAAGTAATTGATACACCAGGGATTCTCGATAAACCATTAGATGAACTAAATCCTATTGAGAGAAAAGCACTGATAGCTCTTAAGAACTTACCTGACTCGATAATATTTATAATAGATCCGTATGAAGGATCTTATTATAGCTTAGATAGACAAATTACTCTACTTAAGAATCTATTAACGGTATTTAAAGAATGGAAGAGAAAGATGTTAGTAGCTATAAATAAAATCGATATCGTTAGTAAGAAGAGGTTGGAATTAGTTATTAATATTGTTAAGTCGGTATTTGATGGTGAGATTTACTGTATGAGTGCGTTAAAAGGTATAGGTGTTAAGGAAGTACTTGATGCAGCTCTTAAACTTGCTGGAGAAGCTCCTTAAATCTTAACGCGTCATCATACATGTAGATATTATTAAACATTACGAACACTTCCCTTGACGTACTTAAGAACTTCTTAACGATATCCCTTAATTTACGTAGGTCATCATCAGTGTATTTATACTTATAGTTAACTTCACGTCCTCCTAATCCATGTAGTCTAAAGTATGTTACATCCTCTATCTTTACTGGTTTCCATCTGAATGGATCAACTATATGTATGATATTCTTAAATTCCATGAGAACCTCTTTTAACTTTCCTTCATTCTCCCTCCAATCGCCTCTTACCTCAATACCTACTATTGGCTCGGTCTTACTTGCAATTGTACTTAAAAATTCCTTCATATTGCTCACATTCTCCTCTGTACATTTAAAGGATGAAGGTAATTGAACTACTATAACACGTGCCTGAATTATCTTAGCTGCCTCGACTATAATATCCCAAGCCTCAAAATTCTCCTTAGTAGGTCTTAAGAATCCATATGCGTTTGCCTTATCCTTAGGAATCTTAACTTTAGCCCTTCTCCATGTAGGCATTGTAGGTGGGTGTGTTATTGCTTGCCATGCCTTCATATTGAATATGAACTGATTAGGTGCTTCCTCTCTTAACCTGTTTAACTTATCAGGGTCATGTTTATTGTAGAAAGTATCCTGTAACTCTATGGTTGTGAATTTCTCAAAATATTTCTTTCTACTTACTGAGAAACCGCATGTACCTACATGTATGGTCATAATCTCGGCCTCCTACTAATAATGTTAATTGAACTTATGGGTAGTCTTGCTTTACTTAGCGTACTACGTAATATCTCAACCATCTCAACGTCTATTACACCTATAGTTATTGTACAGGAATACCTCTCCTCATTTAATGACCTACACTTTAACAACTTAATATCAGCTCCCTCCCTAACAACTTCCTCTATGAGTTTATGTAAATCATTAATGCTGTGTAATTCAACAGTTAAGTCAGCTAATACTTCATCAGATTTTGCGATAGGTCTTAACCTTAACTCTTTACCGCTCTCAATAACTTCTATTTCAACATAGGAATCAGGTTCTAAGCCTATACTCTCTCTGATGTATAGAGGTATAGTGATTCTTCCTTTACCATCAACCTTTACGATAGCCTTCAATCTCTATACCCTAGATATATAATCCCTTCAACCGATATATTACAGATGTGATGAGCGGAGCACGGTATGACCGTAAGGGATGATAAGCCCCGTATTACTGATGCATTCCTCGAATTGCAGTAAAGCTTTAATTTTCCTTAATGCGAGGTTATAGGTTGGGGTTCGTTTATTGCTAAGTATGAAGAGTATATTGAATACCTTAAGGGTATAGCGAGAAAGTGGGTTAAGGTATGGTATGAGAGAAGAGTTTATGATGCAGATCCTGACCCTTCAAGGCCTAAGTACTTCTTAACTGCAGCATTCATGTATCCCAATGGTCCAGCACACATAGGTCATGCTAGAACTTACTTAATACCCGATGTCTTAGCAAGGTTTAAGAGGTCTATGGGTATTAACGTGTTGTTCCCTATGGCATTCCACTACACAGGGACGCCCATACTAGCTGTCGCTGAGAGAATAGCTAAAAATGATGAGGCATTAATTAAGAGGTTATCTCAGAACTTTGGAATACCTGAAAGTGAACTTAGGAAACTTAATGAACCATTAAAACTTGCTAGATACTTTCACGAAGTTAGTAAGGAGGCTATGAAGGATTTCGGTTTATCCATAGATTGGAGAAGAGAATTTACAAGTATAGATCCTGAATTTAAGGCTTTCATAAGGTGGCAGTTTGAGAAGTTAAGGAGCAAGGGATTCTTAATCAAGGGTACATACCCGGTTGGTTGGTGTCCCTACCATAACATGCCTGTGAGTATGCATGATACGAAGGACGATGTCGAACCTGAGATAGATGAATTCACAATAATTAAATTTAAAGGTGTTGGAATTGAGGCCTACTTCCCTACAGCAACTTTACGGCCTGAGACAGTTCTTGGAGTAACAAATATATGGGTTAATCCTGAAGCAACATACTGTAAAGTCATTGTAAGGACGCAAAAAAGTGAGGAAACGTGGATACTTGCTTGTGATGCAGCACATAGATTAAGTTACCAAAAGAGGATCATCGTGGTAGAAAAGGTAAACCCTAAGGACCTTATAGGAAAATACGTCATAAATCCATTAACAGGTAATAAGGTGAAGATACTACCTGGTAAGTTCGTAAACCCAAGGTATGGCACAGGTGTTGTGATGAGTGTGCCAGCTCATGCACCTTATGATTATGTAGCCTTAAGAGATTACTTAGGTACCGATAACCATGATGCTTGGGGTGAGTATAAGCCAATACCATTAATATCAGTTGAAGGTTATTCAGAAGTACCGGCAGCTGATGTCATTAAGAGATTAAGAGTTAAGTCACAATTAGATAGGGAATTACTGGATAGAGCTACAAAAGAGGTTTACAAGGAGGAGTTTGAGAGAGGCTATATGAGAAGTGATGTTTGTGATTTGATTATGCATGAAGTAATTAGTGGTGCTAAGGACTTCGTCTGTAAGGAAATAGTAGATACTAGAGTTAGTGAGGCAAGGGAGAAGATTAAGGAATTCTTGATAGCCCATGGTTACGGTGACGTTATGTATGAAGTAATGAATGCCCCGGTTTACTGTAGATGCGGCACTGAAATAGTAGTAAAAATCTTAGAGAACCAATGGTTCATAGATTATGGCAATAAGAACTGGAAGGAGTTAACTAAAAAGGCTTTAAGTAAAATGAGAATAGTCCCTGAGGAAGCACGTAAGCAATTCGAGGCAACTATTGA
>Ga0180301_10002411_pt1 | contig 14676 bp, 13 predicted proteins | sample GuaBasSediGuay16_FD_121797 | JGI IMG/M metagenome (GOLD analysis project Ga0180301, IMG submission 121797) | Subseafloor sediment microbial communities from Guaymas Basin, Gulf of California, Mexico - Guay16, Core 4569-2, 12-15 cm | ecosystem: Environmental > Aquatic > Marine > Hydrothermal...
GTTAAGCATTGTATGAAAATTGTTGATGAAATCAGCAGCGGAAATCAAACTTTTATTACATCTACAGATATCAATAGTTTGTCTAGTTATGGATTTAAAAGAAGCGATTTGAACTCAAAAATTTTTCAACTATCCATAGGGGTTTCTTAATGGCAAAAACCCTCGGTCAGGCTATTGATAAAATGTTAAGAAAGTTTGATATCGAAAAACCTGTTCGCCAAGGAGAAGCTTTATTTATTTGGGATGAAGTAGTGGGAAAAACGATATCAAACCATACAACACCGGAAAAAGTATCATTTGGTAAATTATACATAAAAGTAGACTCCCCAGTGTGGAGAAGCGAACTTTTATTCAGAAAAGATGAAATATTGGGAAAAATTAATAAAAATCTTAATAATGCAAATATTAAGGAGATAGTACTACGGTAAGTAAAATTAAATTTACAGATGTATCAAGCTATGGTGCTGAAAAAATAACAGTTCTTAAGGGTTTAAAGGCTGTTCAAAAAAGACCTGCTATGTATATTGGTGATACAGGAAAGAGAGGTCTTCACCATCTTGTGTTCGAGGTTGTTGATAATTCAATTGATGAAGCTCTCGCTGGTTTTTGCACAAAGATTGTAGTAACAATCCATAAGGATAATTCAATAAGTGTCTTAGATAATGGAAGGGGAATACCTGTTGATATCCATAAAGAGGAAAAAAAGCCAGCAGTCGAAGTGGTAATGACAATGCTTCATGCAGGCGGTAAGTTTGATAAAGGGACGTATAAGGTTTCTGGTGGTTTGCATGGCGTAGGAGTCTCTGTGGTTAATGCTCTTGCAGAGTGGATGCGTGTAGAAGTTTACCGGAACAATAACATTTATGTGCAGTCGTATATGAGGGGAAAACCGCAAAATGAAGTAACAATAGAGGGAGAGACGAAAAAAAGGGGAACATTAGTTCAATTCAAGGCAGACGAAAAAATATTCAAAGAGACTGAATACGATTTTGGAACTATTGAGCATAGGATGAGAGAACTTGCATTCTTGAATAGAAACCTTGAAGTCGTTTTAATAGATGAAAGAGATTCAACTAGAGAAAAATTTCTCTATAAAGGTGGGTTGAAAGAATTTGTCAAATATCTTGATGAAACAAGACCGGCAATTATAGATAAAATAATATATATAGAGAAAGAGCAAGATGGCATTCCTATAGAATTAGCAATGGAGTATAATAGCTCTTATTCAGAAAACATTTTTACATTTGTTAATAACATTAATACTGTTGAGGGAGGGTCTCATCTTGTCGGTTTTAAGACTGCGATAACGAGAACGCTTAATAGCTACGCTCAAAAAAACAAGCTTTTTAAGAAAGAGAATTTTACTCTGTCTGGTGAGGACGTCAGGGAAGGCCTTACAGCTGTACTTAGTATAAAGGTGGCCGAACCACAATTTGAGGGACAGACTAAAACAAAACTCGGCAATTCTGAGGTTAGAGGAATAGTTGATTCTGTAATATCAGAAGGATTGGCAGAGTACCTAGAACGTAACCCTGCTCAAGGCAAGCGTATTATTGAAAAATGTTTAAGCGCTGCAAGATCTCGTGAAGCAGCGAAAAAAGCAAGAGAACTTACAAGAAGAAAAAGCGCTCTTGATATAGGCAACCTTCCTGGAAAACTTGCTGATTGCTCAACTAAAGACCCGAGCCTGTGTGAGTTGTATTTAGTTGAGGGAGATTCTGCCGGCGGTAGCGCAAAGCAGGGGCGTGACCGAAGACACCAGGCGATATTACCACTGAGAGGAAAAATAATCAATGTCGAAAAAGCAAGAATTGATAAAGTTTTAAGTAATAACGAGATAAGAACAATGGTAACAGCTCTAGGAACCGGTATAGGAGGAGAAGACTTTAACATAGAAAAATTAAGATATTATAAAATAATAATTATGACAGACGCCGATGTTGATGGCAGCCACATAAGAACATTGCTTCTTACATTTTTTTTCAGGTATATGCCTCAGTTAGTTGAAGGAGGTTATGTATATATTGCACAACCACCTCTTTATAAAGTTTATCAAAGAAAAAAAGAGTATTATGCATACGATGATGATGAAAGAGATATTTTGATAAAGCGATTATCGAGAGAGAGGAATAGTAAGGTCGAAGTTCAAAGATATAAAGGTCTTGGAGAAATGAATCCGGAGCAACTATGGAAAACCACAATGGACCCGGAAGCAAGGACTCTCCTGAAAATTACTATCGAAGACGCTTCTTCAGCAGATAAAACATTTTCTATGCTTATGGGAGGAGATGTAGAACCAAGACGGAATTTCATTCAGAAGAATGCGAAATATGTTAAAAACTTGGATGTGTAGATAATGAATATGCAGTCAAATATAAACTTTCATAGAGATAAAATAGTTCCTGTCAATATTGATCAGGAAATGCGTGGGTCATATCTTGACTATTCCATGTCTGTAATCGTCTCGCGTGCACTTCCTGATGTAAGAGATGGATTAAAGCCCGTTCAAAGGCGAATCTTTTATGGAATGTCAGAATTGGGGCTATTCTTCAATAGACCAACAAAAAAATGTGCTCGTATTGTCGGTGAGGTTATGGGAAAATACCACCCACATGGAGATGCAGCAGTCTATTTTGCACTTGTAAGAATGGCTCAGGATTTTACGCTTCGTTATCCCTTAATTGACGGTCAGGGTAATTTTGGTTCAATAGATGGAGATAACGCTGCGGCAATGCGGTATACAGAAGCCCGCATGAGCAGGATATCAAATGAATTAATGAGAGATATAGATAAAGACACGGTTGATTTTATACCTAATTTTGATGAATCTCTTAAAGAACCAAGTGTCTTACCATCTGCAATACCTTCGATTTTGGCAAATGGTGCCAGCGGCATAGCTGTTGGGATGGCGACTAATATTCCACCCCATTGTTTGACAGAGGTGTTGGGAGCTGCGATTCACCTCATTGATAACCCTGAATCATCTGTTGAAGATTTGATGCAATTTATCCAGGGTCCAGACTTTCCGACAGGTGCTATTATACTCGGGAAAGAAGAGATTAAAAGGGCTTATGAGACAGGGCGCGGTATAATAAAAATTAGAGCCCGCGCTTATGTAGAAACGGCTAAATTAGGAAAAGAGAGTATAATAATTACAGAAATTCCATATCAGGTTAATAAGTCTAATCTTATTGAAAAGATTGCCCAGCTTGTAAGAGATAAAGTAATAGAGGGGATTACTGATATTCGCGATGAATCGGATAAGGAAGGCATTAGAATAGTTGTTGAGTTGAGAAGAGATATTATACCAGAAATAATCTTAAACCAGCTCTATTCGCATACTCAGCTACAAGATAGTTTTGGTATTAATCTTTTAGCCCTTGTTAAGGGCGTTCCAAAGCTACTGACATTAAAAGAGATTTTGCAGAATTATATAGAATTCCGCCATACAGTTATTGTAAGGCGTACTAAATTTGATCTGGATGCAGCAGAAGAAAGAGCACATATTCTTGAAGGTCTTAAAATAGCCCTTGAAAATATAGATGAGGTCATATCAATAATCCGTGGCTCTAAATCTCCAGCTGAAGCAAAGGAAAAGTTAATTGATATATTTGAATTTTCTAATCGTCAGGCTCAGGCTATATTGGATATGAAACTGCAGAGGCTCACGGGCCTTGAAATCGATAAAGTTGTAGAGGATTACAAGGAAACGATAAAGTTGATTGCTACGCTAAAATGGATTCTTGAAAGTAGAACTAAGCGAATGGAAATTCTTAAAGAAGAAATGAGGGAAATTAAAAATAAATATGGAGATGAACGTAGAACTGAAATAATAGATGATGTGGGCGAATTCTCAGTTGAAGATATGATTGCCGAAGAAGATATGGTTATAACCATTACACATAATGGTTTTATAAAGCGTTTTCCTGTCGATGTGTCACGTCGGCAAAATCGTGGAGGCAGAGGTAGCCAGGGGGCTCAGGCGAAAGAGGATGATTTCGTGAGAAACTTATTTATCGCAAGTACGCATGACTATATGATGTTCTTTACAAATAAGGGACGTTGTTACTGGTTAAAAGTTCACGAAATTCCGAGAGCAGGAAAATCGTCGCGTGGAAGGGCTATTGTTAATTTAATTAAAATGCAAGAGAGTGAACAAGTTAGAGCTGTTCTTAGCGTGAAAGAGTTTGATGAAAAGCGTAACATTATAATGGCAACTAAAAAAGGAATGATTAAAAAGACAAAACTTTCATCATTTGGAAAACCACGTAAGACAGGAATTAGGGCAATCAATGTTGGTGATAATGATGACTTAATTGATGTTCTGATTAGTAATGGGGAGCAGGATATAATTATAGGGACATCTTTCGGTAAATCAATTAGGTTCAGGGAAACGGATGTCAGGCCCATGGGGCGGACGGCTGCAGGAGTAAGGGGGATTAAACTTCCAGGAAAAGATAATAAAGTCGTAGGCATGGTTGTTGTCAAAAGAGAAGGGGGTACGCTTTTAGCTGTTTCTGAGAACGGATATGGAAAACGGACTGACATCAAAGATTATCCTGTTATAAGGAGAGGCGGCGTTGGCGTAATTACTTTAAAAACAAGTATAAGAAATGGTAAAATGGTAACACTTAGAGAGGTAGTTGATTCAGATGACCTTATGATTATTACAGAAAATGGTGTTTTGATAAGATTGCCGGTTTCTACAATTAGGACAATAAGCAGGAATACCCAGGGGGTAAAACTTATAAATCTTGATGATAATGATTCTATTTCCGCTGTTACGCGGGTTGTAGAACATGAAGTAGAAAAAAGTGACGAGAATCCTGATAATTCTTCTCCTGTTATATCTGATGTGGGAAATGGAGAAGATTAGATTTTTAAGAAAGCGGGAATTGAGATTAGACATCCGTGAAATTTTAACTTGTGAGGGAACAGCAAAAACACTGATGTCGATAAAAGGTTAGGATGTTTGATACTTTATATGAAAGAAGGAAATGTTTATAATCGGTTACTTATTAATTGCAATAGGCAAAGTTCTGTCAATTGCTATTAATTTGTACGTGGTTTTAATTATCCTGGATGCAGTGCTTTCCTGGATCCCAAATGTTCGCGATTACCGAATTACAGAGGTAATTAGTTCACTTGTTAATCCTGTTTTGAACCCAATTAGAAAATTGATTCCGCAGATAGGCGTTGATATTTCAGCGATAATTGCTATTGTGGTATTGTACTTTTTAGATAATTATATTGTCAGCGCTATTTATCATATGGGGCAAAGGCTGTTATGATAAAACCAAGCGACATTCTAGAGCGTGAGTTTAATAAGACACTAAGAGGCTACGACCCTGTTGAAGTACGCTTCTTCCTTGAAATGCTGGCGGATGAATTCAAGAAGTTGGAGGAAAAGCTACAAGAATTGGAACCACTAGAACGAAAAATAGAAAAGAATAAAAACAAGAATGTTGAAGAAATTATGAAAGAGGCAACCGAAAAAGCTGCAAGGGTTGTTTTTGATGCAGAGAAAGTTGCTGCAGATGCATTAAACGCCGCACGTAAAGAGAAGTCTAAGATTGAGGATTCAATTATAGAACTTAAACATGATAGGGATAAATTAGTCCATGCTTTGAAGCAGGTCATTAATAGCCAGACAAATCTTATAAAAATTCTTGACGATGGTGTGAACAAGTTTAAAAAAGACGAGCTCAATTCAGATAGTTCAATACAAGATGCTTAATAGTTTTGCCGCAGGTTAACCACAATATAATATTTGGAAGAATTAAAAACCAGGTTGGATTTAACCTAAATGGCGCTGTAATTACAACTTATCCTCTCAACCCCATAGATCTAAAAGATAACGTAAATATATTTGATACTCCTTACGATCAAAATTTTGAGGTGTACGAGTTTAGTAATTGCGGCATACTATTATTCTACTTAAAGAATATTCCCAACACTAAATTTTGGAGAGAGGCAGTAAGGACATCTATAAAATTAGGAATCGAGAATTTCCTCTTTATTGGAAGTGGAAAGCCTATTGGAGAATCTTTTAGGTTTGACGGAAGCATCATTTTAGACCATGTCAATCTGTCCGGCGACAACCCGTTAATAGGAGAAAACGATAGCTCTTTTGGTGTGAGATTTCCTGATATGTCAAATCTCTATGATTCGGAATTAATTCGGCGGATTAGAAAGGCTTCATTAAGTACAGGAACTCACCTTACCGAGGGGCTGCTTTTAGTTCCTCTGAAAGTTGAGCAAAGAACCGAGCTGGAAGAGAAGGTTATAGATAATGGCAACATAACAGCAATTTCAAAAGATGTTTATGCAGGTGCAATATCTGCTAAGCATGCATGCTGTAAATCAGCGGGGGTGGTATTTTTCAGGGAGGATTTAGATATAGATATTTTCAATTTTATTAGAGGCATTTTCGCTTAATAATATGAGAAAAATATAGATGTTGTACTCAAGGATATGCTGCTGAGTAATAACTTGTAACAAACCTATCCGTTTATAAAATTTCCATTATTATGTACGGAAATGAATTAATGTTGATTTTTTCACAACCCAAACAGTTCTCTTGAGCAAATAATTGTTATGTATAGAAAATTTTTCTTATAAATTTGTTATCGGTAAAACCGTTGTTGCAGTATGAGTTTAAATTTATAGGAGGGATGCAGTTTTATACATGAGTAGAGGTCTAAAGAGAGGTCTGATTAGTGTGCCAACATCGACTTTTGTTATTACGACAATATTTCTAACTATTTTTGCTTTTAAAATAGAAGGGAGAAATTTTTTTAAAACCCCAAATGATACGTTAAAGGTTTGGATATATTTAAAGGAGGGAATTCAGGAGAAATATCTAAAGCCGATTGAGTACCCGGAGCGCACATTAAAGAGATTGAATAAAGTTGGGTGGATGAAAAGGGAGTATCCAAGCGATTATTATCCTAGTGAAGAAATAATTGCAATAATTAAAAATCATGTTTTAGAGATAAGACACTATTCCAGAATTTTAAAAGCATTCAGTGCATTAATCTCGAAAAAGAATTATTTAGAATTAGAAAAAATCGAGTTCGTCGAAAAAATCGAGCAAGTGCGTACTTTTGTTAAAAAGAGGCATATAGATACGTTTGATCTATCGAAAAACGATTTGGAGAAAGCTGGTAATGAACAGAATTTCTATGGAGAATCATATAAACAGCTAGAACTGATTAATATACCGGCTGTGCAGAACCTGGGGTTAACAGGGAAAGGAGTGAGGATTACTTTAATTGATGCCGGTTTTAGAAAAGACCACAGTGCTTTTAAAAAAATCTTGGATGAAAACAGATTGGTAGCCGAACACGATTTTCTCTTTGGTGATAATAATGTGCAGAATGAGAATGAAGAAGATATTATATACCACCAGAGTTCACATGGTACTTCCGTATGGAGTTTGATTGGCGGGTTCGTTCCCGATACAATAATAGGAGCGGCATACGGAGCGGAGTTTCTTTTAGCGAAAACAGAAAGAATACGATCGGAGACGCGGGTTGAGGAAGATGATTATATCGCAGCAATAGAATGGTCAGATTCGTTAGGAACGGATATTATTTCGACTTCTCTTGCATACCGGGATTTTAATGACGGTTTTTGTTATGACTTTAGCGTGCTTGATGGGGAATCGGCTGTGACGACGAAAGCGGTTAACTGGGCTTTTGAAAGAGGGATTCTTTTTGTAACAGCTGCGGGCAATGATGGCTCAAACCCAAAATTTCCAGATGGAGGATTGTATACTCCGGCTGATGCTTATGGTGCACTAACGATTGGTGCTGTTAATGAGGATGGAATTATAGCAAGCTTCAGCTCTCATGGGCCTACTTTTGATGGAAGAATAAAACCCGATTTATGTGCGATGGGGGTTAGTGATTATGTTGCGAGAGATTTTTCTATAGATGGTTATGGACATGGGAGCGGAACCTCATTTTCAACTCCCTTGATTGCCGGGGCTGCGGCATTAATACTTGAAAGATATCCGAATTGGAGCCCGTCAGACGTTATAAATGAGTTAAAAAATTTTTCGTCCAAATCAAATGAGCCTGATAGTCTTTATGGATGGGGAATCCCTGATGTTCAGCGAGTAATATTAGAAAATGAAAAGAAAAATTATCCTAATATTTCCATCAAAAGAGACAAAATTGCTATTTATCCAAATCCTTCGAACGAAATAGTCACCTTTTTCTTTAAGTGGTCGGTAAAACCAAAAATACTACATGAACCCGTAGAATTAAAAATATTTGATTTGTCCGGACGCTTTATTTGGAAAAATTTCATTCCTGCCGGTTTAGGCGGTGCGAAAGAACTTATTGATTGGGATCTTACAGATAACACTGGACGCAGGGTTGCATCGGGAGTGTACTTAATATATCTTAAGACAAAGAGTGATAAAAAAATCGGAAAGATGGTCGTTATCAATTAAAGTTACACCAGATATAATCTCTGACAACTTTTATAGAAAGCCCTTTGTCTAAAGAAATAGGATATGGATTGTATGGAAAAAGATGAAATCGAATTAATAAAGCAAGTACAGGGTGGAAATAAAATGGCCTTTCAGCAAATTATGAATAAGTACGGTGAGAGAGTGATGAGTACTGCTTTTCACTTTACTAAGAATTACCAGGATGCCGAGGACCTCTACCAGGATACTTTCATTAAAATCTATCGGAATATAGGTTCATTTCGTTTTGAAAGTGAACTTTTTACCTGGATCTACAAAATTCTGTCTAATCAGGCTTATAGCTTTTACCGCAAGCGCAAGCGAATTACAACAATTGATCCCGGAGAAGATAATTATCTTTGGGAGACAATACCAGCAGATGAGACAGATAAAGCAGATAGAGAAACGTATAAATCGTCAATGCGCGAGGAAATAAACAGAGCATTGTACAATCTTTCCCCAAAGCAAAGGGTAGTATTTGTTCTTAAACATTATGAAGGAAAGAAGATAAAAGATATTGCTGCACTTCTTGATTGCACGGAAGGTACGGTTAAAAGGTACCTATTCAGGGCAACGAGAAAGCTAAAAACATTATTAGTACCGTCAAATGGAGATTAACTATGAAAAACAACAAACATAAACAATTTGACGAAATGCTGATGCTATATTTCTACGGTGAGCTTTCATCTGTAGAGACAAGGATTTTTCAGAATCATCTTGACAAATGTCCTTATTGTCAACATGAATTGAATAAACTTAAGGAAATGAAAGATTCTTTATCAAAAGTTCCGGTAGTTGTTCCTACAAAAGAGCTAATAAAAAGAGTAAACTTGAAAGTACTGAATGAGATTGGATTTGGTTCAAAATCTACCATTCTGTCGAAAATTAAGGATAAAATAGAGGAGATGTTAGATTCGTTAACAGAAATTTTTCCCCATCCTAAATATCAACTTATAGCAATTGGGTTGACGTTTGTTGTAGGTATTTTTATTGGGAAAATGTGGCTTAGTTCAGGTCTTTTAAACGATCCGGAAATGCTTGCAAATTTTATAAGAAATAAACGAGGAATGACCAAGATAGAGGAAAACGGACTAAAAAATGCGCTGGCTGATTATATGCTTAGATCCGGTGATGTAGAGATATCAGACCTTATTCAAAAAAAGGGTGTTGAAAACAAAGGTGGGATTGTCTCTGTAAATGTAAAAGTAGAAAAGGACTTAGAACTAAAAGGTGGTTTGGATGACCCAACAATTCAAAATATGTTAATGTATTCCGCACTTCATGACAAGGACCCGGATCGCCGGTTGAGGGCAGTAAAGCTACTCTCTAAGTCAAGACAAAACAGAGAGATAGAATCTACTATTGTAGCTGTTTTGCTGCAGGATGAAAATGTTGATGTTCGACTTTATGCTATTCGATCTCTTTGTAAAAAGGAGTTATCAGAGCAGATAGTGGATGTGCTCAAATCGGTTGCATTACACGACAAAAGCGCAGTGATTAGGAAGCTTGCCATAGAGAATCTTTATAAAGTTAATAGTGAAGAAGTTATTCCTGTAATTGCGTTGGTTTCAGCTAACGATAAGGACGAGAATGTCCGATCTTTAGCCAGAGAGACTTTAGAGAAATTAAGAAGTAAATTTTTAGAAAATAAAAAGAAAGTAATGGGAGAATAAAGATGAAAAAAAGCATAATGATACTAATAGTAATCTTTCCTATCGTTTTATTGTATGCTTCGGAAGAAAAGATTCACTTTGATGGTTTACGTTATGTTGGAACAATTGAAAAAACTTTCGAAGTCGAGGATGGTGGGAAGCTAACAATGAAAGACATAGCAGGAGATGTATCCGTCATCGGTGAAGCCAGAAATAATGTCGTCATTACAGAAAAGTATAGAGTTAACGCATACTCAGAGTCAAGCGCCGAAAAGATTCTCATGAGCGAAAAGGCAAAGTTTGTCCAAAAGGGGAATACAATCATTGTTGAAAGCAGGGACAAATCAAGAAGGTATGATAGTAAATTCATTGTAAAGACACCAAATATATTTGATGTTAAAATAGGAGCTTCGGGAAGCGATTTAGATGTTCAATCTATTTCAGGTAAAGTTGAGCTGAAAACAAGCGGCGGGGATATAGATATAGTTGATATAAAAGGCGAAGCTGTTATAAAGACTTCTGGTGGTGATGTTTCTGCAACAAAATGCACGGGAGATGTGAGTCTCACTACTTCAGGCGGTGATATTGATGTTCATCATATAGAAGGTAATTTGTACACAAACACATCTGGAGGAGATATAAATGTACAATACGTCAATGGTAATGGTGAGTTGAAAACTTCAGGGGGAGACATAGATATTTCAAATGTTACAGGCGAAGAATTTACAGCAAGAACTTCCGGTGGAGATATTGGCGTTGATGAAATGAAAGCGAAAGTATCCCTATATACTGCCGGTGGCGATATTATAGTCGGTGATGTTCAGGGCGATATTAAATTGCATACATCTGGGGGAAACATTAAAATCAAGAAAGCCGGCAGATATTTAGATGCAAGTACTTCTGGTGGTGATGTATATGTTAAAGAGGTTGCCGGAGCTTGCAAATTACAAACATCTGGTGGTGATATAGAGATCGGGGAAGCTCTGGATGATGTTGACGCTAACACATCTGGTGGTGATATTATAATTTCGAGTGCGGTTGGAGCAATTTATACTCACACTTCAGGTGGCAATGTAGAGGCAAAAAAGATTCTTAAGAAGGGAATTAAAGATAATTCTATAGAAATTGGTAGCTCAGGTGGCGATATACTAATTTGTATCCCTGACAATATGAAAGCAGATGTGGATGCGGAAATCAAAATAACAGATAGATGGAAAGATAATGAAATTAGGTCAGATTTCCCGCTTAAAATAGAGAGAACGAAAAAAGGTTCAAAAACATTCATAACAGGTTTGGGGAAAATAAATGGTGGCGGAGACTTAATTAAACTCAGAACAAGGAATGGAAATATTAAAATTCGAAAAATATTTGAGAAAAAATGAAAAAACAAAATAGATTAGCCAGACTAATGATTAATGAAGATTATAAATACAAAAGGGTAAGAATGAGGGCGAAGGTATTATTAGTTGTACTTATTTTGTTCACGTTGCTATATGCGGAAGAGCCAACAGTTGAGCAACATAATATTCCATATAAGGGTGAGAAGGAGCTTGACGTTAATATAGAATTCGGTTTTGGTCGTTTGGACTTAATGAGCGGTAAAACCAATGATTATATACTGGAATCGGAAATGTCTTATCTAAGCAGGAGATATAAACCAGTTATTAAATATAAAAAATTAGGGGGCGTTGGAAAGCTGAATTTGTACACTAAAAAGTTTGAGAAGGGATCGTTTTTTGGCCTTAATAAAAAAGACAGGGGACGATCCGGCGATATAGAAAAGAGCCACTGGGAACTCAAGTTTAATAGAACACTGCCGTCTGCTTTTGACATAGACCTGGGTTTAGGAAAAGGAAACCTGGATTTTACCGACCTGAGAGTAAATGATTTAAGCCTAGAATGCGGCATGAGCGATGTTACTGTGGAGTTCAGAAGGGAAAACGAGGAAATAATAAGAAGCTTTTCAATTGAATCAGGACTGGGTAGCGTTGAAGCGGATGGGTTAGGATACGCTAATATAGCGCGTTTAGACGTCGAATGTGGACTTGGATCAGCAAATTTAAGATTTAATGGAGATCTGCAACAAAACATTAAAGGTGAAGTAACTGTTGGGCTTGGCTCTGTAGAAATTTCTATACCAAAGAATGTTGGAGTAGAAATTGAAGCTGAGAAGTCTTTCCTTTCCTCTTTAAACCTTGATAATTTTGATGAAATAGATGAAGATATTTACCGCAGCGAAAACTGGAAAGAAGCACACCGGAAAATATATTTGGTGATTGAAATAGGTCTTGGAAGCGTTGATATTGATTGGATTGATTAGCTTTAAATTTCTTTACGAATTTAAAAGCAGACGCAATAAAACAATAGCTATATTGTTGTTATTCATCAGAATAACTTGATGCTCTCCCTTTTATGTATCGGGATTATATATAAATAATTTAGTCCTCAAGGAAGTCTTCTCGGATGAGGACAAGAATGTATGAATGAGGGACAATTAAATATTTTTTCCCCTCCAATTCTATTTCAACAGCTGATTTTCTCATGAATATTGCATAATCGCCTTCTTTAGCTTGAAGAGGAAGATAATGTGGTTCTTCTCTATCCTGTGTCCAGGGTTCATTGTCCAGGTCTGTTGAGATTGGGAGCGGGAAGCCGGGCCCTGTATTAATCACATAGCCACCCTGAACCTTCTCTTTTTCTTTCACGCCTGGTGGCAAATAAAGCCCTGCTGGAGTCTTGTTTTTCTCTGTATCCGGCTCAATAAGAACTCTGTCGCCAACTAGTATAATTTCTTGTCCTTTTTTCATACCACGTTAAATATAATAAATAAAATGAAAATATTTAACAATCAAAATATGAAGAATTAAGGAATAATTATGAGAGGCAAATTTAGTCAATTTGACTCCCAGGAATGTTTTATGAGAGTGGGCGAGAAGCAGCAGCATTCCGTGACTATCCTAGACAATTGAACTGGCAGCTAAAATGATAAAAGGAATCATTACCACTGCAAAAAGAGTAACAAAATTCATGTGTTACGGATTCCGGAATAAGCCCTAATAAATAGGTAACAATAAAAATCAGGAATTAGCTCTTCTGCATCCAGCATTATAAAAGATTTATCGCCCAATTATTCAATTACCGCCATCATGATAAACACAAAAGCTGTAATCATAAAAGCCTGTTTTAAAACATGGATCAGTATATCTCAAACTCTCTTAAATTGCACAATTTTCCTTTTTATCTCAGTCTCTATATATAAAGAAATAACAAATAATCACATCTCCACGCTTTCTCTAAGAGACCTCTTTGAGGCACTTTTCACCGTATAAACTTTCCCACTTATTTTTCTTAATAACAATACAATTTCCATCACTATAGCCCATATCCCTTGCTATTACAGGGCATTTTATTTTTAGAATAAAGAATATTGCTCTATCAACATCGCTCAGTGTCTCATAATTTGCCTGTCCCTTTCCGATAACTACATCTGCCTCGTTGAATTTCTCTATAAATTCAGGTGAACATCTATCAAGAATTGTCCCGGGAGAATCCGAGCCGTTGCCTATAACCTTTACTATTTTTGTTAAACCGGTTTCCACTGCATCTTCCATTGTAGCATCATTTAATATTGGAGCGCTTTTTACGACGTATGTTACAATTTCCTTCGGCACCTGGTCAATCAATAGCTGATCGAAAACTATCTCTCCTGCATTATCTCCTAAAATCAGAATATTTTTGGCGCTTCTTATCTCCTCATAAAGAGCAAAGACACCTTCATTGGTATAAAGATTTACTGACATACACTCTTCGATGGTATCAAGAATATCTCTTTCATTAACATTCGTATTAGCCCCGGAATCAATAATATTACCGGCTATAGACATTCGAATTGCCGTGTCAAATGGATTTTTTGATTTAACAACTCTTTCTCTCAGCTGTGGTAAAAGGGTCAAACAGAATTTATTAAATCGCTTTTTCTCTTCAAGATAGGGATCAACATCTCCGAAATATTCCTTTATATAACGAAAAACTATATGGCTGATTTCCGGCGGCGATAGAGTAAAGTCAATCCGTGAAACCTCATGCAATACCTCTCGCATGATCTTTTCCTGGATTTCTTCACTATCTGTTACTTTTCGAATTGCACTTAAAGCAAATTTCACAACACACGGCATACAATCGAGATATGTTTTCATAGTTTTAAACCTTATTTCCTTCTAAATTTGTGTTTGTAATCTGTTTCAAATTCACTAATCGGAATTTACAGTTTATCCACCAGGTTACAAAGAAGACATCTCTTTGAGATAAACTTTAAAAAACTGATGAATCAGTTAAAGATTATTAACGGCTACTTTCACCTGAATAAATTCAGGTGTTATCTCAATATCTTGATAATATTACAGTTGAGACAACACCTGAATGTATTATGGTGATAAAAATATTCTTTGTATCAAAGAACCACTTCTCCCGCAAGGGATGCCTATGGCAAGTGGTTTATACTTTATGGACAAACTCTAAATAGATGAATGGAGGTTTATTATGTTA
>Ga0180301_10002413_pt1 | contig 14675 bp, 21 predicted proteins | sample GuaBasSediGuay16_FD_121797 | JGI IMG/M metagenome (GOLD analysis project Ga0180301, IMG submission 121797) | Subseafloor sediment microbial communities from Guaymas Basin, Gulf of California, Mexico - Guay16, Core 4569-2, 12-15 cm | ecosystem: Environmental > Aquatic > Marine > Hydrothermal...
TTAGATTGTTGGTTAAGTCTGCTTTCTTAACTTTGTATTATTTTTTTGGGCCAGAAATTTGGGCAGTGCTATAGAAGATGTTTAATGTTGAAGGGCGGATATTTTTATGGAATAATTGTGGGTGAGAAGTATTTTTGGAGAAGTAATAGTAGTGCTGCAGTAACTATTACTTTGGAGGAGGAAGAAGATAATAGGGTTATTGTTGAAGTTTTTTCATATGCCGGTGGGCATGGAGTTTTTGATATTTCTTATGGTGTTCATAAAACCTACGTGCATGAGGTATTGGAGGTATTGAGGAGGGGAGGCTTTTCCTACAAGATTCTTGATGAGATAGATTATTTTACACCTAAACAGACACCATATGACCCTGATGGACTGCTATCAAAGGAATGGGGAGGGGAAGAGGAGGAAGAAGTGCAACTGCTACCTGAGAGGATTAAGAAGCTTAGTCCATGTCCGTTTTTGGAACCTTCCTTAGATTTCTCTGACATTTATATTTGCAAAGCTTCAAAAATAATTGATATACCTACTTATACCTTGCATGAGAAAGAGGTTTTGAAACGTTGCGTCGAAAACAAGTATTTGCATTGCAAACACTACATAGAAGGGTTAAAAAGGCAAAAGGAACTGAGGAGGAGAGGAAAACTTACTTATTGAACTGTTTTAGCCTCGATTTGACTTAAAACAGGAAATTATTGTAACAATACACTTAAGAAGTTTAGTGTTACGATTCATATGTTATTTGTCTTTTAAGGTTTAAAATTTTAAAATGGAGTTTACTAAGAGTAGTGTTCCAAATATGATGAAAATAATTGCTGTAACTGTCTTTACGTATTCTTCTGGTGTTTTTTTGAGTATTGCTTCCCCTATGGCTATTCCTATTCCAGTGATGATTGTGAATGCTAGCATGACTCCGATAAATACTGGAATTGGAGCATTGTATTGGGCGGCTAGTGCAATTACCATTATTTGTGTTTTATCTCCGAGTTCCATTAAGGAAACTAGGGTGAATGTGGATAAGATTGTGAGTTGATAGCTGTATGCCCTTCCTTCTTGGTTCTTTTTCGGTAGTATGGTAAATATTCCAGAGAGTATGAAGATGGTTCCAGAGACTATTTGTATCCAGAAGAATGGTAAGATTGTTGCTAGTGCTTCGCCGATTAGTACGCTTAGTCCGTCTACGATTAGGAATGCTAGCATGGCTCCTATGAAGACTGTTGTCCGCGACCATTTAGAACATAGGGTGATTACTGTTATTTGGGTTTTGTCTCCAAGTTCTGCAATAAAGACGAGGAGGAATGATGCAAAGAGCGGGAATAGGTTCATGGGTTAAAGTTTATGATTAAGGTTTAAAAAGACATCTTTTGATAAATTGTTTATGAGGGGTATAATGGGTTGGAGACTATCCTTGAGCATAGATTTTTGAAGTTTATTGGTTCACATATCTGGTAAGGGAGTTTGAAAAGAATTATAAGAAATGTGTTCACATATTTGTATAAAAATTTGAGGGTTTGAAATGGGTGCTGGTATTGGGACTTTGGTCGGATTGTTATTATTTGTAGCATTAGGTTTTGTTGGGCAGACGATACCTACATTGGGAGCTTGGTCGTTTGTTATTTCGACATTTGTAGCTGGATTGGTGGCTAAAAGAGCTAAAAGTGGCGCAATAGCTGGCTTTCTAACTGCTTTTATACCGTTGCTTGCTGCCGGGATTTTGCTCATTCTTTCAAGTATGGGAATTACAGTAGAACCTGTTACAGAAAGTGGTATCTTTGTTTATGTTCTTACAGGTATTGCTTCGTCCCTTGCGGCAACTTTCGCGATAGTAGTCACTTTGATACTAGGAATAGTTTTAATTGTAGCTGGTGTAGCTGTGGGGATCATTGGTGCAATCATAGGTGCGATAGGTGGATTTATAGCAAGTAAAATATGATAATGGCCAAATCATGTTTTACTTTACACGATGATGAGAGTGATGGTAGTTATTAAACCGAAAGTTTTTCTTCCCTAGATCTTAGTGAATGGGAGTTGTTTCTGGACTTTATATCTGGATATCCCGTATTCTTTACCTGAAACTTAAGAGGTTTCATTGTAATCACATCGAATTTGGATGTAACTACTATTGTTCCCATGGATAAGTGACTGGTACTTGTAAAACGGTATTGTAGTGGATAAACTTAAATAACCTCTTTATAAAAATTTTAATGGCTAACTTTTGGCTACTACACTTCTTCAAGGGCAAATGAAATATTTCGTGTTATCGTTGCTTTAAACCCTCTTTAGTGATAATAGGCTAGTTAGTAAGTTAAAGGCTTCGGGGGTAGTTGAGGATGGCGGTCCAGTTAGAGTTAGCTATCAATCTATACATGTATGGAGTAGCTCTTTTAGCGGGGCTTCTGGTAGCAGAATTGTCCAAGAGATTACATCAATCAGAAGTAGTAGGTCAAATTCTTGTGGGGATCGTTTTAGGTCCATATGTTTTAGGTATACTTAGACCGAACGAGGTTTTCGAATTTCTTTCCATGATAGGGATGTTAACTCTCCTTTTCATAGCTGGTCTTGAAACTGATATAGGTGCAATTATGAGGAGTGGAATAGCAGCTGCTGTTTTAACGGTGAGTGGCACGCTTTTTACTATTACATTAACGCTACCTATAGTCTATTTAATCGCTAAGGATCTTGCAATTGCATTTTATGTCGGGGCAGCTTTATGCGCGACTAGTATAAGTATAACCGTCAGAGTTTTCACAGACTTTGAGAAATTAAAAAGTGACGAGGCGCAAACAATTGTTGTTGCAGCCGTTCTTGACGACCTTTTATCAGTTATTCTTTTAAGTTTGGTTATTGATCTAGTTACGGCGGGAACTTTAACTGTCAAAAGAATTTTTAGAGTTCTCTCTTTAACAGGTGTCTTTTTCTTAGCTATATTGTTGTTTGGGGTTTTCTTTACAAAATATATTGCTTCGAAGATTTGGAGGTTGAAGTCTAGGGGCGCTATGCTTATTTTTTGCTTCTCTCTTGCACTTTTAGTTAGTTTTATTGCAGCTTACATCGGTTTGTCTCCAATAGTTGGAGCATATTTTGCAGGAGTTATTTTAGCTGAAACAGAAATTAGAAATAATGTGTTAACGGAAGTTTCGCCGATAGCTCTTGTCACCGTGCCTATATTCCTCATAAATATTGGTATGAAGATAAGTCTTGTTTCCCCTGGTACAGCAGTTTTAATAGGGATCTTATTTTCTGCTGTTGTTGTTTTAAGCAGGTTTTTGGGCGGTGTTTTAACTGGTGCAGTCCAAAAACAAGGTAAAGACTCTTCATACATTTTATGGGCGGGCATGCTTCCTCGTGGTGAAGTTCTTCTTATTTTCGCTGACTTAGGGTTAACTTTGGGGATAATTGATAATACTTGGTATATGGCTTTGATTTTGGTTGTTTTAGTCACAACATTTTTAACTCCCATATTTTTAAAATATTTATTGTTAAGAGGCGGGAAAAAGGATGAGCAATCCAATAAAGACAACTTTGAAGGAAATAGTGGAAAACCCGGATAAATATCTTGGTAGGGAAGTGGAAGTTGAGGGAACTTTGACCTACGCCGGGAAAGCTCCTAGAGGCCCAGTATATACGATTAACTTGCCACAAGAGGAATACTGTGTTGGTATATTAAAATCAGGGGATGCGAGTATTCTTTGTTACGGTCTTGAAGCTTTATCCTTCTGTGACTATGATCAACAAAAAGTTGTTATCACCGGTATAGTTGTAAAAGTGCAGGAAACGATTGCTTTAAGAACTTTCAAGGTAAAGTTCGTTAAATAACTTAGATTTAGACTCCGCCTCTCAACGCAAACTGCTTTTTAAAACGTTAAACGGAATTACATACCATTTACGGCAAATCTTCTAGCACGTTTTAACTTAATAATGTAAAGAGCTTGACGAAAACATAGATTTGACAGAACACTTATTTGATCTATTTATCTTGTTATCATATCATTTCTCAACGGTGATAAAAACCAGTTTTACGAAATGCTAAGAGTTTCAGGTAGCGTTATTTCCAATATTCAAAAACAACATTTCGAAAGGAACATTTTTAACTGTTTTTTTATTTTGCTTATGACAAAAATAGGAGAATAAGTTTATTGTTTATAGATATGGTGCTATGTATATCCATAACGTTGTTCTTAATGCTAGCATGATTCCCTGTATAACTGCGATTATTCCAATTATTATTGAAATCGGTTTGCTTGTCAAAATACTTCCTATCACTTCAATGAACCCTGTGATTGATTTGGCGAAGATATATGCTAGGAATGCTACAATTGCAAATACTATTAGGAGGATTATCCACGCTTTAATTCCAAATAATGTGTATAGCCAGTTCCATATGGCTGGCGGTACGATTAAGGCAACTAACATTGCGATTGAAACGCCGGCAACAACGCTAAATAATTCAGCTATGGGGAACTTGGTTATTGGAACAAGACTTAGTGCAACACCAATTACTGCGAGCAGTATTATTGTAAATCTGTCATAGTAGTTCATGACAACTGCGTAGTATGCTGTGATTATTGAGATAATTCCAACTATGAATCCGAAGATTGCTATTAATTTATTAGATCTTTTACTAATGGTCCAATAATGGGTATTTTTTTCTCCTAGTTTTTCAAAGAACCATGCTGCGGCGCTGATTCCGCCCAGTATCAGTGTTATGTAAGCATAGTTTATGAGTACTACTAATTGCATATATTTTCCCCATCGGTCGTGGTGCTTACATTTTATCACAAAGGAGAAAATAAATGTTCTTGTGGATTTAGGAAACCTTATATTGGAATACGGTTTCTGACATGGCAGTAATTGTCTGATTAGATGATGGCTTGTAGTTCTTTCACAAATTTTATGTTTTTCCCGTCGAATTTAACTTGACATGCTAATATTTTTACTCCATTGTTTTGTGCAAGTTTTAGTTTTTCTGAGAACTGTGGATCCATCCCCCAGTTCGGTGAAAATACCCGCGCATCTTCTCTTAGTACTAGGAATAAAATTGCTGCGTCAAGTCCTTTATTTTTGATTTTTGTAAGCAAGTCTAATTGGCGTCTGCCGCGTTCTGTGGGTGCATCCGGAAAAAGAGCAATCTGATTTTTCGCTAGCGTGCAGCCTTTTACCTCGAGGAAACATTTTACATTATCTTTTTCAAGTAGGAAGTCTATTCGTACGTTATTTACTTTAACTTCTTTTCTTAAAACCTTGTGTCCTTTTAGTTTTGCTATGAGTTCTAGTTCTAGAATTTTCAGCGTAATTGGATTGTGTAGTCTTGAGTCGATTAGAACCCAAGAGTTGTTATGCCATACTGCTATAATGTCATACAGGGTCTTTCTTTTCTTAGTTTTACGTACCTTCTTTAGTAGTGCTTTTGTGTTTGGTGTAAGGAGTTCTTCTAGTCTTCCCGAGTTTCCGAGATGTGCAAGACCCAGGTTTTTACCGATGTTTAGTTCAACTAAAAATCTGTTAACTCTTCTTTTAAATGTAGCATGTAATAATGGTTCTTTTATTTCGAAAAGCTTCAATCTTCCTGTACCTCTTTCTTCTTCCAAGTTTAATTTAAGTTTAGAGCGAAATAAATTTGTGAGAATTGGGATTCAAAGGTGTTTTGTTAACTTATAAATATAAAAATTAGGTTTAATTTACTTGGGTGAGGGGTTTGAGAACATTTACCTTAATGAGGAATGAGCAAATAATTTGGAGGGGTAGACAGAGTTTTTGGGGTTCTGGCGCAGCAGCTCTTCTATTCATTGGATTTGCCTTCATGCTTGTAAGCGTGTCACTGCTGCATGATGCTTTTGTGTTAACATTGTTTGGTCTATTTTTGGTGTTTTGCAGCGGTTATTTGCTTAGGAGGTTTAGGATATACATTATAACGAATAAAAGGTTTGTGGAATTGAAAGCGGGAGAAATAGTTAGGGAAGTTTATCTTGATCAAATAGTTAAAACATACGACTTACTTGTAATTGAAAATGTTCTTGATCTTGTTTCTATGCTTCTTGGTAGAGGCCCAGTGAAGGGACTCATACCAACCCTACTGGGTGTAGATAATCTTTATGTTAAAGATGCAGATGGAAAAACGGTGTTTGTGTTTAGGAGAGTGAGAGTTAAGAAGGTTAGAGAGAAGGTGGCGGAAGCTTTGAGAAAGCTCATTCAGTGAAATCGGTGACGAAAGGGTAAACCTTATAAGGTTTATGTTTTATAGTAAACTTCAGAGGGTTTACTTTGCATTTTGCTTGCGTTATTACTGTTGATATCAGAAGGTCTAAAGAAATAAAAAATAGAGCTGAAGTTCAAAGCAGAATTCTAAATATACTTAATAGTCTAAACATGAAATTTGGCACATTTTTAATCGCAGATTTCACAATGACTTTGGGAGATGAGTTTCAGGGAGTTTTAAGAACAACAAGTATCGTCTTAGATGTTTTTAAGTATATCAAGAAAAACTTACCAGTGAAATTTTATTGCGGAGTGGGTATAGGTAGTATCGAGACACCCTTAAGTAAAAGACCAAGCGAGATGGATGGCTCCGCCTTTCATCGCTCACGTGATGCGTTAGAAGAAGCTAAAAAAAGGAAAATAGAGCTAGTTTTTAAATCCGGTAATGAGAGAATCGATTTTATCTTAAATTCTATTACGGAGCTTATTTTGCATGTTAAGAATAAATGGACGAAGAGACAGAGAGACATTATAAGTTTTCTTGAATCGCGAGAAAATGTTAGGTTATCTGATGCTGCTAAGAAATTCCGCGTTTCAAAACAGGCTATATCAAAGATTGTTCGGGCAGCAGGATGGAAAGCCGTTAGAAATACCGAAAAAGTAGTTGAATATATTTTAAAATCGTTGGAGAAAGGTAAACCATACATGGTTTACAATGTTAAGACAACCATAGGAGGTTAACTAAGAATGTCTTCACCATTTTCCTTACTAAAATTATTAGTGTATCTTGTTGGGTATCTTATAGTTATTTTTGCTGGTTCCCCTTTAGTTCTGGCTGTTCTTTCTAAACTAAAACTAACTGAAAGTCAAAAGGCGCAAATATTTGGTAAAAGTGCAAGGGGAGCTGGTAAGATCATAGGGATGCTTGAGAGAGCATTAACATTAACCTTTATGTATTTAAATGAACCTACTGCAATAGCCATGATATTCGTGGCAAAATCTATCATTAGGTTTGAACACTCAAAGGAACGATATTTCGCAGAATACTATTTAACAGGAACATTATGTAGCATAACTTTTGCAGTAATTGTCGGCATGATAATTAATTATATCATACCATGAAATAGTAACAAAACCTAAACTTAGTTTCTTATCCTGTAACCTTCTGTTTCTACTAATTCTTACAAAACTTAAAACTTTCATTCATAATTCGCAACACCATCAATATTTGGGAAAAGCATATCAAATTAAGTAGCCCTTTTCCAGCACAAAACGTTTCACGCAACATTACGAATTTATTTCAAGTTAACTATAAAATTAAAATTGTACTTAAAGTTGATTGTCCCTAGTAAATAAATAATGCCAATAAATATAGGTGAGACCTTTGATCAACCTTATTCTAAAGACACCTCGCGGCCTTGAAAGAGTTGCAGCAGCCCATGTTCTCGAAATTTATCCAAATGCAAAAGCTATAGCTAAACCTCTTAACTTTGATGGAATTGTCTTTGTTGAAAATGTTGACCCTCTTAAAGCATCAAAAGAAATAGTTGAGAAAATACCTGAAGTAGAGAAAGCTCTGCCTGTTTTCACAGAAGTAAAAGCGGATCCAAAGGAAATAGCCGAGAAAGCAGTTTTAATAGCTGAAAAGATGATAAAGGGTGGAGAAAGTTTTGCTGTTAGAACAACTAGACGGGGAAAACACGATTTTACAAGCATAGATGTTAATGTAGTTGTTGGAGCGAAAATTAAGGAAAAATTGGAGAACCCGGTGAACTTGGATTATCCAGACAAGGTTGTATGGGTAGAAATTTTTGGCAATAAAGCGTATATTTCCATCACCGAAGAACAAGCGATCAGAAAGCCTAAGGACGCTCAAACTTTAAAAATTCTTCAAAAAATATCCATTGTTCAAATGCCATATTTAGAGGATATTGAAGGAGCTTATCGAATGGGAATAAGAATAGGTCGTGCGGCTCAGGCTTTTGAAGTCGGGGAACTTGTAATTGCTCCAACTGAGCCATGTGAAGCGGGAGAACTTGAAAGCTTTCTCAAAGGAATACTTGAGGGAAGAAATTCAAGATATAAAGTTCAAGTAAAAAATTATCCGAGAAAAGTGAAACTAGTCCCCGTAAAGATTTATGATCTTTTCCAACTAGCTAGATCTCGTTTTGGAGAAGTGTTCATAACTACTAGTGCAAGGGGGAAATCAATAGACCAAGAAATATGTAAAAAAATAAAAGAAATAGTGGACTCAGAAAAAAGAATTAATATCTTTATAGGAAGTAGAGTAGGGATTCCAACGGGAATTATGCGGTGGTCAAAGCTTGTGGTTAATCTTTGTCCTGGAGTAACTTTTGCAACGGAACATGGAATACCAACAATCGTAACGGCCATATTAACATGTTGCTTCACAAGTTAGTTTAAATTTCCTTAACTACAGTAAAAGGAAAACTTATTCTCCTACATACTTAGTGCTACTTGTGATGTTCACAACACGTAGATAAAAATAAATATTTTATAATGTTGTAATGGCATATACTACTAAAAATCAATATCTATATCAAATAGGATATCCGGCCATTTGGAATATTCGCACTAATGTGAGGTAAACAAATGGTTTCGGAAAAAGAATTTTTAGAAGAAGCTGCAAAACGTTTCCAAACGTGTCCCTTATGTGGTTCAAGTGAAGGTTTCAAAGTTAAAGGCAGATTTGTAAAAGTACTCGAGTGTAATCATTGTAAGTCGCAATGGGAAGCTGTGACAATGCTTGATTCATCTAGATATAAACGTGCTTTCACAAATGAAGGAGAACATTATCTAAAAATCTTTATCTGGACCAAAAAAGGTGAACTTGGAAAATATTTTGGGAACTTTACCAGAGCTCTTGATTTGGAAAGTAGTAAAATAGTCAGCATTTTTAATAATACCTTTATAAATTGTCCCTACGGGATTCGCGTAACATTTTTTGATGATTTTTAAATCGAGAGAAATAAGTTTTTTAATTCTCTGGCGAAAGCAATCGAAATAACTGATTGTTTTAATGTAATAATTAAAGATAACTATGTTTTTAATGAAAGAGAGAAAATGATTACCACCCTAGAGCCTTTTGGTGACATAACTACTGGAATATCTATCTCAGGATTTCAGAATTATGTGATTCTAAATAACACGATAGGTAATGCGTATAAATCAATAGTGTTATGTCATTTAACCCACAGTTTGATTGAAGATAATTATATTTTTACAAACGGATCCACTGAAGGAGAAATACAAATTGAACATTCTGATTACATAGCGATTAGAAAAAATATGTTGATAAATCAGTGGGATTCCATTGAAATCTACAACTCTCGCCATCTCCTCATAGAGAGAAACCATATTAAAGATGGTGTTACGGGGATTAGAGTTGAACGAGAAGATGAATATGGTGGTATTGATCCCATTAATGTCACAATTCGATATAATGTCCTTGTAAATTCTGGTTTCATAAGCACTACTAAAGCGAGGAGTGTTAAGATAGTTAATAACTTATTGAATAGCACAGATATAGTGTTGATGAACTCTGAGAATTTACTTATTTATAATAATACAATCTACAATGGAACCATTGGAATTACAGATTCAAAGGATATTATAATTACAGATAACTATATTGAGCCGCCATCAGGCTATCCTCCAGTACAACTAGAAAATTGTCAAAACGTAACGCAGACAAACAACATAGCGGAAGAAATCGGTATCTCCGAGGAAGAAACTTCAGAAAATCGTTTTCAATCACCTTTACCCCATATTTTCGGTATAAGGATGGATTTTCTAACTTGTGTATTTGTCATCACTGTTATTATTATTGTTTTTCTATTTAAAAGGAAACCTAGACGAAAATTGAGGTAAAACACGGTGTTTACGTCTTGAATCATTGATTTATATACCTTGGTCTGTTTCGTTTAAATTAGAAAACAAAAATTTATAACCATTATTACAACAATACATATTGTAACAAACATACCACTATAAGGTAATCTAGCTTTAAGTTTAAAGGGGAATATAGAATGTCTATTTTCAAGAAAATATTTGGAAGAAAAGGCAAAGAAACTGAAACAGCCACCAGAGAAGTAGAAGTAGAGGAGCTTGAAATACCAGTAAAAACAAAGAGATATCTATTTATGGTCCCTAAAAGCTATTCTATCAGTCCTGAACGTTTAGCAAGAGCAATAATTTCATGTATAGGATCATTGGACATGTTTGAACCAGTCAAAGGAATAGTAGGTGGAGAAGAGAAAACAATATACAAGTTAAAAAACGGAAACCTCTATCTAAATGTGGAAAAAGGAGAGAATAAAGGAGAGGTAATAACAGCTAAAGTAACTGTAAAAAGTTTAGAAAATAAGCCCATAGACAGAACGTTGGAAATCCTAGTAGATGCTGTCGAAAAATATTATTCTCGAGGAGAAACGAAAAAACTTATCGACTTTAAAACACTACAAAACCTAAAAATAAAAGAAAAAATTGTAAACGTAAAAGAACTGTAGCTTATTTAACCAACTGTAACTTCAATGATTATGAATTATTACGAAATTGCATTCAGAATTTTCACCGCTTTTTGTTTCCACAATTTACATTAACGTAAGACAATTACAAAAACTTGGAAAACAATCTTAATAAAGAACAGCAAAACATATTTACGTCGGTATATCATACAAATTATAAGCAGCATACGCTGGCATTAAAGGCTTAAAAATATTTTCTTTGAAATTTATCAATGTACTCTATAAGATTTAATGTTTAGTTACTAAAATTCTGAATTAAACAAATGACAGGAGTGTAAATAAGTTTGAGTAGATATTCTAGGGGTAGGAGAATAGAATATTTAGTAAGAGATATTTTATTAAAGGCTGGATGGTATGTTTGGCGGTTAGCTGCATCAAAACCCTTCGATTTGATCGCAATTAGAAACGGAGAAATTTTGATAATAGAATGTAAAAAAGGAAGCGTACTTACCAAGATAGAAAGAACCAAACTTCTGGAAATTGCAAAAAACGGGGGAGCAACACCAATCTTAGCAAAATATGAAAACAATATCGTACACTTTTACAAGATATTAAGCGAAGATAAATTAGAAGAAATAGAAATCAAATATTTCAAAGGAAACACTTGACGAAGTGCAAGGTACTTTATAAATCTCAAATGAGCTAAGTATTTATCTCGTTTCGAATTTTAAGGTAAATTAATTTCATCCAGAATTTTTATTAAATCTTTGAACTGCTTAATAAAATAATCTCCCTTAACATTTCTATCGCCAACAACAATTGTTATTAAGCCGATCTTCTTTGCTCCTTCTATTTCATCTTTAGCATGTCCAACAAAGACCGTCTCATAGGGTTTTACATTAAAATGTCTTAAGACCGTTAAATAGGCTTCTCTGTGCGGTTTCTCGTATCCAATATCGTGGGAAGTGAAAATTTCATCAAAAAACTCGTAATCAATTTTTAATGCTTGCAATTTTTGAATAAGTTCTTCCTTATTTAATACTGTGTCGCTTAAAATTGCAAGTTTATACTTCTTCCTCAATATTTTTAAGGTTTCATTAACTTCAGGCGTCCTTTTAAAAAGTTTAAATCGAATTTCCTTTTTTTCTATTTCCATCCACTCATCTACTAACTTTTTATTTAAGCCTAGAGCTTCTAACCATTTTTCCTGAGCTTCTCTTAAACCCATTTTTCCTACTTTTACCAGTTTTTCTACTCTTAACCATGCTTCTCTAGCCTTTCTAAGAGCATTTTCAAGGTCTTTGATACCATGCTTAACTAAAAAGCTACTTACAACCTCTTTAACTACATTTTTCTTCGAGCTTTTGTAGAGAACATCACCAGCATCAAATACCACAAGTTTAATCATACAATGTTCACTTCCTTTTAAGTAAAATAATTTGAAACGAGTTGTTTAGAAAGTTTGTGCCTTCTGAAATGAAAAGACATTTATCAAACTTAAAGTATTAAGTTTGTTTAAAGGGTGAGGTATTATGCCTATTTCTCTTTTATCCCCGATTAAGGTAAAAGACGTTTTGCTCAAGAATAGAATTGTTTTGCCTCCTACGCAGACAAATTTAGCCACTAAGGAAGGGTTCATAACCGGGAAACTTATTAAACATTATATAAGGTACGCTCCTTGGTGTGGTTTAATAATAATTGAACATAACATATGTTTTGCAGAATGGAAGGACCTCAAAACGGCAACTAGGTATATGGAGTGATAAACACATTGAAGGATTTAAAAACTGGTTGAGGAAATTCATAAATTGGACGGTGTGGTAGCTATTCAATTAAACCATGCAGGAGCTAGAACGAGAAAATCCATTATTAATCAGCAGCCTGTAGCTCCATCACAAGTACCCGTTGAAGAAGAAGCGCCGAGAGAACTAACAAAAGAAGAGATAAAAGAAATAGTTAAAGCTTTTGGCGAAGCAGCTAGAAGAGCTGTTGAAGCAGGTTTTGACGCGGTGGAGATTCATGGAGCTCATGGATTTCTCCTAAGTCAATTTGTATCACCATTAACTAATAAAAGAAACGATGAATATGGAGGGACTATTGAAAATAGAATACGATTCCCCCCAAGAAGTAGTTAAAGAAGTTAAAAGACACGTAAAGAACATACCTCTACTTTACAGAATCGGCGCAACGGATCTCCGTCCAAGAGGTTTAACGTTAGAGGATAGTAAATTTCTGGCGCAAAAACTTGTTGAAGAAGGAATAGATATTCTAGATGTAAGTGGCGGGCTTTGCGGGTCGCAGCCACCTGAACTACAGAACATGCAAGGTTACTTTGTACCTTACGCAGAGGAAATTAAGAAGGCAACCGGTACTTTTGTGATAGGAGGCGGAGGAATAAAGGACCCACTCTTCGCTGATAAATTAATCAGAGAGGGAAAAATAGATTTAGTATATGTGGGCAGAGCCCAGTTAAGCGATACTGAGTGGGCTAAAAGAGCAGTAGAAAAACTTCGGTCAGCAAGTAAACCTACATAACATTTTTCGTAATTAATTCTTGTAAGGAGAAATTTAACACGGTTTAAAACTTAGGCTTACTAAAACTTTATAAGTTTAAAAACGTTTTCCATTTATTATGCCAATTCCCGGGTTTGTAGAATATAAGAGAAGGGAATTTTGCAGAGATATAAAGTGCCCAATACAGGTGAAATTAGACTCTTTAAAGGAAGGTTCAGAGGAATATGAAAAGGTAAGACAAATTTGTAGAACCAATTGTAAGTATACTGCGTGGCAGTTTCATCATTGGCTAATAGAGAAAGGCTTTTTAATCGTTAAGCCTAAAGAATAACTTGGAATTAAGAGAAAGGGTGTTGTTAAAATGGATTGGGGAATGAAAAACCGTTTATCAAGAATAATCAAACCTAAGACTGGACGAACCCTTATGTTAGCAGTTGATCACGGCTACTTTATGGGGCCTACAGCGGGTTTAGAGCAATTCGACAAAACAGTTGAGCCACTTATACCCTATGCAGATGCCCTTATGCTTACTCGAGGCGCTTTACGCAACTACATAAAACCAGAACATGATATACCGATAGTACTACGAATTTCTGGTGGAACAAGTATAATCGGGAAAGAATTGCTACACGAAGGTATTATTACTTCAATCGAGGATGCAATAAGACTCAATGCATGTGCGGTAGCTTTTTCAATAATGGTTGGAGCAGATTTCGAAAGAGACACACTTCTAGCATTAGCACAGGTCATAGATGAAGCCGAAAGATACGGAATCCCTGTTTTAGCTGTCACAGCTGTTGGAAAAGAAATGGAACGAGACGCCCGCTACCTTTCACTTGCATGTAGAATAGCAGCAGAATTCGGTGCCCACATGGTGAAAACCTACTACTGCAAAGACTTTACAAAGGTAGTGGAAACATGTCCTGTTCCAATTGTAATTGCAGGTGGAAAAAAGCGCCCTGAAAAAGAAGCACTAGAAATGGCATACAACGCTATACAGGAAGGTGCAGTAGGTGTAGATATGGGTAGAAACATATTCCAATCCGAAGACCCCGTTGCAATGATTCAAGCTGTAAGAGCCATTGTACATGAAAATGCAACACCAGATGAAGCATTCAAACTATTTAACGACGTAAAAGGAGAAAGGAAAAAGACCTAATAATACTAGCATACAGTATCCCTTTAGGCAGAGCTATTTATCAATATATTTCTTTTTAAACACGATTATTCATATCTAGAGTTATATGTATAGCAAATTTGTGAAAATATTGATAAGAGGATTTACAGTTCAAAATTTTCACCAATTTTAAATATTTATCGTGCAAAATAGTATAATGTGGTAAAAGGTGATAAGAGTTGTCAATAACTCGAGAACTCTACGAGTTTATAGTGAAAGTAGTAGAAGACAAAGTACGTGAAATCAAAGTGACAAGAAAAGAATTCGATAAGTTAACATCAGCCGTTAAAGACCTTGCAGAA
>Ga0180301_10002414_pt1 | contig 14674 bp, 11 predicted proteins | sample GuaBasSediGuay16_FD_121797 | JGI IMG/M metagenome (GOLD analysis project Ga0180301, IMG submission 121797) | Subseafloor sediment microbial communities from Guaymas Basin, Gulf of California, Mexico - Guay16, Core 4569-2, 12-15 cm | ecosystem: Environmental > Aquatic > Marine > Hydrothermal...
GAGAAATCCGCCGTGCTGATGGCCCCGCTGACCAAAGCCGCCGGCGGCTGGGGCGCCTGCGGCGACATCTTCAAATCAAAGGACGATCCCGATTACAAAGCCCTGGCGCAGGCGGCAAAGAACTGGCAGACCGAATGGCTAAAGGCCCGCCGTTTCGGAGCCCCCAACTTCCAGGTCAATCGCCAGTACATCCGAGAAATGGTGCGTTTCAAAATCCTGCCCGAAGGAACCACGCCGGATAAGGTGGACGCCTACAAGACCGACCGGCAGTACTGGCAAATGTTCACACACCAGCCAAACAACCCGCCAGAGCCCGACAGCAAAGAACAATTAATATCCCACCTCCGTAAGCCGTAAAGTATGCCGGGGAGCTAATACCGATAAATCGGGACATCCTGCGGATCGGGCGTCGCCCAACCGCAAAATCCTGTCGCGAGCGACCCGAAATAGTTTTTTGCATCTTTTTGATATGGCTTGACAACGGGCGGCCTATAGCCTACAATGTTGGGTTTTACTCATCTAAGATAAAACAGCAGGGGGCCGGAAGCTTGTTGTGCGTCATTGTTGTTAATGCGTTTTGATTTTTTTGGAAATGTTCAATGTATTCGGATTCTATTCGCAACGTTGCGATAATCGCTCATGTCGATCACGGCAAGACTACGCTGGTGGATCAACTTCTGTACCAGTCGGGCATGTTTCGCAATGAGGAACTCGACAAACTCGCCGGCGGCCGGCACGGTCTGGTTATGGACTCCAACCCGCTGGAGCGCGAGCGCGGGATTACCATCCTGAGCAAGAACTGTGCGGTCGGATATACAGGCGCCAACGGCAATGAGTACAAGATAAACCTTATCGATACGCCCGGCCACGCCGATTTCGGCGGGGAGGTGGAGCGCGTTTTGAAAATGGCCGACGGCGTCCTGCTGCTGGTCGACGCCTTCGAAGGCCCAATGCCTCAGACGCGGTTTGTGTTGGGCAAGGCGCTCGAGCACAAGCTCAGGCCCATCGTAGTGGTCAACAAGGTCGACCGCGCCAACAGCCGGCCGGACGACGTCGTCAATGAAGTGTTCGATCTGCTTGTAGAGTTGGGCGCAGACGACGAGGCGCTCGATTTCCCGATTGTTTTTGCATCGGCCAGGGAGGGATGGGCGACCGCCGACGCAAATGAAAAAGGCGAGAACCTGCAGTTGGTTTTCGACGCGATAGTCAAGAATGTCCCCGCTCCCAAAGCCGACGACGAGGCGCCGCTGCAGATGCTTGTGACCAACCTGGAGTACTCCGATTACGTGGGGCGAATCGCGATAGGGCGACTGTTCGCCGGGCGGATCACCGAATCGGAGCCCGTTACGGTTATCGACAAACAGGGCCTGCACACGCAGCAGAAGGTTATGCAGATACATCAGTTTGACGGGCTTGGCAGGAAGAGGGTTGCCGCGGTCCGGGCAGGCGATATATGCACCATATCGGGGCTGGATCCGGTCGACATCGGCGACACGATCGCCTGTGCGGAACGGCCTTCGTCGCTGGCGGTTATCTCCGTTGACGAGCCGACGATGACCATGACCTTCCGTGTAAACGACGGGCCCTTTGCCGGCAGGGACGGAAAATACATTACGAGCAGGCAGATCGGCGAAAGGCTGCAAAAAGAGCTTCAGCAGAACGTCGCCCTGCGGGTCGATCCGGGTCGGACGCCCGAAGAGTTTGACGTCAGCGGCCGGGGACTGATGCACCTTGGCATACTGCTCGAAAATATGCGGCGCGAAAGTTACGAGGTGTGCGTCGGCAAGCCGAGCGTGATTCTGCGCCTTGTCGAGGACAGGCGGCACGAGCCGATAGAGCGCCTGGTGGTGGATTGCCCGCTGGACTGCCAAAATGCCGTAATGAGCCTGCTTGGCGACCGGCGAAGCGAGATCGTCGGCATCGACGCAAAAAGCGGGGCCGGCGATTTCGTCCACATGGAATTCATGATTCCGTCGCGGGGACTGTTCGGCGTGCATACGCGGATGATGAACGCCACACAGGGCCGAGCGGTAATGCACCACACCTTCGAGCGGTACGGGCCGATGCGAGGCGCCATACCACAGCGAAAGGCAGGCGTTGCAATCGCCACCACCACGGGGCAGGTAACGGCCTATGCGCTCGACGCGCTGTACGACCGCGGGATATTTTTCGTCGAGCCAGGCGACCAGGTCTACGAAGGGCAGGTCGTCGGGGAGCACTGCAAGGACAAGGATATCGGCGTAAACGTCGCCAGGAGCAAGCAGCTTACTAACGTGCGGGCGTCGGGCAAGGACGATTCGGCCAAGGTAAGACCGGAGAGAAAGATGTCGCTTGAGCCGGCGCTTGAGTATATACAGGACGATGAACTAGTCGAGATATGTCCCAACTCGATTCGTATTCGCAAGCGGCTCTTAAAAGAAGCCGACCGCCGCCGCGAAGGACGCAAGGGCGCAAGATAGCGCAATCCTCCTTAGAGCCTGTCCCAATAACCTCTCGTCGGACCGAGACCGAGCGAGTCGGTTGTGGGCAAGGAAGGCGAAGCAGGCGATTGTTCTCCATGCCGTCGGCAAAAAATGTTTGCGCATAAAGAAGGACCGGGGGGCGCCTTCAAGGCGCTTTTCCCGGCCCACGGCGGTTTACTGAACGCTGTGATTGCGATTCAACAACCGCCTGTTGCTGGATTGCTGAAATGAGAACTTGATCGTCCAAAGATATAGACACCTAAACACCCCCTTTAGTTACACGAAAAATAAAAAAAACATCTCCCCGATCATGGCAAAACGCCCTTTTTGCGGAAATTCCAACTTTTACACCTCCGGCCAACAGGCATACCAACCGCAGGCACGATTGATAAAGGGCGGTTTTGGGGTGAATAACGGCGTTTGCAAAAAAAATTTTCAAAATTCGGTGTTTTTTATTTGCAGGCAGGCGCAATCCGGTGTATAGTGTATTAAGTAAGTAATACACTAATACTGAAAAGGTATGACATTATGCTCCTTCAAATCGATCATCACAGCGGCGAGCCGATTTACCGGCAGATAATCCGGCAGATTCGCCGGCAGATTATGACCGGACAGTTGAAACAGGCCGATCGACTCCAGACGGTTCGCGACCTCGCCGCTCGGTTGAATGTCAACCCTATGACGATCAGCAAGGCGTACTCCTTTCTCGAAGCCGAAGGGCTTGTCGAAAGAAAAAGAGGCATAGGCCTGTTTGTGGCGAAGATAAAGACCGATGATCTACAACGCATAAAAACCCGGCTGCTCAACACCATTATAGATAAGGCCGCAATCACTGCCGTTCAGCTTGGAACGTCGGAAGACGAAGCTGTAAAGTTTTTCAAAAAATATTACAGAAAATACAACTCCAAAAACAGGAGGCAGGAATGACAAATGCAAATTCAATAGTACAATTACGCAACATCTCCAGGAGGTTCGGCAGAATACAGGCGCTGGACAACATTGACCTGGACATCTCGCCGGGGAAAATCATAGGCCTGCTGGGCGCTAACGGGGCGGGCAAGAGCACCTTGTTAAGGCACATCATCGGTTTATACCTCCCCGATACCGGCAAATGTACTACATTCGGGACCGATGCAGCCCGGCTTGCGCCGAAGGAACTCGCCCGGATCGGTTATGTACACCAGGAAGGCGAGCTTCTCGGCTGGATGTCGGTAAAGCAACTGATCCGATATGTAAGCGCCTATTATTCCAACTGGAACCGCCAACTGGAAGAAAAGTATATTGATGATTTTGATATTTCCATCAAGGACCGCGTCGGCGCCCTGTCCCCCGGCCAACGACAGAAACTTGCTATATTACTGGCCATAGCTTTCGAGCCTGAATTGTTGATACTCGATGAGCCGGCGTCTGCTTTGGATCCCATCGCACGCAGCCGGTTCCTCGACCTGCTGCTCCATATAATCCAGGACGAAAAGCGGACCATCATTATCTCCTCGCATATCCTCAGCGACGTCGAAAAGGTCATAGACCATACGCTCATCATGCGCAAGGGCAAGATTCTCCGTGATTGCAGCTTTGACGCCCTGAGAGAGGAATTCGTCAAAGTAACCCTCACGTCGCTAAACGGCGACCTGCCCGCCGACCTTCCCTTTGAAAACATCGTCGATTGCCAAAGAAACAACACCAAGGCCGTACTGACTGTGCAAAAGTACTCGCAAGACCAACTGCACGACAAGGCAAAGGCAATAAATTGCGACATCGAAATCCGGCCCTTGTCTCTGGAAGAAATCTATAAGGCAGTTGCCGGCTAACAAACTCGAGGAAAAACGATATGACTATTTTACAGGCAAATCTAAAGCACTTGTATCAACGAAAAGGCTTTTGGCTGATAGCCATCGGGCTTGGTCTCGTTGCTCCCATGGGTATCATGGCGATTGTTGACGGTGAACAGGCCTCTTTTATGGTATTTGCCGCATGGATCTATATCGCCGCAGGCTTTACAAGTGCATTGCAGGTAGAGGTTCTGGCCAGACCTTTTTCCTGGTCCCTTCCGGCCCACGCCGGGATACCGGTAAAATTCCTGTTTTGCATAGGAATATCTGTTTCGTTATTCTGGTCGGCGGCTTTCCTGTTCTATCCGGCCCCAACTCTCGCAGAACATTTATTATCGTCTGTTTCCGTGTTTTTTGCCGGAACAATCTTCTATTGGCTCGGAGCATGGGTTGTCTTCAGATTTCCAAACTGGGTCTCTGCAATAGTATTGGTCCCAATATTAATGGTTTACGGCCGTTATCTGGATCTTAACGCACTACTTGAACGTGTCATCGTAGATGCCTGGTTTGCAGTAATTCTGTCAGGCGGCCTTGTCAACTTTCTGGCATGGCGGCACTGGTCCAGGCCGCACATGGCGCGAAAGTATTGCGGCCGACCGTGGCTGGGAGCTTTCGACGCATGGAACAAAGCAAAAATATCCGAATTCCAACAAGCCAGGCTCGCTCAAAAAAATAAAGCAATCCCCACCGTTTTGCCCCATGTAGAGAAATTCTTCCTCGATCGAATCACCGATCGGACCGGTCCGAATACAGCACAGTATATCTGGGGCGGTTTATACAGATCGTTCGGCCTGATCGCCTCGCGAAAAAAAGATTGTATCCGATTCTGGCTTGTCATGCTGCCGTTACTTTGCTTTCTGGGTTATATGGGGCCCGGAGCAAATATCCTTTTCATCATGCCCGGCATAATGGTCGCCAATATGAGCTTACACGTTCGGTCGACTCTGCTGGTTTCCGGCGGACGCACCGAACGGTTCTGGTCGGCCTTGTCTGTCGCCGCAGCGACGACTCTGCTTGCCACCGCCATAGTTACGCTCATGGCGGCCTTAACGATCCCCTTGCAGGCGACCATGCCCGAGTTGACAATCAAAGGACAGTCATTCGTTTACAGAGCAATGGAAATAAAACTCTTCTTCATACCGTTGTGTATGATGCCCGTTACATTAACAATCGCCCTGATTTTCTACAAGTACCCGAGACTGATGATGGGCGTTGTGATGATGATTTTCGTTTTTGCAATGCAGGTGTCATGGTTCCTCAGAATACTCCCAATCCATCCAAAAGAGCCCGGCCCAATACAGATAATCATTATCATTACCCTGATCCTGCTATGCTGCTGGGCAATCTTCACAGCGGTTTTGCGACATATCTGCATGCGCCGATGCCTCGTGCGTTAGGGCGGGTTTGGCGGACGCAAGAAACAAAGTAACACTTTAGCCGAGTGTGAGAATCGCTTGTCATTTGCGCCAAGCTTGTCCCCGCGAAAGCGGGGAGCGCTGAATCCAGAATAAAACGGCCTCCGCCGAAGTTGGAGCGAAGCGGAAATCCCGAAGGGAGTTTACCCGCCGAAGGAGGGCCTCTGGAGGGGCGATCCCTGCCGTTTTTACCCACAAATTATTTCAGAGACCCCATTTTTTTTGAAAAAAGTTGATACTTTTCCGTCTTAGCTGTATCTAAAAATATAGTGCAAGAGGAATGACGAGACTGAAGAACTTCCGGTTGGTTGGTTGCAAGAGGTTGAGGTATAAGGCTTTATGAAATCAGATCATGACTTGTCGGCGATTATCAAGGCGGCGGTTTCGGGCAACAAAGACGCCAAAAAGCAATTGGCCGTGCTCATAACGCCCAGAATCTCGACATATATTTTCCGTAGTACGCTCGACAAGAACATTACTGAAGAGTTGTTACAGGAGGTCCACTGTAAGATGCTGCAATCACTAAACACTTTGAAGAATGTCGATTCGTTTTGGGGATGGCTTTATCGGATAACCTCTAATTGCATCAACTCGTTTTATCGCACCAGGTCAAAGAAGAGCCGCCATTTCAATCTCCAGGACGGAATACTCGAATCTGTCATATCCGAGGAGAGTTCTGTCGAAAGAAAACTCATGAACAAGGAACTCGCCCATGCGGTGATGGAGGCCGTGTCTACACTCAAACCACGTCATCGGCAAGTGGTCACGCTCCGGTGCTTTGAGGCTTTGTCCTTCAAGGAGATAAGCAGGGTAGAACAGACCAGCGAAGTATATGCTCGCGTGATCTTTCACCGGGCTATTGAAAAACTGCGAATAGCACTGAAAAAACAGGGTTTCAGCAGAGCGTCGCTCGTTCTTGCTCTGACGATGTTTGCTCGGCTTACCGCTCCTGCAAAGGCCGCCTCGACCGCGGTCACCGTGAAAATCGCCGGCATAACCGGAGCAGGGACAATCAAGGGACTCGGGCTGGGCGCCAAGGTCGTCAAGACCACCGCAATAGCTTCCGTGCACCATGTCAAAGTTGCAGTCGCCGTCGCCGCAATGGCCGGTGTGATCACAACCGCCGCCATGGTCGGACCATTCCGCTCAAACATAAAAAGCATTCACTATGTAGTTCAGGGCGTAACACCCGTTGTCAAGCGGCAAGTCGCACCAGCCAAAAATCCGAATGCAAGAAGAAGTGGACGCTCCTCTTCCTCGTTATCCTCGTCATATTCAGTGGTCGGCGACAAGGCGAACATCACGTACCAAACAAAAGGCGCCTACGAGAACAAATTGGTTATGCCCCAGGGACCGGACGGCGCAATCATGCGTTTCATGCAGCGATGGAACATGGAGCAAACCAACAGATTGTGTTCGTGGCTTCAGGACGGCGGCGGGAACTATTATTATAATTCCGGCGAGCGGAAGATATATATCACAAACGATCCTCTTCGCATGTTGATTTTGCCGACAGATCCGCCCGATTTTGTTAAATTCATATATTCACAGGTCGGCTATGACTCACGTCATTCTTACCAACGCAAATTCCTTACCGGCCTGATAAAGTACAGCACCGACAACCGTGTTCCGGACTACGCTGATTACAGGTGCAAATACGCCTACAACACGCTGGAACATGCCGATTTGTCTACAACATGGCCCACCACCGACAACGTTGAAGATTTGCGAGACGAAATGCACAAGCGGGGCTGGACATGTTTCGACGTTACCGGAAGAATAAACGGAAAACAGGTCGGTGGAATGGGGAGAATACCTTTCATTTACAACGCGTATCGGGATCATTTGCCATGGCTGTCCGTGCGTATCGGCGATGATTTATATGTTGACTATCCCGGCCATGTTGCAACGGCAGATTCCGAACAGGGAATAGTCGCGTATGAAAGCGAGACTTTCTTTGAAGGTTTCCCCAGACCCTGGCAGGGAATTCCTTGCGTGGATTCTATTCGCCGCGATGCCGCCAAATACCGTTTGCGATTCAACTGCCGGGATGAGGGGGGCAGCGCGGTTGTGACAATTTTTGTCAATACCTCCGCCGGACACGTAAAAATGGTGTATGATATTGACAGGGATGTTGATATTGTGCGCAGCATCAGCTTTTTGAAAGGTGAGACTGTTGTTGGCCAATTGTACTTCGACTATAAGCAGGATGCCTCACAAGCCGAAGCCGACAAGTTCAATGAGCCGCAAACAGATTTCGCCGCAAAGGCCGGAAAGCGACCTCGCAATCTCTGGCTGGCAACGCTTGTGAAGAATAATATTTAGACCCTGTCCGTAACACGCAAACTCTTTTGTTGTTTTAGCATACCTTCTTTTTTATGATTAAAAGTCTACCTAAGTGAAAAGCCATTGACAGGCGGGCGGCAAATTCTTATCATGCCCGGTTGGCAGGACGAATCAGGGAGTTATTTTTGTAATTCTAAGGAGAAAGTCATGGCTAATGTGATTTTACAGACGAATATTGCGGATGTGCCGGCAAGGCACGGCAAGGTGCGGGACATATACGATCTGGGCGATAAGCTGCTTATCGTAGCGTCGGACCGGCTCAGCGCATTTGATGTGATCATGAAGACGGGTATTCCCTGCAAGGGGATGGTGCTGACAAAGATATCGCGGTTCTGGTTCGATTTCTTAGGCGATACGGTCGAAAGCCACCTGATTTCCGACGATGTGGCCGATTTTCCGCCGCCGTTTTGCGACCATGCCGATCAATTGGCACACCGCAGCATGTTGGTAAAGAAAACCAAAGTGCTGCCCGTTGAGTGTGTGATTCGGGGATATCTGGCCGGTTCCGGCTGGAAGGAATACCAGCAGACCCAGAGCGTCTGCGGCGTGAAGCTGCCCGCCGGCCTCAAGCAGTGCGACAAGCTCCCGGAACTGATCTTTACGCCCGCCACCAAGGCCGAGCACGGCGAGCATGACGAGAATATCGACTTTGCCGGTTGTGTGAGCGCCATCGGCGCAGAAGCCGCCGAGTATGTGCGCAACAAGAGCAAAGAGGTCTTCAATATGGCAAGCGCCCATGCCGAATCGAAGGGGATAATCTTAGCCGATACGAAATTCGAGTGGGGCGTCCTTGACGACCGCATCATCCTGATCGACGAGGTGCTGACGCTGGATTCGTCGCGGTTCTGGCCCGCCGACAAGTACGAGCCGGGTCGCGACCAGGAAAGCTACGACAAGCAATTCGTTCGCAATTACCTCGAAGAGATCAACTTTGACAAGTCCGGCCCGGGCGTCGAGCTGCCCGCCGACATTACCGAGAAGACTTCGGCTAAATATATCGAGGCATACGAGAAGCTAACGGGCAGGAAGTTCGAAGTATAGGCATCGTGTTTATGTCCGGGCCGGCGGCCCATTTTGACAGGCTCTCTTCCCGCATCCGGGCAAGGTCTACAGGTTCCAGGCCTTGGCAAACATTTCGAAACTGCGATCGTAACTCTTTTCAGCCTCGGGCGGGAAGCAGCAGCCCGGGAGTTGCCTGCTTGCCAGATGATAGCTGATGCAGTCGCAGCACACACCTCTCCTGCCGCAGCTTGTATAGGTACAGGTACAGTTTTTCAGGTTTTTATCTTGCTTGCATTCCATCGTCAATTCTCCGAAAAAAACAATCTGTCGTTGCTATCCCATACATAACAAAATTCACCGGGTAGAATCAACAAAAAAACGTTGAAATTTCGGTTTTCACCGTTCGCCGGTGTCCGTATAATAGGCCTGACTTCCGAGTTGTGTTGTAAATCGGTTGTAAGTCCTTTATTATCAAGGGATGTATTGCGGAATTGGGTGTCCCGATGTTAAAATGGGGCTATGTTTGTACGAAAAAAGAAGAACCAGTACATTTTGACTGTTCGGATTTGGGGCTTGCGGCTCATTTTTTCCTTTTGACTCCTCGCAATGCCTCTGTACAATAACACTCAGGTCCGCTCAATAATTCCGACGAGACTAAGCAACATTAAACTGAAATGGCAGGTTGACAACGCTTAGCTGTGTGAAAATGAAAAGGGAAAAGGATGCTCAAAGCTAAAGACATCATGCAATCCAGTCTCATAACCGTCAAAGAGGACACCACCGTTATTGAGGCCATCAACATTCTGGGACAAAACAAGATCACCGGGCTGCCCGTGGTCGATGACGATATGAATCTTCTGGGTCTTGTCTCGGAAAAGGATGTCTTGAGCATTGCTTACCGTGTCCTGGCCGGTTTAGTCGGCGATACAATGGATGCAAAAAAAATCGGTGATATTATGACTAAAGATGTTGTTTCATTTCGCCTGGACGACAACCTCGCCGATATATGTCAGTGCTTTATGAACAACCCTTTCAGACGCGTCCCTGTACTCCGTAACGGAAAGCTTTTCGGGATCATCAGCAGAAAAGACATCATTGCCCACGCCTTTGCAGCACTCGGCAATGAATAAAAGAAAGCGTCAGATCAAGAACAGCGGAGCCGGTAGAGCAAACAGCATGGAAGTGAGACGTTTTCCCGCCGAAAATGAGTAACCATCGGGAGACTCTGTCGCGAATCAGGTGGTTGTTGGTTTTGTGGGGGTTGGTGTCGCGGGTTGGAGCGGCGGCTGAATAATATGGAGGCCTTGTGATGGGTTGTCGGTTTTGGATTTGTTTGCGGGTTGTGATTGTAGGTGGATTGGCTGTAATCGCCGCGGGCGGGTGCGGGTTTGGCGGCGGGCCTCGGCCTCGGAATGGGTATAGTCCGACGACCGGGGGAGTTCCTTTTCCCGATCCTGAGCGATTGGGCACTCATTCCTATGGGCCCGGCCTGGGGGAAGCCAGTGGGATTGTGTATACCAAAAGGGGAGGCAGTATCGATATAGACCATGTGCGAGGCGCCGCCGACATAGCCAGACATGCGTACGATCTTTCGCGTTCTGCGCTTCTTAAGGGCAAGAAGAAGTTTTCCGTCAGTCCGCCGTTTGAGTATTATTCCAATAAGGTTGAATTCAAGTATCCCGAAAACTGGGACACGCTCGGCGATGAGGAAAAGGAGCTGATTGCGACGGAGGTATCGCTGCAGGTGGGCCATACTGTCGGATACAACTCGACATTGTATCATGAAATGCTCACGTGGTTCGGCACGCGGTTTCTGCTTATCCCGGAGTTTTATTCGGCTTTTTCGTGGGATGATATCTATTCGAATCTCCTCGGGGCGACGCTTGCAATGAAAGCGGTCCAGGACCCGAACGAGAACTATAATCAGGCAATGACAAGGCTGCTGGCCGAGGAAATGAAGACCCTGGGTGCGCTGCCCAGAGCCGAGGCGATAAGAGTTACAAACTCCGTCAAAGGCAAATGGTTCAAGGGGGGACCGGTTTTCCCAGGCATATTAAGAAGAAACGTGGACGCCGGTCTTGATGACGGTTATGTAAGTCCCGCATTAATACCGGGCGTCTCCGATGCCGAGCCGATCGATTATGCGGTCCCTGCCCTTGATTCCCTGGAGAAATACGGCATTGAAATGGTATATACAATCAGTTCCGGGCATGGCGCCGACAGGAAGATGCGCAAGATTACAGGAACCAAAGGGCCGCTCGAACCGCGCAGGCATTTTGCAGCGATTATGGAATATGTCAAAAAAGAAGCGGTGGAAAAATACGGGTTTGATATCGGCCGGTAGTCAGATACTGTCTTGTGCGGCAATGTTCCTGTTTGTTTTTGTTATAAAGTGGGCACGTCCACATCGGGGCCGTATTTTTCTACTGCTTCCTTTTTTATGTGTTCCATAATGAGTGGAAAATGAATGGCCGGTGTAATCCGATTGGCGGGGTTGTGCTTGCCGGTTGTTGCGAGTATCTCGTTCTTTTGCCATTCCTTAGGCTCAATTTGCAGTTTCATCGAGAATCCGTAATCGGCAAGAAAATCCAGATTGGGCGCCGGACAGGGCTCAGGCTGTGAATTCGGGTCCATCAGGGGAACAAGCCATGGCGTAATGAAGCCGTCATCGGCGCCTGTGTCAAAGTTTCTTTTGATCACTCTTGCAAAGAAATATGATCCGCCCTTGTACCATTTGCCTTTTGTTTTTCGCACCGCCCGTCTGGCGACAGCGGCCGGCCGGACACCCAGTCTTTCGAGTTCTTCGTCAAGCACTTTGGTCATGGCGTCTTCAAAACTGCGTTCGGTATCGCGCAGCGCAAAGGTGGCAAGGCGGGTCCCGAGAAGATCGGAGTAGGGGTCTTCACATGAAAACGCAGAGATATGTTCCGAGAAAAACATCGTGGACGTGTATCCGAACCATGTCACCATTTCATGCCAGATCAACGTCGTATGTCCCAGGTACTGACCAAGCCTGATCGAAATGTCTGTGATAATTTCTTCCCTGCGGTCTTCGCCGACCCTGTCCCAGCATTCCGGGAATCTGATTGTAACAAAATACCTGGCCGGCTCTATCACCTCGAACGAAAAGTCGGTTTCGTTTTTATCGAGATTCTCGTGTACGACGCCCGCAATATACGCGGTGCGATCCGCAGCTTCGCGCACATGTCCGATGTCAAGGAATCCTCCCCTGCTGGTATATACGAGACCGTTTTTTTCGCCCCTTCGCTTACTGCATTGGTGTTTGCCCAGGCGGTCATGTTCGAGAAAACGTATTCCCGTCAGCGAACCAAAGTACATCCCCCGTCTCATGCGGGGCCCGGAACTCCTGCCACAGCCCGCCGCCAAGGCTAAACATATCGCCAACAAGGCCGCCAAGCCAGGCTTCGCCGCAAATCTCCCTTCCATATCGATATACCTTTAGTCTTTTTGCCGGTTGCTGAGATTATGCCCTCCCTGGGGAAAAACGCCTAATGCACACCTCCTGAAGTGTACCGACATTGTAACACATCGGCCTTGAAAAGTCAAGGATTCAGGGATTAATCAGGTTGATTGGGAGCAGGCCGGGCGCCTTTGCCGACAATGGCCGCCGGCTCGCCCGGCCGACTGCGCCCAGGCCCGATAAGTTCGGCGCGCACAAGGACCAATCCGTTACTTGCAGCCCTTCTTAAAACCTCACCACCCCACACACACTTTAGCTCTCAAGATACACGCCGTCTTTGATAAGCGCATCTCTTAAATTACGGTACGGCAAATCGTTTGAGCAGATGCTCAACTCCGGGGTTTTCCGGATGTAACCATGGATCAACCGGGCGGCAGTTCGAGACTGATAGTGAAGACGCCGTGCTGCTCTGAGCGGGCTTTGACAGTTATGCCCAATGCCTTTGCGAGCTTTTGGACCACGGCCAGGCCGATGCCGAAATGCTCTCCCGTCCCGGTGCGCGATTCGTCGCGCCGCCAGAAGGAGTCGAACACCTGCTCGACATCTACTGCTGCAAGCTGACTGCTGCAAGCTGACATCCGGAATTCGATATCGACAGAACAAGCATATCTTCGGTTCTCTGCGCCTCAACCCATATCCTGCCGCCGGCGTCGGAGTATTCGGCGGCATTGTCCAGGATGTTTGAAATAATCATGCCGAGATGGTCTCTGTCGGATATGCAGGCGATGTCGTCGTCAGCGAGGTTGTCAAAGGTCAGATTCTTGTCGTGCGCCTTGTCGGCAAAGCTCAGCCACCGGTCTTCGATCAGTCGCCTAAGGCCGATACGTTCACTTCGAGCGGAAAGCTCACCCGAATCGAATCTGGCTAACGACAGCAGAGTGTCAATCATTCTATGCATAGTCCGGACGATTATGAGGCAGTCATGCAGCGAGTGGCGGTATTCGGCGGGTTGGCGCCTGCGCAAAAGGCTGACCTCGATAACGGATTGAATGCCGGCCAACGGCGTACGCAGTTCATGGGCGATATCCGCATTGAATTGTCGCCGGCGATCAAAAGCCGACTTAAGCCGCCCCAGGAGATCGTTCAGGCACGCACATATTGGACGCAGTTCTTCAGGATACTCCTGTCCGGAGAATCGCCTGTCCAGGTTGTCTTCATGGACCGACTCAATACCCCTTGCAAGGCTGCGAACAGGACTCAAGCCGGTGCCGGTCACTATCAGGCCCAGGCCCGTTGACAGAATCACTACGACCGCCGAAGAACCCAACAGCAGCCATCTCATAAAGAACAGGAAATGATGCAGGTCGCCTGTATCTCCGGCGACAACCAGCGTCAGAGCCTTCGGTTGGGCTTGTTCCTGATGGCCCTGTTCGGTTCTTGGATTGAATCTTAACTGCACCAGACGCCCGCGCTTGCCGTCCGGGAGTGTGCATGCAAGATACGCAGGCGTCGTTTGCGCCCCGTCCAATTGGGGCAGGTCTCTGGACCCAAGAGACGGCGAGCGGACAGTTAAACTCCTGCCATGATCCCAAAACTGGTAATAAGCTCCGCCGTTTAAGTTGTTGAACTCTCCGGTCATGCCAACTTCAATATCCAGCTCCAACGTTCGCTCCGTTGGCGGGCGGTTTTCGCCGTCGCCGGCTTCGGCGTCATGGTCGCCTTCGGCTTCTTCCTTGAAATTCTCCTCCTCAATAACCGCCGAAAGCATCCGGGCGGTAGTCAGCAGGGATCTGTCGAATTGACCGATCAGATGACGCCGGGTAATTGCATACACCGATATGCAGAGCACACCCAACAGCACAGCCGTGCCGGTAAAACCCCTATGAGCAATCGCGTTCGGAGAGAAACGATCATGGCCGCACCCCCAACAGATAACCTCGCCCGCGCATGGTGTGAAGCAGCGAAGGCAAACCTTCGCTTTGCAGTTTCTTCCTGATGTAGCCGATATACACGTCAACCACATTGCTTGCCGCCGATGAATTGAATTCATAGAGGTGCTCCCAGATATCCGTCCTGGAAACGATCTCTCCGGCGCGGACGGCAAGGTATTCCAGCAGCCCATATTCGCGGGCGGTACGCGCAATCAGGCGGTCGCCACGATAGAGCTGATGCGTATTCAAATCGATACGCACATCC
>Ga0180301_10002416_pt1 | contig 14669 bp, 14 predicted proteins | sample GuaBasSediGuay16_FD_121797 | JGI IMG/M metagenome (GOLD analysis project Ga0180301, IMG submission 121797) | Subseafloor sediment microbial communities from Guaymas Basin, Gulf of California, Mexico - Guay16, Core 4569-2, 12-15 cm | ecosystem: Environmental > Aquatic > Marine > Hydrothermal...
CACTACCGCCTAGAATAGCTCCAAGTAATACGCTATATGCCCATCGTAGTTGAAGAGTATATTTAGCTATAACTGCAATTAGAAGTAGACTTAATGCCAAGTTAAGTATGGGGATGAGAATTAGTTTCCAACCTTTTTCAACAAGTTGATCGATGTCTAGTCTTAGTCCAATATCAAACATTAGCATGGCAAGAGAGAATGAAGCAACATATGGAATTGCTGTCTTAATGCTACTTATATCAATTATATGAAGAATTGGACCTAGAAATATGCCGAAGATAACTAAGAATACAATTTCTGGAATATTAAGCAATCTGAAAAGAAGCTTACCAAAGAAGCCAAGTAGAAGTATGGCTGAAACCGTAAAGAATGGGAATAGTAGGTCATTCATTTAAATCAGCGTCTCCACGAATACTCTAAATTTCAATAAATTAAAAGCATACTTAATTACTTTTATCTTTTATTTTAATTTAATTCTAAGCTATGTATTTAAGTATGTGTTTCATTGTCATCAGAGGTTGGGTTAAAGTATATATACAAAATGTATTCATCATTCAATATCCCATCAAGTGACTGAGAGGAGCGTTGGTGACTTAAACTATGATTAACCTGTTGATCGTTGTATCAGTTATAGTAATGATCATATTACTAATTAAGAAGGGAGTCGAGATTGGAATAACTCTTCTAATTGCAGCTATCTGTCTATCATTGCTTCTTTCTCCCCAGTACTTTATAGACATCTTATATGAAACTGTAATTTCAACTAGAACTTGGTTTTTAATATTGATGTCAACTTCAATTGCAATACTAGCTGAACTTTATCGATTAACAGGTTTAATTGAGGATATGGGCATTGGGTTGGCTAGAGCATTACGAAGTTCAAAAATTGCAGTCATGCTGACTCCTGCAATTATTGGGCTTTTACCTGTAGCTGGCGGTGCATTAATGTCTGCTCCCATAGTTGGTGCATTAAGTGAGAGTTTAAATTTCACAGCTGAACTATCCATTTATGCTAATGTATGGTTTAGACATACTATATTCATGTTTTATCCATTAAGTCAGCTTCTAATAACCACTTCAACAATAACTGGGTTACCTATAGAATTACTGGCTCTTAAGCAGCTTCCAATTGCAATTTTCATGATTATAATAGGGTATTTAATTGCCTTTAGAAACTCGAAACATAAAATGAATATAACATTAAATGAAGCTGAAACCCCTCTAAAAATTTCAGCGATACCATTAGTTACTGCATTGATTTTAGCTGTATCTTTTAGATTTATAATTGGCGATTTTGGTATGTTAATAGGAGTCACTGTGGGTATGTTAGCTCTTATCTATGTTTCTAAAGCTAGCTCTCAAATCATACTTAAATCAGTTAATAATAGGCGAGTTAGAGGAATAGCGTTAGCGGCATTTAGTATAATGTATTTGCAGAAATCATTTCTGATTTCAGGGGCATCTAAAGTTATAACTGAAGTGCTAACTTCAAATACTATTCCAATAATTCTTCTAGAATATACTTTACCGGGGTTTTTAAGTTTAATAACTGGATCACCACTCACAGGCGTAGTTTTAACATTACCTATAATGGAGAGCTTAACAGCACTTACTCCCACGGATGTAAGTGCAATTTATGTTTCATCTTATCTATATTATCTTGGTTCTCCAGTTCACTTATGCTTTGTTTACACTGCGCAGTATTTTGATTGCTCAATATATAAATCATATAAGTACATGGTACCCAGCATTGTTTCATCTCTATTATTTACCTACTTATTATTCACATTTACATAAACTAGATGGAATTATTCTTCTATGAATATGTCTTGAGGCAAGTGAACTGTAACAATCCAATTGGGTTTGTCAACTATTTCTGCAATTCTTAAGTCTCCCATTAAACTCACAAGTATATAGGCATCCTCTCTCTTTAAATTATATTTAGAAACTATGAGGCTAATCATTTCTCTAACTGCGTCTCTTGCAGCTTCCATTAAATCACTATTTATACCCATTGTAACATAGTATGTGCTAAATTCTTCTAATGGTTCTTTATGAATAATTGCTCTAGGAAATTTTATATTTGCATCTTTTATTAAGTCAAATTCCAGTACAACATAGAGTGGAGCTTCTATTGCAGTTACACATACCTCACCATCCCCCTGAGCAGCATGACCGTCACCTACTGAGAATAATGCTCCATTAACAAAGATTGGAAGCATAAGCGTTGAACCACGTGTTAAATGTTTTAGATCCATATTTCCTCCAAATGGCCCTGGAGGCATAACAGGGAATTTTCCTTTTTCAGCTCTTGCTACTCCCATGGTCCCGCAAAATGGATTTAATGGGATTACTACTTTTCCATCTAGAGTAGTATAGTCTCCAGCTGATAAATCCCATATCCTAAGATAGGGCTCATTAAACTCTTCAGCTAATAAGCCAAATTCAGGAATGATTGCACTCCAACCCCAACCCTTAGTCTTTATGTCAATTATTTTTACGACTAATGCATCACCAGGTTTAGCCCCTTTAATATAAACTGGACCTGAAAGTGGATATACTCTATTCCAATCCAGCTTCGTTAAATCTTCTGCCGTAGAATTGGGTGTTATTTGATTATCTGTAACATCTCTTAATTCAAATACAACTCTATCTCCTGGATCGATTTCTATTGCTGGATCCAATGAGTTATCCCAAACATAATGTATTTTATTAGGGTCAATAAAATGCACCTTCAATGATTCATCCTCCTTAGAACTATATGTAGTATTCAAATTATAAGCATGTTCAAATAACTTTATAGAGCTCCTGTAAAATAAATAGTAAGTCTAAGACTTTAGTCTCAGTTGATATTATGCTGTTTACTTATCATTATTTCATAAATTCCTTTAGAGATGTCAGCGATAATACTTTCTCCAACTTCAACATATGATTGATCTTCATAATCTAGTTCGTTTACAAAGACAGCCAATACATAGTCTTTATTTTCAGTCATAATGATTCCAACATCATTAACTACTCCTGGAATAGTCCCCGTCTTATGCGCCACTATTACATTGTTGGGTAAATATCTCTTCAATCTTCTTGCTCCAGTTTGACAATAAGCCATTATTCCAAGTATCTCGTCGCAAGCCTTTGGAGTTAAAATCTTCTTCTCATATATTAAGCTTAACGTTTTAACCATATCTCTCGGAGATGAAACATCATTGAAAGAGTAATCCCTCAAGTTTTCACCAGTCAAACTGACCACTTCTCTAATTTTACTTTGAATCTTTAGATTATGGATTGTTAAGCCCATTTTCTGTCGCTCATAATATAAGTTTATTATAAACGACTTTATGTCACCTTCAAATTTAACTTTCCTATCCAGCATTTCTAATAGTTCTGAAAGCTTACTTTCATCCCTTAATTCATAGAGTCCAAAGATCATTTCCTTAACATTATAAGCTACTAAAGTGTTTTTCAATCCCATTCTCCTAATAGTCTCATTAATTTTTTCTTTACCCAGAATCTCCATTAAAATATCTGTTGCAGTATTATCGCTTATCATCATCATTAATTTAGCTAGATCCCTCACCGTCAATTGTAACCCTACATCCAGATATTGTAGGAGTCCTGAACCTGGAGATTTATCGTAAAGCTTAACCGTATATCTGTTATCCAAGCTTATCTTACCATTTATAACCTGATTATATAATTCTATTAGAACGTATATTTTAAAGACACTTGCAGTCAAGAAGCGTTCATCAGCATTGTGATAAACTTCTAAACCTGACTTTAAATCTTTAAAGCCCACACCCACTTTTGCCTTCACTTTACCCACTTCACTCAAAATAACTCTTTCAATTTCATCTTTCAAGTTCATGTTCTCACCTCTATGAAATCTAAAAATGAAATTATAAAACAATATCTATTGACAATAACTTATTTAACTAGGTAAAGTTAACTTATTATCCCCCATAAAATGAATTGATGTTGAGGGAGTAGCATGACGTTAATAATTCCTAAACTTGAAGAATTAACACCTGAAAAATTTAAGGAAACCTTTAGGAAAATATTGGAGGTTAAAAGGAAAGCTGGATTAAAACCAATTCATGATAATCCTCCAGACCTATTCGAAAGAGCCAAACTATATGGAACACAGTATAAAAATGGTTCTTGGAATTGGGCTTCAAACATTTGGAGTAGATCGGCTGCAAATACAGTAGTTGTTGAAGATGAAAGTCAACTTCAATATGAACATAAACTATTGATGTTAAGAGTTCTAGAGCATATTCTAGCTCAAGGCCCAATAATCAAGGTTGATGGATACGTAGGTAAGCCTGGAACAAAAGCTCAAATGCATGCAACAGTATATGTAGACCCACAATTCCCAGATATTGCCTATAGATGGAAAGAACTGATTTTCCCAGCACCACCCGATGAAAAGCCGGATATTGAAGTTTTCGTAATACCTCACTATCTAGGGAATCCTATGATTCCTGGAACCAATAAAATGTTAATGGTAATGCGTTTCCCACACCAAAACTTCTCAATAATAACAGCTTCGTCCTATCAAGGAGAAGTCAAGAAAGCAGTGTTAACCCACTGGATTTTCCATGTATACAAGAAAGGCGGTACAGGTGAGCATGCCTCTCTAAGAGAATTCACAGTTAAAAGAACTGACGGTACATGGAAGAGAATCGTCATGTGCGTTTGGGGGCTAACTGGGACAGGAAAGTCAACTCATGGCTTATACGTATGGACGCCGAGAAATGCAAAAATCTACATGGAAAACTTCGGCATAAATCCACTAGAATATGTAAAGGACCAAACAATCAAAAATGACGATATAGTAGCAATATTTGAAGATAAAGTTATAGGCTCAGAGAGAGGCTCATGGACCAAAACTGAAGACCTAAACCCTGAACAAGAAGCAATGTGGAATGGTGCAATGAGTCCTAGAGCACTACATGAAAACACGGAATTCGACGAAAATGGCTATCCAAGCTTCAAAGGCGAATTATTCCAATACTTCGGAGCACCCAACAAAAACTCAAGAAGCGTCCTATACCTCGAAGACACAGGATATTTCGACGGAGATGTAGCGTCAAGTGGACCACTAACAACAGCCATATTCCTATCACCAGGATACTTTACAGACTATGCATGGATAAAAATAGTTGACGAAGCAATAGCAGCAAAAGTACTAGCAGATGGAAGAACAATAGGCCACCCAGCACAGGCAAAAGAAGTAATAGGAAAAGTAAGATACGTAGCAAGATATGCAAGACCATTCACAATGGGAGTAACAAACACAGCACACGTAGTAAGATTCTACCAATACCTAAAAAAGAGAAAAGAGGAAGGAAACCCAATAGAAGTCTACTTATTCAACACCACTGGAAGAATAATAGCAAAATATGAATGGAAAGAAAAGAAGCTAGGAGATAAAACAATAATGGCACCAGAACCAATACTAGTAGAAGTTGAAGGTATACCTAAAGCCATTGGAGGAACAAGGCCAACCATAGAAGAAACAGAGCTATTCATACTACAAGCAGTTAGAGGAGCAGTAGAATACGAACCACACCCAGTATGGGGAGAAAAAGTACTAGTTCCAAAGAAAGTCCCAGGAATAAAACCTGAAAGACTAAAAGAACTAAAACCAACAACCTACCTAACAATGGAGGAATTCAAAGCACTACTAAAAGCACAAATAATTGAAAGCAAATACTACCTAGACAAAGACTGTCCAAACTTACCAAAAGAAATCTACAATGCCATGGATTTTGAATAAAGCATTAATTGCCAGTAGATAAAACTTGCAACAAATAACAAAATACTTTGTCTAGAGAAGAGTAAAGTCATAGTTAATTTAATTTTGTTATCTTACCCTTTTATTTTATGATATTAGTTGTGGTGATGCTTGATGTTAAATGATTCTTCTGTCCCTATTAATTTTTTGAAGAATAATGTAAAAAATTTTGTAGTTGAGAGGGATTGGGAGAAGTATCATAATCCGAAAGATTTAGCTGTTTCTATTTCTGTTGAGGCTGGTGAGTTGCTTGAGATTTTTCAGTGGAGAAGTGTTGATGAAATTATGGATATGATTAAAGAGGAGAAGTGGATTAATAGGATTAGTGAGGAGTTGGCTGATATTTTCATTTATATTTTGAGTATGGCTAATGTATTGAATATTGATTTGACTACTATTGTTCTAGAGAAGCTTAAGAAAAATGCTGAAAAGTACCCTGTAGAGAAGTATAAGGGTAGAGCTTTCATAACTTGATTTTGCGTTTTCCATTGGATTTAAAATAAGTGGATAGGAGTTAAGCTAGTATATTGTGCCTCTCTTTTTTATTTTTTCTTCTCTTTCTTCTAGGGGGATTTTCTTCCATTGTTCTATGAATTTGACTACGAATTCTATGAATTCTTCTCTACGTTTCTTTGCATCTTCAAGGTTTGCATCTTTTGGATGGGTTAGAGCGTATATTCCTGATGATGTGAATTCATGGGTGTTTAGGGGTATTGACGCCCAGAAGACTTGTTCGGCTATTTCTCTATCCTTTCTTTCTGGATTCATTAATTCTATCATTTCTGGTTCTAATTTTGCTGTAGGTTGCCAGTCTTTAACTCTTTCCATTTCTACTAGTTCTGGTCTTATTATTAGTATGCTTCCAGTTTCTCTTGCACCTGAATGTACTTCTAAGTATTTTAATGCTCTATCTCTATACTTCTTAGCCGTTTCAGTTTGGGATGGTCCTCTGGGAATTGCTACATAGACTCTTGATCTTCTTTGTGCAAGTCTTTTCGCTAGCGCCACTATCTCTGTATTTCCTCCATGTCCATTTATTATTATGAATCGTTTAATCCCATGTCTGGCTAGTGAGTCTATTGTCTCTAGTAGAATGTTTAGTAGTGTTTCAGCTGAAAATGTTATTGTACCCTTAAAACCCATATGATGGGGTGAGAAGCCAGGCCAGCATGGTTGAACAACTATTGAATTGGTTCTCTTAGCAATTTCTTCACATACACTAACTGCCCAAATAGTATCTGTGCCTAGAGGTAAGTGTGGACCGTGCTGTTCTATTGCACCAACTGCTATTAATACGACTGGTCTTTTTTCATTTTCAAGCCATTCTTCAAATGCACTCCTAGTCATCTCATGAAGTAAAACTCTCCTTTCTTTCATAAAAATCACCTTAATTGCAGTAGAGTGATTTTTATTAAAAGCCTTTTGATGATAATGTATTCTTGGAATTGCGAATTTTATATTTGGCGAATAATATTGGAGGGTTGATTGCCATGGAGGAGTTCTTAAAAATAAATTATCGAGGAGTAACTATCAAAGTTATTCAAGGTGATATAACTGTATTAGATGTTGAAGCTATAGTCAATCCTGCTAATAGCTGGTTAATTATGGGTGGAGGTGTTGCAGCTGCAATTAAAAAGGCTGGTGGTCGAGTAATAGAAGATGAAGCCAGAAGACATGCTCCTTTAGCAGTTGGGGAAGCTATTGCTACAACTGCTGGTAGACTTAAAGCCAAATACGTTATACATGCACCAACTATGCAGAAACCAGCCATGAAAATTGATGTAAAAAATGTTAGGCTGGCAATAAGAGCAGCTCTGAATTGTGCCAAGGAACTTGGTGTTAAGTCTATTGCTTTTCCTGGCTTGGGAACTGGAGTTGGCGGTGTACCTTTACATAAAGCGGCTGAAGTAATGGTTGATGAGCTAAAGTGTCATTTAGAGGCGGGTACATCTTTAAACGAGGTTATACTAGTTGGTTTTAGGGAGGATTTAGCTAGAGAGCTCTTAAAGGCTGTAAGAAAGTTGAGTAACTTAAATTAACTAGGTATGACTATCTTAGCATTTGGAAGTATTTGCTTTAATTTTTCAATAACTTTCTCTGAATCATCCCAAACCTCAATTATTTCAAATCCCTGTCTAATTAATTTTTTAATTAAACTTGATTTATACACATAGTCCCTTCTCTTGTCATAAGCTTTGCGGAAATAAATTTTGTTGTAGGGAATGTTCCATTCATCTAATTGTTCTAAAGTTTTATTTTTCTGTCTATCCTCTCTTCTCCCAGTAATTAAGATAATATAGTATCCCTTGTCTTTCATTTCTCTTAATTTGGCGATATTCTCTTGGATGGGTTCATCTAAGTTCATGTAGGCTTCACTTAAAAAGCAATCCCAAAATTCTTTACGTTTTTTACCATGTAATTTTTTAATTGATGTGGCGTTTACTTTTTCTAGGCATTTTCTTAGTCGTTTTTGTGGATCTATTAAAACACCATCGATGTCGAAGACTATTGCCTTCATTTTTTCACCATGAACCCTATGCTGATAAAAATAGAAGTGTGGTTATTATGGGTCACCTAATTTTTCTTCTATTAATTGTGCTTGTTTCTTTGTTAAGTCATCTCCAGTACTATCATAATTCATTAAGTTTCCAGCTTTGTTGGCTCCTTGATCTGCTGCTCCGCTTGCTCCTTGGTCTACTACTTCTCCATCGCTTAGCTGATGAGCTAATTCATGTGCAAGTGTGCGGTCATCAAAATCTGCAGAGTTGTCAATTGCTATTCCCGGCTTATCGCCTTCCCATGATACACCTAGCACTCTACTAGTTGTTGTGGCGCCAGTTTTAGGATCTTTTTCATTATAGTCGATTCCAGGGACATAGTATACGTCTATTGTAGAATTATCTTTATCGTCAGGTAATTTATTCCGTTCATCTCCTTCTCCCACATCTAACCTTCCATCTGCACCAGCAATGTCTTTCCACTTGTCCTTGCTTATCTTTTTGAATTCTTTTATTTCGAATACAATTACCTTTGAAAAGTCGCATTCATCTGCATTTTTCTTGTAAATTTCATTAGCTTTCTTAACGTCTTGACGAACTTTATCTTCAGTTACGCCTGAGCCTTCAACTATCCATACAGTTAGCTTTACTACATGCTTTGGTTTAGTTTTATTTAATGCAACTTTCACTATTTTCTCTGCTGCCTTTCCTGTGAAGTGATCTATGATTGTTATGGGTATGGTTGGAATTGCCGGGTCATAAGGTACTACTATTGATGGCAATCCATACTCGTTAATGTAGGGTATAACTGATATTTCATTAACCATTACAGTTAAGTTAAATGTTTTACAAATATTTCCAGATCCATCTACTGGGAAGATGTTTATGCTTATAAGTGTTTCATTAGTTATCGGATCTTCATAGAATATTGTTGAAATTATGAAGTCTTCAAGGGGGCCTGGTAGGAAGTTTACATAAGTTGATGCTGTGGCTCCACTGTCAAGGTCAACTGCATAGATTTTGATTAAGCCTGCTTGAGTTGAGGTAAATTGTGTTAAGTATGTTCCATCACCTAAGCTTTGTGCAAATCCACTGTAAATTTTACGTATAGAATCTCGTGTTTTATCCATTAAAGCTATAACTGCTATTCTGGCATCCGTGACGGGTTCGCCTTTGACATTATATGCTTTCACATAAACTTGACAGGTATCTTCGCCATTGGCTATATGGGGTGAGGTAGCCAATATTTCGAGTCTAAATATTCGGCTTAAAATTTCTTGCAGTTCGCCTTTAACTTCACTTACATTTTCTTCTAATTCTGTAATTCTATTTAAAGCGTCTTGTAATTCAATTTGTGTGGATGCCAATTGTTTTAAAGTTGTATTTAATTCTGCCAATGTCTCTGTAAGTTGCTGTTTAGTTGATGTAAGCTCACCTCTAATGCTGTTTAATTCATTTTTTGTTTCACTAAGTTCCTCTCTAAGTGCTCTTATTTCCGGTTGAACTACAATGTATCCTATAATTCCTCCAGCAATTAAAGCTATTATAGCAATTACTGCTAACTTAAATTCTCCTCCTGTATGAGAAGCATTTTTATTAAGATACATGTTTAATGATTTTAATACGATGATATATAAATATAATTAATACTTCAATTTCATAGTTTCTACTTATTTTTATATTTAATCATATAAATAAATTATTTTAATTTTTTTCTTTTAAGTTTTAATAGAAAGCTATGTAAAGTTAATTGTTGCCTTAAAGCTTATAAGTATGTTTAAGCACCCATGTAATTGAGAACCTTGGGAGTAATTGAATAATGCCAAATTCTGATATTCCTCTTGTTATAATTGAGGTCATGAGCGGTCCATTGGATGGAATGATAGCTAAAATAAAAAAGCAAACCATATACATTGGAAGGCTGGAAAAATTTAATGTATGCCTAAGCTGTGGATACAAATTCTATGATGATAAAATGAGATGTCCTAAGTGTGATTCTTCTCACATCAGAGCTGAAAAAAACGATGTAGTCCTCAAACTAGACAGATATACGTCACGAGTGCACGCTAAAATTATCTTCGAAGATGGAAGATTTTGGCTTGAAGATATGGGAAGCACGAATGGCACATTGCTGGTTAAAGGTGATTTTCAAGAAGAAGTTGTTGGGAAAAAACCTTTGAGCGATAGCGACATGTTCAAAATTGGGCACACATACCTAAGGTTTAAACTAGGAAACTGATATGAGCCTCAATTCTTGCTTGAAGCTTTCGAGGTTAAATAAATTTTCTTTGTGTCAATTAATTTATATTTGGTAATATTTAATTATTCTTTCAAGTTCATGCTTAAGTTTTTGCGCGCTTTCAAAGTTTGGATCCATCTTTAATGCTTTGTTAACACATATTAAGGCGTCTCTCAACATATGGAGCCCTCCTCCCTCTTTAAATATTCTAATTAAAGCAATAGCTTTGTTGTACAATGTCTGTGGAAGTCTCGGATTTATTTCTAATGCCTTCTCATAGCATTTTATTGCTTCTTCATTTTTGCCTAGACTGATAAGAGCGAAGCCTTTACCACGCCATGCATCGATGTCTCTTGGACTTATCTCTAGTGCCTTATTGAAACATTCTATGGCTTCTTCATGCTTACCCTGCCTAATGAGGGCTAATCCCTTCTTAGACCATGCATAAGCATGTCTCGAATCGATCTCCAATACCTTGTCGTAACATTCTATTGCTTCTATGTGTCTACCCAAATTATCTAGAGCTAACCCCTTACAATACCATCCTTCTGCATTTCCGGGATCTATATCTAGCGTCCTATCAAAACACTCTATAGCTTCCCTATATCTGCCTAACTCACCTAAAACCGCTCCTTTATGAATCCATGTTTTGACATGTCTCGGATTTATCTCTAATGCTCTATCGTAGCATATCATGGCTTCTCCGTATCTGCCCATGAGGCTCAGAGTCACACCCATTTCATACCATGCCATAACATTTGTAGGTTTTATTTTCAAAGCGTAATCAAAGCACTCTACAGCCTCCTCATACCTTCCCAATCTGACTAAAGCGTAGCCTTTACTATACCATGCTTCGGCGTGTTCAGGTTTTATCTCCAACACTCTATTGAAGCATTCTACTGCTTTTTCATATTCATTCAGCCTAATCATGACAAATCCTTTGCCGTACCATGCAGCATCAAACCTAGGATTTATTTCTAATGCTTTATCGAAACATTTTACGGCTTCATCATATTTGTTTAAAGTAACCATGGCCAATCCCTTTTGAATCCATGTTTCAATACGTCCAGGGTTTATTTCTAACGCCTTATTGAAGCATTCTATAGCCTCCTCATACCTCCTCAGACTACTCAGAGCCACTCCTTTACCAGACAATGCGTCGGTATGTCTTGGATTAAACTCCAATATTTTGTCATAATATTCTATTGCTTCTATATGTTTACCCAAATTATCCAGAGCCAATCCCTTATTGTACCATGCGATGACATTTCCAGGTCTTATTTTTATTGCATTATCAAGGCATTCTATAGCCTCTTTATATCTTCCATGTACTATCAAAACAATTCCCTTACCGAGCCATGCATCAGCATGTTTTGGATTAATTTCTAATGCCTTATTGAAGTATGACATTGCTTCTTCGGATCTACCTAATGCGAAGAAGGAGGCACCTTTATTGCATATATCAGTTGCGGTTAGATTCCTTATTCTCTTTTTCACCTTCGGCATCTTTCCATATTTTCTTTGGTAAATTTCCATCAATTTCTCTCTTAAAGCCTTGAAGTTTTTATATCGATATTCTGGCTTTTTTTCGAGGCATTTCATTACTATAAGGTCAAGTTCTTCGGGGATTTGTGAGTTCATGTGTCGTAGGGGCTTTGGTGGTGCTTGTTGATGTTGATGTCTATAGAATAACCATCGTGCTGACTGTATTATTCTTCCAGCGTCTTCTTGGAGTAGACCTGTTTCTGCTGATATTTCAGCTGGTGTTGCTATGACTATTGACCTTAATGATTTGTATCCAGATGAGATAAGCTTCTCAGCTATGGCGAGTTTAAACCCGAGCAAATCCATGAGTCTAAAGATGTCTTCTCCTCGTGATATCTCTTGAGCTTCTCTTTCCACGTAAAATGGTGAAAAAGGCAACCTACCACTCAACATCTCATATAAAACCACGCCGAACGAATAGATATCTGAACGTGTATCAACATCCATCGTTCTAAACTGTTCTGGGGACATATATTCAGGTGTTCCCCAAGGTTCCTCGGCCGTTGAAGCTCCCAAAGCTTTAACTAGGCCAAAATCAGTAATTTTTAAAACACCTTCCCTGGTGAGCATTATATTGCTAGGTTTTATATCCCTATGAACTATACCTTTCCTACCATCACCCAAATCAACACTATTAGCATAGGTCATGCCATCACAAAACTGTATGGCAAAATAAAGGGCCTCAGAGATGCTGAGTCTGCCTTGCCTAAGTTTTTCCTCCAGATCTCCTCCATCCACATACTCCATGACTATGTGGGGCTTATAGTCCAGTGGAAAAACATAGAAAGCTTCCACTATATTCTCATGTATTCCAAGCTTCACCCATACTTCAGCCTCATGGTAAAAGTTTCTTACGATCTGATCGGAAATTTTATCTTCTCTATGGAAGTATCCTTCTTGAAAGCTTTTGATGGCCACAGTTCCTATAGACGGGCAGTAGCATATATAAACTATGCCGAGGCCACCTTTTTTCACTTCTGCAACCTTAAAATTCAAACCATAAATATGAATAACATCTCCAATCTTATACTCCAATATATTTCCACTCTAATTGTCATAATGAATGTTAATTTATATATGTTTTATTTATAATTTAATTTTAGATTGTAGATTTGGACTATGTGAATTGAAGCTTCTACTGGTTAACAAGCTAGCAAAGTATATAAAACATAGTATATAAACTGTCTTCTGAACGAAGTTGGAGGGAATGGTGATAGGTAATCTAGAAACAATTTCTGGAACCATTACAAAACCAGTCGGGGAAAGGTATCCACAATTGAGGGTGGAGAGGGGAGAGGTATATTTTTTCAATAAAATTACCGGTAAGATAAAGAAGGCAAAAAAGGGAGAAGCATATTTTATTGGAAAAGAACGCAATCGTAAAAACCCTGTCACAATAGGAAGAAAAAGTGCAGATACTATTGGGAAAAAAGATGTACTCCTAGCTGAAAAATATAGGTATGCATCGCGCAGTCATTGTGAAATATTTTTCAGCATAGATGAAAATGCCTATTTTTTAGTTGATTATAGTTTGAATGGTACGCTTATTAACGGTTCTAAAATTGGTGGAAATCGAGTTCATGAGAGGAGAAAGCTGAAACATAAAGATTTAATTGAGATTCCGGCTCTTGGAGACAAAGTCAAACTTATATTTCTTACACGCAAAGTGTCTTTAATAGAATGGTAGAAATTAGATCAAATATGTAATGAAATTAAGGTTGAGATGTAAATGGCAGAGGAGGAAAAGTTAAAACCGATAGTAAATGCATGTTATCCTGGGACGCTTTCTGCTTTGAATTTAGCGGTTCTGGAAATTACTGGTAGAGATGCACATGTATTCTTAAGGATGGTTCTTTCCTTAAATGCACTCTTCTTTCTTTTCAGTACTTTTCTCATATTCTTTTGGTCTATTTACCCTTGGAAAAAGTGGCTTTGGATAGGTACTGCTATAACTTTTGTTTTAGGATTGTTTGGGTCACTACTTTCAGTAATTTGGTTAATATTAATATAGTTGCTTCATGTTTTTAGTAAAGTATTCGTAGTTTAACGTTGTTCCCTTATGGTTTTACCTGAATATCCTTTTGGGAATCCTCTTGATGAACGGGTTTCATAATCTATGGCACGTATTCCTCCAAATTTCTGTATGATCTCATCATCATACTTATCAGAGAGGAGTGCAACCGCAGCTACACTTGTAAGGAATTCTTCCTTGTCTAACTTGTCGCCAAGCAAAGAATGCGTGCAGACTACCATTTTTTCAGGTTCTATTGCAATGAACTTTCCAAAGTAAATTCTTGAATTAATATCATTAAGATATCTAGTGAGATCGTCATTCACATCTATATTTATAACTGTTAAAGCTATAATCCGGAGAATGCTTTTATTCATATTCCTTAAAAATGTTGGGCGAATCACTATTCTAGTTGAGCCGTGACGAAAAGAGTAGTCTCCAGATCGTGTTACTTGATAGCTACCAACAATTTCTCTCAGATATCCCTCAACCTTTTCCCTTAATTTTTTAATTATTAATTCTTCATCCAAATCTTTTCACTGATAATAAAAGCAACAAACATGTACATAAACTTATTTA
>Ga0180301_10002417_pt1 | contig 14664 bp, 14 predicted proteins | sample GuaBasSediGuay16_FD_121797 | JGI IMG/M metagenome (GOLD analysis project Ga0180301, IMG submission 121797) | Subseafloor sediment microbial communities from Guaymas Basin, Gulf of California, Mexico - Guay16, Core 4569-2, 12-15 cm | ecosystem: Environmental > Aquatic > Marine > Hydrothermal...
CATATATGACCTTTAAGAGAAATATCTATGTACAGTCTTGGAATATCTAAACCTAGAAACACAGCTAATGGCAATCCTCCTGAAGCGAATCTTAAGTTGAAATCCGTAAAAACGATTCTAGAATTATCTGTGACGAAAAACTGGAAATTTGCTGGACCGTTTAAACCAAACTTTTTCCCTAGTAATCGTAGGTAATCTCTTATCAAATGCTGTACACTAAAATCACTCTCTGTAACAACAGCAGCTCCTCCTAGTGTTTTTAATCGTTTTCTAGGAACGAAACCAACTAAATTTCCCTTATGATAGAAGCAATCCACAGTGTACTCGATACCTTTCAAGAATTCCACATATATATACTCATCACGATGTTTTTTTCGATGTTCCAAAAATTCGCTTTTGGTGCTTATAATCAATATACCCTTACTACCGCTCGAAACTCTAGGTTTAGCTAATATTGGAAAAGTCGCTGCTTCTTCCTCAAAAAGTTCTGGTACAGGTACACCTATTCTTCCCAGAGTTCTATAGGCTTCTCTTTTATCACTCATTAACATGACTGCATCATAATTATGAATACTGATTCTCACACCATTTCTATTCAGATCTTCTTGATATTTCGAAGCAAAAGGCATTTCTTGACTATGCGTTGGACAATAAACAATTTCTCCTTTTACTTTCTCACGAATCTTTTTTAAAACTTGAAAGTACTTCTCCTCTTCTCTAGAGGGGGGAGCTAGTATAAATTCATCCACAACGAACTTTGTATAATTGTACTCTGACATATCTAATCCTATTATCTTTGCTTTAGGAAACACTTTTCTGAAATGCTTTGTTAGGAAAGTTCCTGTTAATCCTCCACAAGATCCGATGATTATTGTAAGCACTTTCTCACTCCTTCAAGCTCGATATAACCTCTTCCACCTCATCCTCTCTCAATTCTGGAAACATGGGAAGGGCAAGTGTTGTTTTACTTAACTCTTCAGATACAGGTAGAAAACCTTCTTTATAGCCCAGATTTTTGAAACATTTTTGAAGATGGAGAGGAAGAGGATAGTATATCGAAAATCCTATTTCTCTTTTCTTGAACTCATCCATAACCTTCTCCCTAATATGAGAATCTTTAAATCTGACCACGTACTGATGATAAACATGATATCTCACACCATCTTTCCAATCCACATCGGGTACACTTTCAAGCAGAGAATTTTTGGAAAGCTCTTTAGAATACATCTGAGCGATTTGATACCTCTTTTCAATCCACTCATCGAGATATTTGAGTTTTACTCTCAAGATTCCAGCATGTATTTCATCTAACCGCGCGTTGTAGCCTACGATATCGTGAAAGTATTTTTTCTCTGCCCCATGGACTCTCAATTTCCTACAGATTTTTGCAAGTTCTTCATCGTTCGTTAGAATCATCCCACCATCACCGTAAGTTCCTAGATTCTTCGTTGGGAAGAAGGACAATATGGAAAGATCCCCGATGCTTCCACTTTTTTTCACAACGCCATCATCATACCTCCATTCGGATCCTATGGATTGTGCCGCATCTTCAACTATCTTCACATCGTATCTTTCTCGGATCCTCTCAAGACGCTCCAGATCCATGGTTCTTCCAAAAAGATGAACTGGTATCACCGCCTTCACTCTTTCAGGCTTTATGTCTTTGTAAAGATCCAGTACCTTATTCACAGTCTTCACCTTTCTATCTATATCACCATTTTGCACCACTGTTTCGTCCATTTTCCCTTCTTTAACTTTTGATAGAAAGAGTTCCACCTGATCTAAATCCAAATTGTAGGTTTCATCTACATCAAGGAATATGGGAGTTGCTCCATTCCTGACAATGCAACTTGCCGTTGCAAAAAAAGTGTAGGGAGTCGTTATCACGAAATCTCCAGGGCCAACTCCCAGAGCTTTTATAGATATCACCAAAGCATCCGTTCCGCTTGAAACTCCAATAGCGTGTTTTACCCCTATATAATCTGCTATCTCCCTTTCAAATTCGTTGACTTCCTTCCCGAGTATAACTTTCCCACTTGAGATAACTCTGTCCACAACCTCGAGTATTTCAGAGCGCAACCTCATGTACTGCCTTGTTAGATCGAATAATGGTATCTCCATGTTTATCCCCCCGCATTTTTCTCATCCTTGAAGTACGAGAAAGGAACATTCACAAGTGCTTCGTTGTCATCGCACAAAAGAGTTATTTTCTTCAGAAACACGTTCACATTAATCACTTTGCAGGGTTTATCCTCGTATATGACGGTACTTCCTTCATCCGGTATTCCTTCAAGTTCCTTTTCGTAGAAGTCGTATTCGTAGGTCAAACAACACAGCAACCTGCGACATGGCCCAGATATCTTAGCAGGATTTATCATCATCTGCTGCTTTTTAGCGTGTTTTAAGGTAACACTCTGGAAATTCCTCAAGAATCTCGAACAACACGTTTGCATACCACATAACCCTATTCCTCCGAAGAATTTCATCTCATCTCTAACACCGACTTGCCTCAGTTCTATCCTTGTTTTGAAGATCTTTGCAAGATCTTTGACGAGCTCTCTGAAATCCACTCTGGTTTCTGAGCTGAAATAGAATATCAACCTGGATCTATCGAACATGTATTTCACATGCAGCAGTTTCATTGGAAGACCATGTTCTTTGATCTTCTCTTTGCAGATTTCGAAGGCTTCTTCCGCATCCTTCAGATTTTTTCGGTGAATTTCTTCATCCTCAGGTGTTAATTTTCTTATGATGGATTTCAGATCGTATCCAACTTCATCTATCTTTATTATTCTTGGAGGAATCAAGACTTTCCCAACTTCAAGGCCGAATTCCCCAAGAACTAGTACCAAATCACCTCTCTTAAGGTTTTCATCCGTACAGGAGTAGTATATTATTCTGCCCTTTGGAAGAAGTTCAACACCCACAGCCAATGCCGTTAGTTCCATGGTTCATCACTCCTCATCGCTTCCCTCATGACAATCATGAGATTCATGAGGGTTAAGTTGGTGTTCAAATTGGCTATTTTCATCCTAGCGATGGAATCCAAAAATCTAATTGATTCCACCAGATCGGGAGATCTATCTTTACCTTCCAAGGTGATCAACCACTCAGAGATCCAACACAACTTCTTCAGAAGATGAAAAAGCTCTTTTCCTGAGACCTTCTCCGTTATATCGCTGTACAATAGCACGAATTCTTCTTTACTCACCCTTGCAAAACGTTTAATGAGTTCCATGGACGCAAGGTAAGAATCCAATGTTCCTCTTTCAAGAGATCTCTTCACCAGCTTACTCGTATCTTCCGATGAGATCTTCTCCAATTTCTTCGAAATATCTTTCTCTGTGAGTTTTTCAAGTTCTCTCAGAATTTCGAAATCGTGCTCGACGATGATCGATACAAGTTTGTGATGCTCCTTGAATTTTTCTTTCAAATCTTCAAAAACATTTTGAGGAACCTGTATGTTTACCTTCACTGCCCTGCTCCTTATAGTGGGCAGAAGATAGGACCAATACTTCGTATCCATTATGATCACACCATACCTTGGTGGTTCTTCCAAGGTTTTCAAAAAGGCATTTGCAGATTGTATCGTCATCTTCTCACACTCATGAACTATAACGTATTTTCTCTCATACACTTCAGGGCTATAAGCTAGGAAATTTTCAATATCCCTTATTTCATCTATACCGATGTCTTCACCCTTAGGATCGACTATCATGACATCAGAAACACGGGGTGGAATGTTCTCCACCTGTTCTGGTATTCCTTCTGCTATCTTCCTAAGTAGGGATATGTTCGTTCCTGTGAGGATTATCGTCAATCCTTCTGATCTCGATATTAGATTCTTTAGCCTTGTGGTGATTTCTTCCATCAAATCAATCACCTTCTACTATTGAGTGTCACTGAGGAATATTATATCCTAGGGATGGAAGAAAGAGGGAAAGGAATTCTCACTTGTACAGATCAAGTATCAAACCGTTTATTTCTTCCACTTTTGAAGCCAAGTTTATGGTTGCTCTTTCAGAAGAGAAAACAGCTTCAGCTAGTTCTTTCAGCTTTTCATCGATCTTCTCAACTATCACATGAAGGCGAGGAGCTCCTGTGGAGCTATCAACTCTTCCAGATATTTTATAAAGCTTTTTTTCGATCAACTTCAAAAATTTTTTGATGGCTTCCTTATATTTGGAGAGATTTTGAGGAGTTGGGGATCTCACAAGCTCGTTTCCGCTGGCCACGATCTCATCTACAAGAAGGGACAGATTTCTTTCAAGCTCTTCAGTTTCTGCTTCCTCTAGCACATCGAAGAACGATGTTTTTTCAGAAGACTTTATTCTCGATTTTTTAAATAATTTCTTTTTCCCCTCGATACCTGTACTTTTCAGATCACCATCTTCCAGGGGATTTATCCTCATTCTCCTATCTCCCTTCCCAATTCTTTTATCTTCTCAGGTATGAGATAGATCCTTTTCAACGTTTTCCCTTCCACCTTCACAATCACCGGTTTTTTGGTCATTCCCTCTGCTTCATGATATCGAACGCCAAAATTAGAAAGAGCATACAGAAATTTGTAGAAGGAATACTTGTTCAGGTTTGTATCGGTTGATAACTTTCGCAGCCACCCACGAATCCTGAACACGTCGAGCGGGTTCATGCTCCTTTTTGCCAGAGCCTTCAGAAGGTTCTCAAAATCTTTCACTTCCTTCTTCAAAACGGCTTTGGAAAAATCACTGATGGATCCTTCGTCTACAAGTGCATAGAAAGATCCATTTGATTTCAGATTCAAGAGTTTTTCAACCTTCTTGAGACTTTCTTCAGGATAGTCAGATTCTATGTAACTTTTAGTTACCGGGTCGAATGAAAAGTGAGGAAAACGTACAACGTGCACCATTCTACTCTCATCATCTATCCTTACAAAGTATACATCTCCTTTTTTCACCTCAAACAGAAAGTGGGAGGGAGAGCTCTTGTATTCTTGGGACATTCTGAAGGACCTCAAGTATAGGAAATACCCACCCAATGCTATTGAAATTATCACCACGACAATTGCTATGATGACACTACTCTTCTTCTTCAAGTTTACCACCTCTCAAGGAGACAACTTCATTCCAGACTTCCACAGTCTCTGGCAACAGCAAGTAATCTTTTCTAACAGCGTAAGTGATCTTGTTTTTCAAAACCTGAAAGAACGCCTCTTCAAGATCCATCATGGCTATCCGTCTCAATTCCTCAACTCCTGGGTAATCTCTGGTCATCTCTACAGAATCTGAAACAAAAAGAATCTTCCCTATTTTATCAAAACTCACATGACCTGATGTGTGATAAGCCACAGCGTTCAATATCTCTTCATCCTCTACACCAAACCTTCTACGTAGAAATTCCGCAGCAACTTTTCCATGGAGCAAAACAGGATGCATCATCTCGATATGATTTGTTTCTATGTTATATGCCTTTGCTATTTTCAAGAGCTTCAAAGGACTCACATCTCTGAAAAGGTCGTGAGAGATGGCGGCTATTTCACATCTTGTTGGATCCGCATCGTGTTTTTCTGCTAGCATGAGAGAGAAATCACGAACCGAAAAAAGATGCCTTCTCCTATAGTTCGTGAGGAGAAGATATGCTAGCTCCTCAAGATTTTCTATGATCCTTTTTATCCCTATCAAATCACCACACCTCTTTCCTCAAGAATTCAACCTCAACGCCCAAGGTTCTTTCTATGTACCCTGTTATGGAATCTATCACTCTTTCTATATAAGCTTTGTCTCTTGCAACAAGGGCTATGCCTATCTCTGCCCAATGCTTTGAATCCCTACTTCCAGTTTCTACTATAGAGACGTTGTACTTGTTTTTTATGTCGTTCATGAGCCTTTTCGTGATACTCCTTTTCTCCTTCAAACTGTTTATACCAAAAAGTCTCAATTTCACATTAACTATTCCCACGTTCATAAGGACACCTCGGCCTTAAATTCTGTGATCACTCAGAGCTCTCAACTCTTTTGAATTTTCCCTTCTCAAGGTATCTTGCCATCACAAAAAGTAAGTCTGATAACCGATTCAAATAGGCAAGTACTACCTCATCTACTTTCCTCTCTCTGAAGAGCGTCACAAACCTTCTCTCAACTCTTCTAGTGATAGCTCTGGAGACGTCCAACAAAGCACTGGATCTCGTGGTTCCCGGTAGGACGAAATCAGATACGTTCACTCTCTTTTCATACAATTCAACTAATCTTGTTATTTTATCGACATGCTCCTTCCCTAGCTTTTTTACCTTCGATCCTGAGAAGTTCCCAAAGATCCTGAAAAGATCTTTTTGTATATCCTCCAATATTTTCCCTTCTTCTTCACAAATTTCATGTTTTGCAAATCCTAAGAAAGATATCAATTCATCCAATTCCCCATAAAACTCTATCCGAGGATCATCTTTAAAAACCCTTTCACCCTCTATAGTGTACGTTTTTCCATCATCACCCTTTTTTGTGCTGATCACTCAACACCCCTCCAGATGAAGCAAGAGGAGGGAGATGATCCCTCCTCACTTGCTTTGTTGTTCGAGTTCTCTTCTCCTTTCCTCTATTATTCTCTCCTGTATGTTGGAAGGAACGATCTCGTACCTTTGGAACCTCATGGTGAAGTACCCTCTACCACTTGTTATAGAAGAGAGTTTGTTCGAGAAATCAAGCATTTCAGCAAGTGGCACTTCTGCTTTTATCTTGGTCATGCCCTTTCCAACAGGTTCCATACCAAGGGGTCTTCCTCTTCTGCTCGTGATCTCCCCCATAACGTCTCCTGCGTTGTCATCTGGTACGAAAACTTCAACGTCCATGATCGGTTCTAAAATGACAGGATTTGCTGCCTCCATTCCTTTCCTGAAAGCCTGAATAGCGGCTATCTGGAAGGAGATATCCGATGAATCAACCTCGTGATATGAACCATCGAAAAGGGTGACTTTAACGTCCACCACTGGATATCCCGCCAGAACTCCTCTTTTCATAGCTTCTCTAATACCTTTGTCCACGGACGGGATGAAATTCTTTGGTATCACACCTCCAACGATTTTGTCAACGAACTCGTATCCTGCTCCTCTTGGAAGAGGTTCAAGTTCTATTTTCACATGTCCGTATTGGCCGTGTCCTCCTGTCTGTTTCTTATGCTTATGTTCAGCGATGGCTTTCTTTGTTATAGTTTCCCTGTATGCGATTTTTGGTTTTCCTATTTCCACATCAACTCCAAATACCTTCTTGAGCCTTTCTGTCATCACCTCAAGATGCATTGCTCCCAGCCCAGATATCACCGTCTCACCTGTTTCGGCATCGTATTCCCAAACAAAAGTGGGGTCTGAATCAGAGAGTCTTGCAAGTCCATTGCTTATCTTATCTATATCGGCTTTCGATTTTGGATTGACGGATCTTGAGTACATCGGCTCGGGATATTCCGGTTGCACTATCTTAACCCTTCTATCCTTATGGGTCAGGGTATCTCCCACACCACTCTCTTTGAGCTTGGGAAGAACGATGATATCCCCAACACCGGCTTCTTCAACCTCCACCTGTTGTTTCAAAAGGGCAAAGTAAACGTGTCCCACTTTTTCCGAGGAATCTTTGTTCACGTTCACAAAGCTATCTCCACTCCTCAATTTCCCAGATATTATCTTCACATAACTCAATTTCCCAACGAACGGGTCAACCACGGTTTTAAAGATGTATCCACAGAATGGTTCTTCCTCTTTCGGAGCTATCTCCACTTTTTCTCCACTTTCTAACTCTGCTTCAAAAGGTTTAGCTTGAGAAGGATCGATTCCAAGTTCGATGACATAATCTAAAAACAGATCAACTCCTATCCCCTTTTCTGCTGATCCACAAAAAACAGGAACTATATCACCACTTCTGTATCCTTTTTTAAGAGCTCCCAGGAGCTCTTCAGCAGAGATTTCCTCACCCTCCAGGTACTTTTCCATTAGAGAATCGTCGAGTTCCACGATGTCTTCCATCATCGTCATTCTCATGCTCTTGTAATCATCAGGTATGTCCGATTCTTCGACTCCACTTTCTGAGTACACATACGCTTTTTGTTTTATCAGATCCACAACCCCCTTGAAGTCACTTTCCTCTCCTATAGGAGCTGTTATGGGGATAAATTTCTTGGAGAAAACCTCTTTCAGACTGTTCAAAGATTTTTCGAATGAAGCCCTTTCCTTATCCATTTGATTTATGAAAACCATGATGTTCTTCCCCATTCTTTCTGTTATATCCCATGTTCTCTCTGTCTGGATTTCAACGCCAGCCGTTGCGTTGACAACGGAAATGACATTTTCGGATATGAAAACCGAACTTATGACCTCTCCTATGAAATCACCGAATCCCGGCGTATCCACAACGGTCACCCTGTGATCTTTCCATTCGAAAGTTGCTACGTGCGAGGAGAAACTCACACCTTTTTCCTCCTCAACAGGGTCGTAATCGATCCCTTTAGTACTCAACCTATCAAGTATTCCCAGTTTGTAGAGCATTGAAGCGAGTAACATGGATTTCCCTGAGCTGTTGTGACCGACAAGAACGATAGTTCGCTTTTTCTCCAGTGGCACGTTCTTCATCAAATCACCTCCTAGAGTATCTATCATCTTCTCCTATCAGTGTTCAGATTCACCCCATACCATGAGTCCGACAGGTACAGATGGGGCTTCCGACTTATAAGTTGTGTTCACAATTTCACCCCTTATAACCATCGAAGCAGAGCTTCCACCATCGAAACACATGGCATGCTCATAACCTTTTGACAGAAGAAAATCTACCATTTCGTCGTAATTCAACCCTTTTGAGAAATCGTTGTAACCCTCAACCACAATGAAACTCAACTTTTTATCTTTAATTGCCACAATGGTTCTTGGAGCCCTCGATAAAGCTATCCCACCTCCATATCTTTTCTTCTCAAGAGAAGCATCGGGTATTGGTGAGCCATTGAGGATTAGAAGGGGCCCTCCCTCTATAGCGTGTTTTATGGGAAGAGGAAAATCAGTGTTTAGAATTACACTTACCCTATCACCCTTTTGAAGGTCGTCGATATAGTTTTTGTATTTCTTGGAAATTGAGAATAGCATTTCTCCTTTCCCTAGCTTTTCTTTATACTCTTTTCCTATCACGACACCATCTTTTACCAGAACATAGATTTTATCATCTTCTTCTGGAATTTTTCTGCCAAATTCCTCTGTGAAGAGCAACACCTCACCCTTAGCCAGTGTATTAACCCCTTTAACAAGAAACAGAGTGTCTTTCATCTGAGCATCTACTTCAAAAGTGATCCTTCTTATATACGCAGAACCATCTTCACTTATTATGAAAACAGGTCTGTTGCTGTATATGTTGGAAAGGATCTTTCCATTTATTATCAACAAACCTATTATCATCCCTGTTCCTGGATCGAAGTAATTTGCGTTGACACCAGCTAAGGCCCCCACTCTTTTTGCCATTTCATCTATTTTTTCCAGAGATCCTATTCCCTCTGCACTCAAAACTGGCGATATCTTGGCTTTCGATAGATCAACATGTAAATAATTCACAATCAGTTTTTCACCTTTAAAGTTCTCCATCCTTCTTTCCCACACGATTCCATCTGCCAGTTTCTGCTCGCCGAAGAATCCTTTAACAAAGGTCATTTTTAAGACCAACTTGGATTTTTCATACTGGATATCTACCATGGGGAATCTATTGGGACCTATGTTTATATCCAAAGTTATCTTGTTACCATCAAACGATACAGCAGCATCTTCAGAAACAGGGGGAGTTTTCAAAACAGGAGATATCATTACATGTAGTTTCCCTGTCTCCGATACTGTTTTTACCATTTCGGGAACTATCGTACCGCTGTAATCTATCTCGATTCTATCGAAATATTTTTTCACTGACATGAGTAGCGGTATCCTATCGGAGAATATAGGAACTCCGTTTGGCGTTTTATAGAGAGCAAAATCCGTATGACTCGTAACAATAGAAGCGGGTAGGAACAGCTCTCCTTTTCTTGTTATAGCTCTTTCAGGGAGTTCCTCCAGGAAGTCCTTCACTATCCTACCATTGTGGATGTAAAACACGTGATCATCAATTATGACATAATACACCCCTTCTGCCGAGACGTATCTGAAACCAAGTGGGAACAGATCCTCGACACGAAAGTAATATTCTCCATTCTGGAAGATATCTTCCACATGGTAAACTACCCCGTTTTTCAGTATCAAGGCAGGAAATACACAAATGGATAGTAAAGTTATTAAACCGAAAAGAAGTTTGCTCATCCTATCACCTCATGTATGAGCTTAAACTCTTCCTTCGGAGGTTGTTCAGATATGAAATAAGCATTTTTAACCAGCTTTTTGGCAGTTTCCACATCGCTTTTTTCAGAACAGTATAGTTTGACTAAAGGCTCACCTTTCGAAACTTTATCACCCAGTTTTTTTAAAACCTCCACACCCACGCTATGATCTATCTTGTCTTCCTTCCTCTTTCTGCCAGCTCCTAGTACCATGGAAGCAACTCCTATCTTTTCAGTGTCCATTTTCTCGACAAATCCTTCCTTATCACTCAAAACCTCTACAACTTCCTTAGAAATCGGGAGCAGTGAGTAATCCTCGATGACTCTTCCATTTCCACCCTGTGCCTCTATCATCTCCTTGAATTTTTCGAGAGCCTCACCGTTTTCCATCTTTCTCTTGAGAGTTTCCCTTGCATCTTTCAGGTCGCTAACACCAGCAAGGTATAACATGTAAGATGCTAGACACAACGAGAGTTCTGTTAAATCTTCTGGCCCTTTTCCTTTGAGGGTCTCAATCGCCTCGATAACCTCAAGGGAATTTCCCACCATCTTTCCCAGAGGTTGATCCATATTCGACAGGACTGCCACGACTCTCTTGCCATGGAGTTTACCGATACTCACCATCATCTTCCCAAGTTCCCTTGCTTTTTCTTTGGATTTCATGAAAGCACCGCTCCCAAATTTCACATCCAAGACAAAAGCATCGCTCCCCCCTGCAAGCTTTTTACTCATGATACTGGAAGCAATCAAAGATATTTCATCCACGGTCGCTGTGGCATCTCTCAGAGCGTATATTTTCTTATCAGCCGGAACCAATTCCCCCGTCTGCCCTACGATAGCTATACCATGCTCTTTTACATTGCTTATAAACTCTTCAAAGGAGAGGGAAGTTCTAAAACCTGGTATGGATTCCAATTTATCAATCGTTCCACCAGTATGACCTAAAGATCTTCCAGACATTTTTGCAACGATGACACCGCAAGATGCAACAAGGGGTGCAACAACGAGTGTCGTCTTATCTCCCACGCCTCCTGTGGAGTGTTTATCAACTTTTTTCCCAGGAATGGATGAAAGGTCGAGCATTTCACCAGATCTCATCATTGTTTCTGTGAAAAAGTACGTTTCTTCCTCATCAAGATGCTGGAAATATATTGCCATCAAGAAGGCAGACATCTGATAATCTGGTATCTCTCCTTTCACGTATCCCATTATCATGTACTCTATTTCTTCTTTTGAGAGTTTCTCTCCATTTCTTTTCTTCAATATTATGTCATATGCCCTCATTCTTCCACTTCCTTTACAGGGAGCCTTATTCTCATGAGAGTGCCCTTCCCAACCTCACTCTCGACTTCTATTTTTCCACCATGTTTATCCACTATCATTTTAACGATCGAAAGGCCAAGACCCGTTCCACCCATTTTTCTAGAACGCGCTTTGTCCACCCTGTAGAATCTTTCGAAGATTCTGTTTTTCGCTTCCTGTGGTATACCTGGTCCTGTGTCCTCTACCTCTATCACTGCTTCTTCGCCTTCCCTTCTAACTCTTATCCATACTTTCTTCTCTCCTTTATCCTTTGTTGAGGTGTATTTGACGGCATTGTCTACTAGATTCAGGAGCATTTGAATGATCCTATCGCGATCTCCCCAGACTGTTATATTCTCACAGCTGGTTTCCATTTGCACAGAGTATTCTTCAGCCAGAGGTATCATGATTCCTTTGGTGTAATCTACGATCTCACAAAGATCGACCTCTTCGAAGTGAAATTTTGCCTCACCTGATTCCAATTTTTCAAGATCCAATAAGTCGTTTATTAACCTAGTCATTCTGGCTGATTCTTCTTCTATGACTCTCAAGAATTTCTTTACCAGGTTTTTATCACTCAAATCATCCTCAAGAAGTGTTTCGGCAAAACCATGGATCGAAGTCAAGGGTGTCCTTAATTCGTGGGATACATTTGAAACGAACTCTCTTCTCATTTCGTCGAGTTTCTTTTCCTTTGTCACATCGTGTAGCATCACTATGAACATCCTCTCTCCATCTTTGAAAGAAACAGGTATCACCTTAGCATGAAAATACCTCTTTTGATTGAGGTAGAGTACGATATCTCCGACTTGGGTTTCAAGAGTTTTTATAGCTTCATCGACCATTTCGTTTATGAAATAATCTTCTACTACCTCGTAGAATTTCCTATTCACGACATTTTCTCTGGTTATAGACTTTGCAGCATCGTTAGCGAATATTATCACTCCATCCTTTGACAGGATGAAGATGGGGTCTGTTAAATTGTTAAGTATCGTCAATATGTTATCTCTGCTTCTCTCTGCTTTTTTTATTTCTTCTTCTAGACTCTCGAATTTTTTCTTGAGTTTCTCTACTAGGTATAAAGGTGGTGTAGGGCCTTTTTCTCCCAGCAGTTTTGATACGTGCGAGAAAAATCTTTTATACAACAAAAAAGTTTTCCTCTCTTTCATATAGAGGGAAAATACCAGAAAAAGCGCCGCAGCAAGGACAAAAACTAAAAAACTCATCTTTCCTTAATCTTCCTTCCCAGGATCTCTGAACTTGTATCCCTTGCCCCTCACAGTAATTATGTACTTGGGATTTGAGGGATCTTCTTCTATCTTCGTTCTCAATCTCCTTATATGAACATCCACCGTTCTTGTATCCCCATAGTAGTCATAACCCCAAAGCTTATCTAAAAGAACATCCCTACTGAACACCTTACCTTCATTCTCGGCTAGAAATCTTAACAGCTCGAATTCTAAAGGTGTTAAATTGACTTTCTTACCTCTGACCTTAACTTCATACCTTTCAACATCTATTTCGAGATCTTTTGCTGTGATCTTCTTGGGTCTTTCTTCTTTCTCTTGCACACTCATGGTCATTCGCCTGAAGATAGCTTTAATCCTTGCAAGAAGTTCCCGTACACTGAAAGGTTTGGTGATGTAATCATCGGCTCCAAGTTCCAAGCCCAGAACTTTATCAAATTCCTCTCCCTTAGCACTCAGGAAAATCACAGGAGTTGACCTGAACTTCTCCATACTCCTGATACGTCTCACTAAATCAAAACCATCCATTCCCGGGAGCATTATGTCCACTATGAACATATCTACGTCCTCACTTTGGGATATTTTAAGTGCTTCCTCCGCATCGTATGCTTTCAATACCTCGTATCCTTCTTTGCTTAGATTGTAACCTACAAGCTCAATTATCGCTGGATCATCATCAACTACCAGTATCTTCTTTCTAGCCATGCTTTTCCCCCTTTTGGGGTACACCTCCTTTCCTTATTTTTCCCACTGCCATGCAGTTTCTGCCGGCATCTTTTCTCCTGTAAGAGAAGAAATCTTCATTCTCAAAGGTGCATTCATCAAATGTTATGAACCTTCTAAACCCTTTTTTCTTCAAGGTATCTATGATGTATTTTTTCATGTTGAACTTCATATCCACCGACACATAAGGAGAACCGAAGATCTCCAGAAACTCCTTTCCAACCCTGTAACAGTTTTCACATATATGCGGTCCTATGATGATTCTTGCGTGTTCTGGCTTTTCACCTGTACTTTCAAAGATCTCTATCGCATTCTCCATGATCCCTGCTTTCAATCCTCTCCATCCAGCATGGATCACACCCACGTATTTTTCGCCAACGAACACAACAGGAACACAATCTGCCACTCTCACCACCAGCATCAAACTTTCTTTATCTGTGAACACACCATCTGAAAGAACTTCTCCCTCTTTGGTAACGATTTTAACCTCATTTCCATGCGTTTGTTCCATCCAAGCAGGTTTCATGCCATATCTTTTTGACAATTTCCTTACATTCTCTATATTCCTCATGTCCCCATCCACTTTAGATGTGATGACGATTACTACATCTTCGAAGAACAACTCGTACATTTCTATCCACCGCTGCTTTTTCTCTCACCCATCTTCATACCTGCGAAAATTAGCAATAAAAATAGTATTATGAAAGGTAGTAAAAATTTCCAATCGTTCTTAGGTATAGGTATACTCAAACCAATCCACAGTAGGGAAAGTGCAACAAACGATGTTAGAGCAGATCCCACTATTATGGAAAATAGCATAACCACTTCTGTTTCCTTTTTCAAAGCTGTGAATCCACCAAGCAGAGCTACAGCGATGGAAGCGATAATAATTCCCCACCCGAGATATTCAACCTGTATCTTCTCGCTCAACTTCAACAAATTTGATAACAAGTTTAAGAGGTAATACGAAAGAGCAAAGCCTAATAAAGCTCCCAATATGAAGACAAAAGATCTATAAAAGGCATAACATACAGTTGCTGTCAATATTCCAACTACGATCATTATGATCACACTGGTTGTTGGATCGATCTTTGAG
>Ga0180301_10002419_pt1 | contig 14659 bp, 6 predicted proteins | sample GuaBasSediGuay16_FD_121797 | JGI IMG/M metagenome (GOLD analysis project Ga0180301, IMG submission 121797) | Subseafloor sediment microbial communities from Guaymas Basin, Gulf of California, Mexico - Guay16, Core 4569-2, 12-15 cm | ecosystem: Environmental > Aquatic > Marine > Hydrothermal...
GCTTTAAAAGGTGGAGCTACTATATTCCTCACTATTATTGCCTTAATTCTAGAACCGATAATCACATCTTTTTGTTTAATTTGAGCAATTCTTCTTAAATCAATTCTTACTGAAGCGTAAAATTTTAGAGCTAAACCGCCCGGAGTAGTCTCGGGATTTCCAAACATTACTCCAATTTTCATTCTTGTTTGATTTAAGAAAATGACTACGGTTTTCGTTTTGGAAATAACTCCTGATAATTTTCTTAAAGCTTGACTCATTAATCTTGCTTGAAGACCAATCTGGAAATCTCCCATCTCTCCAGCAATTTCAGCCTTAGGCACCAAAGCAGCCACCGAGTCAACGACGATTGCGTCTACTTCACCTGATTCCACTAAAGTTTCTACAATTTGTAAAGCTTGTTCGCCGGAATCTGGTTGGGAAATTAAAAGATCGTCTATATTAACTCCAATTCTTTTAGCGTAGTCTGGATCTAAAGCGTGTTCAGCATCAACAAAAGCTCCCACTCCTCCTTTTTTTTGAGCTTCAGCTAAAATATGTAGAGCCAAGGTGGTTTTACCAGAACCTTCTGGTCCAAAAATCTCAATTACTCTCCCTCGAGGCACTCCTCCCACTCCTAAAGCTAAATCAAGAGAAATAGATCCAGTAGGAATTACATCAACATCCACCGCTCTTGCCTCTCTTAGTTTCATAATCGCCCCTTCGCCAAAGCGTTGTTTTATTTCTTCTACTGCCTCTTGGAGATCCCTTTCTTCTTTTTTCCTTTCTTTTTTTTTCATCATAATTTAATTATATTATTTTTTAAACTTTTCGCCAACCTTCTTCATCTACTTCATTTTCTTGCTTTTGACTTTCAGTACCAAAATAAACTTCCCTGGGTTTAGCTCCCTCAGCTGGTCCAATTACTCCTCTCTCTTCAAGCATATCGATTAATCTTGCTGCCCGAGCGTAACCAACCCGCAATCTTCTTTGTAATAAAGAAGCTGAAGCCTTTTTTGCCTCAACCACAACTCTTTTTGCTTCTTCATATAAAGGCTCTTCTCCTTCGCCGAAATTTTCTAATCCCGTCTCTTCTTCAGCTAAGCTTCTTTCAAGTTCTTTAGCTAAATGATTTTCCAAGATACCGGAACCTATTTTTAGACCTTCGGTTTTTACTTCCGATCTAATCCAATCCGTCACCTTTTTTACTTCTTTCTCTGAAACATAAGCTCCTTGGATTCTTTTTGGTTTAACAATTTCAGCTGAGAGAAAAAGCATATCTCCCATTCCTAAAAGTCTTTCCGCGCCAGCCGTATCTAGAACCGTCCTTGAATCAATCTGAGAAGCAACTTGAAAAGTAACCCTTGAAGTAATATTAGCTTTAATTAATCCCGTAATTACCTCTACTGAAGGTCGTTGGGTAGCTACTACTAAATGAATACCCACCGCTCTCGCCATTTGAGCCAGTCTAACAATTCCTGCCTCAACTTCTCTTCCTTTAGCCGCCATTAAATCTGCTAATTCATCGATAATTAAGACAATATAGGGTAAAGGTTCTCCATTTTCTCTCATAACTTTCTCGTTATAACTATCGATATTCCTTGAACCATTAGTTGATAAGACATCAAATCTTCTTTCCATTTCTGAAACTAACCATTTTAGAGCAATGACGGTTTTTTGAGCATCAAAAATTACTGGAGCTAACAAATGAGGGAGATCTATGTAAGTTGAAAATTCAACTCTTTTTGGATCAATTAAAATAAATCTTAGTATTTCTGGGTCATTCTGATAAAGCAAACTTAGAATCAGACTATTCAAAAAAATTGTCTTGCCGGTACCGGTAGAACCGGCTACCAAAAGATGAGGCATACGAGCTAAATCAGCATAACAAGGATTACCAGAAACGTCTCTTCCTAAAACAAAAGTTAAAGCAGATTTGAATTCTTGAAATTGGGGATTAGAAATTAAATCTCTTAACCTTACTCGACATCTTTCTTTGTTTGGAACCTCAATTCCCACTAATGATTTTCCGGGAATAGGCGCCTCAATCCTTATTGGATGACTCGCTAAAGCTAAAGAAAGATTGTTGGAAAGAGCAGTAATCTTAGACAATTTAATACCTTCGGCTGGTTTTAAAGTATATTGAGTTACCGTTGGTCCAGTATTAATTTCTGACATTTCAACAGATAAGCCAAAATTCTCTAAGGTTTTTTTAATAATGGCTGAATTGGTTAGCGTATCGCCACCGCTTGGCTTTCCTTTATCCGCCTCCAATAACTCAATTGGAGGAGTCTTATATTCTTTACCAATCAAGGTTTTCGAAGAAACTGCCTTTGATTTTAGTTCGAGAGTAGGTTCAATGGTCTTTACCACTGGAGTTTCTTTTATTTTCGGCTCCACTTCCTTTATTTTAAATTTTGGTAAGAAAATTTTTTTAATTAGAGAGGGTTTTTTCTCAATTTCGACTTTCTCAACCTTTGGAACTTCTCGTAGTGACGGCTTTCTCATTAGATGCCAAAAAATTAATCCTCCAACTAAAATTATTCCACCGAAAATAATTTGAGTAACTAAATTCCCAAATAATTTAAAAAATGGCCAGGAAAAAATGTATCCTAACCAACCACCTGCTTTTTGTCCAAAATTAAAACTCTCCAGAATTCCTGCAATCCCAATAATTAAAATGAAAATTGCTAAAATTGCTGGCCCTAAGAATTTTTCGTAATGGGTATTCAAAAAAACTAATCCTCCCAAAACTAAAATGAGGGGGATAATAAAAACCGCTTTGCCAATTAAAAAAGTAAGACCATCCATTAAAGCTTTACCTGCTACTCCTGATAAGTTAAAAAAACTTAAAGCGATAATTATGGCAACAACAAAGGTCACCACTCCCCAGATCCATTTCTTTATTTCTTCGGGCAAAACAAAAAGTTTTGGCTTTTTTGCCGTTTCTTTATTCTTCTTTTGACTTTTCTTGTTTCTCTTTTTCATTCTTATTTATTTTAGCATTTTCTTCTCGTCTAAAACCGGTCCCAGCCGGTATTAATTTTCCAATCACTACATTTTCTTTAAGACCTCGAAGTTTATCTTCTTTACCCTCTAAAGAAGCCCGAATAAGTACTCTTGAGGTTTCTTGAAAAGAGGCGGCTGATAAAAAGCTATCAGTGGTTAAAGCGACTCGTGAAATTCCAAGTAAGACAGGAACACCTTTTGCTGGTTTTTTCTTTTCCTGTTTTAGTTTTGCGTTTTCCTCTAAAAATCTGGTTCTTTCAATAATTCCTCCAATAATAAATGGAGTATCCCCCGGATCTTTAATTCGTATTCTTGAAAACATCTGACGACAAATTGTCTCGATATGTTTATCGTGAATTAAAGCTCCTTGAGAGACATAAATTTTTTGAATTTCCTTAATAATATAACGTTGAGTTTCTTTAGTATTGGTTAACTTAAATAACTCTTTTAAATCTAAACTTCCTTCGCAAAGTTGCTGTCCCCTTTTAACATCTTGTCCTACCTCTACCCAAATTGCTGATTTTGGAGGAATTTGATATTCCACAACTTCTGTTTTTTTCTCTTTTTTGGATTTTCTCCCTTTTGTTTGAGATTTCGGATTTGGCGTTTGTGATTTAATTTTAATTCTTATTACTCTTTCTGAAGTAATTTCGACAACTTTTCCATCAACTTCTGAAATCTCGGCTCTCCCACCAGGGGTTCGAGCCTCAAAAATTTCTTGAACTCTGGGCAACCCCATAGTAATGTCTCCCCCACCAGCCACTCCTCCAGTATGAAAGGTTCTCATTGTTAATTGAGTACCGGGCTCACCTATTGCTTGAGCTGCCACAATTCCTATTGCTTCTCCTAATTTTATTAACTGATTATTTCCTAAATCCCAACCATAACATTTCTGACAGACTCCTTTAATCGATTTACAACTCAAAGGAGAACGAACGCGTATCTTTTCAACATTTGCGGCCACTATCTTTTCTGCTTTCTCCCAATCAATAATTTCCCCTGCTTTACAGATTCGGGGGATATTTTCTAAATTTACTCGACCCAAAATTTTATAAATAAAGTTTTGACCTATTTCATCGGCGTCTTTTCTAAAAATCTCAATACCTTCATTATCTTTACAATCTTCTTCCACAACAACAATTTCATGAGAGACATCAACTAATTTCCGAGTTAAATATCCGGCAGTAGAAGTTCGTAAAGCGGTATCGGCAGTTCCTTTTCTGGCTCCGTGAGTAGAAATAAAGTATTCCAAAACATCAAATCCTTCCTTAAAGGAAGATTTAACGGGCAATTCAATGATTTGGCCAGCGGGATTAATCACTAATCCTTTCATTCCAGTCATTTGAACTGGTTGCCCCCAAGAACCTCGTGAACCAGAATCGATAACCTGATAGACTGAACCGTCTTTTGGTAGAGTTTTAGGAACCAATTCTTCAATTTGAGTTTTTACCCGACTCCAGATTTCAATTACTTTGCTTCCCTTTTCTTCTCTTGATAAAAGACCCTTTTTAAATTGCTCTTCAATTTTTTCTACCTCTTTTTCAGCTTCAGTGATAATCTTTTCTTTCTCGGGAGGGACAGTTAAATCATCCATACCCCAAGAAATTCCAGACCAAGTTGAATATTCAAAACCCAACTCCTTTATCTTGTCTAAAGTTTCTCTTACCTCTTCTGTTTTGTATTTCTCTAAAATATCTCGGCAGATTCTTTCTAAATCTTTTACTTTGATTTCTGAATTCTGGAATGGGTAATTCCGAGGTAGAGATTCATTAAAAATCATCCTTCCAACACTTGTTTCAATAAAATTATTATTTATTTTTACTTTTATTTTCGCCTTTAAATCAACATCACTAAATTCATATGCTAATAGCGCTTCTTCTGGAGAAGAAAAAATTTTACCCTCACCCTTAGCTCCCTCATTAATCTTTGTTAAGAAATAACAACCTAAACTAATATCTTGGTAAAGTGTAACTACTGGTACGCCAGTGGCTGGTTTCAAAAGATTAAGAACTGATAACATAATATCTGAAGCTTCTTTTTGAGCTAATTTAGAAAGAGGCAAGTGTACTGCCATTTGATCGCCGTCGAAATCAGCATTAAAAGCCTTGCAGACCATAGGATGAATTTGAATTGATTCTCCTTCAATTAAAACTGGTTGAAAAGCCTGAATTCCTAATCGGTGAAGAGTGGGTGCCCTATTTAATAAAACCAGTTTATCTTTAACTACTTCTTCTAAACTTTCCCAAACTTCATCTGTTCCCTCTTCAATCAATTTGCTAGCTCCCCGAACGTTATAAGCTAATTCTTTGTCCAAAATCCTCTTAATCACAAAAGGTCTAAAAAGCTCTAATGCCATTTTTTTAGGAATGCCAACTTGATGAAGTTTTAAGTTTGGTCCCACTACAATCACTGATCTTCCTGAATAATCCACTCTTTTACCTAAAAGGTTTTGTCTAAACCGACCTTGTTTTCCTTTAAGAATATCAGCTAAAGATTTTAGTAATCTTTTACCTCCAGTGGTAGCTGTAGTCATAGTGCCTTTTCTCATACCGTTATCAATTAAAGCATCGACCGCTTCTTGTAACATTCGTTTTTCATTCCTAACAATTACTTCGGGGGCATTAATTTCCAAAAGATATTTTAATCGGTTATTTCGATTGATTACTCGGCGATAGAGATCATTTAGATCGGAAGAAGCATATCTTCCACCGTCTAATTGAACCATTGGTCTCAAATCAGGCGGTAAAACAGGTAGTATTGTTAAAAACATCCATTCTGGCCTAATCCTTGCCTTTCTCATTCCTTGAAAAATTCTTAATCTGGCTAAAATTTTTCTTTGATTAGCAGGCTGAACTTTCTCTATCTCTTTTTTCAAATTAGCTATTTCCTTATCTAAATCAACTTTCTCGAAAATTTTTCTTAAAGTTTCCGCTCCTGTTCCCGCCTCAAAAACTTCTCCATACTTCAAAGAAAGATGGTGATATTCTGTTTCTGACAAAACTTTCAGGGGTTTTAAGTTTGAAACTTCCTCCATTGCTCTATCTCTAGCTGTTTTAAGTTCTCTTAACTTTATTTTTTCTCCTTTTTTACTTTTACCTTTCGTTTTTTGACTTTTAACTTTTTGCTTGTATTCTCTTTCAATTTCCTCTAACGCCTTCTTCTTAGCGTCTTCATTCACATCAGTAATAATATATGCAGCAAAATAAATTACTTTTTCTAACTGTTGCATTGGGATATCCAAAATCATCCCCATTCTTGAGGGAACTCCTCTTAGAAACCAAATATGAGAACAAGGGCTAGCTAATTTTATATGTCCCATTCTTTCCCGTCTGACCTGAGCTTTGGTTACCTCCACCCCACATCTATCACAAACTATTCCTTTGTAACGGATTCTTTTATATTTTCCGCAATAACATTCGTAATCTTTAGTTGGCCCAAAAATTCTCTCACAAAAAAGTCCATCTTTTTCCGCTCTCTGAGTTCGATAGTTTATGGTCTCAGGTTTAGTTACTTCTCCATGAGACCAATTTAAAATCTCCTCTGGTGAAGCTAATTTTATTCTAATTGATTCTAAGTCTGAAACCATCATAAAAGTGAAAGATTTAAAGTGAGAAATAAAAAATTACAGTGCAAAATTTAAAATTTTGAATTTTTAATTGTGATTTTGCATTTTTCATTTTTAACTTTGCCTTTCCTTAGGTTTTTCCTTTACCTCTACACTAAGTCCAAGTGACTTTAACTCAGCAACTAATAAATTGAAAGAAGCAGGAATATTTGGGTTCTTAATTTCTTCTCCTTTTAATATTGCCTCATATGCTGCCGCTCTTCCCGGAACATCGTCTGATTTTATTGTAAGCATTTCCTGAAGAGTATGAGCTGCTCCATATCCTTCCAAAGCCCAAACTTCCATCTCTCCAAACCTCTGACCCCCAAATTGAGCTTTTCCTCCTAAGGGTTGTTGGGTAATCAATGAATAAGGTCCAATACTTCTCATGTGAATTTTATCTTCTACCATGTGAATTAATTTATTCATATAAATATAACCTACTGTCACTTTCTTAGGAAAAGGAAAACCCGTTCTTCCGTCGTATAAAGTAATTTTACCATCTTCGGGTAAACCGGCTTCTTTTAATTCTTTTTTAATATCTTCTTCAGTCGCTCCAGCCAAAGCTGGACTTATTGCCCGATAACCTAAAATTTTAGCGGCATAAGCTAAGTGAGTTTCTAAAATTTGACCAAGATTCATCCTTGAAGCTACGCTCATTGGATTTAAAATTATATCAATTGGAGTTCCATCCTCCAGGAAAGGCATTTCTTCTACTGGTAAAACTTTAGAGATTACTCCTTTGTTTCCATGACGGCCAGCTAACTTATCTCCTGCTGTAATCTTTCTTATTTGAGCCACCTCCACTTCAATTCGTTTTATTACGCCAGGTTCTAACTTGTATCCTAACTCCCTTGAGAAAACCTTCACGTTTACAACTCTTCCTCTTTTTCCATGTTCCATTAAAAGAGAAGTATCTTTAACTTCCCTGGCTTTTTCACCGAAAATTGCCCTTAATAATCTTTCTTCTGCAGTTAAATCTGCTTCTCCCTTTGGTGAAATTTTACCAACTAAAATATCGTTTGGTCCTACTTCAGCCCCAATTCTGACAATCCCTTCTTCATCTAAATCTTTTAATTTTTCTTCAGAAACATTAGGAATATCAGGGGTGGTAATTTCTGGCCCTAATTTTGTTTCTCTGACATCGCAACTAAAATTTTCTATATGAATTGAGGTATAAACGTCATCTCTTACTAATCTTTCGGAAATAATAATTGCATCTTCAAAGTTCCATCCTCGCCAGGGCATAAAAGCAACTAAAACATTCTTACCTAAAGAAAGAATACCCCGAGATATAGCTCCCCCTTCAGTTAAAACATCTCCCTTTTTCACTTTTTGTCCTTTTTTAACTAACGGTCTTTGATCAAAACAAGTGTATTGATTGGTTCTGATAAATCTTCTCAAATTATACACCTTTGACTTTTGGCTTTTATCTTTTGATTTTACTGTGATACGATTTGCGTCAACCTCAACTACTCTCCCATCTTCTTCAGCAATAATTTCTAAGCCTGAATCTCTGGCTACTCTTTCTTCTACCCCTGTCGCTGTCAAGGGTGGCTCAGAATTTATTAAAGGTACCGACTGCCTTTGCATATTAGATCCCATTAAAGCCCGGTTAGCATCATCGTTTTGTAAAAAGGGTATGCAGGCGGTAGCAACGGAGATAGATTGTTCTGAAGAAACATCAATGAAATCAATTTTATCTCTATCCGATATACCTGGTTCTCCTTTTATTCTGGCTTCCACTCTTTTGGGAATAATATTTCCTTTATCGTCAATTGGCACTGCTCCTGAAGCAATATTGTATTGTTCTTCTTCATAAGCATTAAGGTATTGGATATTGGATGTTACTCTTCCTTTCTCAACTTTAAAATAGGGAGTTTCTAAAAAGCCATACTTATTAATTCTGGCAAAGGAAGCCATATGGCCAACTAATCCAATATTGGGCCCTTCAGGAGTTTGGATGGGGCAAATTCGTCCATAGTGAGAAGGTTGAACATCTCTTACTTCAAACCCTGCTCTTTCTCTGGTTAAACCACCGGGGCCGGTAGCAGATAATCTCCTTTTATGTTCTAACTCAGCTAAGGGATTTTCATTATCCATAAACTGAGACATCTGAGAAGAAGCGAAAAATTCCTTGACCACTGCCATAAAGGGTCTGGGATTTATTAACTGGCTGGGGATTAATGTATAAATATCCAGAGTCGACATCCGGTCTTTAATAATTCTTTCCATTCTCATCAATCCTACCCGTAATCTATTTTGTAATAATTCATTTAAAGTTCTTACCCTTCGATTACCTAGATGGTCAATTTGATCTGGTTTTGCTCCCGGGGTATTATTTAACCTAATAATTTCCCTAATCACTTCAATAACATCATCTAATTTCAAAACTCTATCTTCTACCCTGATTTCTAATTCTCCATCTTTAGTTTTTGGAATTTGTATTTTGGATTTTAATACTGGAAGACGCTGAAGCATTCTCCATCTTCCTACTTTTGATAAATCATATCGTTCGAAATTAAAAAACATATTCTCAATTAATTCACGAGCGGTATCAGGAGTTGCCATATCACCTGGTCTTAATCTTTGATAAATTTCAACAAAAGCCTCGGCTTGATTTCTAGCGGTATCTCGCTTTAACGTTTCCTCAATATAACTAACCTCCCCCCGGTCTATATCCTGAAAGGTTTCCTTCAGAGATTTATCATCTGAGATTCCAAAAGCTCGTAATAAACAAGTGGCTGCCACTTTTCTTCTTCTGTCAATTTTCACTGAAATCACTCCTGAGCTCTCGGTTTCAAATTCTAACCAAGCTCCCCGATTCGGAATTAATTTTGCCCCAAAACAATTTCTTCCACCTAATCTCTGAACAGTAAAGAAGGCGCCGGGAGAACGAATTAATTGAGAAATGGTTACTCTCTCAACTCCATTAACAATAAAAGTTCCCCTTTCGGTCATCAAGGGGAAATCACATAAAAAAACTTCTTGCTCTTTAATTTCTTTGGTTTTGAGATTAACTAACTTTGTTTTTACTCTAAGAGATGCTTCATAAGAGTCGTTGTTTTGCCTTGCTTCTAAATCTGTCTTATATTTTGGTTCCTCTAATTTATAATCTAAAAACCAAAGTTCAAGTTCTTTACCGGTATAATCTCTAATTGGAGAAACCTCCTGAAAAAGTTCCTTTAGGTCTCTTTCCCAAAATAACCTCCAACTTTCTTTTTGAACAGAAAGCAAATAAGGAAGAGGAAGTTCTACTTTTACTTTGGCAAAATTTTTAATTTTTGTTGGCACCATAGATTTATCCCGCCGCCTTTACGTCTGAAATTTTAGCGGAAAAACGCAAAAAAGACCCCAAATATTATAATTCTCTTAAGGGGTTATAAAAAATAATAAAAATTTTACAAAAAGAAAAATTGCTTCACCAAGGCTTTTAAAAAGGGTTAGTAAACTTAATTATATGCCAAAATAAAAATTTTGTCAATACTTTCACTACAAATTACTCACCCCTTAACTCGTTTAATTTTTGTTGAACATCTGGATTACCAGGATTAAGCTCTAAAACTTTCTCAAATTCTTTTATTGCCTTTTCTCTCTCACCAATTTTCTGATAAGCCACCCCTAAAGAATAATGAGCATTAGAATGGTTGGGCATTAAGGCAACTATTTGCTCAAACCGGTTAATTGCCTCATCTACTTGGTTATTATTAAAGTATAATCTCCCCAATTGGAACAAAACTTCAACATTAAAAGGATAGGAACTTGCTAAACTTTCCATTTCTTTTACCGCCTCGGGTAAATTATTTTTTCTTTCATTAAGTAAAGCCATTTGAAATGAAGCATCTATATAGTCTGACTTCAATTCTTTGGCTCTAATAAATTCGCCACTTGCTTTCTCTAATTCGCCAGAAATTAAATATAATTTTCCTAATTCCGTGTGTAAAACTGGATTAGCCGGGTCCAATGCAATTGCTTTTTCAAAAGATTTTATCCCCCATTCTAAAGCCCCAGTAGCTATTCCTTGGATATCTCGATAAATTATTCCTAAAGTTTCCCAAACGGCTACCCGATTCGGAGATAGTTCTGTCGCTCCTTTTATATAATTTTTACCAATCCGGCCACCTTTTCCATATGTTATTGCTCGCTGGATGTAGTCGGATAATAAGACACGATCCTTACTATCAACTGGTTTTTGGAGTTCTGATGAAATTTCCCCTAAATAAACTTGAGCTAAAACTATTTTATATTGCGGTTGATAAGGATTTAAATTTACCGCTTTCTCTAAGTTTTTAATTCTTTTCTCTCCGGTGGCATTCTTATAATTAATATCAGCTAAATAAAACTTCCCAGCAAAGAAATAAACTCCCAAGATCAAAAGGCCAATTACAATTAAAACGACTGAAAAAACTAAAGATAGTTCTGGGAAATTTTTAAAAGAAATAATTTTTTCGCTTACTGGTTTCTGCCAATTGACTACTGAAAGTCCCAAAATCAACCAAAAAGTGAAAGTTAAAATGGTGTTTTGATAATAAACGAACTGTCCTACTAATAAAGCTAAAAAAGCCATCAATAAAGGAATTCCACTTCGGTGTTGTTCTAAAAAGAAATAGCTTATCAACAAAAACATCCCAACCAATAAAAAGTAGGATAAAATTCCCAAAAATCCCATCGTCCCTAAGATTTCAGCAATATAACTGCCGGCTCTATCAAACCTTATTTGCCACAATGGTCTTTTGTTGAAATCTACGGATCTAAATTTGGCAAAATCATAATGAAAACTTCCGATTCCCGAACCAAAAAATCCTGATTTAACATTTTCGGTTGCTCCTTTAACAGCAATTTGCCAAGATTCTCCCTGATCTAAAATTTGTTCTTTCGGTAATTGAAAATTGAAAACTGAAGATTGAAGATTATATGTATCTATAAATAAGAAAGTTCCAGCTAAAATAACTATTAAAATCGGCAGCAAAAGCTTATTAACATTCTCTTTAAAGATTCTTTTCCATAAAACCAATCCCAAAAATAAAACCAAACTAACAATTAAAACTACCCAAGCTGCCGAAAAGTCAATAATTACTAAAAAAACCAAAGCGGCAATCAATAATAAATAATTCAATACCTCTCTTTTTTTAGAAACTAAGATTTGTCCAATTAAAAAAACCGAGAAAATTGCTAAAAATACTGCCAATCCTTCCATGCTGCCAGCTACCGGATTAAAAGTTCTCTGTGTCATCACCGCTGGCAATTTGAATTGGAAGTTGGAAATAGAAAATTGAAAATTAGCTAATTTTGCCCAAACTCCAAAAATTGAAAGATAGCTTAATAAAATCACAAAGAAAACCGACAATATGAACGTCTTTATCAAGCCGCTTACACTGATTAATACGGATTTTGACTGATTTATGCCGATTTTCTTATCATCATTAATTGGCTTTTTATCAGTATTTATCAGTGGTTTCTCTGAAAGAGAAACATTATTGGTAATCAAAAAATAAAATATTACTAAACTTAATAATCCAATCAAACCATCACTAAATCTGCCGTAAAAGCCGAAGATACTTGAGTTTTTATCAACGGAAAATATAGCGCTCAAAATAGCAATAAATAAAAACGCTAAAACAAAAGGTTCTAAAGGCGATTTTTTAAATTTTATTTCTTTATCAACCAAAACCATTTTGGCTAACCAAAAAAAGAAAGCCAAAGAAACCAAGAGAAACAATAAATGCTGTTTATTAAATTCGAAGACCTCAAAAGAAAAAGGTAAAAAAAACAACGGCAATAAAAAAACTAATAAATAAATACTCCACTTTATAACTTTGTTATACATGTATTTATGTGATTTGATTCCTAATAATTATTATACGACCTATTTTATTTTAAAGCAATTTTTAATTTTACACTTAAAGCTTCAACCACCTTTTGTAAAAAAGAAAGACTGGGATTATAGGTTCCCGATACAAGTCGAGAAATAGCTGATTGTTCTGTACTGATTTTTCTAGTTAATTCTCTTTGGTTTAAACCCTTCTCAATTCTTTTGTTGATAATCATTTCAATTACTGCAAATTCGGGAACAAGTCTTTTATAAGTATATTTAATCTTTTTATCTCTTAATAACTCCCTTTTTATTTTTAATTGTTTATAAGTTTTCTTTCTCATATATTTCTATATAACATATACGTTATACCCTATACCCTGCCGAGAAGTTTTAATTTTTGAAGAACAACCTTAATTTCTTTCTAAGGAATTTTTTGTGATTTTTTAACAAATCCATACAGTAGAAAAATCTGCGACTTATGAAAATTATAAAAAATTATAACTTCTTGTTTCCCGCTAATCCTAAGTTCAAAAAGGTAAGTTGAGATTTTCTTTATATGAGGTAGTCCTAATTTCTGACTAAACTTTTCAAGTAAATCAATGTTTCGCAAAAACTTTAACAATGGTGGATTTTTTTTAAACTCTTAATAAAATCTTCTATTCCCTTGATCAAATAATTTAATTTCCATAAAAATATATAAAAATATGTAAAAATATGCGCACCCCTATTCTTCTGGGGCTCTATTGCTTAACCAGGTTAAGCAACGCCTATCAAATTATTCAAGGGCAAGAGGAAAAATCTCTTCGTATTTCTTTTCTTCCAAAACAGACCTTACCAAGTCAAGATACTCTTTCGGAGTAGACAAAATTTCTCCTAAAATTCCTTTATCAATTATTAAGGATCCTCTTTTTCCTAAATACTCCTGATGGGTACTCCACTGATATTTTTCCGCAAACTCCAAAACCTTTTCTATATTTTTTATTCCTCTTTCCTTCCAATTTGGTTTAATTAACTCAGCCGGGTTTAAGACATTAATATAAACCAATAAATATAAAAGATAGCGCTCATTATCAACCAATACATTTTGGAATTTGTCTTGCCATAGATGTCCTACTCTTTGGTATTTATTATTAAAATATCTGGCATAGCCCTGGTTTAATTTCTTCATAAATTTACTAATCCCCCCTTCTTGGATTTCTTCTACTAACAAATGGAAATGATTTGGCATTATACAATACGCAAAGATGCGCACTAAAGGTTTTCTCTCTTTACCCTCAGTAACTATGTAATTTTTTAACACTCCTAAAGTAAGTCGGCCTCGGGTTTTCTCTAACTGCCAAAGAATATTAGTGGCTGATTTTATATCATTAAATAAACAAAGTCCTTGCAAAAAACGCCAATAATCTGCCTCTTGGCTACAAATAAAACATTTTGCTACACCTCGATTATAAATATGGTAGATTTTACCTACAACAAATGGAAATTTTCTTCTCATAACTTTGACATAAAGGGGCTCTATTGCTTAACCAGGTTAAGCAACGCCCTTTTCTGTTTTATTCTGTTTTATTTTTGAGTCTTGATTTGTGTTTTTGACTTTTAAGATTTAAGTTTTGAGATTCCTCTGCTTATTTAAAATGAGCAGAAAGTCCGGCATTGTAGTCTTGTAAGATTTGCTCCGGGGTGCGCGCGTAGTTATAGATGCGGACTTCGTCGATAAGGCCTTTAAAATATGAAACGTCACTAATGTTCGATATACGAAGAGCTGTATCATTTGTAACTAGCGGTCCCTGAGCTACAAAACTATAACCTGTGTATTCTCCGTTAAGATATCCTTTTGCTGTATAACCATCCCAAACCATCACGAGATGATACCATTTATTGAAAGGTAAATTACTAGCACTCAAACTGCCTTCTTGATACCCTGAGGCATTTCGTAAATGTGCATAAAATTTATTAGGTTCGAATATACTAACTAGATAACTATTTCCTTTTGTCAATATTCTCGATCTAGTAGGAACATCTACAACGTCTTTGGTCGGTTTCACCCACACCGCAATTGTCAAAGCATCGGTTATATCTAGAACTGAATTTGTGCCCGGATCTGTCACCTCTACATATTCATTAACTCCGTCAAAATTTAAAGCAGAACCAAACTTCCCGACAACCCAATCATCTGCCTCCATATTAGTTAAAGTACCATCAAGATTGTTATTTGTTGAATCAAAAGCGGTAAAACCGCTTCCTTCGTCAAA
>Ga0180301_10002420_pt1 | contig 14657 bp, 18 predicted proteins | sample GuaBasSediGuay16_FD_121797 | JGI IMG/M metagenome (GOLD analysis project Ga0180301, IMG submission 121797) | Subseafloor sediment microbial communities from Guaymas Basin, Gulf of California, Mexico - Guay16, Core 4569-2, 12-15 cm | ecosystem: Environmental > Aquatic > Marine > Hydrothermal...
ATATCTACGCTGTAAAGTTTTGGTTAGCATTAAAACAGAAGTTGGAAAAACAAGAGATAGGAGAGACCGAGCCTATAGTTTGCAAGCTCTGTGGTTCACCAAATATTATCAAATATGGCAAGATTACAACTTGAATGTTCACTACACAACGATCTACAGATGGATTAAAAAGTATATTGAAATTCTGAAGAGAAAGGTCTAGAACTCATTAAATCCCTGTAAGTTACGAGTTTTACGTCAACTCTATCTAATAGCCCGGCGCAATCCATTAAATCGGATACTTCTAGGTTCAATTCAGCAGATAGATCGAGCATAGGTCGAGTATTGAATGTCCGAACTTCTCAATTCCAATAAGGTAAAAGACGGATTTTAACGCGTATTCAGCGGCTTGTTGTGAGAGGAAACACGACCACGCGTAGTGTCCTGTTTTTATATTATCTTCAGCCGCCCGCAGGTTCTCGAAGGCTTGTTCAAGCCATCTCTTGCTCTCCAACATCCACCTATTTGACAAATTACATCCCATGGTAATATTGATGATCTTCCTTGATGAAATTTATACTAAAATAAGGTAGGGATTTCTGAATAAAAATGAGGTTAAGCATGCCTATATTCACCGGTTTTAAGATAGGAGTATGAGAACTAGAAATAATATAGTAATTTTATTGGGCAACATCTAATGATTCTGCTTGGTATATTTTAACAACTGTAAATTGATATTGACATAGCTTAATATTTTGCCCTAGTTTTTATTTTATTTAAATGCGCCTATAAACGCGGTGATGACGAAGATTAAAGCCCCTATTAGTCCTAGATAGGAGAAGGCAGCTACTGTGATAACAGCTCCGAAGGACTCGCTGATAAAGAAGCTTAATATTAGTCCTGTTAGGAAGAGAGAGGCGAGGTAGGCTAATCCCAGTAATGCTCCTTTAAATCTCCATTTTCTACTGGTGGTAAAAACTAACGCGGCTGGAATTAAAAAGGCTAGACATATTACTGTTAAAGTTTCAGCGATTATGTCTTACAATAGGACTACTGAGTTAAAAAAGTACCTTTATCCGATACTTCTTTTACTAGGAGAAGGATTCGGGTTTCATTAAGTGAATACTGCGTTTAAGAGGAGTGCGAGATGCTTATAAATAACTTATAGCATGTTATGGTTTGTTATGAAGACTACTATTCAGGTTAGAGGTTAAAAAGCTGCTTGATGAGCTTAAGCTTCATCCTAGGGAATCTTATGATATGATTATCCGCAGGCTTATCGAAGCGAGGATGGATGATGAGCCTTTTTCTGAAGAAACTTTAAGGAGGATTGAGGAGGCTCTTGAGGACGTTAAAGCTAACCGTGTCTATACTATGAGGGAGGTCAGGGAGGAACTAGAGGCTGGAAGGAATGGTTGAAGAAGATAAGGCGAGATATGAGGTGTACTGGACTAAAACCGCGGTCAAGGATCTTAGAAGAGAGATGGTGAAGAGGATTATCGATATGGTCGAGGAAGCGTCTCTAGAACCGCTCCGCTATTTTAAGAAGCTTAAAGGATTGCCCCTATGTAGTCTGAGATGGCAGTTACAGAGTTTTAGCTTCTATAGATCACGGCAGGCATACTATAGTAGTCTTGGTGATAGAGCATAGGAGGAGAGCGTATAGAAGACTTTAGATAATGGTTTAAATATTGGAAACATCCTTCATTTTATATTCTCTGCGGTCTCTTAGTGTATCACTATTGTTGTTATTATCCAGATCTTTTATTAAGGTTGTAGCTGGAGGTAGTTGATGGAGTCTATAATTAAGATTGGAGTTGCATCATTAAAGCCTCTACGGGTTTCAATTTTTTCTGTAGGGGGTCTGGTGCTAACCCGAGTTGTTCCATAGTTACCGAGCCTAATAGGTATACTCCTTCCTCGCCGAAAACTACGGGTGTTGCACTCGCCGTGTAACCTTCAATTTCAATTCCTATCTCGCCTAAAGGCTTTTCTACTACTCTATTATCTGCTAGTCTAAGCTTGGTCACTCTAATAGGCTTTATACCTAGTTGTTGAAGAATATCAGCGGGTAAAACCGTATACGTTGACACAGTGTCGACTATAAGATTAACCGAGATTTTTCTCTCCCTATTTAGAGGATTCCATATTGTGGCTTTTACTTTAAATACGCCCATTTCTATTAATCTAATATCCATAAAGTAAATAAACATACCTTACTCGCACTTATCGCCGAAATTCTATTCGTGCTTTTGATCTACTTAGCTACAATTACGGCTAAGACTGAAGCGGTTTTACGACTTGGTGAGTACTGCGACGAAGTAATGCTCGCGGCAAATGGTATTCCTCTAAGATGGAATGCCATTATCCTTACTTAATTATAGGCTCTACTAACAGCATTTTCGAATTCTTCTTAAGTACTCTTAAATTCTCCTCTAATACCCTCTTCTTATTTTCCTTTTCGGAAATAAACATTAAACCGTAAAATGTTATTACGTAATCGAACACACCGTCTCGGAAGGGAGTCATTCTCCCGTCTGCGCAGATCCACCAAGCTTGAGCCTCGCTCTTTATAGCTTCCTTGATCTCGTCGATCGAAATATCCAAAGCCACTATATTTTCTCTTAAAATTTTGGAGTCTGATCCACTCCCTCCAGCGACGAAATCTAGAATTAAACCACCGACATTATATTCGCTTAAAATATCTCATAAGTCTATAGTTAATCCATGAGAGAATATAATTTCTAAAATCGATAAGATGGTCTTGAGTCTATGGATTGCTTCTCTAAACATCATGGTTTATTTAATGATAAACATACTGCTATTTTTCCGGTACGTAAACCTTAGATCTGGCTCGTCTAGCACCGACGCTAGCAAAATACTTTCATCAAAGGATCGGTTTAGCACTTCTCCAGCTTTTAAGGTCAGCCTTTCTCTCCAACAAACTCTCTATAGGCTTTTCAAAGTTTAAAATGTGGGGAGAAGATATAGAAAACATATAGATTATACATGCTGTCAGCGACTTTAGTAAAGTTAAGTTAATAGGTTTCTGTTTTTAAGCTTTGGAATTTGGGGGAAGTGTTTTAGGTTTTTAGTTATCAGTTTTAATTCGTTAACTAGCGCTATAATGGCTATTATCACGTCAGCTAGGCCTATAATCTTATCTTCTCTTTTTAGATAGGCTATTATTTCAGCCGTTTTCCTAGCAATTTTATAATCGTAGGGTATGATGTCAAACCCCATGAGTTTTGACTCCGCCTTCTTCAACATTTTCCTAAGTTTTCCTCGTTTCTCCAAGGAGAAATAAACTTCTAGCAAATACTCGTGTACCGTATTATCTTCTCTTTTTAGATTGTTTTTCCTCGTTTCTCCATATAGAGAGATGAAACCTCATAGCGGATTCAGAGGGGAAATATGTATTCTTTACGGTTGGCGTCTTTGACTCGTATTGATTTTGAGGCGAGCGCGTGGGGATTCTTCTAGTTCTGTGAATTTTGAGTGGAGCTTTACTCCTGCCGTTAGGAATAAGCATGTGAAAACTAGAAGACTTATCCAATCTATTACGGGGTTGAAGTAGCCTTTTCCCTTGAAAGATGTACGCATTAAATCGTTGGCATAGGTTAAGGGTGAAGCCATGGCCAGAGGAAGTAGAAAAGCAGGAGTCTGTTCCAGCGGAGTAAATACTCCGCTGACAAATATCATCGGGAGCCGGACGAAGTTCATAGCTATAGTAACGTTGCCAGGATACTTGGTCGGGTAAGAAGCGAACATTACGCCCATCGAGGCGAAGCAAATAGCGGAGAGAGTTAAGCTGAAAACTAGAGTCTCAAACTGTGCAGGAAGTGCGTTGAAGAATATGGCTCCGGCGAGGATTGGGAATAGGCCCGTGGCTATGCCGTAAAGTGCTCCGGCTAAAACCTTCCCGACGAGTATAGAGTAGAACGATATGGGCGCCGCTAAAAGCCGGTCGAAAGTTTTAAGTCTTCTCTCCAAAGGTATGGAAAACGGCCCTATCGAGGAAGAACTAAACATAGCGACCATTGAGGTCAATCCCGGCAACGCCTCAGCGATTGGGATATTCCTACCAACAGCAAAAGATAGGAACATGAAGAGGGGAAACATTATCCCAAACATTACCGTTCCCGGACGCACATAGTACATTTTTAAATCCTTCTTTGCTATCGCCCAGGCGGCCGACAACTCGACTATAAGCTGGCTTAGATCCATTCCATCACCTCTTTATCAACATCATAAAAACATCCTCTAGACTCGGACCCATCGTGTTGATGCTAATTATCCTTAACCCTTCTCTCCGTGTAAACCTGAAAACGCTCTCTAAGACCGTCGGCGGGTCGGCCGTGTAGAGCCTGAACTTATCCCCCTCCACGATTACCCTCTCTACTCCTTGTAGTTTCTCCAGTTCCCTCTTAAGCTCTTTGGATAAATTAGAGAACGAAACCACGACCGACTTAGAGCTTTCTATAGTATTCTTTAAATTTTCAGGCGAATCTATCGCTGCAATTCTCCCATGGTTCATTATAGCAATTCTTTCGCAAAGAGAATTTGCCTCCTCCATGTTATGCGTAGTAAGGAAAATAGTTACTCCCTCTCTGTTAAGGCTCCTAACGAGGTTCCTGATCATTCTAGCGGAGGGAACATCCAACCCTGAAGTAGGCTCGTCGAGGAAGAGAAGCTCTGGCTCGTTCATGAGAGCCATCGCTATTGCAACTCTCCTCCTAAGCCCCTTCGACAACTTCCCAGCTTTATCCCTCCTCCTATCGTACAGCTCGAACATCTCCAATAACTCCCTCCCTCTCCGCTTCCTTTCAGCGCCTGGCACGCCATAAATCTCGCCCGCGAACATCAAGTTATCCCATACTGAAAGCTCTTCGTAAACGTTGGAAACCTCGGGGACTAATCCTATCTTCTTCTTAGCCTTTTTAGGCTCTCTGACGATGTCGAAACCCATAACCTTAGCCGTTCCCTCCGTCGGTCTGGTGAGGCCCGTCAACATCCTAATAGTAGTGGTTTTCCCAGCGCCGTTCGGTCCTAAAAAACCGAAAATCTCTCCTTTTAACACGTTGAAAGAAATATGATCCACTGCTAGGATGGGTCCATAATACTTAGTCAATTCCTTGACCTCTATCACTAATTCCACTCTTCCTCATCCTCCCGGACTTTCTCAGTTCAAGCACGAGCAGTACTTAAATTCCCGTCTTTTGAGCAATCGCTCAAAATATATCGATATTCCTATTTAAAATGCTCGGCGATTCCTGTGTATTTTAATAACATCTCAGCATGCATCGATCGAACTTAGAGCCTTAGAAATAAAGTTGGAGGAGGTGTAGTTGTGTAGAGCGTATAATGTAGGTGAGGTTTTAGCAGATAAACAGGCTCTTGAAGACGCTAGAAAATTTGCCAAGCGCTTATACGAAGTCGCGTTCAATTTTAAAGCAACCTTATTCTCCGACAATCAAGATTTTTGATTTCTCGGGTGAATACTTATATATTTTGATAATATTGATATCTTGATATCTATGAGGAACATTTTTGTTAGAGGTATTGACGAGAATGTGTATAGAGAGGTTAAGGCTAGAGCGGCTTTACTAGGGATTACCTTATCCGAAGTTGTTAATATGGCTTTGAAGGAGTGGTTGAAGAAACCAGTTATAATTGAGAATTCAGGCAGAGATGTTAGGAGGATTGTGGATAGGCTTGTTGACGAGTATTTAGCGAAAGGAGTTAAAGGATATATCGTTGTCTTTAACAGGGGCGAGAGACATATCGTGTGTCGTAGCTTGGATGAGGCTATTGACAGCATTAGAAAGGCTTACGTTGAGGAAAAGATATACTCCGCCGTGATTAGGGAGATTAAGCCCAGGCCTGTGAAGTTTCTAGAGATCGGGGGTGGAATGCTTGAAATACGTGGAGAAATATGATATTTCCATCGCCCCATCTCAACCTTTTTTAAAAATGGGCATAGTTAATCCAATTACGAATGTGAGATTGGAGGAGCGGGCTTACGTCGACACTGGATTCAGCGGAAGCCTAATCATAACTAAAAACGTATATGAAAAGTTAAAGCTTAGTTTAATCGAGGTGGATGAGGAGTATTACGCCATACATGCCGGGCATTTTATCACTAAACTCAAGCCTGTCATTGTAATTGTTGAAATTGGAGAATTTTACCATGCTAGGAAGAAGATATTCGTCCACCCCTATATAGGTAAGATACTCGTGGGGAGAGATATACTAAACGAATTATACATCTGCCTAAACGGCCCTAAGCAAATTTTAGAACTTAAAGACTAGGCTTATTTGCCGGTTTGAAGCATAGATTGCTCTCTAGACTTAGCGATTAGCTGAATTTTAAAATATTAACTATTTAAGAACGGTCAAATTTTAAAGATATAATAAAGCTATAGTTTCGTATAGGCTATTAAAATATTTTAAACCTGGTACTCAGAGTTTGCATTAAATTTTAAATATGCTATTGTATAAATTAGGTGAGTTGCAGTGTATGAAGAAGCCGTTAAAGTAGCGGAGGCTCATTATCGATCTTTAGAAAATGGAGACTATGAAGAATTGTTGAAAACTTTAACAAAAGAGCTTCAAGAATCAGCTGGTATTAGAGGAAGCTCTTCATATTTCTGGTGGAAGACTGGGAGAAGATTCGTGTAGAATATGGGGTACGCTATGAATTCTATAAAATCGATTTAAACCAGAGTACAGAAACGCGGGTGAAGATATTCTTTAAAAGATTAAATCCAGATGGAACTCCGAGAGGAAGCCCAGTACCTATTAGACTAGTTAAAGAAAATGGAAAGTGGAGAGTAATACAAGCAAGCTATTAAACCCTATTTTAAACTTCGTTATTAACTCCGTTAAGAAAGGAGATTATTGAGAGAATTTTTTAGAAAATTCTCCTCATAAGAATTTTCTTTTTCTTCTCCTATGCTTTCCAGGAACTCGATTAGGTTATTGTTTCTAGTTAGGAATAAGAGATTGCGCGTGAGAGATGTCGCGTAGAGTAGGTCTATTAAATCCCTGTAGCCTTTTCTCAAATTGAGAGCCTTTAGGCGTAGCGACTTTTTATTGACTCTCTTCAGTTTTTTCTTTAATATTTTTATGTATGAATATTTTTCCTCCAAGTATTGTACTGTTAGGAACTAAGGCTAGAGTACCGTCTTCTTTTCTTATCTTGGTATACATCGTAGATACATCTTCCACTATGCCAGTCTCGCCGGCTACAGTCACTCTATCGCCTATCTTTATAGGCCTAACTAAGAGGAGAAACATACCAGCTATAGCTTGGCTAAGAGCCTGCTGAGTTGCAAAACCTATCACCATTCCTATAAAGCCTCCCAAGGCTACGGCCGAGGCTCCCCCAACCGCTCCACCTATAACCACCGCGACTATAGCGCCTAAGCCTAGAAGTTTTATAAGGCTACGAGCTGCGGCAGCTGTCGAGTGAGGTTGCTTTATCCTAATAGTCCAGTAGGCTAAGTCGGCTATACTCTGCACGATTGCGTATCCGAAGGCAATTGTTAAGCCTAGAGTTATATAGGTCGAGTAGCTGGCTACTAACTCTGCTATTGGAGGATATAGAGCTGGAAGGTAGATCAGCGTCGCCAATGTTACTGCTATATAGGCCGCTATCCACACAATCAGTTTCATAACTGCTTTCCTAGCGTTTTTAGATGCGAGCGCTCGACTTTCTTTCCGGTTCATATTTTCACACAAATTGATATCATTGAACATTTTAAAAAGTATCCAATCTCATAACTTTCTATGATTCTCACATGTTTGTAATTCTAATAGAAGATAAATAAGGTAATAATTTAAATTAGGAAACTATTCTCCAACTACTGTAGTAAACTCATTTGTCAACCTGTTTAATTTTCAACGTATTTTAACCTAAAATATTTAAGCTGGCAGTGGTTGTGTCTCGGTTGGTGAAAACTTGAAACATAGACCTGTAAAACCTGAAGATTTAGCTAGAATAACTCTGGTTTCTAGTCCTACCGCTTCGCCGAAAGAGCATGAAGCGGCATTCGTGGTTACTCGTATCGACTTAGAGTCAGACAAGTACATATCAAAGATATGGTTGCTTGAAAGCGATAATTCTTATGCTGCGCTCACAAATGGACCTTTTGACCAGCAACCTGAATGGAGTCCTGACGGGAAGTTGTTGGCATTCGTTTCACGGAGGACGCTAAAGGAGAAAGAGAGAGGTGGAGAAGTTTGGATTGTCAGACGCGATGGGAGAGGAGAACCCTGGATGATTGCTAAGTTGAAGGGTGGAGTCGAAAATTTAAGATGGAGTCCCGACGGTAAGCGGCTTCTTTTAATATCCGGAGTAGGAGAGCCTGATGAAGACGTCAAAACTGCTAAGAGGCTCCCATACTGGTTCAACGGCAGGGGACTAGTGTACAAAGTCTATAAGCACCTTTTTCTCTTAGATCCAGAGAGCGGAGAGACTAGGCAATTGACTAAAGGGGATAGGGATGTTGTTGCTGCGTGCTGGAGCCCTGACTCGAAGAAAATAGCATTCGTGGCTTACTCTGACTTTCTCAAACCCTATCTCGAAGATGTCTATATAGTAGACGTGGAGAGCGGAGAAGAGGAAAAAGTGACCAGGGAGAGTATGTATATAGTTGACGTAGAGTGGAGTCCTAAAGGTGATTTACTGGCAATCAGAGGGCATAAGTTGGAGAGAGGACTATCTACACATAATAAAGTATGGCTACTAGGCCTTAACGGTGAGCTTAAATCCATTTCAGGCAAGTTGGATGTCTCGAATTCTATGAATAGCGACGTAAGAGGACCGGGAAAAGGCAGACTTCTCCAGTGGAGTAAAGACGGCTATCTTTACTTTCTTGCGACTGATAGAGGAACAGTGCATCTGTATAGGGCGTCTATAGATGGGGATATAGAACTGATAATAGGCGGAAATTGCATAATTGACGAGTATTCTCTAGGCGGAGACAAGATCTTCTATGTTAAGATGACTTCTACCCAGCTCCCCGAGCTTTGGGTGTTGGAAAATGAAGAGGAGAGGAAAGTGACGAAATTCAACGACTTCTTGCTTTCCCAACTAGATCTAGCTAAGCCGGATAAGTTCACGTTTAAAGCTAGCGACGGATGCACTGTAGAGGGGTGGATACTTAAGCCCGCAGGGTTTGAGACGGGCAAGAAGTATCCTGCAGTAGTCGAGATACATGGAGGACCTATGACCGCTTATGGAGAGGGCTTTATGCACGAATTTCATGTGCTCAGCGGCGCAGGATTTGTTGTCATCTACACGAATCCACGCGGCAGTGCGGGCTATACGGAGGAGTTTAAGGATATACGGTACGCGTATGGGGAGAGGGATTATCAAGATATTATGGAGGCCGTAGACTACGTGGTCCGCGAGTATGAGTTTATAGATCCTGAGAAAATTGGAGTTACGGGAGGGAGCTACGGCGGATTTATGACTAACTGGATTGTGACTCATACTGACAGGTTTAAAGCCGCTGTTACGCAGAGAAGTATCTGCAACTGGGTCAGTTTTTACGGCACGACCGATATAGGCTTCTGGTTTACAAAGGATCAGATAGGAGGTGTGCCCTGGAGGGATTTAGAGAAGCTCTGGGAGAAAAGCCCATTGAAATACGTCGAGAACGTAAAGACTCCTCTACTCATAATACACAGCGTTGAAGATTATAGGTGTTGGCTTGACCAAGCGCTTCAAATGTTCACAGCTTTGAAAGCACTAGGCAGGGAAGTCGAGCTAGCGGTATTTCCTGGCGAAAACCATGATTTATCGAGAAAGGGAAAGCCGAAGCATAGGATTGAGAGACTTAAGAAGATTCTAGGTTGGTTTGAGAAGTATTTAAAAGAACGGGCGAGTAAAACGTCAGGGAGCTCTTGTTAAATTGCTATACTGTTTTTCCATTTTTTATAGTTATATGGTGTGATTACGTCGATTTTATTGATTGAAACAGCATACTCTTCTTCTACTTTATCTATTATTTTGGTGAAATTCCTGCTTATTCTCTTCCAGTCATTTATATCGTTCGTAATTATTACTGGTATATTGTTTAGCAGCATTAAAGCCGCGTGTACAGCATCGTATTTAACATTTATTTTCTCGTTTATTATCGATGCAAGCCTTATAGCTTCTCCATTTACGTTCAGTAATATCATATCTATTGATAGATAATCTTCAACTGCTCTCCTGGCGATGTATGGGTTTATCCTGGAGAGGGATCCTAAAAGCTCTATAGCTACGAGAAGCGAGCCGTAGGTTTCAAAAATCTTTTTCTCGATATCTTTTAAGATTTCTGCACATAGCTCTCCATATTTAGGATGGTGCAGTATCGCATAAACGAAAATATTGGTGTCAATGTATGTTTTAATCTTCGTTCCAGGATTCTTCGACGAGTTTAACCGCATCTATATCAACCGGCTTACTGACTAAGTTAAGCATATTTTCAATAGGCTTTTTTCTATAAGGGATTAAAGGTTCTAAAATTATTCTTCCGTTTTCGATTTTAACTTTTAAAAAATCTCCGATTCGAATACCTAGTTCTTCTCTAATTTTTTTAGGAAGTGTGACCTGATATCTTCTCGTAACTTTAACGATATTCATGAAATCACTATGTACTACGTAGTACATAGTACATATATGCTTTACGTTTTGTCTTAAAATCTATAATAGCGGCATCGTAGATTAGCATTTTATATTGTTCTTGAAGACAATAACGATAAGAGAAAATTATTCGTATAGCTATATTGATGACTATGTATGTGGACCGGGTTATAACTGATACATTTTACGTAGAGGTGAATAATGTTAAGCTTAGAGTTTTCGATAGCAGTCAAAGAAGAAAATATGATACTGGCACAACCTTATTTTTCCTCCATGGATCACCGGGACAGATTAGCAACTGGAAATATCTACTAGACTATTTCAAGGAATACTATAGGACAATCGCCTACGATCTGCGAGGCTATGGAATGTCGAGCAAGCCTAGAGAAGTATCACTAGAAGACTATCTCCGCGACCAAGAGGCGTTAATGGAGAAGCTAGGTGTTAGAGATGAAGATGCTGTATTGATAGGGCATAGTTTCGGCGGATTAATAGCTCAGGAATATGCTGCAAGACGTAGAGTTAGAGCAGTCATATTGATAGGCTCCTTAGTAAAACTTAAACCAGATATGATCGACTGGATAGTCTGGAACCTGCCTTCCATATTTTGGAGAAAACTTTTCTTTACAGAAAACGCTTTCACTCGAAAACTGTACAGGAAAATGTTTTTCAGCATAGAAACCCCGGATAAGGTCTATGAAGAGTTTATGAGAGATAATAAAGAGTATATGGAAACCCTTCCTACACACGTATTTAGATATCTCAAATACTTTAAAGACTACGACGCCTCTAAAACAGTAACAAAGATCAAGTCTCCAACTTTGATAATCGTCGGTGAAGAGGATCAGGTAACGCCTATAGAGCAGTCTAAAATCCTGAATAGGCTAATTAAAAACTCGGTTCTCAAAGTAATACCAAAAGCGGGGCATCTAGTGCTATACGAAAAACCGAAAATGCTTGCAGAGGAAATTCACAAGTTTATTAAAAACTTATATTAAATTTCTAAAAGCTATTCCATACATAACCTTATTGAACTACCTTATTGACAGTTTAAACTAGCTGGAACGGGCATCTACATCGACATGACATTCACGATATAACATGGAAAATAATCTCGAGTTTATCAATTGTCGATTAATTCGCCGTTTTAAGAAGTTCTAGATTTAACTTTTTTAAAGAGTATAGGCGCTTCTTTTACTAGAAATTCCTTGACTCCACCATACTTTAATTTATCCACTTCTACTATTTCAAAGCCTAGAGCGTCTGCAACTTTCTTAGTTATGGAAGGCATTACAGGGTTAAGCAAGTTAGTAGCTATTCTCGTTGCCTCGATTGCATTGTAAAGAGAAGGCTCAGGATCTTCAACCTCCCAAGGCTTAGTCTTATTTAAATAGGCATTAGTAGCCCTTAAGAGGTCGAAGGTTTTAACGAGACTTTCGCTTATCTTATAATCATCCATAAGCTCTAAAACTTCTCCAATGACTTCTCTAGATGTTCTGCTTAATTCTTCGTCTAGCTCTCTCCTCCTAACCACGCCTTTAAGCTTTTTAAGAGAGAGTACTCCCACTCTTCTAACTAAGTTTCCGTAAGTATCCGCGAGTTCTCCATTGTACATATTGTCTAATAGCTCGACGTCAAATTCCACGTCTTTCTCAAGGTTAAGCAGTCTCATTAAAAGATACCTTACGGAATCCGCAGAGTAGTACCTGTCGAACATATCGTCTATCATCACCACGTTTCCAACGCTCTTCCCCATTTTAAGCCCCCTATTGATTATAAAGGCGTGGACGAGAACTTTCTTAGGTGGCGGCACATCTAGCATTAGAAGGACGGCAAACCATATAGCGGTATGGAACCACAATATATCCTTACCTATAACGTGGTGAACTACAGACCAATATTCTTCAAATCTTCCATCTCTGCCATATCCAATACCTGTTAAATAGTTTAACAAAGCATCTATCCACACGTAGACCACATATCTGTCGTCGAAAGGCAACTCGACGCCCCAATAAACTCTATCTTTTGGCCGAGCTATCGATAAGTCTCGAAGACCTTCTTTTTCAAGCTTTGATGCTATTTCCCTAGCATAGCCTCTTGGATGAATAATATCCGTATCTCTAACCAATTTCAGTACTTGATCTTGATATGCTGAAAGTTTGAGAAAATAGGTTTCCTCCTCAACCCACTCCAGCTCTTTTACATGTATAGGACATATCTTCTTCCCTTCTTTTTCCTCATACTCATCTTCGCTGTAGAATTTCTCACAGCTAGAACAATACCAACCCTTATAGACTCCTCTATATATCAATCCTTTAGAATATAATTTTTCTAACGCTTTCTTAACAACCTCCTCATGATCTACATCCGTGGTACGTATAAACCTGTCATAGCTTATCTCTAGCAATCGCCAATACTTCTTAAACTCAGGGACCATGCGGTCCACAAACTCCTTAGGCTTAACCCCCTTCTTTTCAGCTGCTCTTTGCAGCTTTAAGCCGTGCTCGTCCGTACCTGTTAGGAAAAAGACGTTAGAACCTTTAAGCCTATGCCATCTAGCGAGCACGTCTGCTAACACTGTTGTATAGGCATGCCCTATGTGTGGCAAGTCGTTCGGATAGTATATCGGTGTTGTGACGTAAAACGACGCCTTCACATTTATCACTCACACAATAAAATAAGAACTTACATATTACTCTAACTGCAGTAATTAATTTTCTTTTGATGAATATCGGTAATATTCGATCTCGAGATAATCACTCTCTAATTTTCTCATCGGGAAAAGTCCCATGAAATGCTTAATAAATATGAGATCATGAAACATTAATGACATAAAATCTAGTATTTGAATTTTATAGATTTGTACGATTTATGGTGGTGGAGGAATAGGAGCTTTTATGAATCTTAGTATAAAAGTTTTCTTCGAGAATACTTGTTCATAGAAAAGCACTAGAAAAGAGAGAAATCCTATGGCTATATACGCTAAGCGTGGTATTAAGTTAGAAAATGCTGTAAAATAAAGAGTAAATGCTAATATGAAAAGTAAAAACCATAACATCGGCTTCTTCTTCATCAACTCTCTCCCAGGATACGGTTTTACTGGTATTAGCATAAACGATGCCGAGATTAAGCATATTAAAATCCCGGTATCGCCTAGAATCCTAAAGCCTAGCATATAGGCTAAAGCGAAAAATCCGGTCAAGAATATTAGTAAGAGAAATTTTAGAATAGTAATTCTCACCTTTTCCCACCAGGGGCATCCGTATTGATAGAGTGTGAGAGATGGAGATGCGAAGGGTGAACGTAGCAGAAACCCGGTTAATAGAAGCGATAGAGAACCGCTAGGCCACAGTCTAATCTCGGCCCATATATTCCTAAACTTGGCTATAAGTGATTCGCCGTAGTCGCTAACTAGGTATATTAATACCGTGGTCAGCAAGACTCTAGGCGCGATATATGTAAAAATGGAGGGAGTCAAGAAGTTAGAAAGCGTACCGCTTTCTATGAATGTATAAACGATCACCATAATTATTATCGAAAATATCACCGTCACTAGTTCTCTTAAAGTTACTATTCTCCAACGTTTAGGTCGAGGAATCTTCTTTTCACGTAAAGCTTTAAAATATTCTTCCAAGTAGTTAGAGAATGCCTCCTGCAGCCAATCTGGGGCTTTTATCGATTTCATAAGAGAGTCAACAATACCTTTTATCGATCCAAATAGTTGAGAAAACGTATTAAAGTTCGCTATATAGGCTAGGAAACAGCTTAAGGTGAAGCTTCCTACGATAAGTAGCCCAGCTTCTCTCACGGGGGGAGGTTCTCTATACACTTTTTCGTACCTTAAAACGCCTAAAACTGTGAGATTCTTAGGTATTGAACTTACATAAAAAGTCGAATCTTCTACAATATTGTGGCATTCATAAAGTTTAGCTCCTCGAAAGAATCCCTCATACATAATTAGCTCTGTATTTTCCAAAGTCCATCCCTCCGGAAGTATGAAAGCGGATAATTCATATTTTCCGGGAGGCAGCTCGGCGACGAT
>Ga0180301_10002421_pt1 | contig 14657 bp, 12 predicted proteins | sample GuaBasSediGuay16_FD_121797 | JGI IMG/M metagenome (GOLD analysis project Ga0180301, IMG submission 121797) | Subseafloor sediment microbial communities from Guaymas Basin, Gulf of California, Mexico - Guay16, Core 4569-2, 12-15 cm | ecosystem: Environmental > Aquatic > Marine > Hydrothermal...
CTATAAGGCAGTCAGACCAATTTGTCAAATAAAAATTTATTTTTCGAGAAATTTTTAGATGATAATAATTATATTAGATATTTTTAATATAATATTCCCGAAATATAATAAAAATCAGTTGTGTTTGGCAAACAGGCTGTCAGGCCAATTTAATTTTTCCAGAAGGTAAAAACTAAAATGTTCGAACAGGTTCAGAGCAGAAAATATTACATGCAGATCGTCAACCAAATCCGTAATCTCATAAGCGAGGGGAAACTTAATGCAGGAGACAAACTGCCTCCAGAGAGGGTACTGGCCCAGGAGTTCGGGACCAGCAGAGCGAGTATAAGAGAAGCATTAAGCGCTCTGGAAATGCTGGGATTGATAGAAAGCAGGAGCGGCTACGGTAATGTGATAAAAGTAGACGGAACTGAGTCCCTTGATGGAGAAATGTTTAAAACCCTGCTAAAAGACCACAGCCCTTACGAGATATTCGAATCCAGACTGGTAATTGAGCCGAACCTGGCTTTTCTGGCAGCAGAGAGAGCAACTCCAGAAGAGATTCAGGAAATGGGAGAAATTCTTGAAAGGCTCAATAAGACGGGAAGAGAAATAAAGAATGATCCTTTAAAAGTAGAACCATATATGGAAGAAGACCGTAAGTTTCATCTCCAGATAGGCAAATGCGCACATAATAGTGTGCTCTATACCGTTTTCTCAGGTGTAAACTCGATGATGAAAGAGGCTCACTGGAGAACACTAAAAACAAAGGGGCTCCTCCAGGAGGGCAATCTGGAAAAATACGAGGATGAGCATACGGGGATTTTCAATGCAATCCGCAGTGGGAAAAAAGAGGTAGCAAAAGTTCAGATGCACGATCATATAAAAGAGCTCAAGAAAGATATTTTTGATATGCATGATTGAGTTTTTTAAGCTGCTGCAAAGCCATCCGGCTTTGGCAGGCAGACTGGTTTTGCCGGTGGTTGTTTACTACTAAAGAAAAACATCGACTTTGCCGGTAGTTGGTTAAAGTGGATCGGAGCCGGTATTCAATTACCGGCCAAGAAAATGGCTGCTAAAAATAAGCACTGGAGGTCAATTATGTTGAAAGCATCCGATGTTAGAGGGGTAATTCCTGCCGTTGTTACTCCCTTTGACAGAAACAGTCGAGTCGATTACAAGAGCCTGGAGGAGATTATCAGATTCCTGGTATCCAACGGAGTACATGCTCTAATGCCGGTAGGCGGTACCGGGGAGTTTCCCCATCTGCTCAACGAGGAAAAACTGGATGTAATAAAGACCGTAGTCAACGTGGCCGGAGGTAAAGTTCCCATCATACCGGGCACGGCAGCTTGCAGTACTCATGAGGCTATTCTTCTGAGCAACCAGGCAAGCGAAGCAGGAGCAGATGCCGTAATTCTTACCCCTCCTTACTACTTCAAGCTTCCGGACAAATCCATTCTGGAACATTTCACAACGGTGGCAAGAAATATAGATTGTCCTCTTTTTGTATACAATAATCCCCTCTATACAGGCAACAACATCAGCCCACCTCTTCTGGCAGAACTTCTCAAAGAAGAGAAAATCATCGGGTTAAAACAGAGCAATCCCGATATAGGTCAGCTCGTAGAGGTTATAAGGCTTTCACCTGAAGGTCTTTCCCTGTGCACCGGTATTGACAGCCAGTTCTATCCCGCCCTGTGTATAGGTGCAGCAGGAATATTTTCTACTGCCGCAGTAGTAATTCCCGCCCAGATGGTAAAACTCTACAATCTCTTTAGAGAAAAAAAGCATGAAGAGGCTCTTGAGCTGCACATGAAGCTGCAGAAACTCAATACTTTTCTCGAGTACGATCCGGGGTATGTGGCACCTGCAAAGGAAGCCCTGAACATTCTGGGGCTTCCCGGGGGATATCTTCGGTCTCCCATGCCCGAACTGAGCATAGATGAGAGAAAGCAGATAGAGAATGCTCTCAGGGAGATCGGAGAATTGTAACAACCACAAGAAACACAGGTCTGCCTGCCTGCTGCAGGCAGGCGGTTTTATTTGCGAAACGGCAGACTTTATGGAGGAATATTGAATGAGATTCAGGATGGGAGTCGATATAGGAGGCACTTTTACAGACTGTGTGATAATAGAAGAGTCTGGTAAAATACATACCTTCAAAGAGCTCTCCACTCCAAAGGATCCTTCTGCAGGTCTTTACAACGTAATTAAAAAGGCGGCCGCTTCATTCGGTATAACTCTTACACAGTTACTCGGTGCGCTTGAGTTTTTCGCTCATGGTACCACCGTCGCCACAAATACGCTTCTAACCGGGACAGGTGCAAAAACAGGGCTTATCCTTACAAGAGGTTTCCGTGATACCCTGGAGATGCGAAGGGCTCATAAAGAAAATATCTGGGACCTCTATCTTCCCGTTCCAAAGCCTCTTGTTCCAAGATACCTACGAATGGGGGTGGAAGAAAGAATCGATTATAAGGGTGATGTAATATTAAAACTTAACGAAGAGCAAACAAGGGAGGCATGCAAAAAATTCAAAAAAGAAGGTGTAGAGGCGGTTGCAATCTGTACTTTGTTCTCCTTCTTAAACGATTCTCATGAAAGAAGGATTGCCGAAATCGTTAAGGAAGAGCTGCCGGATGCGTTTATCTCAATATCTTCGGAGGTTCTGCCCCAGATACGGGAGTATGAACGTATGTCTACCACGGTAGCAAATGCGTATGTAGGGCCGAAATTGACGGTCTATCTTTCCAATCTTGAAAAAAAATTAAGAGAAGACGGGCTTTCAAGAGCTTTTTATATAACAGCGTCCAACGGAGGTGTAATGACCGCAGATACCGCAATTCGTCATGCATCGGCAACACTTCTTTCCGGTCCGGCTGCAGGGGCTGTAGGTGCCTTGTTTTTTGCAGAGCTTACAGGACGAAAAAACCTTATCCTTATGGATATGGGGGGGACTTCTTTCGATGTGAGCCTTATCAACGGGGGGAAAATAAGTCTGAGTATGGAAGGAGAGATAGCAGGATACAGAATTGCCAAACCCATGATAGAGATAAACACAATAGGTGCCGGCGGCGGATCCATAGCCTGGATAGACAGGGGTGGCATGCTCAAAGTCGGTCCTGCATCTGCCGGATCCGATCCCGGACCAGTGTGTTACGATCTGGGTGGTGAAGAACCTACCGTAACAGATGCAAACCTGGTTCTTGGCTACCTCAACATGGATTACTTCCTCGGCGGAGAGATGAGGATAAACAGAGACAAGGCTGTATCACTGATTAGAAAAAAAATAGCCGATCCCCTGGGGATGAGTGTAACAGAGGCTGCGGCAGGGATATTCAAAATAATAAATCACAATATGGCCGATGCCTCCAAGGTTGTTTCCGTACAGAAGGGGCATGATCCGAGGGAATATTCTCTGGTAAGTGCCGGTGGAGCCTGCTCTATCCACGCCTGTAAAATAGCGGAGGAAATAGGCGCCACAACAGTACTCGTACCGGCCGCTGCTTCCGTTTTTTGCGCGCTGGGAATGCTGGAAACAGATATTAAACTCGATCGTGTAAAATCTTTCAATGCGCAGATTCCGGGCATAAACCTTGAAGAGTTTAACAATGTCATTAAAGAAACAGAGGAAAAGGCTCTTAAGGAACTTCTCTGGGAAGGGGTTTCCGAAAAAAGAGCGTACCTTCTTCGCTTTCTCGACATTCGTTACGAAGGACAGCATCATGAGGTTACGGTAGAAATACCGGGGGATCAAATAATAGGAGAGAAACACATCTATCAAATCGCAGAGACCTTCCACGGGGCTCATGAAAGGCTCTACACCTACTCCACTCCCGAAACTCCCCTCGAGTTGATAAACTTAAGAATTACCGCTGTGGGAACAGTAGAAAGGACATCCCTGGAGGTTCCTCCGGGCGAAAAAGGAGAACTTCAAAAAGCCTTAAAAACCAGAAGGCAGGTATACTTTGAAGAGCATGAGGGTTTTATGGATATACCTGTCTACGACCGTAGCAAATTAACTCCAGGGCACACGATTCCAGGACCTGCCGTAGTAGAGGAGAGAATCACAACTGTGATCGTTCATCCTGCCTGGAGTCTCGAGGTTGACGGATATGGGAACCTGATAATGGAGATGAGAAAATGAGTAAAAGCATATACGGGAAAAAAGAGTTCGAAGGAGCAGTCGATCCCATCACTCTCTCCGTTATATACAATAGACTGCTTACAATAAACCAGGAAATGGGTGTAACCATGATAAATACTTCAATCTCACCTATCTTTGCAGAGGTTCACGACTTCTCCTGTGCCATTTGCGACTGGAAAAACCGGATAGTGGCTCAGATCGACGGGGTGCCCTCACACACGGCCTCGGCAATGGAAGCTGTAAAGGCTATAAGCAGAGAGTTCGGAGAAGATATAAATCCCGGAGATGTTTTTGTGCTCAACGACCCCTACCTGGGAGGCACTCACCTACCCGATATCACCATAATGAAACCGATCTTCTGGCACGGAAACCTTCAATTTATCGCCATTAACCGGGCACACCACGGCGATGTGGGAGGAATGGAACCCGGCTCATATGCCCCCGGAGCCACCGAGCTTTTCCACGAGGGGATAAGAATACCTCCTTTAAGGATCTACAGTAACGAGAAACCCTTGAAAGACGTTATAAACTTCATACGTATAAATACCAGAATGCCTGATGATTTATGGGTCGATATGAAAGCCCAGATCGCATCCTGCAAGGTCGCAGAAAAACGGATCAACGAGTTGCTTACAAAGTACGGGGCGGAAAAAATCAGAAATACAGTAGAAGATATTCATAGGTATGCGGAAAAACGAATGAGAATCGAGATAGAAAAACTTAAGGACGGCACTTACTCAGGAGAGAGTTTTCTCGACTCCGACGGTTTTACCGACAGTCCTGTACCAATCAGGGTAGCCATCACCATAAAAAGCGACGAAGCCCATGTGGATTTTACAGGTTCGGCGAATCAGGTAACAGGATTTGTAAACTCACCCTTAGCCAACACCGCTACATGCGTATATGTAGCATTCCTTACCACCGTTACAACCCCCGATATTCCCCATAACGAGGGGGCATACAGACCGATCCACATATCGGCGCCGGAAGGGACTGTGGTCAATCCCAGCTTCCCTGCACCGGTAGCCTCCTGTACTCTGGATACCGCGTGTGCCATCCTGGAAGCCTGCTGGATTGCCCTCTCCAAAGTGTTACCGGAGAGAGTGCCTGCAGGATGGAACAGGTGGAACGGTCCTGCTATTACCGGTATCGATCCAAGGAACGGCCGATTCTACGTGATGTTTGGTTTTAACGGGTTTGGCGGTGCCGGTGGAATGCCGGGGATGGATGGCAGGCACTACATTGGGGATGGAATCGATCTGGGAGGTCTCATCGCTCCCAATATAGAAACCAACGAGGTCAACTATCCTCACATTACCGAGTTTAACGAGTTTACAAAAGACTCATGCGGAGCAGGCAAGTTCAGGGGCGGCTGTGGCGCAAAATATAGAATAAGGATGTACGATGATAATCCAAACCTGGTCATGTTCGGAGACGGGAAAATCCATCCTCCTTACGGCCTTTTCGGAGGAAAGCCGGGCTCATGCAACCTTGCCTACATAAACGAAGGTTTATCGGATCAAAGGGAGCTGCTGTCAAAAGAATCGGTGCAATGCAGAAAGGGAGATACCTATACCTCCTATCCTTCCGGGGGAGGCGGATGGGGAGATCCTCTGGATAGAGACCCGGAGATGGTTCGTAACGATGCCAGAGACGAAATTATATCCCTTCAAAGTGCACGCGAGACTTACGGGGTGGTGCTCGAAGGAGAGGATTTGACTGTTAACCTGGAGGAAACCCGGAAATTGAGAGATAGAAAAAAAAGGAACTGAAAGTGGCTGAAATAAGAAAAATTACGGTATTGGGAGCGGGAAGCGGAGGCAGGATGTGTTGTGCAGATCTTGGCTCAAGGGGATACGAAATAACCCTCTTCTCGCGAAATATGGAAAGAATAATGGGGATAAAGAACCACGGTGGCGTGGAAGCACTCGATATTAACTCAAAACCCACCGGCATGTTCGGTAAAGTCGCCCTTGCTACGGATAACCTCCCTGAGGCGATTAAAGGCACTCACCTCATTCTAAATCCTGTTCCCTATACAGCATGCGAGGAGTACGCGAGGATGGCTGCTCCCCATCTGGAAGATGGGCAGATAGTTGTCTACCTGGGGAAGGGGGGCGCCTGCCTCACCTGGGCTAAAGTGCTTCGCGAAATGGGGATAAAGAAAAAGATATACCTTGCAGATACCAACACTCTTCCGTATGGAGCCTCAAAAATGGGGGAGTACCAGGTAAGGCTTGAGAACAGAACACAGAACCTTCTGCTGGCCACCTTTCCGGGCAACGACATTGATTTTATCGGCCCGGTAATGGAGATTCTCTTCCCATCAGAATTGGGTTACTACATCCGCAGGGGTCAGAACGCAATAGATTCTATACTCGTTGATTACAACGCCATCACCCACACACCCCCGATGATCTGTAACGCAGCGCGGATTGAATCTGGAGATAAGGATTTCCACCTCTTCGGAAAAAGAGAGAATACCCCGGGTGTAGTGAATCTTATAAAGAGAATAGACCGGGAGCGGATGGCCATAGGTGAGAAGCTGGGGCTTAGACAATACACCCTGGAAGAGGAGATTATGATGGTAAATTGGAATCCCAATGGAGAGGATTATGTACTGCCGTTGTACGAGGCCATTCACACTCCCTACCTGGAGGTTTGTGAAGGCCCCTTTACCCTTAAGACCAGGCACCTGGTAGAAGATGTACCCTACGGTCTGGTCACTTTCTCTTCCCTGGGGAAAATGGTTATGGTACCCACTCCCACCACGGATGCGGTGATTACCCTTGCGGAAGGCCTGCTTGACAGGGATTTCCGCAGAGAAGGCAGAACCGTGGAATCTCTGGGAATAGAGCCCGGCTGGTCGATCGACCAGCTTAAAAAATACCTTGGTGAAGGTAGTGTTTAATGAAATGGCTATAAGCCCCTTCGGGCTTAAGATACAGGAGGAGAGGTATGGACGACTTAAAAGGCAGGGACCTTAAAGGCATTGCCGATGTAAATGCAGAGGAGATAAAGTTTATACTGGATGTATCACACCAGTTAAAACGGGAGCTCAAGATGGGTAAACCCCACCGCCTGCTCGAGGGCAAGAGCCTTGCAGGTATATTCGAGACACCCTCTACCAGAACAAGCATCTCGTTCGAGACTGCCATGATGCAGCTCGGCGGTCACATGATGTGGCTCGATCAGCACAGGTTGTGGGTGGGGGAAGCAGCCGAAGAGGACTGGCACGATACGATTAAAACAATTACCCGTTATGTCGATGGAATAGCCTACCGTTCTATCAGAAGAGAAAGGCTCGAATCTGCTGCAGAGTATGCCAATGTACCGGTTATAGATGCTTCCAGCCCACTGGAACATCCCTGTCAGGCTTTCGCCGATGTAATGACCATGCAGGAGAAGAAGGGTGATGTGAGAAAATTAAAAGTGGCCTTCTGCTGGGGTTACAGGACCGCCAACCCTCCTGCGGGACTTACCAATTCCACCATGCTTATGGCGGGAAAACTCGGATTCGATCTTGTCATCGCCTGTCCAGAAGGCTTCGATCCGGACATGGAAATAAAAAAGAGGGCAGAAAGAGAGGCGGAGCTATCCGGAGGTAGCATAAAAATTGTGCGCTCTTACCAGGAAGCAGTAGAGGATGCCGATGTGATAAATATCTATTCCTGGGTATCCCCGGAAGTTTTTGCGAGGGGCCTTGAGACCCATTTCCAGGGAGATCCTGAGTTCAGGGAGATGAAGGCAAGCCTGAAAGAGGAATGGTGTGTGAATAAAAAGACAGTCTCTCTGGCCAGGAAAGATGCCGTTGTGATGCACTGTCTCCCCGTTTCCAGGAATACGGAGGTTACCAATGAGGTGCTTGATTCCCCCCAATCTGTTATTTTCGACGAAGCAGAGAACAGGCTTCACACGGAGAAAGCAATCCTTGCCCTTCTCATGGGTGGATACAGGTAGGAAGAAGGGAAGGCTTATATGGCTATAGGATTCGATTTCAATCCTCAGAACTGTACGGAATGCCAACGTTGCATGCTGGCCTGTTCGGAAGTGAAATTGGGGCACATTCAATTGAGACAGTCGAGAATCGAAATAATACGGAACTGGCCCGAGCTCCCGGTGCTCGATGTATGCCGTTTCGATGACTGTGAAGAGAAGCCCTGTATTGTATCCTGTCCGGTGGATGCTATCTCGAATGAGCGAGGAATTGTGCTAATAGACGGGCAGGAGTGCAATGGCTGCGGGGAGTGTGTGGCGGCATGCCCTTTCGGAGCAATTAAGCAGGACGTAGAAGATATTGCCTATAAGTGTGATTTCTGCGGAGGAGATCCTGCATGTGTCAAAGAATGCTTGACTCTGGCACTGGTAAAAAAGGAGTAATGAGAAATGGCTGGAAGCATGCATGACAGGATGATTCGAATCGATTGCACGGCAAGTAAGGTAACTCTCTGGGGAGTGCCTGAAGCGCTTAAAGAGTATGTGGGTGGGATGGGATACGGGACCAAAATGCTTGTAGATGAGGTTAACCCGGGAATTGACCCGCTCTCTCCGGAAAACAAAATTGTTCTTACCATAGGGCCTCTTACCGGAACCTCTGCGCCCATGTTTCCACAGTCCTGTATTGTAACAAAATCTCCCCTTTCCGGCACAATCCTAAACAGTTATGCAGGAGGTTTTCTTGGAGCAGAGATAAAGTTCTGCGGTATAGATGGAATTATATTTGAAGGCGCCTTCCCCGAGTGGACCATCGTTCTTATCGAAGATAATAACGTCAGGTTCTATCCGGCTGACCCCGTTATGGGAAAGAGTACCCGGGAGACCGAAATGTATATGAAAGATACTTTCGGAGAGGATGTACGAACAGTTTCCATAGGAAAGGCCGGAGAGAAGAAAGTAGCCATGGCCTCAACCTTTTCGGAAACGAGAACTTTCGGACGGGGAGGAACCGGAGCTGTTTTCGGATCAAAGAAAATAAAGGGCATTGCTGTAAGAGGTACCCACCCTGTGAATGTAGCCGATCCCGGAACCTTTAAAGAACTTGTGGCAGGAAACATGGGAATCCTTAAAAACGCCTGTTCGGAAGAGTACAACCTGGTGGGCCTGTTTTCCCGGGTAGGCACGGGTGCAGGGATGGGTCTTGTTAACAGCAGGGGCACCCTCCCCACAAAAAATCATAAATACGGAAGCTTCGATGGCTACCCGGAAATTGACGGTTATGCCTATGCCAATAAGTTTTACACCCGGGCCGTCTCCTGCTACGGGTGTCCCGTGCACTGTGGAATGCTTCATAAGTTTGTAAGGCATGACAACAGCCATTCATGGCTGAGGGGACCGGAATACGAGACAATGTATGCCCTTGGTTCCGATCTCCTTAACCGTGACCCGGTTACCCTTGCGGAGGCAAACGAGTTATGCGAAGAGTACGGGATGGATACACTAACCACCGGGGTGGTGCTGGCATGGTCACTGGAGATGGCCGAAAGGGGAATCTTAAACGAGCCCGGCCTTTCCCTGAAGTTTGGTGATTCCCGATCGATCCTCGAACTGCTTCGAAAAATCGGCGAACGTGAAGGAATAGGGGATCTGCTTGCAGAAGGACCTAAAAGAGCGGCCGAGAGAATAAGCACAGATAACATTGGGATTGCAATGCAGGTTAAGAACTCGGGGTTTGCCGCCTGGATGCCCAGGAGAATGAAGGGTGTGGCCCTTGCCTTTGCAACTTCCAACAGGGGGGCTTGCCATAAGAGGGCGCCTATCGGTGCGGAAGTTACAGGACAGATCGATATGGATACAATCGAAGGCAAAGCCTCTCTTGTAAAGGAGATACAGGATAAGGTAAACGCATGTTTTACCATGATCGCCTGCAGGTTTCACGAGTTTGTAACGGACGAAGAGTACTATCCCCGCTACATCGAGGCGGCTACAGGCATGAAGATAAGCTACCGGGATTTTGTAAGACTCGGCGAAAGAATATGGAATCTGGAAAGATTGTTCAATATTGGAGCGGGATTCAGCCGGAAGGACGATTCTCTTCCAGAGCGCTGTTTTGAGCCTGTTCTTGGTGAAAACTCGGAAAACGCCGTTATAAGAAGAGATCAGTTCGAAGAGATGCTCGACCAGTACTACAGGGTTAGAGGCTGGAATGATGAAGGTATTCCCGGGAAGAAGAAGCTTAAAGAGCTCGGGATTCTCGAATATTTGTAAGAGAAGAAAAATGAATATCAAAATAGAGCTTGCCGGCAGTTTCAGGGCAAAGACGGGTGTAGCTTCTGTTGAAATTGATATTTCCAACCGCAGCGGAAGACTCACTGTTTCCGGTGTACTTGAAGATTTGGAGAAACTCTACGGCCATAAAAATCTAAACATATTTAAGAACGGGAAATTGCAAAAGGGCATCCTTGTGTATCTGAAGAGCCCAGATGGTAAAAGCATACTGGTTACCGACCCTCATTCAACAACGGTCGAGCCCGGCTATACCGTAACACTTGCGCATGCCATGGAAGGAGGGTAATTATGAACTACTTCTTCCCCTCCACCGTAGAAGAAGCCTTGGGTCTGGCCTCGGGAGCATCCAATCCCAAGTATATAGCCGGAGGCACTGATCTAAGCCTCCAAATACGGGATGGAGTCTTCTCCCCCGATACGCTAATCGACCTGACCTGCATCGGCGAACTTAAAGGAATCACCGAAACCGGTCGTGGAATAAGCATCGGAGCTGCAACCACCCTTTCCGAAGTGGCGGATTCCGAGGTCCTTCCATCGACACTTATCCGTGGCGCCCGGCTCGTAGGCTCTCCACAGATACGCTCCCTTGGGACCATCGGAGGCAATATCTGTAATGCTTCCCCCTGCGGTGATACCCTCACCCCGATCATTGCTCTGGGAGCCATACTCCGGACTGTCTCGCCTTCAGGCTTACGAGAGATACCGGCTGAAGATTTTTTTCTTGGTCCGAAAAAGACAATCCTTAAAGAAAGAGAAATCCTTAAAGAAGTTATAATCGAGAAGCAGTTTTTAAGGGGAAGCTCCTTTTTTAAAAAAATCGGAAGGAGAGAGCTCCAGAGCATCTCTCAGGTAAATTTGGCCCTATGGCTTGTTATGGACAAGCCTGAAGGCGTGGTTTCCCGTATCAGGGTAGCCGTTGGTTCCTGCGCCCCCGTGCCTTTAAGGGCCGTAAAGACCGAAGCTTTCCTTGAAGGGAAAAAACTCTCCGATGATGCGATAGATAGAGGAGTTGCAGTGCTTCTCTCCGAGATCTCTCCTGTTACCGATGTAAGGGCATCTCTATCTTACAGAAAATTGGTGGCAGGCACATTTTTCAGGGAGGCGATGAAAGAGGCCCGGGATGATAGTGAAGCTTAGTCCGACGCTCGCTTTTTTTAAACCTGGTATAAATTCGAGGCTGAAGGAGCTATGTAATGATAGTGGATTTTAACTTAAACGAAAAAGATTACATGGTGGATGTTCCGCCGGATATGAGAGCCCTGGATCTTATCCGCGATGTGCTCAGGCTTACAGGAGTCAAAGAGGGCTGCGGAAGGGGAGAATGCGGAGCCTGCACGATTCTTGTAAACGGCAAGCCCTTCAATTCATGCCTCCTGTATGCCGTAAAGCTCAATGGAAAGAAAGTCCTTACAATAGAGGGTCTGGCCCAAGCCGATGGCAGTTTGCATCCCCTTCAGGAGGCCTTTCTCAATGAAGGGGCCGTCCAGTGCGGATACTGCACTCCGGGCATGATACTGAGTGCAAAAGCCCTCCTGGATGAAAACCCCTCACCGGAGGAAGAAGAGATAGAAGAAGCCTTAAGCGGAAATATCTGCAGGTGCACGGGCTATAAAAAAATAGTTACTGCCGTGAAGGCAGGGGCTAAAGTTATGAGGGAGAAGGTCTGAATGGCTGGCAAAAAGAGCACCATAATCGGAAAAGCACAGAAAAAAATCGACGGGATAGAACTGGTTACAGGAAGAGCCAGGTTTACAGCAGACCTTCGCTTTCCCCAAATGGTATATGGATATGCACGCAGGGCAGGCATTCCCGCAGGAAAGATTAAAAGAATCGACAAAGAGCATGCGCTAGGAATTCCCGGAGTCCTGGATGTAATTACGGCATCCGATCTGCCCGGTCCGAATTTGATAGGGATTCTTCCCCCCTTCGACCAGCCCCTGCTTGCAGAAGAGGAGGTCCGTTATGCCGGGGAATCAATAGCCCTGGTCGTAGCGGAAACACGGGATATAGCAAAAAGGGCATCCCTCTCCATAGTAGCAGAGATAGAACCTCTTGAACCTGTACTTACTGTGGATGAAGCTCTCAAGCCTGAAGCCCGAAAGATTCACCCCCATGGGAATATCACCTTCTCAAGAAAGCTCATAAAGGGGGATGTAGAAAAAGGCTTTGAAAGGGCGGACATTGTAGTAGAAAATACCTACGAAACTTCCTTCCAGGAACACGCCTATCTCGAAACCGAGGCTGTGTGTGTAGTTCCTCACGGCGACGGAAGAATCACCGTGTACGCTTCCTGCCAGTCTCCCTTTCACATCCGGGGCCATATCGCAGTTAACCTGAATGTACCGGCCTCGAGGGTAAAGGTCATTCAGGCTTACACCGGAGGCTCTTTCGGTGGTAAGGATGATGTTGCCACCGAGATGGGCTGTCTTGCTGCAATTGCTGCGATCAGACTCAATAGAGCGGTCATGATCGTCCACGACAGGGAAGAATCCATTATCGGCTCCAACCTGCGTCATGCATCCAGAATACACTACAAAACCGGAGCCACAAAAGAGGGAAAAATCATTGCCAGAGAGGTGAAAATCCTCCTCGATGGGGGGGCCTACGCCTCGGAGAGTCCCTTTGTAACCATGAAAACCCTCATCCATGCAGCAGGTCCCTACAATATCGAAAATGTTTTTGTTGAGTCCACAGCTGTATATACAAATAAAACCTACTGCGGAGCATTCCGGGGATTCGGTGTGCCCCAAGTAACATTTGCCTCGGAATCCCAGATGGATGAGCTTGCATCCGAGCTCGAAATGGATCCCCTGGAACTGAGGCTTAAAAATGCTCTTAAAGCCGGAGATGCTACTGCAACCGGCCAGGTATTCCGTAAATCTGTAGGCCTTGTTAAAACCATACAGGTTATCGACGGAAAGCGGAAACACGTTCAGAGTAAAAAATTACAGGATGAGGAGAGGTGGCTCTACGGAACCGGGTTTTCATGCCTTCTGCAGGGAATTTCCAATGGAGCGGAAGGCATAGATGTTGTGGGAGCTTCCGTACAGGTAAGCCAGGATGGTAGTGTGCTTGTGGGAGTAGGCCTTTCCGATATGGGACAGGGTTCACGAACCGTATTTGCCCAGGTAGCAGCAGAAGTACTTGGGGTGTCCATGGAAAGGGTTACCGTAAAACAGGTGGATACGGAATCGGTTCACGACTCGGGCCCCACTATCGCTTCCAGAAGCACAACGGTGGGAGGAATGGCCGTATTGAAAGCAGCACAGGAGGTAAAAAACTCCCTGGTCAAAATGGCCGCCCTCATGTTTAATACACGGGAAGAGAAAGTTGTTCTTAAAGATGGTTTTGCCTCTCTCTATGAAGATGATTCTGCAAGGATACCGCTGGATAAAGTGGCAACTGCCGCCTACTGGAACGGTTTCCCCCTCATGAATCTCGCCTTCTCCAAAGCTCCCGATGCAAACTACGATCACCAGACACACCAGGGAGACATTTATATTGCATACAATTTCGGCACTCACATGATGCGTATCCGAATAGACCGTTATACCGGAAAGGTGGAGGTGCTTAAGCACATTGCCGCTCATGATCTTGGAAAGGCGATAAATCCTCAGGGTGTAGAGGGTCAGGTTGAGGGCGCATCTCTTATGGGTTTCGGTTTAGCCCACCTCGAAGAGGTGCTTTATGACAGGGGGATAATTCAAAATCCGAACTTTGCCGATTACGCTGTACCGGGAATTAAGGAACGGTTGCCTACCGAGACTGTTATTATAGAAGACTACAATCCTACCGGTCCCTTCGGAGCAAAGGGGATCGGGGAACCTCCGGTAGCCGGTGCTGCGGCCGCATTTGCCAATGCGGTTGCCGATGCAACCGGAATAAGATTTTTAAGGCTTCCCATTACCAGGGAGGTTATTCTTGAAGCTTTGAGAGGTAAACAGTGATTCCATTGCAAACAATCACCCTGTGTTGCCCGGAGGCGGCAGAGCGGGTGGCTTTCACTACCGGAGGATAGAAGAATACGAACATAGCCCTGTAGAATTTGCCAAAGGCTTGGGCAGCCTCCGGCGGTTATTCCACAGGGCAGAGTCTGTATTCCGCCTCCTTTTAATCAGGTGGGTTTTATAGGCATAGTCCATATCCACCGCCCGTAAAACAGGGGTATTACCCCATCCACTGCCCGTAAAGGCCGGTGGGTTTATTATTGTAGAAAAGGAGTTTCTTATGGTTGAAGCCCTGGATATTCTTATAAAAAACGGATTGGTCGCCACCTTCGAAAGAGACTCTCTATCGGGAAAGA
>Ga0180301_10002422_pt1 | contig 14651 bp, 11 predicted proteins | sample GuaBasSediGuay16_FD_121797 | JGI IMG/M metagenome (GOLD analysis project Ga0180301, IMG submission 121797) | Subseafloor sediment microbial communities from Guaymas Basin, Gulf of California, Mexico - Guay16, Core 4569-2, 12-15 cm | ecosystem: Environmental > Aquatic > Marine > Hydrothermal...
ATTTATGTCAAGTGTGGAGACCTGACCCCTTATTTTACTATATTTTAGGATTTTAGGTCGCTTCCCAATCAATGTCACAGTAAGATGTCACAGTATGTCACGGTAGCCTGTCACAGTAAAATATATTAATATTCATGTTTAAAGTCTAATCCTTCTTTTGCATTTCAAGGTACTATATTTCTCTAAAAAGCTTCAAAGTAGGATTCAATATTTTTTCTAAAATATCATCGCTGTTATTTATATCAAAAAGTTTTGCACGAAAAAGCTTTCCTCTAAATTTGACATACGGATCCTCATAGCGAATTACTTCTGATTTTTTAAATATTTTAGCTTCATTATATTCAATATGACCCATAATATTTTCAAATTTTTGCGGCCACTTGTTGGGTGGATTTTTCTTAATGATTTCATACAAAATTCCGGAATATAAGTAAGGTTCGTCTAATTCTTTCTCATTCAAAATTATTCTAAGATAAATTAATTTCAGTTTCTCTCCAAATTTTGTTATTGTCTGTGCTCCTTTTGCTTGAGTACTATCCCGGGGGATAAAAAATACTGCTAATTTACTTACGGCCCACAATGGTATATTGCTCGTCTCGAGCCCTCTTGAACTTCGAGTACTTATTGCATTTCCACCTGGTTTACCGATTATGAACTTCTCGTCCTCTTCAGCAAGCATACCCTCGATTTCTTTTATCAAATAAGAACTTTCAAAATACAGTTTTTGTATAAATTTAAAAGCTAACTTTGATTGTTCCACAATTTCTTTTTTATTTTCCATCTTTACCCTCCTTTTGAAAAAAGATCTCTTTATTTATATTATTTAATCCTCTATTTGGAAAATCCTGAAATAAAGAAACCCGTAGACTATAGAAAACTTGATTTGGTACTATGGATATTTTCTCTGGTAAAGTAAGCGCATTGATAAAGCCGATAAATTGACCTCGATAATCTGCAGTTTTTGATTCAAAAAATAGATCATCGCTAATTTCCTTTAGAGTTTTGATTAAACTAAAAGAACTTAATCCCTGGAAAGTTCTTAAATTTTTCCTAATTAATAAATCGTAGAAATCTTGTGCCATTAGTCTTGTTTCTAAATTCAAATTGATATTACTTTCTAATATATCTGAAATTATCAATGCAATTTTTTGCCAGTTTATCCAAATAAATTCGGTTTTAAATTCTTTAGATATATCTCTAAATTTATTTTCCTTATAGTAATAGTCCGCAGTAATTATTATTAGTTTAAATTCGTAGCCTAAATTCTTTGCCTCAAATTTGCCTCCCTCTAATTCCCGCTTCAGTTGTTCCTTTAAAAATTGAATCTTTCCTCCAAAATCCGAAAAATATTTTGCTTCAAATAACAAATAATATCTTCCAACTTTTATTACCAAATCCGGCTCAGTGCCATCCTTGAATTTTGGCCAAAAAATAAATTCAGCTTCTTTCGCCTTTTGACCGGGAATCTTAATACCAAGCTCGTAGAGAAATTTTTTGAGAAATATATCTCGATTAGCATACTTAAAAAATGAAAATACATTGGAGGTTAATATATCTTCTTTGTTTTCAATATTTTTAGAAAGTTTACCGTGTAGCTCTGCGAGATACATTTATCTCCCTTAATTTTTCTTCTGTGGGCTTAGTTGGGAAAATATAATCTTTGTAGATCCAGAGATTAGTATTGACGAGTTTTTGAGGTTCTTTTTTGGCTTTTTCTAAGAGGGATTTCGGCAGATGAATGGGCTTATCAAAGTCTTTTAGGGATACTTTGACTTTGTTCTTGGAGATTTGTCCTAAATCAATATCCTCAAGGCTCTCTTCCCCAAAATCCTCTACCATAAATCGCTCTGCTTCCCTGTTCTCGAAATGCTTGATGAGTGGTTCGGCTACCCAGAGAACGGAGCGGTAGAAGAAATACCAAATGAGGAAAAGGAATAAGCCAGCAATTAGGATTAACGCAAACAGACCTGCCATCTTCTATAACATTATAATACGCAAATAGTTACATTAACCCAAGACGTCCCTTTGGAGAACGTCCCCGATTACTTATTTTTCCAAAGAGCGGGGACATTTCTATCAGAACTTCTTGTGTTGCATATGGTTATCTAGAAACGGTCTTGTTGGTTTCTAATCCGTTCATCAACATACCGTTCCAACATCTCGATAAACTCTCGATTTGCTTTTTCAATTGCTTTTTTGTCATTAATAATTCTTAACATAATATGCTCCTAGTACTGTTGTCTATCAAAATCCGTATTTTTCTTTCCTCAACTTAAATGCCTCCTCGCCACCCTCCATAACCTTTGTAATTTCATCTTTAATTTCTGGCATATCAATTGCTCCCTGTTTTTTAATTTCTCCTTTTGATTGATCCCCCGTAACCTTATAATCACAACAGACAACTAACTCTGCATCGCCGTTAACTACGATGTTTGCATTGTGACTGGTAAATATTAACTGTCGCTTTTTCTTGGATTGCCAAATTAAAGTCGCTATATCAGAAACCATTTGATTATCTAAATCATCTTCGGGCTGATCAATTATAAGCGGAGGCCCTTCCTGATTTAATAGTACATGCATTAAAGCTGTGGCCTGCTGACCGGCAGATGCGTCGGTAAATTCGATATATTCCCCTTCTCTAGTTCTATATTCAAAAAATGGCAAATCATCGAGTTGGACCAAAAACAAGTCTATCCAATTTTCATTACTTATCTTTTCAGCTACTTTACGTAGATCATTGGCAGTGAACCCTGCAGAACTTAAAATAGGGGTAGAAGGCAAAACCGCGCCGGGGTTCCTATTCAAATCAAAATTTGCCAACGCTTCAAATTCAAGTAAGATACTATCCCATTCATGGATTGGGTCAGTGGACTCAGCAATCCGCTTGCAGAGTTCCCGGATCTTATCTTGCCGCACATTTGACCCTGCAATCATCTTTTTTAGTGTTTCTTCAAAATCATTTAGCCCCTTACCTCGACCTAACGTTGCTTTCAAATTATTATCGGACAAACCGCTCAATTTTGAACACTGTAACTCTAATAAGTCGGCTCGCTCTTTGTGCGCATTAAACCACTCTTCTTTAAAAGTATTAAACCTTGTTTCCGGATCCCCAGCTTTAAACACACTCTGTTTTTTCTCTGTAAGTGATTTCCTTATATCCTTGATTCGGTCTTCAATTTTCTGTATTTGAGTCAAGGTAGTTTCCTGAGAAGTTGATTTTTGTTTAGCGGCCTCATACTTTTGCTTGTGCTGAGCAAGTATTACTTTCCAACGCTGTACCAGACTATTCAATTTAATTACTGCTTCTCCTTTTGTGCTTAATTTTGAATTAAGAGAATTAAGGACAGAATTAATGCTATCAAAAATGGTTTTAATTTCCTTATGAATATTCTTAATAATAGTCTGTTCTTTGTCTGGCAACCTTACATCATCTGGGATAGGTGTTGGATAACCTTCGGTATTTCTTATGACCTCCTCAAGAGCTTCTTTCGCGGAAGTTAATTCCCCCTGCCAGCCATCGACAAGTTGCTCAATCACTTCATATTGCTTATGAGATGAAATAGTTAGTTTATCTTCTTCAGAAATCCCCTTGAGGCCAGTGCGAAGTCTTTCTACTTGCTCGCTCAACGATTTGAGCTCGAGTTCATTCTTTTCTATATCAGATCCCATCAATCTTTTTCTCAGCCGTAATTCATAACAAGCCTTAATATCTGAGCGTAATTTCTCAAATTTAGAATCGAATTCATTAAGAGCCTGCCTAACTGGGCTATAAACAAGCCTCTTTAATTCATCAATACTAACCCCAACTGTACTTAATTGTTTTTGACTATACGCCTGGATCGGAAGTAGATTTCGAATATTATCTTCACTACATGGCTCAAATTCTCCAGCCCCGATTTTTAAAAATAGTTCATTTGTGCTAGCTTTTCGTCTTACAACATGGGGAATGTCATTCTTGGTAAATGATACTTGCACTGTTGATTCGAACGGCAGTAATGTCTTCTCGATCAGCTTCTTTCTTTTTTCCTGATAGCTTGGTATCTCGTCATCGTCTTTACCAAAGTCAGGAACTTGATCACACAGTCCCCACCTAAGATATTCTAAGATAGTAGATTTACCTGTTCCTCGGCCTCCAATAATAGCATTATATTGTTGATTAAAATCTAAATTGAGCTGTCCCATAAATTTGCTATTGCTTACATCTATGGAAGTAACAAATATGGATGGTAATTCCGGGACATCCTGAGAGATTCTTGATTCTTTTGCTAAACACGCCTGTCGTAATGCTTCTGCTGTAGGCGTGGCCCACTTAACCCAAGTTGTATATTGCCCTAAAGTAGTAAAATCTCTTCTTCTGCTATCAGATGTCTGAAAAACCCCTAGCTTTTTAGGCCCATAATTTTGGTCTTTCCCATTTATTATTCTCTCGTTTCCAGATCCAAGTTTATCTATGCCTCCATCAAGATAACAACCAACGCAAGGCATATCTTTATAATGGGACTGGAAACCCGGACGCAGAATTGAGCCTGTTCCGCCATCGGTAACGTTAGGCAACACGATGAATCTGTCCTTCAATGATTCTCTATTATTTAATTCTGTATAAAGCTGGGAAAGTTTTGTTATATGCTCTAATCTTGTTATAGCCGCGTGTTTTTCTGCTGTCTCATTTGTGGGAGATATTGATAAGGCTGTATAAAGATTAGATAACAAGTCGAGGGGTATATCTGCGTCAAAAATCAACAACGCTTGACAAGGTACCCCTAAAGTTAATTCCATGCCAGGGAAAACAATAATTCTTCTCTCTTTAGGAATTGGATCATTATTCTCGTCTAACTCGGTATATGCTGCCTCCCTAAGATATTTAAAAAAAGCCATGTCATGATGATCGGTAATAGCTACTGCATTTATTGATTTTAGACGACAAGCTTTAATAAAATCTCGAGCAAATTGTTTTCTTTCTTCTTCAGAAACCGCCCCCTCGCCAACCCAGCTTAAATCCCTCGGGGTATGCACTTGAAAATCACATTTGAAAAAATGTGCACCTTTATCCATCTGAAATGCTCTTATTTTCTCTTAATGCTTTTCCCACACTCTAGGCAGTCAGTCTGATTATTATTAAAGAAAAAACTGCAAGAGACATCTTTGCCATAATGAGGGTATTTCACAACATCCACATCCATGGTGAAATCGTATTCTAAAAATTCATCAAATAAATCATCTGTCATAACTACTTCACAAATCTGGCAATATCTGATAAATTGCCTATATCTACAACCTTGCGCTGATCTTTAATCTCTTCCTGAGAAAAAGGGAAAATCGCAATTCTAAATTCTTGTTGCCAAGCATATTTATTTGATTTCGAAAATAAAATATCCTCATTACGTGAAATAGCACCTAACTTTTGCGGATCGTAGTACTTTACTGCTCCCAATAATCCTTTCCAGCCAATACTATCCAACGCCTTATGCAGCCTTGCCTTGAACTCAAGCTCGTTAAAAATCTCTACACAAGAATCTGCCTTAAACTCTACATAAAGCTTCTCATCATAAACAGACGTAAAAGACATTAGATAGTAATTTAGTTTTCTCCCCTCTCTATCTCTCGCGGTATGCTTTATCTCAACATCTTTAAGCCCTTTAATCGGTACTCCGTCGATGGTAAATTTATGCTTTTTTAAGTCAGGATTAAATACCCTCGCTTGTTCATCGTCTCTCTGCGCATCAGTCAATTTGACATCATCATAAGACGATGCAATTGCGAAAGATAATCGCCCTTGAATGAAATCGTCTAAATATATTTTTTTACTAAACCGATATAAGCTCATCTCTTTTGTGTTTATATATCCTCTAAATCAATCCCCAATTGCCGGAAAGTTTCTTTGATTTTGTCTTCGTAGTCTTGTTCTGAAATTGCGCCTTCGGTAGCTGTGAGTTCAATACTTAAGTTTTCGAATTTGCTTTGGAGGAGGTTTATTACGCCCATGATACTGGAGACTTTGCCTTTCGGTACTTGGAATTTTAAATGTACCTTATCTTTTGCTTTACCTCGTTCGATTGTAGCAGTAGATTCACCTTCTTCGCCCCCTGCTGGTTCCTCAACAGGCTCTTCCGGTGTTTCGCCAGGAATTGTTCCTTTCTCTTTGTCTTTGAGTTGTTTGATACAGATTTTCTCGCTAATAATGACTTCGTTGCTGGAAAAGGCAATAGATGGTTCCTCGTTAAAGTAGCGGCATATTGGACATCCTTCTTTGAGTTCACCTAAACCAAAAAGGCCCTTACTTACACCTTCTGCTAAACCCTGTTCAAAGACTCCTTTATTTAGTATCCGGGCCTCACCAGGTGTTTTAAAAGAGGCTTGGTATAACTGTTCGGTTGAAACATAATCTTTTCCTGAGAGATACTTTTCCCTAATAACCAATGGCGCTATCTTTTCCAGTATTTCACCGTCGGAGCGTAATTTTTCATAAACTTGGTGGTCAATATCTTTTTCTTCACCATAAGTTGGAATTCCCAAATCGATTTCTTTCAATCTGTCTTTATCAGGAAGGGCAACCATGCGATAGAATCGTCGGGCTAACTCTTGCAATTCTGAATCTGCTTTTTTTATCTCCTTTGAAACCTCTTTTTTCTGCTCTGAAGTAAGCTTAAGATCGCTATCCTGTTCAATGTATTCATAAGCAAGTTTGCGTTTCATTGCAGTAACAAATGCGGACTTTTCAGATTCTAATGGATATAAGAAAATCAATGTGTTTCTGTTTACCCGCGGGGTTTGCCCCTTTGTTTTTAATATAGTCTCCATTAGGACCTTATCTTGGCGATTTAAAATAATCATTTTGAGCTCTTCTGAATCTGGTATGTTAGCTGAATTTTCTTCCCAGATAAAAACTTTTAAAGGGTGGCCTGTGATGTTTTCTTTTAGAATTTCCCGCTCTAATGCAATTAACTTGTCGTCCTTAATGTTCTCCATCTTAGTAAGGAGAATTCTATTAAGATTAGGCTGATTGCTAAAGAAATATTTATCAGCTACTGTCTGTAAATAAAATAGCTTGCTTCTTAACTGCTCAGTGGCTTCTGCAACAACACTTGCGGGGTTTCCTATAGTTGTGGCAGATCTCTTGATTTCACCCGTAGTAACGCCGTGTTCTTGGCCACCTGAGAAAGAATACATAAAAATGGTAGTGGCGGCGCGGGTCCCAAGACTTAGACCTCGATAGGCGTCGCCTAAAGATACATCCACCTTTTTGGAACCAGAGGCTTTACCTGTTATATCCGCAGCTATTACGCTATTAAATTCAGCGCCGATGTGTTTGAGGAGTTCCTGGCGAATCTCCTGATTGCCAAGATCGAAATCGGCTAAACTAATGTAGGGTTTGTTGCTCTCCTTTAAAGAATGAACAACCAATGAAAGGAGCCTTAAGACGCCTCGCGTCCTTTGAAATGTAGGAAAGCTACCCCACTGATGATATAGGACATCAATGACATCCGGTAAAAATGGGTATGCATCGAGGAAACGTTTTTTGTACTCGCTCAATTCTACTCCAGCAGGAAGTATCTTTTCTTTCTCAGCATAATCAACGAAATTTGAAACTACCTTTTTTACTTCAGACTCTTTTATCTGGCTAAAAAGCCTTCTCCTTATTATGTTAGTAATCTCGTATTCTTGAACAGGTGTATAAATTTTTTCAACGCGGCCTGCTACTTTCTGCAGTTGCTGGTAAAGACGCTCGGCATGCTGGTCGTAATGTTCGATAATGCTGGAGGGTAATGTAACTACCACGCACACATCTTTGAATGTAGAAGCAACTTCTGTAAGCTCCTGCATAAAAGCAATGGTCTGGGCAGCCAGATTACTTCCGCCTACCTGAACACCTGCGGCCTTTGTTGCGTATTCCAAGACCTCATCCATAAGGATAAGTAAAGGTTGGTGTTTAGAGATTAACTCTCTTAGAGCTTCTTTTCCAGGAGCTACTTGTCCAGACAGTTTTGAAATCTTTCCTGTAAGCTGCTTTTCTAATATGCCCCATAAGGTATCTTTTACGCTTAAACCGGTACCGACAACGACAACCTTTTTAGACTTCCATTCATTGGTCTTATGATACATTGCAATCAAAGCATGTGTCTTACCACCGCCAAAAGGTGTTTGAATTTGAATAACGGGATCGCCACCTTTTCCAGATAAGCGTTTCTGGACAATAGAAAGGAGGTTATTAAGGCCTTCTGTAAGATAAGTCTTCTCAAAGAAAATATCTGCATCTTTGTATTCATCCGGACCGCGTTTTTGATGGACTTCCCATAAATCGGCAGCAAATACATCCATTGTAAGTCTACCCTGTAATATATCTTTATGGGGAATAGTTATAGTATGAAAGGCTTTCATTATCCAATCCTCCCTATTGTTTTATCGCGGGATACCTCTTGTCTTATTCTATCCCTTCCTGCTAAAAAACCATCCAACAATTTCTTCTCTTTATCATCTTTAGGTAATGTCTCAGAGATTGCCTGGGCAACACGGTAAAAAGCTTCACTATTGCCAAAACCAGAATTTTTAAGAATATTAACTATTTTCTCGCGATCACCCTTCTCCCATAATAAAAGGACCTTATGTAAAACATCTATAAGTTCACTCTCCTCAATCCCATCTATCTTTCTTTCCTGTGGACCTAAAACTTTTATAAATTCCGCCCGCTTTTTGATAAACCCTTTGCGGTTCCATTCATTGGCTAAATCAATACTGCAACTCTGAGCTAACTTGCGTGCTTCGTCAAAATGCACTTTGGCAGCAGCGTAATTCCAGCGAAACAGGACATAAAAACGGGTTAAATCGGATATCTCGCCAGCAAAACCATTGTGTAATATTTGCCTAACAGCATAATCTGTAGCGATTTTGCGAACATCTTCTAACAATCTATCAGCTCGAACAATATTTCCTTCATAATCCATAACTTTTTCATATTTGCCAAAAATTTCAATTGCAGAACCAATAGCAGAGATAAAAAAATCCGCACCACCAATGCCTTCCTGCCAGAGTTTTTCAAGTTTCTGGTTTAAGTGCTTTTTTAATTCTTCCCGGACATCATTATAAAATCCGGTAGAGGCTCTTTTCATTTTACGGGCAATGATATAGATTGATGAGGCTAAAGCAGCAGATTTTTTTGCCATAACTCTCTCCTGCATCTCAGTATTAATCGGCCAAGCTTCTGTGATGACCAAATGAGATTCTAAGAGTGAGTTAATAAGCGTCTCCCATCCGCTAGTGGAAGTATGAGCATAAACAATTATCACTATGCCCTTTGGTTTCAAAACCCTATAAATCTCTTTAAAGGCTTTTGTAAGATTTTGCTCAAACCACATTTTATTTTTATAGCCATACCTTGATTCATCCCAAAAGCCACCTTCTATAATCTCATTGGTCTTAGGGGTAAGAGGGGTGGAAAAAAGACTAGGGAATAAATCCCTCATTGTCCTTTTGAGCCACACATAAAAAAAATCAGATAAATCTGCGTAAGTTACATTATAGTAGTATGGAGGATCAGTAGAAATAGCGTCAAAAAAATTATCAGGATAATTAAGCTGTGTGGCAGAAATATTTGTAATAAGGGGCACCTTGCTTACATAACAAATTGAAGAACTATGAGATATAAACTTCAGAACCCAATCCATTGAAGATTTCCAATCTCCATTACCAGACAATGGATTTGATTCTGCATAATCCCATGCCATCTGCAAGGCAGGTCGTCCAATAGCTGGATTAACAAGCTCGCGTGTATTATGCCAATATCCTAAGGAACTTTGATAAATAGCTAATTTATCAAGTATTATCCCTAAGTATGCCACCAATGCATGTATATAGCCTGTCTCTCCTTTAATCTTTTCTATAATAAATCTAATCTTTTCGACGAATGTTATCAATCCTAACTTTTGTCTTTCGTTATAAATATCCCCCCAAGAAGTCATCCCATAATAAGGAACATGAATGCCACCTGGCATAGTTGTTGGTATTTCCTCATTCGGCACCGGATCCATATTCCATTTATTTTTTAACTTTTTTCTTTTCTCTTTAAGATGCTTTTCTGCCTCCTTGTAAATATCTAAATCTCCTCTTGTTGCCAGTCTGTATTTTTTACCGCTTTGTCCTGGTTTATGTAAAACAACCGCTATCAGACGCTCTCCAGATTTCCCTTCCTGAAACAGCCTTCTTGTAGTATTAGCATCTATCATTGCCCCGCACGCGGGACAGGTTACAACTGCCCTGGAAACTGTGCCGTTTTCCGGCTTAAATCCTTGCGGCATCTTTTCATACCTGCCTGCCGCGACGTCTGCGGCGCAGGCAGGTCCTGTCCCTACAATTTTAAACTTAACTTCTTTACCTTTAACATAAGGATACAGTGCTACCTTCTTATTAGACTTCTTTGCCAACCAAAACTGCCTCATCAAAGGAATTTCTGCCCCACAGGAGGGATTTTGACAGGGAATAGTTCGTGCCCAGATATAGCCAACTGGAATACTTCCGCCTGCCTGCCGCGCCGCAAGCCGACCAGCATTATATTCGCGCTTTAACCATTTGCGGCCGAACCCTGTTTTTAAATCTTGTTCTCTTTTCACAGCCTCCTCTCTAGTCTTAAACTCTTCAAAATGAATTAGTTCTACTGGTAACCTTGATTTAGTCCAAGAGATTTTACCATTATAATGGTCATCTAATCTATGAGGTATATTATCTGTTTGTCCTATATAAAAACTATCGTCCTTACATTTCAAAACATAAACCCAATAAGTATTTGGGCGCGGCGCAGGCAGGTCAGGATCTGGAGGATAAAATCTTCCGATTTCTTTTTTTGCTTCTTCTAATACCCAGTTGCCCCATTTTTTGACATCTTCAAGCAGGGGGTTGACTTCTATTTCTGAATCAAAAAGGCTATTTGCGTCTTTGACTTTTCTTTTTACAGGTTTTCCGTATTTTTGCGGATACTCTAAAGTGCATTTTTGGATTAAGACAGCTACAGGGTTATAATCGTTAGAATATACTTCACAACCTAATCGCAATGCTTCAAGGGGTATGGCGCCACCACCAGCAAAAGGGTCCAATACTTTAGGAGGTTTTCCACCGTTAGCTCTAAGAATTTCCTCACGAGCTTTCTTAATCATATGTTCATTGAGAGAATTCTCCCATTTTGAGAACTCAATAATAAAGTTGCGTTGTTTGTTCCATTCATCAGGGTCTTTTGGAGCAGGGATAAGTGCAGCGTAATTAGTTGCACGTGATGAAGCAAGTGGCCGGCGTGCCCACCAGATGTGCAGAGTTGAAATATGGCCGTGGCGAATATTCTTCTCCCGCGCAGATTCTATACTTACTTCTTTAACCGGGAATGATTCTTCAATAAAACGCCTGTTCATTATTTAAACATCGCTTACTCTTAGAAAATCATCCCTCCAATTCTCGAAGAGTCGCTTCTGCATCAAACCAATCTTGTTTCTCATCACCTTGTGGCGACATTCTTTTCTGATAAAAAGCATGTGCTAATCGTCTAATTTTATCCTCATGATTAGATTCATATTCTCTTAACTTCCGTTTTTCAATAATCAATATCTGATCCTCCAATACGTGATTCGCTCTGCGTAAAGAGAATATAAAAATAATTATAAGAATTCCAAAGAAAATTATTGGCAAGCGAAATAATGTGAATAGATTAATCTCACAAACATAAAGCTTAAAAACCAAAGCGATAAAAAAAGCAAAAATAGTTGCCCAAGCTATTCCATTATTCATTGCAATAATATCAAATCTTTTCTGGTTATATTCGTTTAACGACCTCATCTGTTCTTGAGAAAAAAGATTAAACCATCGTCTGGCCAGATAGGTAAGAATTGTCTCTACAGACGCCTCCTCCTCTCTAAAATCTTCCCGACGTAATATCTCACGTATATGCTGATTCACTGGCTGAGGTAATCTCTGAAAAATCTCCAAATGAATAGATCGATCGGTTAAACTTAAACCCCAACGATAATATAACCATTGAGAAATAACCATTATAAGATATCCTGCCGGCAAAAATAAAAACGTTGCAATTCCAACCAAACCTCCAACTTGAAATTTATCAATTAAAGCCTTAAACGTATTTTTATAATCTGGTCCACTAAGAAAGATATACCATCCTAAAATGGCACACAGAAAATATCCCCCAACAATTCCATATCTTTTAAACCAGTTCATTACAACCTCCTAATAAAAGCATTTTCAATAAATATAGCTATGGATTCTTTCATCGCGCCTTTAGTACCCCCTTGACGTCTTCATTGTGGCGCCTTTATGGGGCCCCTTTAGTGTCTTAGCTATAATCGTGCAATAATCGTGCAATTCGTGCAATAATCTCGCATTATTGTGCAGTCTATACCTGACGAGAATCCCTTTATGTTCCAAAAGCCTGTATCCAGTAAAAATAACTTTGTGGATTTGTCTTTTTTAAGCCTTCGAGGAGCTGATATTTATCTGAAAGAGATTTCCCTTCAATTAACTTATAATCTACAGTTTTTGATATCTTCTTCTGGGTTGTGGCAAGCAGTCTACAGATGTAGGCAATTTTAGAAAAAGCAATCTTTAAATCTGACTGGGTGTATTTTGATATCAGATGGCTGCTGACTCTTTTTAGACCACTGTTAATATGCTCAATTTCTTTATAAGTGTTATTTGCTCCTTTTAGTAAATACTGGCAGTATTTAAAGGATACATCTAAAATATTTTCTATGACTTCTCTTATAGAATATCGAGTTTTTCTAAAAATATTTTCCAATTTTACAGTATCTTTAAATGTTTTACGTATATCCTCAATATTGTCTAAATATTCAAATAATGCCCCCAAATCAATGACCTGTTTAACAAATTCCATCTCCCTTTTAGCATTTAAAGAAATCCCCAGGCTATTAGGGGCTATAGCAGTTAATTTATCACCAAATAAACCTTCAATAGTGGGAATCTTAACCTCCATAGATGATTCCAAAGAAAGAGGGCAAACTGATAAGCTTTTCTTAACCAGTTTAGAATAGGGAGACCTGCAGAAGATTATGTCCAGAAGGATATATTGTTTAGCCCGAGTATAATGAGAGCTATAATAAAATTTAAAGTGGTTTTTGGGAATACCTTTCTCATTTTTACGTATATCTTCTACAACATCATTAAATCCTGCTTCGGAAGCCACCTTTTTCAGATTATCTTCAAGCAAGTTTTCATCTTTAGGATTTAGAATTATATCAACATCTATAGAAAAGCGAATTGGGGGGAATATATGCAGAAGGATAGATGTTCCACCTTTAAAAATCAAATCAGGGTAATCTTTTAATACCCCATCAAGCAACTTAAAAGCATAAACTGCCTTTTCAAAAATACCCGGGTCACGGAATTTTACTTCTTTACGAAGTTCTTCTAATATCTCTTTCTTAATAATCGATTCTTGCATACTATTGTTTCTTTATGACTTTTGCCACTTCATTGAAGTAAGCGCCAAAGGTCACATCAGTAAATATATTATTTTCAGTAAGTTGGGGAAATAATACTTTAAAGCATTTTCGCCTTCTACTATAACCTACCACTGTGCCAATATTGATTCTGTATTGCGAACAAAGCTCTCTCCAGATTTGCCAGTAGTCGGTCTCGGATATGTACTTATATAAATTCAAATCTACAAACATATCTACCAGAATCTTCTCTAAAGAAGCTATTATTCCCTTATGAGGAGAACGCCTTATCATCCTACGCACCACCACAGGATTAGAAGAAATAGGCAACTTCCCAAGGTAACTTCTACTACGTCTCTCTACAAAAACATCCCGATAATTTTTAGAAATAGCTTCAAAAAATGGGTAAAGTAGCTCTTTTTCAGTCTCAATAAAAGTCAAATGATGTGCTTGAGTGTGATGATATAAAGATTGCAATTGGCGAGTATCCCAAATTATAAAATCAGCAAAAGGAAAACTTTTTTTAAGCAATCTTGCTATTGTCTCTACTCGGCTCACAGATGAAATTTGAAATTCTCTCTTTAGGGTAGTGTAAGCACCGCGACCTGCTTCAAAAATAATGCCTTGTTTTTTAAAAGTTAAAAGATAATTCTTAGCAACCCGGGCATCAACTTTTTTTTCTTTTATAAGAGAACTAAGAGAAAAGTATTTACTTCTCTTTATATACTCAAGAATACCATTTTTGATAGTCATTATTTTGGTCTCCTTTTAAGTCTGCTCTTTTCCTATTTTTAAAATATCCTCGCCATTGATTAAATAACGTACTATCTCTATTTTCTCCTGAGCCTTAAGATTACGAGTAGGATTTTGCACTATGAGCAATTGGGGATTTTTTGAAGCATTAAAGACCACATAAAGATAATACTCCTCCTTAAAGCGCTGAGCCTTAAACCATTCGTTCTGAGTCAGGGCTACATCGCCAACCTCTGCGCGTGCCTTCACTTCAATATATCGCACAGAACCATCTTTATCGGTAGAGCGTATATCAAATCCTAAATTTTCAAGATGCACGTCTACAGGCTCTCTCTCATGTTTCTTTTCATACTCTATAGCAACCCGCATACCGATTTTTTCTATTTTCTCATCTGTTTGTAGGGTAGTATCTTGTTTTTCTTCGGGCTTTATTCTAATGATGCCTACAAAACG
>Ga0180301_10002423_pt1 | contig 14650 bp, 16 predicted proteins | sample GuaBasSediGuay16_FD_121797 | JGI IMG/M metagenome (GOLD analysis project Ga0180301, IMG submission 121797) | Subseafloor sediment microbial communities from Guaymas Basin, Gulf of California, Mexico - Guay16, Core 4569-2, 12-15 cm | ecosystem: Environmental > Aquatic > Marine > Hydrothermal...
ATCGGTATGTGTAGCTTTATCTCTTTCATAGTTTCTTTCCCACCGACAAATATCACCGAAAACTTTACCCATCCTTACTATAATTTGAGAAAGAGTCAATTTTTGATTGCCCCAGATTTCTCTGGCTGTTTTTAATAATTCCTTTATCTCCATAATAGTTTTAATGATTATTTTAGATATTTATAAATTTATTGATTTTTGCGAGCCCACGTCGATTGAATATAACAAGTTTTAAGCGCACTTCAACTTCGGTGGAATTTGCTTAAAAATCGACCTTTTATATAATGATTTAGATAATCATAAATGGCTTATGAATGTATTCTAAATCTATTTATGAATAACAAATTTCCTCTAAATTTCAATTATTCTCCCTGCCCCTCCCTCAATGTATTTTTGAGGATAGAGCTTTTTAAGTTCTTTTTTATGCTGGGTACAATGAGTGGGGCAAATTAGGTTTATATCTTTGAACAGTTCAAATTGGGAAAAGCCGTGCATTCCGCCAATGATGGCATAAATTTTTCCCCGCCCATCTTGCTTTACAAAATAAGGCGGGCAAGCAAATTTTTTGGCCGCATCTAAAATAGTTCCCATATAGGGATGAGAACAACCGACAATTAAAACAGTCCCCTTCTCTGTTATTACTCCCATTGATTGCTCTATTCCTTCTAACTCTCCTGTTGAAAAAATATTTTCATGAATTTTTGTTGGCTCTTTTAAAACAACTTCATTTTCAAGGACCATTGAACAAGGAACATAAATTTTTTTGATATTTGGATTTATTTTTAAGAGTTCAGAAAGGCCTCCGGTATGGTCAAAATGTAAATGAGAGATAAAAACCTCTTCAATTGATAAAGGATCAATTCCCAATTTTTTCATATTAGAAAGTAAAATTTTTCCATTTGTTCCAGTATCAAATAGAATTTTAGGGGCACCTTTTTCTTCTACCAAACAGGAAAAACCCCAATCTGACTGAAGGTCTTTTCTAAAAGCAGTATTGTCGTAGATAATGGTAATTTTCATTTTGGATTGTTTCTTTTAGATTATTTATAAGAGCCTCCAACCTTCTTTGGATTTCAGAGATTATCAAAGATTAAACAATTTGACCTCCTCTCTTTTTACTATAAACAAAATCAATTAAAATAACGATCACTGAAATTATTATGGCGAAAAGTAAAACAGAAAAGGCAGTTAAAGCGCTTTCTAATAGTTTTGGTTTTAGCATCAAAATTAAACCCAAGAATAAAATCATAAAACCTGAAACAAGTTTTAATCTCCTCACCCAGATTTGAGAAAAGGTCTTCTTTCCTAATGTAAGAGCGAAGATTAAAACAATAAAAAGCAAAGGAATAACATAAACTAAATTGTAAAAAATTAAATAAAGATAATACTCTAAAGAAGATAATTCTCTTAATGTTAAAATTCTGGCATAGACCATCGGAAAGCCAAAGGTACATAAAAGTTCATAGATATTTACAGTAGAAGCAATAACTGCCGTGCCGACAATTAACGCTAATGTAGATTTTGCCAAACTCAAATTTTTTCACCCTTTGGATAAATTTTTCTTTATGGCTTTTTGGCAAGGTCAAAGAAATTCCTTTTTGAAAGAAAAAATAGTCCTTAATATTGATGGTACCGGCAAAAATAGCAATAAGCCCGGCAATAATCGTTAAAAGTGTAACTTTTTCACCCAATTGAAAAACATTCAGTAAAACTGACATAAACAAAAAGTAAAAAAGCCCTGAGAAAAATACAAAAATTCCTCCTACCAAAAGAATTTTTCTTCTGGCTCCACTCAAACCAATTAAAGCTGCTAAAAGAAAGGTTAAAACAAAAAAGGCACAGGGATTAAAACCGTCTGCTAAAGCAATTAAGAAGGTTAAAACCGGTAAAGAAACTTTTTTGGTTTCTATTTTTCCAATAAAAGGAAGGTTAATAGTTTCTTCTTCAGGTTTTTGACTGATTTCTTCTTTAGGTTCTTGATTTTCTTCAGGTTTGCTTGTTATCAAATTTTCTGAAACATTTATTTTTATTGCGTTTTCAAATTCAGCATAAGAGACAAATTCTGAACTTTCTGGAAAGGCACTGCCTGAAAATTCAACCTTCTGAGGTTTAACAATATCAAATGCCTTATTTTTTAATTTTTCAAAAACATTTTCTGTAAAAAGGAGTTCTTTTAGTTCTTTTTGAGTAATTTTTTCTTTCCCGATTGTTCGTGGAGGAGCCTCACCATTCCATTGAAAAAGGTATTCATTTTTGTTTAATCTAATTAAAATTCTTCCATTTGCCCAGATTTTCGGAAAAGCCGGAAGTTCATTTAAATTAAGATTCTCAAAGGAAACTGATTTATCAATCAAAGGGCAAGGATTTGAAATTTTTGATTTAATATAACTTTCTCCCTTTGGAACCTCAATTCTTCCCAATTTAATATTGGATTTATCAAAAACCAGTTGAGGCACTGCTGCCTGAGTTTTGTATTCCTTTGCATAATCTCCAAAAAACTTAGAATTTGGACTTTCCCAGTCGCCTCCTTTCCAGCCATATTCAATAATAACTAAATTAGGATATTTTTTAATCCACTGATTTAAAACAATAGGATCAGTATAAGCACAATTGGGACAGCCAATAAAAGTGAAATAAAGGGTACAAAAATAGTTCTGGCTCTCATCGGCAGGGGCGTCTCTAACAGCATGAGTCAAAATCTTTGATGAAGGAAAAAGAAGCAAAAACAACAAGAAAATGATAAAAATGTGCCTTCTCATAATTATTTAACATCACAGGTTGAAAATAACAATTGACCCTTTGAATATGCTTCAACTATTTCTTTTGACCAAGGAATTTCTCTTTCTATTTTTATTTTATATTTTTTGGCAATTTTTCCAATTCTTGTCTTGTCTCCCAGGTTTGCCTGATTTAAAATTATCTTGACCGGCACTTTTAATTTTTTACACAAATCTAAAATCAAATTCAAGTCATAGGCTCCCATTGGAGTAGGTTCAGTTACCGCATAAACCAAATCGCAATTCATTAAAGCCGAAATTACCGGGCAGTGAGTGCCAGCGGCTGTGTCAAGCAAAACATAATCTGCCTTAATTTTTTTAGCGAAATCTAAGGCAAACTCTTTAACCTTAGCCACCACCGGTCCTGTTTCCTCCAATCCTGCCTTCGCTACCCCCGTAATTAGCCAAAATTTTAAGTTTTGAGATTTGAGTTTTGGTTTTGAGATTTGAGTTTTGAGATTTGAGATCTTACTAAGGTATATCTTCCCTGTTTCTTCTTTTTTTGGTTCTATTGCTTTGTGCGGACAGACGCTCCAGCAAGCCCCACACCCAGAACATAAATCTCTAATAAATATCGGATACTGACCCGGAACCTGACCCCGAAGTAGAACCTTCGGTTCACTACGGGGCAAGAAAATAGCATTTGACCTACAGGTTCTCACGCACAAACCGCATTTTTTACATTTTTTCTTATTTAATTTCGGAAATTCTGTATAAATTTTCTTTTCTGGACCTTTTAATTTTTGTCCTAATAACAAATAGTCATTGGGGCACTCAACATCACAATCACAAAGAATTACCTTTTTACCTTTCTTTACAAATCTATTGGCAAGTAAAACAGCGATAGTGCTTTTCCCAACTCCCCCTTTTCCTCCGCTGATAGCAATAGTTTTCATTTTATTATTTGATTTAGAAAACATCATTTTCTGTCAAGTCTCTTAGTTTGCCTTTCTGAAAAAGATTCATATTCTCTTTAATAGTCCTTTTTGATGCTTTTTTGTCTTTATCTTATAATTCTTAAATAGATTGAAGGCCCTCGGTCCCAAACCAAAACAAATTACCGCATCAACCCCCAACTTCTTTAAAAATTCTGGAGGCAAAATCGCTTCTCCCTTCGCCTCCGGATTGGGATAAACTTTAATGTCTTTTTCTTCAGTATCAAGAATCAAAAAGTTTTTTGCCCTGCCAAAATGACGACAAATTTCATCTTCTAATTTGTTACCATCAGTGGGAAAAACTATTTTCATAATCTTTTAAAATATCACTTAATCTCTTATTTTCTGGAATAATCTCAATTTCCACACCAAAACTCTCTAAATTTCTTTTGGCGTTGGGACCAATGCCTTTAGTTAAGACCTTGTCAGCCGAAACTGCCTTGACAAGCCTGGCGCCATGAGGGGTGCCTTTTTTGAAATAGGGATTTTTAACAATTTCTTTTTGTAAGATTTCCCCATCTTCTGCCAAATCTAAAACCAAATATTCCTTAGCCCCAAAACTTTGAGAGACTTCGCCTTTTTCCAAGGGAATAATGGTTCTTTTTCCTAATTTTTTGGGACCCACTTCTTCAAACCCTTCAGCAGTACAAATTTTAGGACCAAATTCAGAAAGAATGGTCTCTCTTTTCATCTCATGGGGCTCAATGGAAATGATAATATATTTTAGTTCGGGAATATTCCGGAGCAATCTATCTTCCAAACCCTTGGTTATCTTGCTCACCTGATTAACCCTTAATTTGGGGTCAATGTTTATCTTTAGTTCGGCAAAATTTGCCCCGCCGATTTTTCTGGTCTTCATTCCGGATATTTCAATCTTATGAGCCGAACAAATTTTTCTAATCCTCTCTTCAATCTCCTTATTTGAAACATCTAGAAGAGAATCAGTAATTTCTCTGCCAACCTTAAAGGACTCCCAAACTATATAAAGACCGATCAAAATTGCCACAATGGCATCGGCAAAAGCATAATATCTGACCAAAAACAATCCTATTAAAACTCCCAGAGAGGAAAGAACATCCGCTCTTGAATGTTCAGCATCGGCTACAAGAGATAAACTCTCATACTTTCGACCGTAACGAAATTTTAAACGAGCCATTACCTCGTTCAAAACTATAGAAAGCACCATCAGTCCTATCGCCCAAGTGCTAAAGTAAACAGGTTTGGGTGATAAAAAACAGTTTATTCCTTCCCAAATAATCCAGACAGCAGAGGTAAATAAAAGCAAAGCAACAAAAAGACCGGTCAAACTCTCAACGCGATAAAAGCCGTAGGGATGCCTTTCATCAACAGGTCTTTTTGAGATTTTAATTCCCAAAAAGGTAACAAAGGAAGAAAAAATATCCAAAGAAGAATGAAGCCCATCAGCAATTAAGGCGATACTGTTGACAAAAAAACCCACTCCCAACTTAGCAACGGCTAAAGCGATGTTAACACAAACCGAAATGAGAGAAACCCTTTCTTTTGTCATTAAGATGGTAAGCCAAATAATGGTGTAGTTAGATATTTTAGGCCATTATCAGGCAAAATAGCCACTATCGCCTTCCCCGTGCCTAATTCCTTTGCTTTTCTAAGAGCCACCCACATTATTGCTCCTGAAGACATACCAATTAGCAGCCCTTCCTCTCTTGCCATCCTTCTGGCAACCTCAAAGGTCTTTGAAATGTCCTCTTTACCTATTTCTATAATCTCATCAAATGCCTCCTTTTTGAATAATTGGGTAGGATAGGGTTCATTAGGATTCCTTAAGCCCTGAATGCTTACCCCCTTCTTAGGAGTGACCCCAATTATCTTTATTGCCTGATTATATTCCCTCAGTATTTTAGAAATTCCTACACCGGTACCAGATGTTCCTATGCCTACAATTACCGCATCTAATCTTCCCTTGGTCTGTTCTAAAATTTCCTTGCCAGTGGTTTGATAATGAGCAAGAGCATTAACCGGATTTTTAAATTGGTCCAGGTCAACATATTTTTCAGGAGATTCTTTGAGCATTTTTTCCTTAAGTTCAATAGCCCCGGCTGTCCCCTTTTCTGCCGGAGAAAAAAGAAGGTTTGCCCCATATGCTTCTATTATCTTTTGCCTTTCTACGCCCGCCGATTCTGGCATTATAATAGTTGTTTTATAACCTCTTAATGCGGCAATCATTGCCAGAGCGATTCCCGTGTTCCCTGATGTTGCTTCTAATATTGTTTTTTCTTTATTAATTTTTCCCTCTGCCTCGGCGTATCTTATTAAATAAAGCACCATCCTGTCTTTTATTGAACCGCCGATATTATACCACTCCAATTTTGCCCAGATCGTTGCGTCGCTTTTGCTGGTAAGTTTATTTATCCTCACCAAGGGAGTTTTTCCTATTAAACCAGTAATATCCTTTGCAACCTCTAACATACAAATCCCTGTGAAGAGAGGCAAAAATAGAAAACAGGTGAAAAAAATGAGAAACCTCGGTTTAGACCAACCGCTAACTTTTTAATCAATATAGGATATAGGTACGCTTAACTCCAAAATTTTTCGCCTCTTGGTAAGAGGGAAGCCAAATATCAATATGATAATTTCCTTTTTTCCAATGCATCCTGTCTTCCACTATAAAGACCCTGTCCCCAAATAGTTCTGGAATTTTAATTTTTGTCCCCAAAGGAAGAAAATTATTGGCAACAATCCCTTCCCTTACGCGGGAACCGGAAGCAGTAATCTCTGGACTGTCATCTGTTTCCCAAGGAGTGGAAGAATAAGCAGTAACTATCACCTCCATCTTTCGCCTCATCGGAGTTTCTGGATTAGCAGGACTCCCAACAGCAAAAAGGGTATTATCAGTAATTGTGACAATTTCCGCTATCTTACCAGGAGAAGAAACTTGGACCTCTGCCCTTGCCTTAGGAGCCCTGAGTTGAAAGGGAAGAAGAATTCCAATAAAAATTCCGAGGGTAAAAAGAGTAATTAAGGTTTTTCTCATTTTTCTGACTTTTCATTCCCGGCCTCTTCATTTCTGGCTTGTTCCTTCCTCTTCTTTTTTAGGTCGTTTATTTCTTTCTCCACTTCTTTATTGCCGGGATTCAGTTCCAAAACCCTTTTGAAATAAGAAAGTGCCTTGTCCTTGTTTCCCTTCTTTTTATAAGCCAACCCAAGAGCATAAAGGGAATTGGAATGATTGGGAACCAAATCAAGCGCTCTGTTAAACTGAGAAATTGCCTCATCAAACCGGTTGGTATTAAAATAAAGTCGGCCCAATTGAAACCTCGCCTCTGCTAAAAGAAGATAATTTTGGTAATTGGGGGAATTGTTTTTAACAATTCTCTCCAAACGCTTTATTGCCTCTTCCGGTTTTTCTGCTTCATAGGTTAAGGCCTCCTGAAGAGGAGCATCAAGGTAGGCGGGGTTAAGTTCCTCCGCCTTGGCAAAGTATTCCCTTGCCTTTTTTATGTCGCTTGAAAGATACAATTTTCCTAATTCTGTAAACAAAACTGGATTGCCCGGTTCTAAATCAATTGCCTTTCTAAAGGCCTTTATTGCAAAGTCACCAGCAGGACCGGTGGAGATAGGACGAATATCGCGATAAATCATACCCAATGTCTCCCAGGCAGCCACATTATTAGGTGAGGTTTCGGTTGCTCCTTTTGCTAAATCAACTGCCCTTTTTGCCCAATTCGTAATTCCCCTACCTCCCTTCTGTTTAATCTGAAGGTCATAATCCTGAGCCAAAACAATCTGATAGGTTGAAAAGTAAGGATTAAGACCTACTGCCTTCTCTAAGAGTTCGGTCTTCTTTCCAATGTCAGAGGCCAAAAGCGAACGGCGATAATAGGAGTCCGCCAAATAAATTCTTGCTCCAAGATAATAAGAAGCCAAAATAACTAAAGAGAAAATAAGAAATATACTTGAAAAAACCAAACCTAATTCGGGAAAACTCTTAAAGGAAATGGTCTTCTCTTTTGAGGAATAGGGCAAAACTGCTGACCCCATTGCCAAAACAAACCAAAAAGCAAAAAGCAAAACAGTATTCTGATAATAAAAAATATGGGCAGAAATCAAAGCCAAAAAGCCAGACAAAATAGCCAAAGAAACCTTCTTTCCTTCTTCTAATTCTCCCTCCCTCTTTTTTCTAAGCAGCAGAGAATAACAAATAAACAGAAACACCCCTATTAAAAGCAAATAGGAAAGAGCTCCCGCAACTCCCATCGTGGCTAAAATCTCAGACAGATGACTCGCCGGTCTGTCAAACCTTACTGTCCAAAGGGGACTCTTGCTGAAACTAAGCGGCTTAAATTTAGAAAAATCATAGCGGAAGGTACCAGGACCAGAGCCCAAGAGGAGAGGTTTGGTTCCGCTTTTAAGAGCGTTCCAAGATATCTCCCAACTTACCTTCTGGCTAAGAAGTTGTTCTTGGGACAGGCTTGCGAAAGGCAGTCGGAAAAAGGAGGAATGGCTAAAAAGCAAAAAGAAGGAAGAAACTATGAGTAAGAATATTATCAAGAGAAGACGGTTAACATCTTCCCTAAAAACCCGACTGGCAAAAGAAAAGATAATAAAAGCAGAAAGAGAAATTAAAACCACCATCCAAGCCGGAGGGAAATTAATTACAATTAAAAGCCCCAAGATAGAAACCAAGAAAAAATAATAAAAGATGGTGGCTAATGGCCTGGTTTTTTTTCGAGTTAAAATCAAACCGCAAAGGAAAACAAGAACTACTGCCAAAAACACAGTCAATCCTTGCAAAAAGTTAGAAGAGGGGTTAAATGTTCTCTGGGACAAAATTCTCAGATAAGGAAATCGGCTAAATCCCAATTTTTGCCAAACGCCGAAGATTGAAAAATAAGATATCAAGACCACAAAAAATACAGAGGAATAAAAGGACTTAAGTAAACCGTCAAGGGTTAATATCCCCTTTTTTTCCGAATCTGAGATTTGCCCCTCTTTCTTGTCTAAAGAAGATGAAGAATAAACAGAGGGCTTAGTATTGCTACTGATTAAAAAATAGAGGGCAACAACAGAAAGCAAGCCAATCAGGCCGTTAGTAAACCTTCCGTAAAAACCAAAAAGAGAAGAAATTCTGTCAACTGAAAATACAACTGAAAGAATTGTAATCAGGAGAAACACCAAAACAGAAATATCCAGCAGACCTAACCTAAACCGAATCTCTTTGTCCACAAAAATCACCCGAGCCAGATAAAAAATTAGGGTTAAGGAGACAAGAAAGAACAAAAGAAACTGCTTGTTAAACTCAAATGCTTCAAAAGAAAAGGGCAACCAGAAAAGAGGAAGCAAAAAAATGGTTGCATAAATTAAACCCTTAATAATTTTATCAAATATCCTCGTTGTCATATTTTACATTACCCAGACAACAGTTCCTTGACAATTTCTGAAACCAATTTCCCCTCCGCTTTTCCCTTAAGACGGCCCATTAATTGAGACATCACCTGCCCCATATCTTTCATCTCTTTGGCTCCGGTTTTCCTAATTATTTCTCTGGCTAAGGTCCTAATCTCTTCCGGAGAGGCCTGTTCTGGGAGGTATCTTTCCAAAATCTCAATCTCTTTCTCTGTCTGGCTTATCAGGTCATCTCTTTTTCCCTTTCTAAAAAGAGCCAAGGATTCCCTTCTTTTTTTTATCTCTGACATTACAATCTGTATCACCTCCTCGTCCGATAGAATTACCTCTTTTTCTTTTCCCTCCTGGGTTAGTTTATATCTTTTTTTTCTTTCCCTCTCAAGAATCGCCGCTTTTAACATCCTCAGGGTAGAAACCTCTCTTTCCTTTTTTTCTTTTACTGCCTCCTGAAAATTTTTTTCAATTTCCTGCCTTAACATTTATATCTTACCAAGCTTCTCCAATTTTTTGTAGCGCTTTTTTATTTCCTCCCTTCTCAACGCCTCCCTTTTCTTCATTTCTCGGGATTTCTCTCTTTCCCGAAACTGGAGTTTTCTTGCCCGAAACAAAATGCCGCTTTGTTTTAGAATTCTATTAAAACGGCGAACAAGGGACTGAGATGTCTCTTTTGGTCTTTTTTTAACTTCTAATGGCATTTTTTTTTCCATCCTCCTATCAGGTGAAGATGAATATGGTCTATAATTTGACCTCCTCCTCGACCAACATTAAAAACAAGTTTATAACCGCTTTTATTTATAGAAAACTGCCGGGCAACCTTTTTGGCAACCAATATCAATCTCCCAGCCAATTCCCTATCTTCCTCCTTAAGATCTTCTACAGAATCAATATGTCTTTTGGGTACCACCAAAATATGAACAGGAGCCACTGGATGAATGTCCTTAAAGGCAATAATCTTCTCGTCCTCATAAACAATTTTGGCAGGTGCTTCCTTATTGATAATCTGACAAAAAATGCAAGCCATAAAAGATTACTTTTTTAGTTGTTTCTTTATCTCGTTTATCACCTTTTTTACCTCCACCAATTTTTGCCTGCCTGTTGCCATATCCTTTATGATGATTTTATCTTCTAACGCCTCCTTTTGACCCATAATCAAAACATACTTGGCTCCCATTTTGTTGGCTCGCTCCAATTGAACTCGCAGAGAATCCTTGGACAGCAATTCGGCAATAGGGATTTTATTTTTCTGAAACCTTTCAATCAAAACTAAAGATTTTCTCTTAGCCAGTGTTCCCAATTGGCATAAAAATATCTTAGGAGAGGAAGGAGAAGAAACCTTTACTCCCCTTTCCTTCATCGCTTCTATTATTCTCTCAACTCCAGCCGCTCCACCGCATCCCGGGACTAGACCTCCTCCCAGGATTTTTACCAAATTGTCATATCTTCCGCCGCCAACCAGCGTGCCAAAACTCTTCCCTTCTTTACCTATCTCCACAATTTCAAAAACCGTCTTTGTATAATAATCCAAACCCCTTACTAGATGAGGTTCTAAAATATAGGGAATGGAAAGTTCGTCCAAAAATTCCAAAACACTCTTAAAATGTTTATGGCATATCTCACAAAGATAGTCAAGCATCTGGGGGGCATTGTTAATAACTGCCTGACATTTCTCCTCCTTACAGTCAAGCACCCTCCAAGAACTTTCTTTTAGCCGCCGCCGGCACTCAGGACACAAAGAAGATGCCCGATTTCTCAAATAAGAGGACAATATTCTCTTAAATCTCGGCCGACAAGTGGAACAGCCAATACTGTTTATTTTAACAGCAAGGTCTTTGAATTTCAAGGTACCTAAAATGTTGAAAAAAAGCTGGATAATCTGAGCATCAATCACCGGGCTTGCTTCACCTAAAACCTCAAAGCCGAACTGCCAAAATTGGCGGTACCTGCCTCGCTGGGGTTTTTCATGTCTAAAAAAGGGTCCGAAATACCAAAGTTTTACCGGCTGGGGCCGGGACTGCATCCCCTCCTCAATATATGCCCTAGCCACTGGCGCTGTCCCTTCTGGCCGCATGGTCAATTCATCGCCTCCCTTGGTCCTAAAACTAAACATCTCCTTTTTCACGATATCCGTGGCTTGGCCAACACCTCTTGTAAAGAGCTCAGTTTGTTCTAAAATAGGGGCTTCAATCCTTTCAAAGTCATAAAAATCAGCCATTTTTTGACAAATATCAAATATCTTCTGGTAATAATTCAGTTCTTCAGAAAGAATGTCCCGCATTCCGCTAGGGGTTTGAAACCTTGGTTTTTTCATAGTTTAGGTTGAAAAAGCGGGAGCATCAATCTCTCTAAAAATAGTAAAGGGCCATGCCCTTAAAATTGCCCTGCCGATGATATATTTTCTCGGCAATACTCCCCAGCGTCTGGAATCATAGGAAAAAAGCCGATTATCCCCCAAAACGAAATATTCGTCCTTCTTTAGGGATATCTGAATATCTCCTATGGTCTGGGTGCCGGGAGGAAGGTATTCTGATTCATCTAAAACCTTGCCGTTAATTTTTACCTTTCCTCCTTTAATCTCTAGGGTCTCTCCGGGCAAACCAATTATCCTTTTTATAAAACGGGTCTTGGGATTTCGAGGATAATAGAAAACAACCACCTCTCCCCTAATTGGATCCCTAAACCTGTAGGATAGTTCATCCACAATCAGGTAATTATTGTTTTGGAAGTTCGGCTCCATTGATTGTCCCTTGACAATAAAGGGCTGAAATAAAAAATAGCGAACAGGCAAAACAATGGCTAAGGCGATGACAACAATTTTAAAAATCTCCCAAAAAAAAGATAAAACCCCTCTCATACCTTAAAGGCATTATACCACTATTTACTAATTTTGCAAGTACTAATCAGACTATCTTTTTAATAATTTTCGCCAATAGATAGGTTATACTTTTTCTCCTTAGTTTTAATCTCGGATGTACGGTTTCCACTTCCTTTCCCGTTTCCACATCAATGGTGGCTGATTTTTTCATAGCCAAAACCTGAGAGGGATATACGCTTGCATGGCCGGTCATAATAAAACTTATAACAGAAGCGATGCTGGCATAGGCTCCTATTTTTGAACCAAATAGCTCTACTGCCATAACGCTTGCAGAAATTGGTGCGTTTCCCGCTCCAGCAAGAAGGGCGACAAGGCCAATGGCTGAAAATGTTGATGGGTCCGCTCCAAAAATCCTTGCAAAAAGAGAGCCCGAGGTAGCGCCAATAAAAAATATGGGGGTAACAATACCGCCGCTTCCGCCGGAATTCAAGGTAAGGGAGGTGAAAATAATTTTCAAAAGAAAGGCATACCAAACAATCTCTCCTCCTTCAAGGCACCTTTGAATTGTCTGGATACCCAAACCCAGATATTGATTAGAGAAGACAAGGGTTAAAAAAATAAGAAGTAATCCTCCCAAAACAGCCCTTAATGGTTTCCAATGAAAGATAGCGTCTAATTTTCTCAACTGGTTCATAACCTCAATAAGAAGGCGAGCGCAAATCCCGAAGAAAATTCCGGCTATGACTGTTTTTATAACAAATGACTCACTAAAGACAGGAATAATCCCTAAAGAGTGATGAAAATAATTTATTCCCAGGGCTAAGCAAACATGATAACTAGCCATTCCGGCGATAAAGGAAGGTAAAAGCACATCATACAAAATACCTCCCACATAAAGAACCTCTACCCCAAAAAGTGCTCCGGCTATGGGAGTGCCAAAAATAGAGGCAAAACCTGCGCTAATCCCACAGATGACCAATTTTTTGCGGTCTCTTTCATCAAACCTGAAAAGACCAGCAAAAAGAGAAGAAAGTCCTGCTCCAATCTGAGCAGCAGGGCCTTCCTTTCCCACAGAGCCTCCTCCGGCTATTGTTACTATTGTAGCCAAAAATTTTACCGGAATAACTAAGGGCTTAATTTTTCCTGAATATCTGTGAATTGCCTCTATTACCTTCTCAGTTCCATGCCCCTCGCTACCTGGACACAACATTGTCAAAAAACTGCTTACCAGCAAGGCAAGGGGCAGGAGGAGAAAATAGTAACGATGAGAAGCAGTTAAATTTACAGTAAAAGTAAGGGTCTTCAAAAATAATCCGGTTGAAAATCCCACAATTATTCCAATGAATGTAGCAAGAGCAATCCACTTAAGAACGCTAATAAACAATATCGTCTCCTCTTCTAAAACCTCTTTCATTTTTTCCATCTTTTCCATTTTTTGAAAATTTCTTATTCTTTTATAATAGGCCCTTTTTCAATCTTGCCTTCTGTCATTAATCTGGCAATTGAATAGAGTTTGATTACAGAAAGAGCATCGGGTAAAAAAATTCTAACACTTCCTTAAATGAATCTCAATAAATCCATTAGGGCTTTAGGTTCTAACCGATTGACTTTTTCTTAACCTCCTTAGGGAATGTTTGTTGTTTTGGAAAACTGACCATGGTAAAATAAGATTGTTGATATGGATATATTTCTCATCGTCGGTTTGGGAAATCCAGAAAAAAAATTTGAGAAGACAAGACATAATCTGGGCTCAAGAATTGTTGAGAGGTTTGCCGAAGAAAACAATTTCCCGGCATTTAGATTATCAAAAAAACTCCTTTCCCAAATAAGCAAAGGCGAAATCTGCGGCAAACAGGTAATTTTAGCAAAGCCGGAAACACATATGAATGAATCAGGAAAGGCAGTTAAAAAACTGCTTTCCGGTCTAGGGTTGAGTGAAAAAAACCTTTATCTTGTTCACGATGACATTGATTTACCCTTGGGACGCCTGAAGGTGATAAAAAACAGAGGAACAGCAGGGCACAAAGGGGTAGAGTCGGTAGTAAAAGAATTAAAGACAAAAAATTTTGTCAGATTTAGAATTGGCATCCAACCCAAAGAAGGAAAACCAAAAAATCTTAACAACTTTGTTCTTGATAATTTCAACGCCAACGAAGAAAAAATAATAAAAGAGGTAATAAAGAAGACAATTAAGGTATTGAAAATTGCTCTAAATCAGGGAATAGAAAGGGCAATGGCTGTAGCCAATGCCCGCTTGCCAACCAAGACAAAAATAGAAATGTAATCAGATATTTTTGATAACTTCCTTGCTGAGGCATTCTTGTCGAGGTGGAGCATATCGCAGCCGAGCCCCAGAATAGGTTTGCGTTTTAGAAAAAGGTCTGTAAGGCTCGGCGAGATATAGAAGCGCCTGGGAATAAACTACTTCTTACTACTTACCGCGACTTCGTGCTCCCCGAGGCAAGATGCCTCAGCAAATCTGTTACCAAATTGGCTAGCGACTACTATTTAGCAGTTTCAAAAATTCCTTTTCGTTGATAATTTTTACTCCCAGACGCTTTGCCTTCTCGTACTTTGAGCCCGGATTTTCGCCTACAACCACAAAATCTGTCTTTTTCGAAACCGACTCGGAAACCCTTCCTCCTGCCTCTCTTATTTTCTCCTTTGCCTGATTTCGGCTCATTGTCTCAAGCCCCCCTGTCAGAACAAATATCTTCCCTTTCAGGGATTGCCCCTTCTTC
>Ga0180301_10002424_pt1 | contig 14648 bp, 9 predicted proteins | sample GuaBasSediGuay16_FD_121797 | JGI IMG/M metagenome (GOLD analysis project Ga0180301, IMG submission 121797) | Subseafloor sediment microbial communities from Guaymas Basin, Gulf of California, Mexico - Guay16, Core 4569-2, 12-15 cm | ecosystem: Environmental > Aquatic > Marine > Hydrothermal...
ACCTTGGTAAGAGGTACAGGGAGTCCCAGAAGAAGGCAGCACGGCCCGCTGCACCTGCACCCAGAAGAACACCCACAGCCACTGCAGAGAGCATACTCCAGCAGAGCCTTCTTGCCCAACAGCAGGCAGAAGCGCAGAAGACCGAGCAGAAAACCGAAAAGCCATCAGAAGTTGAAACAAAGAAACCAGAAGGGGAAATGAAACCACCAGAGGAAACCAAGCCTGCTGAAGAGAAGCCCACCCAGCCTGTTATAAAGACTCTGCCACAGGTGAAAAATGGAATAATTCCTGTGTACCCTGATGTTGCAAAGAGGGTTGGTGCCACAGGAATGGTGTTTGTTACAGTGCTTGTTGGAAAGGATGGAAAGGTGAAGAAGGCAAAGATACTCAGAAGTTTTGGAAATGCTGCATGTGATAAGGCTGCCCTTGATGCTGCAAAGAAATGGACTTTTGTACCGGGAACGATAAATGGAGAACCTGTTGAAATGGAGACAACAATTCCATTCAGGTTCCCACCACCAGAGGAGTGATGGGTAATAAAAAACTGCTTGACAGAGATGGAGTCAGGGAGCTTATAGGCTCCCTGGCTTCTGATATAATCAACAGGAACAGAAAGAACATAAAAAATATCTGTATCATTGGTATAAGGAACAGGGGAGATATCCTTGCAGAGAGGCTGGCAAAGTACATTTATAAGGAAACAGGAATAAAACCACCTGTTGGTGCCATAGATATAACCCTTTACAGGGATGACCTTACTACCATCGGTCCAAGACCATTGATTGGACCTTCTGAGATTCCCTGTTCTATTGACAACAGGATAGTAATCCTTGTAGATGATGTGCTTTACACCGGCAGGACAGTGAGGGCTGCATTGGACGAACTCGTAGATTTTGGAAGACCATTGAGGATAGAACTTGCTGTTCTGGTGGACAGGGGTGGCAGGGAACTCCCGATATGTCCAGATTATGTTGGTATAAAGGAGGATGTTGATAAAAGTCTCAATGTTGCTGTTTATCTTGAAGAACTTGATGGTGAGGAAGGGGTGATAGTGAAAAAGGAGGAGTATGGAAAGGTTTAAACAGAAACACCTTCTTGGGATAGAGGAACTTTCAAGGGATGAAATAGATTCCATACTGGACACAGCCATAATAATGAAGTCTGTCCTTGAGAGGAGGATAAAGAAGGTTCCCACATTGAGGGGTATAACTGTTGCCAACCTGTTCTTTGAGCCAAGCACAAGAACCCTTAATTCATTCCTCATAGCAGAGAGAAGGCTTTCTGCTGACACAATCAATGTATCAAAGAGTTTTTCAAGTGTTTTGAAAGGGGAGACATTGCTTGATACTGCAAGGAACCTTGAGGCCATGAGGGTTGATATGGTAGTAATAAGACATTCAGTCCCCTGTTCTCCTCATTATCTTGCAGAACGGATAAGTGCATCTGTTATTAATGCAGGGGACGGTGCCCATGAACATCCAACACAGGCATTGCTTGACATGCTCACGTTGAGGGAGAGGTTTGGGAATATAGAAGGTTTAAAGGTATCCATTATAGGAGATATTCTTCATTCAAGGGTAGCACGTTCATTGACAATTGGCCTTTTGAAGAAAGGTGCAGATGTTATTCTCTGTGGTCCACCAACATTCCTTCCTGAATGGTTTGAGGATTACGGTGTAAAAATCACGTATAATCTCAAGGATGCAATTGTGGACAGGGATGTAATTTATGTTCTCAGGATACAGAGAGAGAGGCAGGATGCAGCATTTTTGCCATCTTTAAGGGAATACATCAGGTATTACTCAGTTAACAGGGATGTTTTGAATAGATATGCAAGAAAAGATGTGATAATAATGCATCCAGGGCCTGTGAACAGGGGTGTTGAACTTGCTCCAGATGTTGCTGATGGGCCGTGGTCGCTCATACTCCATCAGGTTACCAATGGCATTGCAGTGAGGATGGCAATTCTCTATCTTTTGAGTGGAATTGGCTCCTCTGGAGGGGTGGAATGAAGATATTGATAAAGAACGTGAGGATTTTTGACCCAGCGTCAGGAATTGACGAAGAGGGAGATGTTTTTATAAAAAATGGCATTGTCTCAAAAAAGAAGGAGGAGACCAGAAACATTATTGAGGGTAAAGGACTTTACCTGTTCCCAGCATTCATAGATATTCATACACATATAAGGGAACCAGGTGGTGAGGATATTGAGAATTTTGAATCTGCCTCAAAGGCTGCTGTTGCTGGGGGTTATTCAACGATTTTTATGATGCCCAATACAGAACCTCCCATTGACAATGATGGGATGGTGAGGTTTGTTGTGAAGAGGGCAAGGGATGTGGGGCTTGTTAAGATTTACCCTGTTGGCGCAGCAACCATTGGGAGGAGGGGCGAGAGACTCACTGACATGAGGGCGATGATTGAGTGTGGTTGTATTGGATTTTCAGATGATGGAAGCCCTGTAAAAAACCCAAGGATTTTAAGAAGGATTCTTGAGTATCTCAAAGGTACAGGGATAAAGTTCATAGAGCATCCTGAAGATACTGAACTCTCCTCTGATGGAAGCATGAATGAGGGCTCCCTTTCAAATAAACTTGGTGTTCCAGGTATACCATGGGTATCAGAGGCTTCTGTTGTTATAAGGGATATACTGATTGCTGAATATTTGTCTTCACCCATACACTTTGCCCATATATCAACAGAGGCATCTCTGGACCTTATTCAGTTTGGAAGGAAGAGGGGTGTAAAGATAACATTTGAAGTCACTCCCCATCATCTTTTGCTTGATGAAGATAATGTTAAAATCACAGATTCCAATTTTAAGATGAATCCTCCATTGAGAAGCAAGAGGGACAGGAAGGCACTGATAAAGGCGCTTAAAAAAGGTTTTGTGAATGCAATTGCCACTGACCATGCACCACATCCGCTCTATAAAAAGGAACTTGAGTTTTCACTTGCTCCATTCGGGGTGATAGGGCTTGAAACCGCTTTCTCCACACTGTACACAGAATTTGTTAGAAAGGGTGTTATAGGTCTTAATGAGTTGATTGAGTATATGTCGGTTAAACCTGCCGGAATCTTTGACCTGAAAACAGGTATGGTGAGGGACGGAGCCCCTGCAGATTTTGTTCTCATTGACCTTAAAAAGAAATGGAAAATAACAGAGGATAAATTCCACTCCCTCTCCAGGAATTCTCCGTTTCTTGGCTGGGATGTGTATGGCAGGGTTGTCTATACTATTGTGGATGGAAAGGTTGTGTACAAAGAAGGAGATTAAGGAGGATAGATGGTTAATATTGAACAGATGATTGATGTTTTTGAAAAAACAATCAAGGGAAATGAAGGTTTAGAACTGTTGATGTTTGCAGAAAGGAGTTTGTTTATCAGGTATGCAAGGTCTGTGATTCACCAGAATGCACTATTTGATGATACTGTGATAAACCTTGGAATGAGAAGGGGTGAAAAACTTGCTTCAACGGTTTTTACATCTCCAGATATCGATAAACTCAATCAGGAGATTGAAAAACTTAAAGGTTTGCTGGAATTGATGCCTTCAATTAAAGGCCTACCTCCAATAGTAGAGCCGTATCCTTTTGAACCAGTGGAAGCAAAAATTGAGGAAATAAAGCCAGAGGTTGAATTTGAGAAGGTGAAAAAAATCATTGAGGCGGCAGAGAATGTCCATGTTCATGGAATATTGAAAAGGGGATATTCAGTAATTCTGTACACCAATGGAAGGGGATTACACCTTTCACATGTTTCTCCTGTGAAGTATATGAAGGTGATATATGAAAAGGGAGACAGGCTTGTAAGAAAGGATTATTTTGATACAGATATTGAACCTGAAAAGGTGATTGATGACCTGAAGTGGAGGATTGAGGCGGGTGATGAGGAGGTCTTGATAGACCCTGGAAGATACACTGTGATACTTGAGCCATCTGCCCTTGCAGACCTTGCCGAGATGATGGGATATGTAAGTTTAAATGCCAGGGCAGTAATAGAGGGTCGTTCCTTCTTTGAACATGGGAAGAAAGTGTTTAGTGATGCCATAACAATAGTGGATGACCATGGATTCCCTGATGGTTTCTCCCTTCCCTTTGATTTTGAGGGTATGCCAAGGAAGAGGGTTGTAATGATTGATAAAGGTGTGTGCAGAAATATTGTTACTGACAGGCTCATGGGGAAGAGAATGAATAAAGAATCCACAGGCCATTCACTTGGGTTTCTCAATCCTGGTTTTTCATTCCCCATGCATATGGTATTTGACGCTGGGGATACAAGCATTGATGAGATGGTGAAGGAAACGAAAAAGGGATTGTTTATTTCTAACTTTCATTACATAAATGTTATAAACCCCAAAGACCTGACCCTTACAGGGATGACCCGTTTTGGTACCTATCTTATTGAAGATGGAAACATAACCAAACCTGTTAGAAACTTGAGGTTTACCCAGAGTGTTGTTGAGGCATTCAACAATGTTGTATCAGTAACAAATAAAAGAGAGATAATTGGTCCAACGGATACCTATTCATATACAATTCCCCATCACATGGTTGTTCCAGGAATTAAGATTGAGGGGTTTAATTTTACAGGGAGAACGGAATGAAGGTTAAACTTGCAGAGATTGAATCATCGTCAGAACTTTTCAGCAAGTATATAATATCAATAAAAAGAACTATAGGCAGGAGTGAGGTTCTTGAGGAAGTAAGAACAAACCTCCAGAAATTTTTCCAGAACAGGGTATTCCCTTCAGATTTTCTTGAATTCTTGAATCAGCATGAGGTTATAATCTTTACTGATTTCAATGAGGAGGAAAGATACAGGATTGGAAGGGATATAACAAATCCAGAAGAGGTATCCCTTTTCCTTGGTGAGGTATATTCCAACATCAAGAATTCTTCCCCTGTTTTTCTCCCAATATTTGAGGCATTGATAATCAAAATATTTCCAACGATTTTCAGCACTGCAAGGGAATCAGAAGGATTTGGTAGAAGGATAAAAAAGGTTTTTGATGACCTATCAAAATCCATTCCTGAGAATGATAGAAAGTTTCTTGACCATTTACATAAGGGACCATATCTCCTGGGGATTAACCTGAGAAGTCTCAATCTTGGAGACCTTGAACAGTTTTATCATAGATATGGTTTCACAACGGATGCACTCAAAGAAATGCACGACACACTTATGGATAGTTTCAGGGCAAGGGAGGAGGAGCACCTCCTTAAACTGCTTGAATCAACAGAGATAACTGATTATGCTGATTTGAGGAATTTCCCCTTCAAGGACTTCCTTTACCCGTCTGAAAAGGCACTTAACAAGTTTGCAAAAATGGTATCCACCAAGGCTGCTTCAAAGGAGAAAATCCTGAAGCAGCAGGACAAAGAACTTGATATGCTTTCCAAGAAGGTAAGGGATGAAACCCAGAAGATTCTTGAAAAAACAATGAAGGAACTCCAGAATATCCTTGACGTCAATGCAAGGGGTGATTTAAGTAAGGCAATAGAGGGTTCACAGATAGCAATCATTGACCTTTTGAAGAGGATTAAATTCCATATGAGGATATTCAAAGACTATCTTGAGAAGATGGAGGAACTTGGAAAGAGGATTGAGGAGAACAGGGGATTGCAATCAATGAACCCTGAAAAGTTGATGGAATTCCTTCCACCACAGCCAGAATGGGAGATTGAGAAGATTGTGAGGGAATACTGGCGCGCTGAGAAGTATTTTGATGTTATTGAGCCCAAAGTTTTAAAAATCATACAGAAAAATTTGACAAGGGATGCAAAGAGAGACCCGGATATTTTTGAACCAATACTTGATGAAAGCAGAAAGGGGGTTTATGTTGACCCTGAGATGGCTGTGGGAAACTATCATTTGATTATGAGAAGCATACTTGAACCCATTTACATTTACAAAATTTTAGGGGATATTGTGTATGTATGGCCACCAAAGGTTGACCCACAGAATCCAAAATCCTATGTTGATGCCACAGATGCCATACACATAACGGGAATAGAACTCCTTCCCAATGGAAAGTTTTACAGATTTTCCAGAAAGGGGAAGGTTGCACCCAATGTGAATGTTTCTGTGCTTGAAAGGCAAAAGGAGATAGGTGGAATTCTTACAAGAAACTTTGCCTCACTTGTTACAGTACTCGTATATGATGTGAGGGGCTCAACATTCATGTCCCATAAACTCCATGATGCTGAAAAACAGAGGAGTATTCTTAATAAATTCCACTACGTTGTTTTTGATACTGCAAGGAAGGGTGGTGGATTTCTTTTGAAGGAAACAGGGGATGGAGGGATTATCTGGTATGGTGGGAATTCACAGGAACTTTTCAGGGAGATCTACAAAACCTTCTGGTCTGAAAAGGAATACCAGATACGTTTTTCAACTGCTGTGGAGGAGGAGTTCAATCTTCTCAAAGACCCTTCTTCTGGATTAAAGGCAGTGGGTTCTGCTGTGGGGATTGTTAATGCTGCTGAGGAGTTTGTTAAGGCAAATTACATGCATTACAGAGAGTGGTTTGGTGAACTGGCAGAAAAAGAGGTTCTCCATGAGGGGATTACATATGCACTACTACCTCCAGAGTTCAAGGCACTTTTCAGACTCGGGATTGGTATAGCAAGTGGTAAACCCGGCAAGGATGTTGTGTTCACACCCAACTCATTTGGGGACCCGGATCTTACAGGGCTTCTTGTTAATGAGGCAACAGTGTTTTCAACAGGCAGATCGCCAGAGAGGTCTGTTATATTGATTGACCACCCAACCCTCATGAATATAATTCTCAATAGTGAAAGGTTCTACCTTACAGGGAGATACGGTGAAAGATTGGAGAATGAAGAGGTGATAGAGAAACTGCTCAGCATCCTCAGGATGAGAGAGGGTGAAAGGACCTACTTCATGGAAGGGTACAGGATAAAGAGGGCTGGTATTTATTACATGGATGAAGAAGATAAGTCAAAACAACTTTTGCTTGAGCCAGCAGAGATTGAGTTTGAAATTAAGGAGGATGGAGAATTTGTTTCTGATAGAGGTAGAGTAAAGATTCTCTACCAGGTTATACCCGAAGAAGAATGAGACCTGAATTCAAGATATTCTCGCGTATAATAAAAGCAATAAACTCCCCGAGTAAAGGGATTGACGAGGTTCTGCACATAATAATGGTAAATATCTCTGAATTAATCCAGGCAGAGGCCTGGTCACTCTTTATCCTTGATGAAGAGAAAAGAGAACTTGTTTTCCATGAGGTGTTCGGAGAGAAGGCTGAGAAATTGAAAGGTATGAGAATACCCATGGATAAAGGGATAGTAGGTTGGGTTGCCACAAACAAAAAGCCTGTGATTGTGGACGATGTATATAAAGACAAAAGGTTCTTCAAGGAGGTTGATAAAAAATCAAGATTCAAAACAAAATCCATCCTTGCTGTTCCTATGATAAGCAGGGGTAAACTTGTTGGGGTTGTTGAGGTTATAAATAAGAAGGATGGAAAGCCTTTCACAAAGGGGGACCTTGAAATAATAAAGACCTATGTTGAACAGGCAGCACTTGCCCTTGAGAATGCAAATCTTTTAAAGAATTTGAAACAGAAGATTGACTATTTGACCCTGCTTTCAAGGATAAATAGAAACATAACTTCAATACTTGATTTCAAACTGCTTCTTAATAGAAGTGCCGAGATTATAAGAAAAACATTTGGCTATCACTATGTTTGCATCGGTCTTAAAAGGGGGAAAAAGGTAATTCTCCAGGGATTTTCCACTGCTGAAGGTCTTCCACCAAGAAGGACCGTGATTTATGAGGGTGAAGGTATTGTTGGTGAGGCGATAAGACTGAAGAAACCCGTTGTTGTTCAGGATGTCTCAAAGGAAACAAGGTATCTTCCAGGGATTGAGGGAACACTTTCAGAGATGGTTATACCTATAAAGAAAAAGGGTCAGTTGCTTGGTATAATTGATATAGGTAATAATTATAGTGATTCATTCAAAAATGAAGAAATAGAGGTAATCACCCAGGTTTCTCATCAACTTGCAGTTGCAATAGAGAATGCAAAACTTTATGAGAAGATAAAAGAGTCCACATTGAGAGACGACCTTACAGGTTTTTATAATTCCAGATATACAGAAGGGCCTTTGAAAGACCTTGTGAATGAGGCTGTTAAAGAAGGTCATCCAGTCTCCCTCATATTCCTTGACCTTGACCATTTTAAGTGGGTGAATGATAGTTTTGACCACCTTGTGGGAAGTTATACACTCAGACTTGTGGCAAACAGGTTGAAGCGTTATATTAAAGATGTTGGTATTGGTGTCAGGTATGGTGGCGACGAGTATATGATTATACTGCCCGGGATGAATCTTAAAGAGGCAGTTGAGTTTGCTGAGTTTTTGAGGAAGAAGTTGAATGGTAGAAGGTTTAAGATTTCAAAAAATACAAGATACAGAATATCTGCAAGTTTTGGGGTTTCTTCTATGCCTGAAGTGGCAGGAAGTGTTGAGGAACTTATCAGGACTGCAGATATTGCCATGTATAAGGTGAAGGAACTGGGAAGAAACAACACGGCATACTTTGACAAAGAGAGGAGGATAAGACTTGTCAACGATTGGAAAGACCGTATCTGAAATAGTAGGAAAGGTGGATTATCCTGTTACACTTGCCCTTGTGGACAATCAATACACAGGGCTGAACGATATTGTCCCTGAATGGGCGGACATAAAACTTCTTGACCTGACCCACCCGGAAGGAAGACGTACCTATGAAAGAACCATAACATTCCTTCTCTCCTATGTTGCATACAAAAAAGGTGTGACCATTAAGATTGAGCATTCATATGGGGATGCCCTGTATGGAGAGATTGAGAGTGGTGAGTTTAATCTTGTTCAGGCAAAAAGGGAAATAGAAGAACTTGTGAAGCAGAATATAGAAATAGAGAAGAAGATGTTAACAAAGCATGAGGCAATCTACTATCTCCAGAAAGAGAACAAAGAGGATGACCTGAGGATAATCCAGTATCTATCACGGGACTTTATCCCCCTTTACAGGATCAAAGATTATATTTGTTATTTCGCAGGTCCTCTGCTTCCAAACACAGGTTTTCTTAAACTCTTTGATATAGTGCGCATGGGTGATGGTTTCCTGATTATTCTGCCTGATAGAAAAAATCCATCACAACTGGGGAGGATAGAAGAAAGGCAGAAACTCTTGAAAACATACAGCGAAACAAAAAAATGGGCTGAAATACTTGATATATGGAGTATAGGCCACCTGAATGAGTCTGTTGTCTCAGGGAAAATAAGTGAGATTGTGAAGGTTGCTGAATCCTTCCATGAAAAGAAGATAGCATATATCTCAGATGAAATTCTGCACAGGAAGGGAACCGTGAGGATTGTCCTGATTGCAGGGCCGAGTTCCTCTGGCAAGACTACCTTTTCAAAGAGGCTGAGTGTTCATATGAAGGTGAATGGTCTTAAACCAAAGGCATTCGGCCTTGATGATTATTTTGTTGACAGGGATAAGACACCTCTTGATGAGGAAGGAAATCCATATTTTGACTCTATAGATGCCATAGACCTCAAGCTCTTCAATGAACACTTGAGTAAACTTTTATCAGGTGAGGAGGTAGAGATACCCAGGTTTAATTTTAAGAAGGGTAAGAGGGAATGGGTTGGAAGGAAGATGCGGTTAAAACCTGATGAAATCCTTATTATTGAAGGACTCCATGCTCTGAATCCAAGGCTTACTGAGAGTGTGGACGATGCATACAAGTACAAGATTTATGTGAGTGCATTAACCCAGTTGAATATCAACAGATTGAATAGAATACCAACAAGGGACGTGAGGCTTTTGAGGAGAATATTCAGGGATACCCTGTTCAGGGGCAATCCACCCTCCGTGACACTTGAAAGATGGGGGAGTGTTGTGAGAGGGGAAGAGGAGAACATATTCCCATTCCAGGAGAATGCAGATGTGATGTTCAACTCCTCCCTTGTGTATGAACTTGCCGTGTTGAAGAACTTTGTTGAAACTCCTTTAAGGTCCATTACTGCTGATGACCCATACTACTGTGAGGCACTGAGGCTTTTAAACTTTCTCAACCACTTCCTGCCAATCACTGAGGAGGAGATACCCCCCACTTCAATATTAAGGGAGTTCATTGGTGGTAGTAGCTTCAGATATTGATGGAAGAGTTTTCACTTGCATGAAAAATTTTCTTAATTAATATTCCATAGTTTGTTGAAAATCAATAAAAGTTTTTCAGGTATAAAACTTGTATATGTAGCCAGAATAAATGGAGGTGATGATGAAACGCATAATTTTATTGTTCTTTTTTATAGGTTTTGTTTTGTTTGGGCAGACTGTTGTAACCATTGAGGAAATCCAGGGACATGCTTCCTCTTCGCCTTATGATGGACAGGTTGTTAAAACGTATGGTGTTGTCACTGGAGTTTTTTCAAGGGGATTCTTTATGGAGATGAAGCCAGGTGGAGCATGGAGAGGGATTTATGTATATCTGGGTTCTGCACCTTCGGTTTCTGTTGGGGACAGTGTTGAGGTTACAGGTACAGTTACAGAATACTATGGATTAACCGAAATAGGGTCTTCTCCCACCTATTCTGTTCTTGGAACAACCACCCCCCTTATCCCAACTGATGTCCAGACCGGGCCTGCCAATGATGAACAATGGGAAGGTGTTCTTATCAGGGTTGTTGATGCAGTTTGTGAGTCCCTGCCAAATGCTTATGGAGAATGGATTGTTGATGATGGAACAGGGAACTTGATGGTGGACGACATGGGGGTATCATTTACTCCCACTGTTGGAGATACTTATACTATAACAGGTCCTTTGACATATACTTACAGCAGATTTAAGATAGAACCCCGGGATGCCAATGATATTTCAGGACCCATTCATTTTACCTTCCATACCATATATGAAATTCAGGGACAGACCACTGTTTCCCCATATGTTGACAGCAATGTTGTTACCACTGGTGTTGTGACAGGTGTGTTCAATTCAGGTTATTTTATTGAGGAGAGCCCTTTTACACCCTGGCATGGTATTTATGTATATACAAACTCTGCACCGGGTGTATCAAGGGGGGATAGTGTTATTGTTAAAGGTACTGTTTCAGAATACAGGGGATTTACAGAGATAAGCCTGTTCAAGGACAGTGTTGTTGCAACAGGCAAACATGTTCCACCTTATCTTACAAAGACGGATAGTGTGAATCTTGAGGCATATGAGGGGCTTCTCGTTAAGGTAATGGATGCCACTGTTCAGGATACAGGGCTTGCAGGTGCAGAGTTCACAATAGACGACGGCACGGGCATATGCAGGGTTGATAACTGGGGCGTCACTCTCCACCCCTATCCAGATGATGTATTGGACTTAATTGGATGTGTTGATGTTTACAATGATACTGCAAAAATAGAGCCCAGAGATTCTGCTGATGTGAATTTCCATCCCATGTTCAGGGATATTTCAAGGAATCCCTTAAACCCCAATTTTCTTCAGAATGTTCTGATAAAGGCAAGGATAATTGATAATTCACAGGTTTTGTACGACAGCCTTTACTACAAAGTTAATTCTGGTGTTTATACCTCTATTTACCATGACAGCACAAGGCTTGATACCTTCTACTTCACCATTCCCAAGTACAACAAAGGGGATACTGTTCATTATTATCTATGGGCAGAGGACGACTCTTCAGGTGTTTCAACAACTTCTGATTTTTATTACATTGTAGGGGATACTGGTTTTATCCAGTTCAGGGTTCTTACATATAACGTGCTTGATTTTAGTGGAACTTCTGCCTCTGCAAGAGCGGATGACTTTGAAATAGTGATGAGGTATATAAATCCAGACATAGTGGTTATCCAGGAACTTATAAATGAGGCAGGTGCTGATACCCTCTTAAACAGATTGAATCAGGCAGGTATCGGGACATGGAGCAGGGCTGCATTCTGGGATGGGCCAGACACTGACAATATGCTCTTTTACAAAAATTCCATTGTTCTCCTTGTTTCCCAGGATACCATCATACCGCCTGATGGTTTGAGGGCAATATCCGAATATGTTGTTGAGGTTAATGGGAGTCAACTGTACATATACTCCTGTCATCTTAAGGCCTCCACAGGGTACGAAAGCCAGAGGTTTGAAGAGGTTCAGTTTTTAAGACAGCATATAGAGAACCTTCAGGGTTCAAAAGGTGACTTTGAGTGGTTGATTGTGGGAGATATGAACTTCTACAACTCTGAAAGTGACAGTGGTTATACCGAGTTTATCAGGGCACATGCATTACCCGATACAAACCTTGGTCGTTCAAAGGACATACTCGGACTGCCAGGTGACTGGCACGATAACGCTACTTTTGCACCTTATCATACCCAATCAACAAGGTCTTCCAATGGAGGGCTTGATGACAGGTTTGACTTTATATTTGCCAAGTATGAGCTGGACAATAATATTGGCGTGGATTATGTATCAAACTCATACACAACCTTTGGGAATGATGGGAATCACTTAAATCTATCTGTGAATGATGGAGTGAACAATGCTGTCCCTGATAGTATTGCTGATGCCCTTTATGGTTTTTCTGACCATCTTCCTGTGTATGCTGACTTCAGGAGTTCCAGTCCCCTTGGTATACATGAACTGCCTGTTTTCACATGCTACCCTGGAGATGGGTGGATAGGATTGAATTTATTTACAGGTGTTGAAGCAGATGTTGTTATAAAGAAGGGTAGTAGAATAATATATTCAGGCGCAATTTTTGACGAACTGAGGATTAAGGACTATAAACCAGAAAAGGGGTTCAACAAATACACAGCACTTGTTACATATAAGGATGGTTTTGAAGAGAGGGTGGTTGCAGAGACCTTTTATGATGAGGTTATTAAGGTTTCAGCCATTCTGCATGGAATCAGGATAACAGGAGGAAAGCACAGAAAATTCAGGATTTTTGATATTACAGGCAGGATGATTAAGAGTGTTCAGCCTGAAAAGAACATCTGGGATATCAGGTTGAGACCTGGGGTTTACTTTGTAAGGCAGAGAGACTCTGGTAGAACGTTCAAACAGGTTGTGTTTTAATAAAAAAGGGGGCTTAACCCCCCTTTTAATTAATAATAATAAGTTGTTGCTGCAGCTGAGTAGAGTAAAATCCAAAAGAGATAACCTACAGCAGATAGTGTGTAACCGATAACACAACCCTTCATGGAAGCCGATGTCTGGATGGATTTTGCCTTATCCTTGTAGCAATCAGTGTACATTGCCACATAGTCTGGTGGTTGACCAACAAGCCTTGATGCTGGTGGTGAGGGCTCAATCACGTATGCAGCCCCAACTCCCCAGATGCCAAGAAGACAACCAGCAAAGAACCACAGGGTTCCATTAACATCTGCCTGGGCATCCATCTGTGCCTGCATGCAGGCATCAGTTGCCACTGGCAGTTGAGCAAGCAAACCCAGGGGGGATAGAGCAACAACTACAGCAAGCACAATGAGAAATCTCTTCATGATGCACCTCCTTTTCTTTTCTTTTTTATCTTATACACCTATTCCCATCCCCTGTCAATACAAAAAATTCCAGCCCGGGTCTTGACAATGTGACAATTTAAATTCATTCTACATTTGCCTTTTTGTTGTTTTCTTGGATATCAAACGTCATAATTCCGAACCTTTTGTACTAATTAAGTAATTGATTTTCAACGTAAAAAGAGATATGGATATAATTCTCTCATTTATTTGAAGTACAATATAGAGAGCTTTTAAGTAAGAAATTTCTCATAAAGAAAAATGTCATAATGTCAAGGTCCGGGCTACGGGTCCTGGTTGATAATCAGAGGATTAGAAGATTTTACATAACGAAAATTTACAGGGCGTATATTATGAAGGCAATTTTATTCTTTGATATCTTCTTTATAATCAGTATATTATATGATGGCCTTTGTAAGGTGGATTGAGAGGGTTTTAAAAATGTCATAATGTCAAGGTCCGGGCTGGGGGTTGGGGGTTGTAAAAAGTGTGGAATTTTATAAAATACATTGATGAAAAAGATATATATTCTTTCAAACTCATATGGAGAGGACAGGTCAGGTGCATTGATTGGCAGAGAGATGCTCAGACTCTGCCCTGATATTCACATTACTGCTTTTCCTCTTATTTCCCTTGGTGAGGAGTATAAAAAAAGGGGAGTGCCATTTGTTCAGGGGTTTCCTCCTCCACCCTCAGGTGGTCCCCTTTTGAAATCATTTAAGGGTTTTGTTCAGGATGTTTTGACCTCCTTTAACATACCATTTGAATATGTGAGAAAACTCAGGGGTAATAGTAAGCCGGATATTCTTCTTGTTGTGGGGGATGTGCCATTGCTTGTGCTTGGATGGATTGCATTCAAGACAAAGGCATACTTTCTTGCGCCGTGTAAGTCTGATTACATTGCACCCCACCTTGGGATAGAGGTTTCCATTATGAGGAGAATTTCAAAGGCTGTTTTTACCCATGATGAACCAACCGCAGAATCCCTGAAGAATAAAGGGGTTAATGCTGTTTTTCTGGGCAATCCCATGATGGATGGATTGGAAAAAGAGAATGTTTTCAGACCCCCTGATAATAAAATTGTTATAGGTGTGCTTCCTGGTTCAAGGGAA
>Ga0180301_10002425_pt1 | contig 14647 bp, 14 predicted proteins | sample GuaBasSediGuay16_FD_121797 | JGI IMG/M metagenome (GOLD analysis project Ga0180301, IMG submission 121797) | Subseafloor sediment microbial communities from Guaymas Basin, Gulf of California, Mexico - Guay16, Core 4569-2, 12-15 cm | ecosystem: Environmental > Aquatic > Marine > Hydrothermal...
CAAATGGGTCTGTAAAGTTTGCGGTTACGTCTATGATCCTGAAATCGGCGACTCAACCCAAGAAATCCCTCCGGGAACAGACTTTAAGGATCTACCTGAGAACTGGACTTGTCCAGTATGTGGCGCATCAAAAAGCATGTTTAAAGAGATTAGGTGAGTAGATATGAATCCCCGTCTTATAAAAGATGGAGTTTACTGGGTTGGAGCTGTAGACTGGGATCGCCGTCTATTTGATGAGTTAATACCTCTCCCTGATGGAACAAGCTATAATGCCTACTTCATAGCTGGAAATAATAAAACGGCGTTAATAGATACTGTTGATCCAACTATGACCAACGTTTTAATAAGAAATCTAAAGCTTCTAAATGTTAAACATTTGGATTATGTGATCGCCAATCACGCTGAACAAGACCACTCTGGAACCCTGCCAACCATACTTGATCTATATCCCGATGCCAAGGTTATCGCCACACCTAAATGTAAGGATTTGCTCATGGATTTATTGCTTATTCCAGAAGATAGAATCCGAGCGGTTAAGGATGGCGAGACGATTTCCCTAGGTGATAAAACACTGGAGTTCATTCATTTCCCATGGGTTCATTGGCCTGAAACAATGCTAACCTATCTACGTGAGGACTCAATTCTTTTTCCATGCGATCTCTTCGGTTCTCATTTAGCCACATCAGATCTCTATGCTACTGATGAGGCGACAGTTTATGAGGCAGCTAAAAGATATTACGCTGAAATAATGATGCCCTTCCGGTTGATAATTAAAAGAAATATGGATAAGCTAAGTAAATTTAACATAGATGTGATCGCGCCGAGTCATGGACCAATATATCGTAATCCAAACTTCATACTTGAAGCATACAAAGACTGGGTTTACAACCCTCCAAAGAACCTTGTCGTTTTACCCTATATATCTATGCATGGAAGCACAAAAGTAATGGTCGAGTATTTTGTTTCCGCGCTTGTTGAGAGAAATATAAAAGTTCAGCAGTTTAATCTCTCAAAAACCGATGTTGGAAAGCTAGCTATAGCATTGGTTGATGCAGCCACCGTTATTATAGGCACGCCTACGGTTCTGGGAGGCTTGCATCCCAATATTCTTTATGCCGCTCATCTTATAAGCGCATTAAGACCCAAAATAATGTTCGCTTCAATTATAGGATCTTATGGTTGGGGAACAACGGTAACTCAGCAGATAAGTCAAATATTTTCTAGGCTTAAAGTTGAGTTTCTTGAACCCGTTTTGGTTAAAGGCTATCCAAGGGAAGAAACATTTAAAGCTTTGGATAAACTTGCCGATGAGATATTAAGATGTCACGAGAAGCATGGTTTATTATAGGAATGCGAAAGGCAACTGAAAATAATCCAACTCCCCCTTTTTTATAAAATTTAATGGTGTTCTGAATGAAAGGTATAGCGCCTACCTAATAGTATAAAAATAAAATGAAAAGGGATGGATTGAAGTTATTTTCGTGAATAAACGATTTTTATATTTCTATTTTATCCGCCGGGTGAGCCGTGGAATGGAACATTACGCCAAATCATGTCCCACCATTCTTCCTCAGTTATTGTTTCACCTTTAACTAAAATCTTCAAGATCATCTTTAGGAGTTTATGATGTCTTTTTTCATCCTCTAAAATTGCATTCAATAGAAGCTTTAGCTTTTCATTTTCTATTGACGGGAGAACTTTGCTTATCTTTTTTATAAGATCCGCTTCTATACGTATATGTTTTTCAATCAATTCTCTCTGCTTATCCAGCTGTTCTTGGGTTATTGCTGGCGGAGTCTCCGTTAGCAAATTTTAAAGCTGCAGAGTACATTTCACTGTGCTTCATAGAATCAAAGGATATGCCTTTTAGGGTTTCCTTTACAACGGGATTAGCTATGTTTGCTACACCTTTGTTTAGTGAATCGATAATTTCATTCTCTACTTCAATTTGTTCCTTGAGAAACCTCACTAATTTGCTTTCCATTCTGATTTCTCCATTTATATTTTTTAATGTCTACTCTAATGAATAAACCTTTCCTAAAAGAGGAAATCGCTTAAAAAGGATGAAAAATAACTCAAGTTACAGTTACATTCTTTTAATTAAAGGGAGCCTATGATCCTCTTCTTTTCTTTAAGCCAAGTCATCAATATATCGTGAACAAAACTTATGGTTCTATCCATTGCGCTTTGAGGGATTCCAGGGGCAACGGGATCCGTTTTTAGCTTAACCCGATAATATTCTTCATCTGGACTTTTTATTAGAATTAAAGTATTTTTTGTTCCTAATCTCTTCTCTGGGGCTCCAAAATAATAGACAAATTTAATAGATTTTATAAGTTCGCCTCTAACGCTTTCTATTTCTGAAAGCTCTTCAATATCTTCAACTCTTTCTGTATAACCACTTCTCAAGTCGCTTAATCGATCTAGGAAGTAGCCTACAAAAAACTCTTTCTCGTTGGTTAACACCTTTATTGGCATACTTACCTCTCTAGTTTCGTAAACCTTAAATATCTCCTCCCTACGTTTCTTCATCTCCTCCTCAAGCATTTTGACTCTCTTTATTCTTGAAGGCGTATATGCCTTAACAGCCATTGTAGCTGGCCTCATAGCTGAGAGAACTGAAACTAATATAGCCAGAGCGAAGCCTAAAGCACTCCACCACCATTCGAGTTTTTCCCTAACCATCAGATCCTGACCGAAAAGCACCATGATCCTGTAAAAACCTAATCCAGCTAAGTATCCTAAACTTCCGCCAACCATGCCCATAACTGTCGCTTCAGCCACAAATGTTAATCCTATATGAGTTGGATTTAATCCAACCATTGAAAGCACTTTGATCTCTTTGCTTCGCTCATACGCGCTGTTAATCATAACCATACTAACGTTTAAAATTACCATGACCATTGGAATAAGCAATTCAGCAACTCCCTTAAACTCCATATAGGAGCCGAAATGATAGTAAATGACCGCGTTATTTGATGAGACAAAGACGTCATAACCATAAATGGAAACAATCCTCTTGATCTTGGGTTCTATATTACCCGTTATATTTGGCTGAAAAACAATTTCAGAAAGCTGAACAAATTGTGGAGGAATAATTTTATTTCTACGTGCAACATCATCTATCATTCTCTGTATTCTATCAGCAGTCTTTAAATTAATCACAATTATCTCCGTACTATTACATCTTCTCACCGATCCATCCTCAAGAAGGCGAGATGGACCAAAAAGGTTGCCGTCAATATCAATTAGGTTTTCATATCCCTCATCGTTAATCAACCCTCTAACAGTTAGGGTTTCACTTAATGCTATATTTGTAATCTCCAAAGTTATATTATCTCCAACTTTAACACTCAGCTTCTCCGCTACATTAGAACTTATGAGAATCTCGCCATAAGCTTCATCGCTTAAAAATCTTCCCTCAACAATAATATCGTCTAAATTCGTATAGATGCTTTCGTTTGTAGGCGATATGGCGATAACGCCGTAAATAAAATGAGAGCTTCCCACGTTAAGATTTATAAGCCTAGCTACGGGATTAACCCCCGGAACATTTTTCTCTCTTAACGCAACATTAGTCATAGGTAGAATTTCTGAGATAGCAACTATGTCTCCGTATCCAAGTGGTGAGAAAAGAAGCGAAGAACCGTTAACCATTTTTCTTACAAGAATCCCCTCAGACGGAGAGGTAACACTTAAGGCGTCGGAAACTATTCCAATAACGGTTCCAAAGGATGTGAGTGAAGTAAAGGTTAAAACAAGAATGCATATGGAGAATATTGTGAAGAAACCGCGTATTTTTTTGCGTTTTATTTGACGTTTACCCATAGAAAATATTATTGAGATGGCGCTTCTCCACGAAACTTCTCCCTCCACGCTTCTTTCCTTCCAGACGCGTGGTATGCCGAAAATTACGGCTAAAACCACAATGAAGGAAACGAAAACGGATTCTAGAAAAAGCATTAGGTTTTCGTCAATTATCACATGGGCGCCTGGATGGACAAGATATAGAATCGCCAAAAAGACAGCATAGAATATTATGCTTGAAATTATTTTTTTCCTATTGTTTTCAAAGAAAAAGAAGGCTAAAACTATGCTGAAAATTGATGTTACAGCAGAGAGATAAACAGCATTAGTTTTGCCGATAAAATACTTTCTTTGTATTATTCTAGAAATATAATTTAAATTACCAAGAGCTTCCCGAAGTATTAGCCATGTTCTCTTAAATTCCCCGTCTGTTTGCGCCTTCTGGAGAAGATTTTTTGCTTCTATTATCATCTGACGTATGTTCGCCATAGCTTTTTCCTCATCGAAAACAGTGAAGCCGACGGATCTAGCTTCGCGGATTTCTTGGGAAACCCTTGCGAAAGTTGATTCGATATACATTACTCCCCTCTCAAGACTATAGTGAGAAATTTGTATCGATAGAAAATCTCCTTTCCCCATCAAAAATGGTAGAGATCCATTATTTATGTAAAAGATTTCCTTATTTACACTTGTCCGCCCGCCTTCTCCTGATAGAAACCAAAGTTCGGTTTCAAGAATGAATGGTTCTCCCGCTGGAACAGCTATTATTTTTTTAGCCAAACCTAGCAGAAAAACATCCGGTGTATTGCCATATTCTCGAATAAAAGAATAGTTAGTTGGTTCCTTCTCCAAAACCTTCACTATCATGTATCGCTCTCCTATATCTGATGATTGGACAAGGTAAGGAACGCCCTTTAATTCAATTAATGCTCCTGGAACAAGCGACAGAGTTAAATTCAGTTTCTCGCTTTTATCAAAAATTATCTCTTTTTTAACCGGAACATAATCTAAGGTTTTCTCCTCAAAATTACCTCTGTAAGCATATAACCAATAAAAATGTTTAATCTTTAGGTAGTCTCCAGAAATGTTGCATTCACCATTTTCGTCAGTAAAATAGATGCCAGCACCTATTTTTGGCTTTTCGTAGGTAGAAAGATCCCACAAAATTATTGTAGCATTTCGAACTGGTTGGTGGGTTATGGCATCTAAAACCTTTACATCTATGGATAGCGAGTTTGGAGACTGACCTATAATGTTAAGTTTTCCACTTTTAAAGGAAGGAGATTGCTCATAACACCGAATAATATTATCATTCTCGCTTTGAAATAGAAAATTTGATGGAAGAATTAATCCTACTATAAAGATCGATAATATTAACAGAATTTCCATGCGCGCTCTTTTTACCTTCAATATTTTTTCACCAGATATTCCAGTTCCAAGTTTAATTAAAAGACAATTTAAACTTAAGTTTTTTGCAACACAAAGACTTTTTATCTTCATATTTACTTGTTGAATATGGGAGAAACGATTATGGATAAGATAACACCCTTTAAGCTCCTAATATCGCGTGAGAAAGCGGTGAAATCTCTCTTAGAGTTCATCAGCCCTATTGATCGAACTGAATTTATTCCGATTGAAAGAGCTGTAAATCGGGTTTTAGCGAAGGATCTAATAGCCAATATGGACGTTCCTCCCTTCGATAGAGCTGCTATGGATGGGTATGCTGTAAAGGCTGAAGACACATATGGTGCCTCCAATTTTAATCCTAAAATCCTGAAGCTTGTAGGTGTACTACGCGCTGGCGAATCAACTGATACACACATAGATCATGGAGAATGTATGCGTATAGCTACTGGCTGTCCAATGCCGCCGGGTGCTAACGCTGTTGTGATGGCTGAATTCGCGGAGGAAAGCAAAGATGGAAAAAACGTATCGATTTTTAGGGCTGTTCATCCACTAGAAAACATCTCGCTAAGAGGCGAAGATATAAAGAAGGGTGAAGTAATACTAAGAAAGGGTGAGATTCTAACTCCTGCTAAAATAGGAGTTTTTGCTGCTTTAGGCTTAAGGAAAGCTATGGTTTATCAGAAGCCTCGCGTGGTAATAATACCGACTGGCACAGAAATCCGTGAGCTTGGTTTTGAACTTAATAAGGGACAAGTTTACGATGTAAACTCATACACTCTAGCTTCTCTCCTTTCGGTGAATGGCGCTTCAGTATCTAGAGCCCCAATAATCCCAGATTCTTATGAGGCATTAAAAGATGCCTTGCATCGCTTCCTAAATGGCTATGACCTAATAGTTTTTTCAGGTGGAAGTTCAGTTGGAGAGCGAGATATGCTGGCTGATATAATAGAAAAAGAGGGGAAGTTGATGTTTCACGGCGTTCAGATAAAACCCGGTAAACCGACTCTCTTCGGCATAGTTAATGGAAAACCAGTCTTAGGCATGCCTGGCTATCCAACTTCATGCTTGAGTAATGCCTACATCTTCCTGATACCAGCTGTACGTAAAATGGCTAGGTTGCCTCCCAAAAAACCATCTACTGTTAGGGTGAAGATGGGTAGGCGAATCGCTTCAGCTTCTGGACGTGAACAGTTTCTTCCCGTCAAGATAGTTGATGGAAAAGCCTATCCAGTCTTTAAGAAATCCGGCGACATAACAAGTTTATCGGAGGCTGAAGGATACATAATTCTACCAGTTAACTTAGATGTAATAGAGGAAGACGAGGAAGTCGTAGTAACCCTTTTCGAATAGCCTTTTTCGTTAGAATATTCTCAAAGGTTAAAAGGCCTTAATCGCCACAACTGTCCTGTCCCAATTCTAACCATATCTCAGTCCTGATCATGTTGCAATATATTTAAATGTGATTCTTCCTATTATAAAAGATAAGAACCTAATATTTAAAAGCTCTAAAAAGGGATCAACTTGGGCAAGAAGAAAGTTATCAGCGAAGAAGAAATGAACGAGCTAGTGCTTCCAGCGGGAACCGATGTCTTAGGGATAGCTGTGAAGCTACTCGGTTATGATCGTGTATTAGTTAAATGTCAGGATGGTCATGAGCGTATATGTCGAATAAGAGGTAAGCTTAAAAGAAGATTTTGGATAAGAGTTGGCGATGTCGTTCTCGTCTCTCCATGGGACTTCCAGTATGAGACTCGTGGAGATATAATTTGGCGCTACACTAGAGGTCAAGCGGAAAATCTACGTAAAATGGGGCTTTTAACGATAGAGTGAAAGTGTTTTCGGATGGTTTTTAGTTATGTCGCTTAAAGATAGACTACGGAAAAAACTCGAGCGTGAGGAGAAAACATATGAAAGCAAACAATTGATGAGAGAAAAACGTAGTGAGGAGTATGAGGTTCTTGAGGAAGTTTTTGATCGTTCAACTCTCATGACAATATATGATTTCATGAATAAGGGTGAAATAAAAGAAATATACGGCGTTGTTAATTCAGGTAAAGAATCACGAATTTATTGGGGAATAAACTCTAAGGATGAAGAGATTGCAATAAAAATATTTCTCACAGTTTCAGCTGAATTTAGGAAAGGTAGGCTTCCCTATATCCTTGGGGATCCAAGATTTAAAAATGTTAGAAAAGACATAAGAGGTTTAGTTTTTTTATGGGCTCAGAAAGAATTTAAAAATTTGAATCTAGCTTATAATGCTAAGGTTAGGGTTCCCCGTCCAATAGCCATAAAAAATAACGTGCTTCTTATGGAGTTTATAGGGAAAAATGGGGTAAGTGCTCCGCTTCTCAAGGAGGCTGAGTTAAAAAACCCTGAGAGAATGTATCGTCTTATTCTTCTGCACGTTAAAAGGCTTTATAGGGGAGCTGGATTAGTTCATGGGGATCTAAGCGAATATAATGTTATGGTCTGGAGAGGTAGACCAGTATTGTTCGATTTCTCACAAGCTGTTCCAATCGAGCATCCAAGTTCACATCAATTTCTGGTTAGGGATCTCCAAAATATAAATCGATATTTTTCAAAGCTCGGCATAAATGTGGTTGAGGTTGAAGAGGTGTTTAAGGTGATTACTGGTGTCGCAGCTTTTTGTTAAAATACCGAGAGAGAGAATTGGAGTTTTAATAGGGGCAAATGGTAGCGTTAAGGAATACATAGAAAGAAAACTGCCGGTTAAACTTGATATTAACAGTGAAACTGGCGATGTAGCCATAACCTTAAAGGAAGGCGCTGAAGACCCTTCACTACTTTTTAAAGCTAGGGATGTTGTTTTAGCTATTGGCAGAGGTTTTTCTCCTGAACGAGCATTCAGGCTTCTAGAAGAGGAGGATTGTATACTTGAGATAATTGATTTGAGAAGTATATTGGGTAGGTCAGAGTCAACCCTGAAGCGAATTAAGGGGAGAATTATTGGTAGGGACGGTAAAACTAGAGCAATAATTGAGGAAATGAGCGGAGCATTATTGTCCATCTATGGACATACTGTTGCGATAATAGGTGACTTTGATCAAGCCAGTGTTGCGCGTGAGGCGGTAAATATGCTCATAAACGGTAGCGAGCATGCAACTGTTTATAGGTTTCTTCAGAGAAAAAGGCAGGAGATCAAGAGGAGAAGATTTGAGCTTTGGGAAGGTAGCTCGTTATTATCGTGATCTGAATGAGCATGACAAGAATATATATCTATTACTCTTTTAATTTTAGAAAATGGGGTTAGAGTCTCCCTTGAGAGAAGGAGTGTGAAGATAATAAGTCGGACTTTTCAGGAGATAAGTCCAGCTGACTTCTTTTATAGAAATAGGGATATAGCGGGCTTTTCTAATCCCGCCAGAGCTATTTTTTCCGCTATTAGAGAGCTTATTGAGAACTCGCTTGATGCCACCGAACCTGCCGGTATTCTGCCAGATATATATGTGCGCTTATCATTTATGAATGGAGATCAGAACATCTATGTTTTAAGGGTTGAAGATAATGGTTTAGGTATACCAGCCGATTATGTGCCCCTAGCCTTCTGTCAGTTCCTATTTAGTTCAAAATATAAGCTGAAGCAATCTCGCGGAACATTTGGTCTAGGTGGAACAATGACCATACTTTACGGGCAGATAACAACTAATAAACCCGTTAAGGTTACCTCGAGCACAGGAACATCAAAAATATACGAGTACACTCTCATGATAGATATTGAACGAAACCGACCGGTTGTCTTAGATAGGAAAATATATAATAATCGAGAAAGGTGGCATGGCACAATAGTTGAAGTAAGCATTGAAGGAGACTACTCTAAGGCAATGCCTAAAGTCCTCGAGTATTTGAAGCAAACAGCTATTGTTAACCCCTATGCTAACATAATGTTTGTTGATCCAAGAGGACGATTATACAAGTTTGAGAGAACGGTTAAAACTCTGCCTTCTAAACCAAGGGAGACATTACCCCATCCCCATGGAATAGATGTTGAAACAATGTACCGTATAATACGTGTGACACGATGTAAAACGTTACTTGATTTTATGCGGGAGCACTTCCATAGGGTTGGCAAACGCACTGCGCAACGTTTTCTTAAGTTTGCTGGTTTCCCAGAGGACATCAACCCAAAAAAGCTTAAACCAGACGAAATAGTTAGATTTGTTCAAGCTATGAAAAACTTTAATGATTTTCTACCGCCTGACGCCGATTGTCTTTCTCCCCTAGGCGAAAAAATTCTTAAGGCTGGCATACTGAAAGAGCTTGAACCTGAATTTGTAGCTGTTTCGCAACGTAAGCCATCAGCCTATGCCGGCCACCCATTTATTATTGAGGTTGGAATAGCCTACGGAGGTAAAATCCCCGCTAGGGAAGACATAACATTATATAGATTCGCTAACAAGATTCCTCTGGTTTATGATGAATCCGGCGATGTCAGCTGGAAAATCGTTAAATCGATCAATTGGAGAAAATATGGTCTAGCGCCAGGTATGCCATTCACAGTTCTAGTTCACATATGTAGTACTAAAGTTCCATGGAAAACTGTTGGAAAAGAAATGATTGCGGATAGACCTGAGGTGAGTCGTGAAATACTCAACGGGATTAGAGAAGTTGCCCGTAAGCTTGGAGCTTACGTCTCAAAGAAGGAGAAAATACGACGTGAAAAAGCCCGTCTTTCAGTTTTTGCCAAGTATCTGCCAAAAATAGCTGAGTTCTCAACTAGATTGGCGGGGAAGAAAAAAGTGCCAGATGTAGGTGAGTTGTTAAGGAGGATTAGGAAGTTTGAAAAAGAGTAGAGGTCTTACCACGGCTAGAAGAAAAAGGAAGGAAGTTTTAGTTAAGCTTGAAAGATTTGGTCACGAACTTTATGAACAGCTTGAGAAAGGGCTTTTTCCACAGATTACTATGCCCAGCAGATCGACAGACAACATATACTATAACCCTGAGCTCAGACAATATGTTTTAGGCGATAAAAAGGTTAAGAGAAGCACAAGGAATATCAGACATTTGAGACCATTCACTCAGCTTGTCTGGATGGCATTTTTCACGCATGAATTGACCTCAAACCAGAAGACTTCAACCCTAAGAGATGTTTTCTATTCGGCACAAGCCTATGATATATCATTCAAGGACCAAAATGAATCTGATAATATTATAACGGATTTAGAGACCGTTTTAGGTTGTACAAGAGAAGACTTTAATGTCTTTCCAGAGGAGAGCTCAGCTGTTTTCGGCGATCTAACAATCGAATATACCGTTCCAAACTATGAAGGGAAACACCTAAACCTAACCTCGCATCCAGACGGAGTAATGATCGGTCCCGCTTTAACATCCGCGGAGTTCGTGAAAACAAGTGCTGACAAAGTTATAGCTATTGAGAAGGGCGGTTTATTCACAAGGTTTATTGAGGAGAGAGTTCACGAGAAATTTAACGCCATATTAGTGTTTTTAAGGGGGCAAGCTCCCCGCTCAACCAGATACTTTATTCGTAGACTTAACCAAGAGCTAGGTTTACCTGTTTACATATTCACTGATGCTGATCCCTGGGGCATGCACATCGCCATGGTTATAATATCCGGCTCGGCAAATGCGGCTCACATAAGAGAACTAACGACCCCCGACGCGAAGTGGGCTGGAGTTTGGGCTTCAGATATTATAAACTATAAGCTGCCCAATGATAAGCTCAAGGACGTAGATATCAAGCGTTTACATGAGCTCATGCGAGACCCAAGATATAAGGGAGAGCTCTGGCAGAGAGAAATAAATGTTTTCCTAAAATTCAAAAGGAAATGTGAGCTTGAAGCATTTTCAAGGTATGGTTTAACTCATATAGTGGACAAATATTTGCCGGAACGACTCAAGGAGATGGAAGACTAAAAATTTATTTATACTTGCCTGCAAATTCTTTAAAAATCTAAGTATGGTTTGAGGGAGCAAATTGAGTAGAAGGAAAAAATCATCAACATTTTTAGGCTTGATATTCGTAGAAAAGATTTCTAGCTTTATTTTATTAATTGCTGGTATAATGCTGGCTTACTACACAAATGTTTATATAAAGGATTTAGGTGGAATAGGCTTCTTCCTCATAGCGGTTGGCGTAATGCTGATAGTTCTAGGTTTAATAATGTTTATAGCTAAAACAGAAACCGAATAGGGTTAAACAAAAGAGCTGGGCTAAAAATTCTTTAAGGCTTTTAAATCTAATTTATTTTCTGTGGTGAAATATGACTGGAAAAATAAATGTAACCGTTTGGAACGAGTTTATCCATGAAAGAGAGGATCCTAAAAGCGCTGAAATTTACCCTGAGGGAATGCATATGGTTATTGCTAAACACTTACGTAATGAAGGATTTACAGTTAAAACGGCTACGCTCAATGAGCCGGAGCATGGCTTAACGGAAGCAGTTCTTAATAACACTGATGTCCTAATATGGTGGGGGCACATTGCGCATGATAAAGTTAGTGATGTAATTGTTGATCGAATACATAAGCGCATAACAGTTGACGGTATGGGATTAATTGTTCTTCATTCAGGGCATTTCTCAAAGATATTTAGACGCCTGTTAGGAACTTCCTGTAACCTAAAGTGGAGAGAAGCCGGAGAGAAGGAGCGGATATGGGTTGTCGCTGGTGGACATCCAATAGCTGAGGGGTTAAGCGACTACTTTGAGATTGAACATGAAGAAATGTACGGCGAACCATTTGACATACCTAAACCTGATGAGCTAATCTTCATAAGCTGGTTTAAAGGCGGTGAAGTTTTTAGAAGCGGCTGTTGCTTCTATAGGGGTTTAGGTAAAATCTTTTATTTCCGACCTGGACATGAAACCTATCCAACCTACTATAATCCTAATGTTCTAAAGGTTATCGGCAACGCGGTTAAGTGGTGTGCACCTATTAGGAGACCTAAGCCGGTAATGGGCAATGTTAAGCCTCTCGAACCGCTTTAAACTAAGATTTCTCTCATTCTTGTCTCCATACTAAATTTATAGGTTTGTATTTCAATAGTATTTTTCGGGTTTGAAATTTGTCTAGGTCTTTGATCTTTAAGGATAGAAATAAACTCTCACCCTATTACATTCCTAAGCGTCTCCCGCATAGAGAGCAGCAAATAAAAATGCTACTTTCAATCTATGGTAGCATAATCAGAGATATATGGAATGCCTATCCGCGAATAACACAAATAGTTGGTGCCGCCGGAACTGGCAAAACCTGTACAACGATCAGATTCGGCGAGCTTATTGTTGATGAGGCTCGAGAGAAAGGTGTCAGTCTAAAACATATCTACATGAACTGTAAGGTTGACGGCGTTACACGCTATGTCCTTTATGGAAATCTTGTAAGAAAAGTCACGCCGAAAATATCGACTAAAAGCCTAAGTCCTGAAGAAATGATTAGACAGCTAATTGAATACCTAAAGTTTGAAGAGATTTTTCTCATAATAACATTTGATGAAATAGATTACTTTGTTCAGATGAACCCTAAAGAGCATATCATATATGATTTAACGCGTATACCTGAGATTCAGCCTGGTGAACCAACGCCTATAATCGGTGAAATATTCATCGCCAGATCGCTCAAGTGGCATGATCTGCTTGAGCCGGGAGAAAAATCAACTCTGGGTATGGGTATAATAGAGTTTCCGAGGTATACGAGTAGTCAGATTAGAGATATACTTAAGGATCGGATTGAGGAAGCCTTTCAACCCCATGTTGTTCTTGAGGATACCCTCAACTTTATAAGTGATTTAACTGCTAATCCGCCGGTTAATGGCGATGTCAGGGTTGGACTAGAACTTCTCTACTATTCTGGAGTTTTAGCTGAAAATGTAGGCTCAAACAAAGTTTTACCGGAGCACGTCCGCAAGGTTTACAGCGAAATAAATCCAACTATAACAACTGAGGACATAATGAACTTAAGTAGCGATGGAAGATTAGTTCTGTTAGCCCTTGTTAGAGGATTAAAAGCTAGTGGATCAGCCTACATAAGCTTAAGGGAGATGCGAAAATTTTACAATATTGTCTGCGAAGAATATGATGTTAAACCAGTTGAGGATTTTGAGGCGCAGGTTCAAGATCTAATATACCGTGGAATAATAGACATGAAGTCGCTAATGGAAATTGGGATTTCAGGCGCAGCTTTGGTAGATCTGGAAAAATTTCTAAACAATCTGCTCAATCAGCTTGAACCCGCGGGGCGGAGACGGTGATGAGTAAAGATCTCAAGGGAAAAAGAAGTATATGGGAGGAGCTCGAATTAGGTTTAGGCAGTGGAAAAAGATTTAGAGTTCTAGTTCACTTAATCTTAAATCCTAATAAAGCTTTTACCAAGTATGCGCTCACTAAAGTCACTGGTCTCAGAACGCCATCAATTGAAAGACGACTTAAAACGCTTGTGGATCTAGGCTGGGTTAAGGAAAACAAGTTTAAACCAAAAACTTATCAGATAAACCTTGAGAATGAAATAGTAAAGCTGCTCTTAGAGTTTTTTCAGAAATTGCGAAAACATTATTTTCTAGAATTGAAGAGGCTTTGAGAAGATACCCCTCCCCCTACCTAATTTTTCACGGATACCTTAAATACTTTATCATAGAAAATGTTAATCGGCGTGCAGAGATGGTAAAAAGCAAAAGTAAGCTTTCAACCAAGACGAGTCTATCCTTTGATAATGTTGAGTCTGAAATGGAGCGTTGTTTAAATCCATGGAATGGAGATTGCAAGAGTACGGACATAGCCATTTATATAATGTATAAAGGTAATAAAATCCCTTTATGTTGGAAATGTTGGAGAAAAATATCTAAAAAGAATCTTGAGTGGGAGGCTTACTAGCAATGGATGATTTAGAGTCTCTAGATGGTGTTGGATCGGCAATAGCGTCCAAGCTTAGAGCTGCAGGCTACACAACCATAGAAGCCATTGCTGTTACCCCGCCGCTTGAAATAATGGAGAAGACAAAAATAGGTTTCAATACGATACTTAAGATCCAAAAAGCGGCGCGTAAAATGCTTTCTACAGGTTTTAAAACAGCCCAAGAATACTATGAGATAAGAAAGAATATGAAGCGGTGCACGACTGGATGTAAGAAGCTAGATGAAATACTTGGCGGCGGAGTGGAGACTCAAGCATTAACCGAGTTCATAGGTGAGTATGGCTCCGGTAAAACCCAAATATGTATGACGCTTTCAGTTACGGCTCAGCTACCCTATGAGAGAGGCGGCTTAGAAGGTAAAGTAGCATTTATAGATACCGAGGGAACATTTATGCCTGAACGCATATATCAAATAGCCTCTGGATTAGGCCTCGATCCAAGTGAGGTTGCAAATAACATATTGATTGCGAGAGCCTATAATAGTAGCCATCAATGTCTGCTCATAGACAATCTATTCACACTTTGTCCAGAAAACAACATAAAGCTC
>Ga0180301_10002426_pt1 | contig 14646 bp, 11 predicted proteins | sample GuaBasSediGuay16_FD_121797 | JGI IMG/M metagenome (GOLD analysis project Ga0180301, IMG submission 121797) | Subseafloor sediment microbial communities from Guaymas Basin, Gulf of California, Mexico - Guay16, Core 4569-2, 12-15 cm | ecosystem: Environmental > Aquatic > Marine > Hydrothermal...
GTACAGTCCTGAGATGCCGAAGGATTCAGCGACGAAGTAAGCTGCTGTTGACGCTATGCCGATGCCCAGTAGGGGAGGAAATAGGCTTATTAAACCATAGGAGAAGCCGCTGATTATATTGATGGCTGCTCCTGTCTGTGAGGCTTCCGCTGTTTTGATGGCGGGAGGCCTATCTATCGAAGTGAAATAATCCGTTGTTATTCCGATGATGACTCCTGAAAGCAGCCCGATATTCGCCGCTATCCAGATGCCTATGTTAATTTTGAGGAGATAGGTGATTAGGAACGTTAGGGTTGTGAAGACTATGCATGTGAAGTACGTTCCAAAATTGAGCGCCTTACCGGGATTTCCTTTCCTCCCCACCCTTACAACCGCAACCCCTATCAACGAGGCGATTATACCTAACCCCGCAAAGACCAGGGGGAGCTGCTCCGTACCGAACAATTCAGCCTTTTCTAATTCTCCGCCGAGAATCATCGCGGCAACCACGCTGGCCACGTAGGAGTCGAAGAGGTCGGCTCCCATCCCAGCTACGTCTCCAACATTATCTCCAACATTATCTGCAATGACGGCCGGGTTTCTAGGATCATCTTCGGGGATGCCGAGCTCCACTTTTCCAACGAGATCTGCGGCGACATCGGCAGTTTTAGTATAGATTCCCCCACCGGCCTTTGCAAAGAGAGCCATGGCGCTTGCTCCGAAGCTGTAGCCCAGGATTATCTCGGGGTTACCCGTTAAGCCGTAGACTATGCTTATTCCAAGCAATCCCATCCCGACGACTGAGAGTCCCATCACCGCGCCGCCTCGGAACGCTATTGGAAAGGCGCGGTTAAGCCCCTCTCTGGCGGCGTTTGCCGTCCGAACGTTCGCCTTTAGGGCTATTTGCATGCCGAAGAAGCCTGCTAGGCCTGAGCATACTGAACCGAAGATGTAGGTGGGAGCCATTATTGGATCTATGAAGATTGCGAGAACAATAGATACAACTGCGACGAAATAGGCGAGAACCATATATTCTCTCTTTAGGAATGCGTCTGCCCCTTCTTTTATGGCAGCAGCTATTTCCTTCATCTTTTCAGTTCCGCTGTCCTGCTTGCTTACATAACTATATAGAAGCCCGCCTGCAATGATCGATGCGATTGCCGAGATCGGTGCGAGAATCCACATTTTATTTTTCCTCTCTGAGATTTTGGAGGTTATTTGTCTTGCTAAAGTCGCGTTTCGCTATATAAATATCTTATCTGCTTTTTGGGATATGTAATCTTTTTTGATTAAATTAGAAATCTTATTAAACCTCTGTTTATTTTTAGAGACACACATAAAGATGTCTTAAACGTAATTAAAGAAAAATATGAAGCTGGGATTTGGAAACGACGGTCATTGCAGGTTTAATTGGATGCGGATCGATCGGATCGGTCATAGCTAAAGCGATAGATGATGGAGAAGTTGGAGACATCACTTTAAGAACTATCTATGATATTGTTAGAGAACATGCGGAAAGATTAGCTTCAACCCTCTCCAGAAAACCCATCATTGCGGAGACTGCTGAGGAGCTGCTTGAAGACGAGAAGATTCAGCTGGTCATCGAGGCAGCCTCTCAAGACGCAGTTAGACAATACGCAGTAAAAGCCTTGTCTGAGGGAAAGGATCTAATGGTGATGAGTACAGGTGCGCTTATCGATGATGAACTCTTCAGAGAAATATCGAGAATCGCGAAGGAGCGGGGAAGGAAAGTCTATGTTCCTTCAGGCGCGATCGTCGGTTTAGACAATATAAAAGCAGCCGCCGTGAGACCTATTGAGGAAGTTGTACTTACGACGAGGAAGCCGCCGCAAAGCTTTGAGGGAGCTCCACTTATCAGGGAGAAGCAGATCGATCTCTCCTCACTTAAGAAGCCCATTCTGCTTTTTGAGGGGCCTGCTAGAGAGGCAGTGAAGCTCTTTCCTAGAAACGTGAATGTTTCAGCCTCTTTAAGCCTCGCTGGGATAGGGCCGGACAGAACGAAGGTTAGGATCATAGCTGATCCACAAGTAGAGGATATCATCCATGAGATCCATGTGAAGGGAGAGTTTGGGGAGATAAGAACTCAGACCTTCAATAAGCCGTTTCCAGAGAATCCTAAGACCAGCTATATCGCAGCATTATCTGCAATTGCAACTCTTCGAAAGATCTGTGGAAACATAATTGTTGGAACTTAGAGTTTCCGAAGCTTGATGTTTCCGTGAGTTCTTAATTTTTATATCGAAAGTTTTTTCTCCACTTAGCTCATTGAAGACTCAGAGGTCGTTATTTTGAAGATGATGAAGCCGATCTTGTATGAAAAATTGATGAGTTTTCTTAGAGAAGACGTTGGGATGGGCGACATAACCACCGAGGCGATCGTTCCAGCCGAGACCATGATAAGGGCACAGATAATTGTGAAGGAACCCGCCGTTATCGCGGGGCTTTATGAATCCTCACTTCTCTTTGAGATGATCGGTGTGAGCTTTAAATCTAGGGTTGAAGATGGCGCTGAAGTATCAGCTGGAACAATTCTAGCAGAGATTGAGGGGAGAGGCCGAGCTGTTCTGTCAGCTGAAAGAACGGTTCTCAATATTTTGATGAGGATGAGTGGAATAGCGACTGCGACGAGGAGACTCGTCAAGATGATTCAGGAAGCCGGACTTGATGTGAAGATAGCTGCGACGAGGAAGACTGCGCCCGGGCTCCGCTTCTTCGACAAGAAAGCCGTTCTGATCGGAGGCGGCGATCCCCATAGATTCCGGCTTGACGATGCCTTTTTGATAAAGGATAATCACATCAGGATCGCGAGGAGCATAGAGGAAGCCATCAGAAGAGCTCGCTTGGCCGCTAGCTTTTCGAAGAAGATAGAAATTGAAGTTCAAACAGGAGAGGAGGCGTTAAAGGCGGCTAAGTCTGGAGTGGACATAATAATGCTTGATAACATGACGCTGGAGGAGGCTGAACAGACGATCAGGACGCTGGAAGCTGCGGGTCTCAGAGATAAAGTGGTGATTGAAATCTCTGGAGGAATAACTGAGAAGAATCTTCTCGATTATGCGAGGCTTAAACCTGACGTTATATCGTTGGGATCTTTGACGCATTCCGTTAAAGCCATAGACATAAGTCTTGAAGTCATAGAGATCATGAAGTGAGAATTACACTGATCGCTTAATGGATTCGAGGACAACCTTAGCCGGCGCATCTGTCCTAATGCCGCACGTGTTGAAATGAGTCGGCCAAACCTTGAAGCCCTCCTCGGTTAGCATTTCCATAACCTTCTCCACTGGAGGAGAAGGTAATCCAAGCTTATCACAGATCTTATCAATCACAAAGTAAGTTGCAGGCGCCATTGATTCTCCCCAGATTAAAGCCAACATCTTTCTGGTTTGCCCATCCAATTCCACTCGACCAGCAGTTGCCTCTTGCTTTATTCTTTTACAAAAATCTTCATCAGCCAATCTTCCAAGCCAAAGAGGACCTGCAGCCTTGAGAGGAACGCCACATTCACAGCATTTCTCATTCAGGAAAGGCTCTATACCGAGGGATATTTCTCTGTGAAAACAATTGAAGCAGTGCAGGATATATCCCATTTTGCTGAGGCTTATGTCCGCCTTCTTTGCGCCGTGAAACAGCGATGCGTAAACTCGGACGTAATGGGCTGACTTGTGACTGAATAGAATCTTGACGCCGATCTCATGTTTCGCCGCCGTCATAACTAGGGCTCCTATCAGAAGCCTTACCGCTATTTCATGGCAATACTCGGTTCTGATTGGAAAGCCGCCGTATTTTCTATAGGCAGCCTTAGGGTGAACCCCACATAGCGGAGCCGTATCTGTCGCTGTTAAGGCGAGAAGCCCGCCGTCTCTCAATGCCCTAACAGCCGAGTCCAAAAAGGGAGCTGGAGATCCAAAGGGATCTATATCGATGCAGTCGAATCTTTTATGTGGCGCTGCGTGTCGACTCATGAATAGATTTGCATCTTCATTTGATAAAGAGATACGTTTAGATAGGCCGTTTCTTTCGACGTTATGCTTAGCCATTTTGAAGGCCAATGGGTTGATATCGTTCAGATAGACGTGTTGCACCCCATCTATCTCGATGGCGAACCTTATTCCCCTCACACCGCAGCCGGCTAAAGGCTCCGCGATTAAAAGTTCTCTTCCTATCATTCTTTGGAAGACCTGGATTGCAAGGATCGCTATGTCCCGATTTAGTTTCATAGCTGGATTGTAGAAGACTGGAGCCTTGGAAGGAGCATACTCCCAAGGAGCTTTTTTGAATGCATCGAGCTTTGGAACGGCCAGAATAGCGGCTCCTTCTTTTATAATCTCGACGGGAAACTCAAATGACATTGTACAAAGCCTCGAGATCAGATTAAACAGTCGAATGGTTGGGATGCTTGCGGCTGACGAAACCGAAGTCTTGTATTGATGTTGATCTTTATTAGGTTTCTCGAAAATTGAGGCTTTCCAATGTTATTTGAGTGTGAATAGAGAAACGGGCTAGATCTGATAGAGTTTAGGCTGGGTTGTTCTTAGCCTCGTGTAGGATTCTCTTGGCCTTTCTAGCGATCTTATGTCTTTTCTGATCTTTCGCCAGATAAGATGCTTCGAAACAATTTGGGGTAGGGATTCGCCGTGGGAATGGTATACATCAAATCCAGGTTCAACAACAAGCTTGTAGCCTCGGGCTTGCATCTCTAAAGCCCAGTCGTAATCTTCTCCTCCAAACTTCCCCGCGTTTTCTATTATCTCAGGCATTCTTTCATCAAATGCGTATTGCGTCCACAATGAACGTCTAAGAATACAATTGGTCGTTGAGAAGAAGTTGTCTTTAATGTAAGCTCTGCTCTGCTCTTTCAGTCTTCTCCAGCCGAGATCGAAGGCAAGTTTTTCCCATATTGTTCCATAGGGATGAGGCAGGATGTATCCGGCTACGCCTGCGACGTTTTGATCTTCAAAATGGGAGATTCCGCTTTCAAGCCATTCATCAGAGATGGGTAGGCAATGACCGGTCGTGATGCAGACAAGCTCATGCTGCGATGCCCATACGACTACATTTGAAGAGTAAGCGTAGGAGAATTCTTCATCCGTAATAGGTACAAGTTTCAACCGTATCTTATTATGGAATAGTTCTATCTTCGCCTTTTTTAGGAGACTGATCATCTCATTGAGAGATTCTCTCGTTGAGAAATTATCGATGATTATGATCTCTGAGGGCCGCAGTGTCTGAGATGCTAATTTATCCAGCAGCTCGTAAAGATGCTTTTCTATGTCTCTTGTTCGAATCGCAACGGAGACACAGCATTCTCTACCCATTTTAACCTACTAAAATATGAGGAGAAATAAAAACTAATAGCTTAGGATTATTTACTTCAGGCCCTTTGTATCGGGGAGACTGTTGAGAAACGTCTAGGTATCGCTTCTTTGTGATTCTTCAGCCTCTTCCTTCTTTGCGAAGCGTTCTCGCAGATGTTCTGGAACTATGTAGCCTATGAGACCCCGTTTAGCTAGGCTGTTTAAGTAGCTACTTAAGGAGACCTCGGCTTCTCTTGGCAGAAGCTTATATTTTTGACACAAGTAGTCGACTATCTTTTTAGTCGTTCTTTTCCCATCGCAGAGCTCCCACACTATGGATCCTATCTTATCGAGTTGTATTTGCTTCTCTTCAGGTCCGGGAAATAATGTTGATAAAATACGGGTAGATTTACTTGTCTTTCTCTTTAACTTTTCACTTTCTCTGAGCTTTTTGAGGGGGAGGGTTATTGTGACTTCGCCTTTCTCGTTTTTTTCCCATTCAACGAGAGGGCTTCGCATGGGTTTTAAGCTGAGAAATTCGCTTCTTCTCAGAGGCGGAGTCTCAGGTTTCTTCTTTCGTCTTAGCTTATCCAGTATCATATTTCCTTACTTCCCCAAATAAAAAACAGTGACGCTCTTTAAAAATTTATGATGAACAACTTTTCGGGTATTCTTGATGTTTGCCTTTGATGTCTTCAATTCATCAAATATGGTTGGAGCCCCTTTTATTTCTCTAGGTGCACCTTAAACGAGAGTTTTTCTACTTCTTCACCGCCTTCGCTTGGCTTCTTTATCGTGTAACCACCGAGATATGCGCCTACAATATTGCCTAACACGGGAAGCACTAACATCTCTAAATACTTTGAGGTCAACAAGTTGAGATTGCCGAAGATTAATACTAGCAATAGAAATCCGATGAATCCTATGCTTCCGGTTATGGTAAGCTTGATGTTTATGTCTTCTCTTTCAGCGAAATAACCCGTGTATAGTCCACCTGCGAATCCGCTGATAAAATATACGGGGACAAGAATCATAGCCAGCCGAATTATGGAATAGGATTCAAAGATGACGATTCCTAGAATACCGAAATACTTCAGGATTTGATAGAATCCAAACTCAATAATATTGATGATGCTTGTTAGAACGAACATTAGAAGGAAACAAATGCCTCCGCCGATCGCGGTATGCATAATCTCGTTTCTAGACCATTCGAGAACCATACTTGAACTCACACCTTGATCTCCGTTAATTTTAACATTGCAAATATGAGAATCTTTGGATCTCTCATGATCTTCCTCTTCTCCTTCCACCATTGTTGAATTTTATTTCGAGACCCCGATGTCCTCATACTGGTAATGAGTCTCTGCACGCTATACTTTCAAGGGGTATTTAAAGATTCTTTAGAATTCACTAGGTTATGAGATCGTATCTTCTAGGCGTTATGACGTTTTCTAATGGCTCATTCTTCACGTAATGCTCAATGTTTCTTAGAACCATTTTTCCCATGTCCACTCTGCGGTCTGGCGTTGGGCCTCCCATATGGGGGATGAGGAGGCAGTTCTCGAGTCCCCTAAGGGGAGAGTCTGCTGGAAGAGGTTCCTTTTCATAGACGTCTAAGGCCGCGTATATTCTGCCAGTCTTTAATTCCTCGTAGAGAGCCTTCTCGTCGATTATGGCTCCTCTAGCCGTGTTAACGAGTACTCCTCCATCTTCCAGCCTTCTGAGAATATCTCGATTGATTATGTGATAATTTTCCGGCGTGTTAGCTGCGTGTACCGAAATGATCCTGTTTTTCTCAAAGAGCTCTTCCAGCGAATTCACTCTCTTTACATCGTATTTTCTGAAGATTTCGTCTGGAACGTGGGGGGAGTAGGCGGATACTTTGCATTGGAAGGGTTTGAGGAATTTCCTGAGTTCTCTAGCTATCGCTCCAAATCCGAAAAGGCCGACTCTCTGGTAGAATAGGCCTTCTGGGATGACGTCTCGCGGCCACTTTTTTCTTATGTGCATATCGAAAGTTAATTTGGTAACTCTGCGTAGACAACAGAGAATCATCATTAAAGCCGCCTCCGCGACGGATCTCGCGATTGTGCTGCCCCAATTCGTTACTAATAGGCCGCGTTCTATAGCCTCTTTTTCTACGTAGGCTCTGACTGTACCGGCGGAGTGACACATGTACTTGAGCTGTGGATTCTCTTTTAGGATCTTCACTGTTATTTTTGGGGATCCCCAGCCTGTTACAAGGATTTCGGCGTCGGTCTCTTTGATGATCTTGGAGTACTCCTCTTCTGAGAGGCCTCTAACATCAGTCTTGAATGTAACGTCTACTATTGATTTGAGACGTTCAAGGGTTTCATCATCAAATACTTGAGAGAGAATGTTTTGGGGCATTATTATGAGAAGTTTCTTCTTCAATAAGCTCACCTTGATTTGTCCGGTAGGATCTAGCAAGCGTTTAATAGGCTTAATGAGTCTATATAATTTTTGGTTAGGCGAAATCTGCGAAGGGTTCTTAAGGATTGAACTTTAAGTTCATATTGACTGGACATACGCGAAATTTGAAGAGGAACTTCTATGATGAAGATAGGAAATGATGTTTTGAAGCCTTTAACGAGAAGTGAGATCGAGAGAATCCATGCCTATTCTCTTGACATACTAGAAAATGTGGGAATAAAGATAATGGATTACGCCAGCCTAAAAATTTTGGAAAGTTTTGGCGTGACGATCGATTACAAAGAGGAAACAGCAAAGTTTCCTTCAGACCTAGTTGAAGAAATGATAAAGAAAGCACCGAAAAGTTTTGTACTTGCAGCGCGAGATGCGGGGAAGGATATTAAAGTAGATATGAAAAAACACTTCTTTGCAACGACAAACGCGATCGATATAGTAGAGGGGAGAAATGCTAGAAGAATAACAATGAAAGATTTGTCCAATATTATCAGAATTGCAGATGCCCTTGAAAATGTTCATTTTTGTCTCGGAACATCGGTCTCAGATGCTCCACAGCGGTTCTGGGATGTATATCAGTTCCGAATTATGGCGGAAAATACAACAAAGCATCTGAGGCCAGTCATAGCTTCAAGTGAAGGGGCGAAGATAATCCTTAAGATGGCAGCTGTGATTCTTGGAAGCGAAGAGGCGCTCGTTAAGAGACCCATAGTTAGCGTGGGATATTGCTCTGAAACCCCTTTGAGATGGGGATCAACAGCACTAAAGGTCTTTAGAGAGACAGCCAGATACAATCTTCCAGTGAACATTGAGAGCGAGCCGCTCTCGGGGGGAACGTCGCCAGCTACGTTAAGCGGCACAATCGTCCTCGCGAACGCTGAGGTCTTAAGCGGGATAGTTCTGAATCAATTGTATAAGGAGGGGAGACCATGCGCCTATTCAATAGGATTCAGTCATGTCTTGGATTTCCGTTCAGTTCAAGCTTTATCCGGTTCTCCGGAGACTATGCTTATAGCCGCTGCGGGAGCTCAATTGGCCCATTATTATGGTCTTCCGTCCTTGTCATGGGTTTCAAGCGACTCTAAGATTCCAGACGGACAGGCGGCGCATGAAAAAGCGCTTTCATTTCTGGTTCATGTTCTTTCGGGGAATAATTTGATATGGGGCGTTGGATCTCTCGGGCTTCAAGCCGCATTAAGTCTTGAGCAAATGATCATAGATGATGAGATAATAAGGATGGTCCAGAGAATAGAAAGGGGAATTGAAGTCACTGAGGAAACGTTGGGTTTAGATATAATCAAAAGCGTAGGTATTGGGGGAACGTTCCTTAAGGGAAAGAAGGCGCTCAGACACGTGCTTAATCATTATCGATCTGAGCATGTTCAAGCCAAAATAGACGACAGATCTTCCAGATTTAAATGGGAAGAGAAAGGCCGTAGGGATATGAGAGAAAGAGCTGAAGAACAGGTCAGAAGCATATTGAAGAGCCATATGCCAACGCCCTTAGAAAAAGACGTGACCAAAGAACTTGACAAGATAATAAGAAACTTGGAAAAGAGGAAACTTTTAACTGGGAATTACGGGCTAAGGACTTGAAGAGTCGATTTTTAAAGCACAAAGAAACAAATGGAATCGTGGCGAATGTGACTGATGATTAGATAAAAGAGGCGCAAACCATATCATGTTCCTATGCCATTGGCCTTTTTAATAAAAAATACAAATATATCCGAGGAGAAAACTAAAGAATGCCTTGGATGCATTATGGAGAAGCTGCAAATGGGGAAACTCAATCCCGTTATCTTAGCTGGGTTTTATATCTTCTTCTGTATATTTCTAAACACTGATTCCAAATATAGGATGGTGGGTTAAAGTATGGGTAAACCTAAAGTCTTAGTGACTCCGCCTAGGACACTTATGAAACGCATATCCACACCTGAAGCAGAATCTGAACTTTCTTCATTCTCCGATGTTATCATAAACGAGATGGATAGGCATTTGACCCCAGCGGAGTTAGAGGAGATGATAGTGGATGTGGACGGCGTAATAACAAGTTGGGGTTCGCCTAAAATCACATCTGACATACTAAAGAAGGCTAAGAAATTGAGGATCATTGGACACGCCGCTGGATCTGTGAAACCTTATGTGTGTGATGAAGTTTTTAGCAGAGGGATAGTAGTAGTAAATGCAGCCTCGGAGATAGCGTATTCAGTTGCTGAATATGCATTAGTTCAGATGATAAATTCTCTTAGAGAGATACCGGACTACATAAGATTAATGAAGGAGGGAGCTGAAAAACCATTTAAACGTGAACATGAAGTTTTGTCTCGCGACTTAATGGGGAAGAAGATAGGTCTTATCGGATCGGGCAATGTTGCTAGAAGACTGATTCAACTATTGAAACCCTTTAATGTCATAATTAATGTCTACGATCCATATTTATCCAAAGCAGGAGCCGATCATTTAGGAGTTAATAAAGTCTCTTTAGAAGAGGTTCTTTCAGAGTCGGACATAATCTCTCTGCATGCGGCTCTAACTCCAGAAACATATCATATGATAGGGAAGAAGGAACTTGAAATGATTCCCGACGGGGCAGTTTTCATCAACTGCGCACGCGGCGCTTTGGTTGATGAGGAGGCCCTTATCTCTGAATTAAAGAAAGGGAGATTCAAAGCAGTATTAGATGTAGCTGGAGAGGAAACGGGAGGAATCCCGCAGGACAGTGATCTAAGGAAACTGGATAATGTATACTTGACGCCAGGCATTGCGGGGCCTTCGGGAGAAAGGCAGAGGAGACTATTTGGCGTGATAGTTGAGGACTTCCGTTTATTCTTTAGTGGCAAAGAACCGAAGAATCGGATAGTGAAGGAAGAACTTCCTAAAATAGCGTAGTAAGGGAAGGATTTATTCGCCCTTAACGGTTGAGATCACCCTGATCTGGAGGAGAAAGATAAAGAGACCGAGATGGTTCAAATTTGAAAAAGTATATCTTAGCTTGGCACAAGCTAAGATAGGAATTGCAGTCTAATTTGGAGTTGATTATTTTGGTTATTAGAGAAGTTGAGCCGATACTTTTGAGGGTTCCCTATGTTAGGCCTCTCGTCTTATCCAGAGGAGTATCAGGGGGACCGGGCGAACCTGGAAACCATATTTATCTCAAAGTTGTTACTAGCGATGGCCAAGTTGGCTGGGGGGAGGCTAGGCCCATGCCTACTTGGATGTATGAAACCAAGGAATCCATCTACACAAGCTTAAAGAAATACATCGCTCCTCTTCTTATTGGTGAAGATCCATTCAATATTTCAGAGATCCATAAGAAGCTTGATGCCGCTTTGACTCCCGTGGTCAGTTCTGGGCAGCCCTTCGTGAAGTCAACGGTGGATGTTGCTTTACACGATTTGATGGGAAAGATAACAGGTTTACCGCTACATAAGCTCATCGGCGGCAAGCGTGTTGATTGGGTTGAGCTCGTAGCAACGATATCAGGTGATCTAGAGGAAATAGAGAAATATGCTTTAGAAATGAGGCGGAGGGGATACAACTACTTCAAAGTCATCATAATGGGCAGAGCAAATGAGGATTACCAGAGAATTTTAAGGGTGAAAGATGTCATTGAGGATGGAAAAATCATAGTTGAGGCAAATCAAGCATATACCAGCTATAAAATAGTGGAGCTTCTAAATAAAATTTCAAAAATCAACGGTATCGCATACATCGAGCAGCCTGTTCCGACGATGGACTTTTATGGGCTCCAGCGAATAGTAGGAAAAAGCCCGATCCCCATAGCTGTGGATGAATCCGTCTTCACTCACTACGACCTTCTAAAGCTTATCCGTATGAATGCCTTAGACCTCGTGGTGCTAAAAGTCGCCAAGTCGGGCATAAGAATGTCCCTTAAGATAGCCCACTTAGCAGAGGCTGCTGGCCTAAACTGCACTGGAAGTGGTATGACAGAGAGTGGGGTAGGTTTCGCGGCTTCTATTCATCTGTTTTCAACAATAGAGATGATTTCACCTGTTTGTCTTAATGGACCGCAGTTCCTCGGTAACATGCTAGTCAAAGGTCTAGAAATAGAGGGGCCGAAGGCTAAAGTTCCGGACAAACCTGGTTTAGACATAGAAGTTGATGAAACTAAACTTGAGGAGCTCAAGGTAAACCTGTAGAAAAATTTCATTGGACAACGCTCAATTTATTGGTTTTTAATAAAATTATAAAATAGCCCGCTGAATATAAATGAGCCCAAAGGGAAGATGGCGTTTTAGCTGAAGCGATTTGTGGGTGAAGGAATTGTTAAGGGTTCAGGATACGCCGATGGTTAGGTTTGATGGAATAAGCAAATTGATGAATGTGAATATTTATGGGAAGATTGAGACTGGCAATCCGACGGGATCTCATAAGGACCGAGAGACTTTTGAAATAATTTGCGATGTGAAGAGGAAGGGGTTTGAGGCTGTTGGATGTGCGAGTACTGGGAATGCCGCGATCTCTTTTGCAGCTTACTCGAAGATGGTCGGCATAAAGTGTCACATATACATTTCGAAGACGATAAGTCAAGAGAGGCTGAATTTAATTCGTATGTTCGCTCCGGAGATTCATCTCGTTGAGGGCGGATACGAAGAGGCCATAAAAAAGAGCAATATTGAAATGGAGGAGAAAGGCATCTACAATGCTAATCCCGGCAGGTGTCGCCTAAAGATCCTCGGTGACTCTTACATAGGCAAAGAGATAGCTGAGGAGCTTAACCCCGACTTTGTGATAATCCCAACCAACAATGGAACATTATTCTGCGGAGTTTGGGAAGGATTTAAGGATTCGAAGATTAAACCTAGGATGGTTGCAGCGACGGCGAGGAACACGAGGATTGCTGACAGCATAAAGGGTTTTCATAGACTTGAAGGATCGACTTTTTCAAATGCGCTCAAAGAATCGAACGGAATCGTGGTGAATGTGACTGATGATGAGATAAAAGAAGCGAACAGATTATTATTCAAGGAGGGAATCATAGCAGAGCCGGCTTCAGCAGCATCGATAGCTGCAATTAAAAAGCTAAAATTATTTAATCTAGACGATGTAATCTGCTGCGTGATCACTGGTTCCGGAATGAAATTCCCATTACTCTTTCAAAAATATTTTTAAGACTCTCTCATCCCCTTCTTTTCTTCCCTTGCTTGTAAAGGAAGCCCTAAAATCTTTTTATAATGTACGGAGCCATAAATGATAGAAAAAGTGAAGAGGAGTTTACTTGACGGGGTGGCTCATATTCATGGAGTTATCTTCTTCTAAAGTAATCTTTTTCCTAATTTTCGTTTTAACCAGCCTTCTTCTTATTGGTTTCTTCTTGAAGCCTCATCCTACAGTTAACCGTCCACCAATCGCCGATGAACAGTGGGTTTACACGGCGGTTAATTCTCCTGTCTCAATAAATTTAACAGGCCGGGATCCGGATGGCGATAAACTGAGCTTTTTCATCGTCACACAGCCCGCTCATGGATATCTTAATGGAACTCCCCCTACCCTCATTTACACGCCACATCGTGACTATGAAGGCCAAGATCAATTTTCCTTTAAGGTCAGTGATGGGGAGGAGGAGAGTGAACCTGCTGTTGTTAACATAGCGGTATCCAATGTTTTTTATGTGGACAAGAATAATCCTAACGCTACGGATTGGGGGCCGGGAAGCAAGACTCAGCCTTGGCGTACCCTTTCAAAGGCAGCCGCCACTTTGAAGGCGGGACAGACCGTATTCATTCGGGCTGGGAAGTATGAGGAAGAGATGGCGCCTCAAAATTCTGGCGAGCCTGGTAAACCGATCATTTATCGGAGCTATCCCGGCGAGGAAGTAATCATCGGGGATATCGATGTTGAGTATGCGGTGATAACGTTGGCTCACAAGAGCTATATCATTATCGAGGGGTTAAAGGTCGACAATGTTCCCGGTTGGCTTCGAGCATACGGCTCTCATCACATCATAATTCGAAATAACACGTTCACTAGGGCTCTATCTAAGGGTAGACGAGGTGGACTTTACTTCATAGGTTGTCATGACATTCGGATCGTCAATAACATCATTGAGGATGGAAACGATAATATTATGCTGGTACTCTCGAATCGGAATATAATTGAAGGCAACATCATCAGAAAGGGGCGGCATACTTTATGGGCCATTAAGGGCGGCAACTTTAACATCATCAGAAACAACTATTTTTACAATGAGATCCAAAAGATCGGCGAGGTCTTCGACTGTGAAGTGCCTACGTTAGATTGGGAGGGCAATGCTGATTTCCGACAGAAGACGGCTGTTCTTAACTCTACAAAGCATAATCTCATCGAGAACAATATTTTTGCCTATACGCCGCCCTCTCCGAAGGCGCCTTACTGTGGCATTCAATATATTGGTCAGAATGGGATAATCCGTAGAAATCTGTTTTATAACTGTACGGGGCCGGGGATAGGTTTACAATTGTATGGAACAGAGGCAAATTATAACCTTGGAAACAGGATCTATCATAACGTCTTTTTCAAGAATCATTTCGGCGGTGTCCGACTTACCGAGAGCACCCAGTTTGTCTTTCGAGACAATATCTTCAAGAATAACATATTGTATCGTAACGACTTTGAACAGCATGACTTTAGGTACTCCAAGCACTGGTATTTTGAATTGAATGGTAAACCAGTCCAGGTTATGACGGGCCGTCTGGACGGATTCTTCTTTGAGAACAATCTGATATTCAACCAGTTCGTTGATGAGCCTTACGTCATAAGCTACGGGTACGTTCATTCAGAAGAGAATCCGGAGCCTAAGCCCTTGTCATGGTGGCAGGCCAACTATCCGGAGCTGTTTCGAGGCAATATTCAGGCGGATCCCCTCTTCGTCGATGAGACTCGTTACGATTTCCACCTTCAA
>Ga0180301_10002427_pt1 | contig 14646 bp, 12 predicted proteins | sample GuaBasSediGuay16_FD_121797 | JGI IMG/M metagenome (GOLD analysis project Ga0180301, IMG submission 121797) | Subseafloor sediment microbial communities from Guaymas Basin, Gulf of California, Mexico - Guay16, Core 4569-2, 12-15 cm | ecosystem: Environmental > Aquatic > Marine > Hydrothermal...
AGCCCAAGAGGAGGTGTCCTTCTAGACCCATTCTGTGGCACAGGAGGATTCCTTATAGAGGGCGCTTTAATAGGCTGTAGAGTGATCGGTGGGGATATTGTGGAAGAAATGGTGAGAGGTGCTAGAATGAACATGAAGTACTTTGGCCTAGACCCTTCAGGAATAGTGCTACATGATGCTAGGAAGATGCCCTTCACAGAGGTTGATGCCATAGCTACAGACCCACCTTATGGGAGATCGACTACTACTGCAAAGATACCACTGCCGAAATTACTTGAGGACTTCATAGGACAGGCAGCTGAGGCCTTGAAGAAGGGACGGTATCTCAGCATGGCCTGTCCCCTAGGGATACCTATTGAGGACTATGCTCAGGAGGCTGACTTAGAGCTTGTGGAGGAGCATAGATTTAGAGTACACAGAAGCTTGACCAGGAGGATATTAGTACTGAGGAGGAGACCATGATTGAGATCTTCTTCATAGGCACAGGTGCAAGTGTTCCCACAAAGGAACGAGGACTTCCATGTATAGTCTTAAGAAGAAAGGGAGAACTGTTAATGTTCGATTGTGGAGAGGGCTCTCAGAGAAGCTTCCTATTGCATGGATTTGGAGTGAACAGGCCAATGAAGATATTCATAACGCATATGCATGGAGATCACGTCCTAGGAGTGTTAGGGCTTATACAGAGCATGGGGCTTCTAGGAAGGAAGAGGCCTCTTGAAATATATGGCCCTAGAGGGCTTGAGGAGCTTATAGAAACCGTTGAACGAACCGTGCCTTTTCATCACGAGTATGAGGTCAGGATACATGAAGTCAAGGAAGGAGTCGTGTGTGAGACTGATGAATACGTCATCAAGGCGATCCTTGCTGACCATGTAATACCCAATTATGCTTACGTATTTGAGGAGAAACCACGTCCTGGGAGATTCCATCCAGAAAGAGCTCTCGCCCTAGGCGTTCCTCAGGGCCCTCTGTGGAGTAGACTACAAAAAGGTGAGCCTGTGGTCGTTAAAGGAAGAGTCATAAGGCCAGAGGAAGTGCTTGGCCCTCCAAGGAAGGGATTGAAGATAGTATACAGTGGCGACACCAGGCCATGTAGAGCCCTAGTGGAGGCTTCCATGAATGCTGATGTCCTGATACATGATTCAACTCTTCTTGACAATTTAAGGGAGAAGGCCTTGGAAGATGGACACAGCACTGCTAGGCTGGCTGCTGAGGTGGCAAAGAAGGCTAGAGTCAGGCTTCTCGTCCTGTTCCATATAAGCGCTAGATATGTAGGCATGGAGCACTTGCTCGTGAATGAAGCACGTCAGGTAATGGAGAACGTCATTGTTCCTATTGATGGACAGAAACTTGAGTTGAAGTACGAGAGTTAGTCAGGAGGAGGATGCTCCCTTATGGGCTTGCCCTGATAGGTCTTTGGAGTTAGCCAGTTCACAACAGCTTCTATATCACTACACTCTATGGTGAACTTTATTGGCCCGAGAGGTGATTCTATTTCCTCATCACAGAAAGTAGCGACACCAGCAAATGCTGCTTGCTTATGTAGGTAGAAGACTATCTTATTCCCTTGAACACCTTTTAGAATATACTCCCTAGCAGCGTCCAATATCCTCTGCATCCTCAATAGCTTGTACAGCTTTATCAATGAAGTGGATCCATAGCCCTCAGCAACTAGATATTTCTTGCCTTCTCTGTTTTCAATTCTGTACATGGCAGGAACGAATACGTTCTTTATAGCGCGCTTGACTTTATTTAGCTCCTCCGTTGGATTAACTTCAGCCTCAACTAGGACTTTAATCGGCATTCTCTAATAGCCTCCTTAGAACGTCTATAGCTTCTTCCCTAAATTCCTTAGCACTCTTATTTTCATTCACTAGGACTACATCAGCGTCAAGTATAACACAGGCGATACCGAAGCCTAGTTCTTGAAGATCTCTTCTGACAAAATCATCCCAAGAGCGCGGATCGTCGCTTCTCCCTCTCCTGACGAGTCTTCTGTATCTCACGCCTGGCGAGGTATGGACAGCAATCACTATGACCTCTCCAAGCCTTCTGAATAGGGCTACTTCAAAGGGACTTCTCACGCCTTCCACTAGTATCACATCCTGTTTCAGCTGGATGACCTTTTTCACACATCGCTTGGCTATGGCATCTGGCCCTTCAAGTCGTCTCAGCTCCTCAGCTATGAGAGCTAAATTTCTCCTAGTCGGACTAAGGCCCCTCTTGATGGCCTCCTCTCTGACTACGTCTCCCATGCTGATTATAGGTATGCCGAGGATTCTAGCGGCTTCAGACACCAAGCTCTTACCTGCTCCTGGCATGCCAACTATGCACAAGACCTTCATCCTTACCTCGTACAAAGTTAAACTATTTTGAGTGGTTTATAGTTTATGTGTAGGGTGATGAGCTTGGAGAGGATAAGGTCGTTCATATCAATAGATGTCGAGGACCCAGAGCTGATTGAGAGAATAGTTGATGTACAACGTAGGATTGCAGCAACAGGTGCTGGTCTTAAGCTTGTAAGGCCAGAGAACATACATCTTACAATAAGATTCCTTGGAGAGATACCAAGAAAGACCATTGATATGGTTATTGAAATTATGAAGGGAGTGAAGTTTAGGCCTTTCAAGATGAGGATCTGTAACCTTGGAACATTCCCTGAGAGAAGAAGACCAAGGGTCATATGGTTAGGGGTGGGAGAAGGAGCTAGAGAGGTTACCGAGATATACGAAAGCTTGGAGAAGGAGCTTAGAAGAATAGGACTTCCATCCGATAAAGAGGCCTTTGTTCCTCATATCACAATAGCGAGAGTCAAGTGGAGCAGCCCAAGCTTGATGGGCGTGATAAATGAGCTAAGAGGGGTAGACATAGGGGAGATGATGGTTGATAGAATAAGGCTTAAGAAGAGTACACTAACCCCTAGAGGTCCAATATACGAAACCTTATTTGAGGTTAAGGCTGAGGTTAACTGAGGAAAATGGCTAGCATAGAGGAAATAATAGAGGAAGTATTGGCTAGAGAGAAGCCCACAAAGGAGGAATATGACAGGGTAGCCAAGCTCTACAAGAGGCTTAGGAGTAGAGGAGAGAAAGAGCTTGAGAGAAGGAACATTGATGGGGAGATATTGCTAGTAGGCTCCATGGCGAAGGACACATGGCTTCGTGGAGATAGAGATATGGACATATTCATAAGACTACCTCCCGCCTTAGGAGAACATGGACTAGTGGTGGGGCTTGAGATAGCCAAAGCAATGGTAGAGGGAAGATATGAGGAGAGATATGCAGAGCATCCCTACATAAGGGCCTACATAGATGGATTTGAGGTTGATATAGTACCTTGTTTTAAAGTTGAGAGAGCAGACATGATAATATCGGCTGTAGATAGGACTCCTTTCCATACAATGTATGTCAACAGAAGGATGAGTGCCCGTATGAGGGATGAGGCACGAGTTCTCAAGAAGTTCATGAAGGGCATAGGCGTCTATGGAGCCGAGATAAAGGTAGAGGGATTCTCAGGCTATCTCTGCGAACTCCTCATCATAGCCTATGGCTCCTTTAAGGAAGTATTGAAAAAGGCCGGTGAGTGGAGGCCATGGAGGACTATTATTGACATAGAGAGGCATTATGCTGATGTAAGAGAGGCTAGAAGAAGGTTTAAGGAGCCCTTAGTCGTAGTGGACCCTGTTGATCCCAGTAGGAATGCAGCAGCGGCAGTAAGCTTACAGAGGATGTGTGAATTCATAGTCTCCTCAAGAGCTTTCTTGAGGAGCCCTAGTCTGAAGTTCTTTTACCCATCTCCTCCTAGGCTACTTACAGAGGCTGAGCTAGAGGAGGAGCTAAGAAGACGAGGAACAGAGCTTGTCTGTCTCTCATTCAAGGTTCCTCACGTGGCTCCAGATATACTCTGGGGGCAGCTGAAGAGGTCTCTTAAGGCTATTGAGAAGCTATTGGAGGTTCATGAGTTCAAGGTTGTAGACTCCAAGGTATGGACTGATGAAAAAGAGAGAGCAGTGTTCATGTTTGAGCTTGAAAGTGGTAGGCTTCCCTCCCTTAAAAGACATGAAGGGCCTCCTATCACGAGCATTGAGCATGAAGAGCGCTTCATATCTAAGTACACTGGAAGCGAAGAAGTATTAGCTGGTCCTAGAGTGGAGGGTATGAGATGGTATGTCTATAGGCGGAGAAGATATACTGATGTTAGAGAGCTACTGAGGGAGAAGATATTTGACTCCAGCCTAGGAGATTACATAAGAGAGGCTCTTGAAGGAGGATTTCAAATATACATCGGTGAGGAGTGTAAGACGTTGTTGGCTGATGAGAAGGTCAATAGAGAACTGAGCTCTTTCCTTGATAAGAGGTTGCCATGGATGAGGTGATGAGTGTGCAGAGGGTTAGAATAGGCAGAGAATACGATGAGGTCCTTGCTGATATTCTATGCTATCCTTATCCAAGTCACGTAGAGTATAAGAGGAGAGTTGAAGAGCTGATGAAACTTGGCATAGAGGAGCTGGAGCTTGTAGGCAGTGCACATATTGGAGAGGTAGATGTGCTAGGTAAAGGATGGGCTGGCATAGTAGTTAAGGCCTTATGGAGAGGAAGACCATGTGTGCTTAAGATTAGGAGAGTTGACTCTGAGAGGGAGAGTCTTGAACAGGAAGCACGCTACAATATAATGGCTAACTGTGTTGGAATAGGGCCTGTGGTCTACGCTTTCTCAAGGAATTTCATTGTCAGAGAATACATTGAAGGGGAGAAGATAAGTCAGTGGATAAGTAAGGCCAGAGGAGGTTCCATAAAGCACGTCATGAAGAATATCATCTATCAGTGCTTCAAGCTGGATATGCTTGGTCTTGACCATGGAGAGCTAGTGAGGCCTGCTGGTCATGTGCTTATAAGCAGAGATGAGAGACCATACATAATAGATTTTGAGAGTGCAAGCATAAGCAGAAGAGTACGTAACGTAACAAGCTTCGTCCAGTACTTCTTTGTGAGAAGAAATGAGGCATCCAAGGTCGTAGAGGATAGAATCGGTGGATGGGATAGAGATAGGCTTATAGAGGCCCTTAGGCTCTACAAAAGGAAGCCCTCGAAGAGAGCTCTAATGAGGATCTTGGAGGTGCTTGGGCTTTGAAGCGCATGAAGTGGCACGCTATGGATATTGATGAAGTGTTGAAGGCTCTTGGCTCAAGCCCTAATGGTCTCAGTGATGAGGAGGCTGACAGGAGATTAAGAGTCTATGGCCCTAATGAGATAGAGAGGAAGAGGACACATCCCATAGTCATGTTCATCAGGCAGTTCATAAACTTTCTAGTAATGCTTCTGCTTGCTGCCACGGCTTTCTCACTGCTGCTGGGAGAGATGCTGGATGCCTTGGCTATCTTCTCCGCAGTAGCCATAATGTGTACCATGGGCTTCCTCCAGGAGTACAAGGCTGAGCGAGCAATAGAGGCTCTAATGAGAATGGCAGCTCCAAGGGCTAAAGTGATAAGAGGTGGAGAGATGAAGGATGTTGAGGCAAGATACCTTGTACCAGGAGATATCGTTGTGCTTGAAGAAGGAGATAGAGTACCAGCAGATTGTCGCATAATTGAGTCCATGAACCTAGAGGTTGATGAATCAATGTTGACAGGGGAATCAACTCCTGTCCCAAAGGATCATACCGCAAAAGTGCCTGAAGACGCTCCTGTGAGCGAGAGAGAGAACATGCTCTTCATGGGGACCTACATTACCAGAGGACATGCAAAGGCTATCGTTGTATCCACAGGAATGAACACAGAGATGGGGAGGATAGCTAGAATTGTAGGTGAAGTAGTCAAGGAGAGAACTCCTCTTGAAGTAGAGCTTGATGAGGTGGGGAGGAAGCTTGGAACTGTATTTGTTATTCTATGCGTCGTAGTACTGCTTCTGGCCATAGGTAGAGGTGAGAGTCTCCTAGAGGCGGTAATGATTGCTATAAGCCTAGCGGTAGCTGCTATACCTGAAGGCCTTCCAGCTGTGGCCACCATGATAATGGCCATAGGAGCATGGAGAATGGCTAAGAGGAACGCTATAGTCAGAAGACTTGCCTCTGTAGAGACCTTGGGCTGCTGCACAGTCATATGTACTGATAAGACAGGAACCTTGACCAGAGGGGAGATGTGCGTTAGGAGGATATACATCATTGGAAGAGAGGTTGAAGTTACAGGAACAGGATTCATTCCTAGAGGAGAGTTCCTAGAAGGCAGGAGAAGGATAGATCCACTGAGCGATAGCAGGCTGAAAAGGCTTCTGGAGATAGGCGTGCTTTGTAATAACTCCTCCGTAGTCAAGGAGGGAGGTCAGTGGAAGGTCATAGGTGATCCTACGGAGGGAGCTCTTGTAGTCATGGCTATGAAGGCAGGGATAGATTATAGGAGGCTGAGGGAGGAGAAGCCCAGGGTGTGGGAGATACCTTTTGATAGCAGAAGGAAGCGTATGGTGACAATTCACAGGCTAAGCAAGGACTTTATGGTGTGTATGAAGGGTGCACCTGAGGTCGTTCTAAGCCTGTGCAAGTACGTGGATACAGAGAATGGAGTATTGCCTCTAGATGAAGACATTAGAAGAAAGGTCATGAAGGTCGTGGAGGAGTACGCTTCACAGGCCTTAAGAGTGCTAGCTTTTGCCTACAAGGTCAGTAAGCATGAGATAAACGATGAGGAGGAGGCAGAGGATGGTCTGATATTTGTGGGAGTATGTGGCATGTATGATCCTCCAAGAGAAGGAGTACGAGATGCGATAGAAGCCTGTAGAAGAGCAGGCATAAAGGTGATGATGGTGACTGGAGACCACTTGTCAACAGCTGTGGCCATAGCCAGGGAGATAGGGCTGGAAGTTGATAAGGGGATAGTGATGACAGGAAGAGAACTTGATAATCTGACTGATCAGGAGCTTGAGAGAATAATTGACAATATCGTGGTGCTGGCCAGGGTTAGTCCAGAGCATAAAGCTAGAATAGTCAAAGCCCTTAAAAGGAAAGGCCATGTGGTAGCTATGACAGGAGATGGAGTTAATGATGCGCCGGCTCTGAAGTTAGCAGATATAGGTGTGGCCATGGGCATCAGAGGAACCGATGTTGCTAAAGAGGCCTCTGACCTTGTGCTGGCTGATGACAATTTCGTAACTATAGTCAATGCTGTAATGGAAGGCAGAGTTATCTATGATAACATAAAGAAGCCTGTGAACTACCTAGTGTCGTGCAACATAGGAGAGGTGGTAGCAGTCCTAATATCTGAGCTGATGAATCTCCCACCCATAATGAAGCCCATACAGATTCTATGGATAAATATCGTGACAGATACTCTCCCAGCAGCCTCTCTAGGACTTGAGCCGCCTGAGCCAGACATAATGGAGAGGCCGCCTAGAAAGAGAGAGGAACGGATATTGAGTGGAAGAAGGCTTAGCGGCCTCTCAGCGCTGGGCCTTCTCATAGGCTTCATGACCACGGCCATCTATAATGACTATCTGTTGTCATTTGGAGTAGACGTGGCAAGAACCATGGCCTTCACGTTCTTCGTGTTCTCTGAGATCCTATTAGCTCTATCCTGGAGAAGCGAGAGGTTCCCACTTCACTACATAGGGCTGTTTACGAATAAGCCGTTGCTGTTGAGCATGCTGGGAGCCTTCATAATTCAGCTCTTAGCCCTCTACACACCCTTAAGGGTCATGTTATATGCCACTTCACTCGACCTGATCCTAATCCTAGCCTTACTAATATTGTCCTTGGTTCCAAGCATACTCATGGAAGGCTTTAAGACTATAAGAGTGGAGCTCAGTGGAGCCCATGAGTCTTCATCCCCTCAGACGAAACCTCCGTCTTCATCGCCCACAAGACCCTAGAGCTAGTGGGATATTTAAGGATTAGCATTGATTATAGTTTCATAATGAGGAGAGAGAGGTGACTTGTGCTTCAAAGCTTAGGGCTTGGCTTAGGATAATACGGCCCATTAACTGTTTCATGTCAGGTCTTGCTGTCATAGTTGCTGTTCTCATAGCTCAAAGAGGCTTGCCCTCTATGAATATCATGTACAAAGTGTTACTAGGTTTCGTGACGGGGTTCACTATAACAGCTTCTTCTATGATTGTGAATGATTACATAGATCGCGAGATCGATGCTATTAACGATCCTACGAGACCGATACCAAGTGGAGCTATAAGTCCAGGCCAAGCACTTCATGCAGCCATACTATTGGGCCTGATAGGAGTCATAGCCTCGGCTCTTACTAGCCTGCCTTGCTTGATCATAGCTATAGCAGCTTGGACCCTTGCAGTAATCTATAACGCGTGGGGAAAGAGGACTGGTCTTCCTGGAAACCTCATGGTCAGTACATGTGTCTCAGTACCCTTCATATATGGTGGGGCATTGGTGGAGAGGCTCGACCTATTCCTATTACTATTCATAGCTATGGCCTTCCTCGCCAACACTGGAAGAGAGATTACTAAGGGCATAGTTGATGTAGCTGGAGACCTTACTAAGGGCATAAAGACTTTAGCTATAGTCAAAGGCGAGAGCTATGCTGCTAGGATAGCTTCAATTTTCTACATATCAGCCGTGGCTCTTAGCCCTCTTCCAGTCCTATTAGGAGTAGTCTCTCTCTGGTATGTGCCCCTTGTCCTCATCACGGATATAGGCCTAATTAAAGCATCCCTAGACATAGTAGAGAAGCCAACTAGGGATGTAGCCAGAAGAGTTAAGAAGAGGGTTCTATTGTGGATGCTTATAGGGTTAATTGCTTTCGCTGCGGGCACTTTCTCGTAAGCTCTTCCTCTCAAGCCTTCTAGAGACCCAGCCCTCCTCTACTTCGACAAGGTCCCATTCTCTCTTGAATTCCTTGAAAAACCTTCTAGCCTCCTTCCAGAAACCATCATCATGTATTACTATGCCATGTTCAAGAGCATCAAGAACAGCTACATTGAACCTCCTCATAGCCTCATAAAATTCATTCTCATCATAAACCCATGGCTCAACCAAAGGGGCATAGGGCATGGACAGAACACGTGCTAAACCCTTGGGGGCCCTTTTCAAGACCACGATGACATCAACGTCGCTCCAAGGTTTCCATCTTCCTCTAGCCCTTGACCCAAACACTACAATAGACCTCACTTCATCTCCAAACCTCCTCAGAAGCTCTCTCTTAAAGCGCTCAACATAGCTCTTTACATTAATCCCTAGTTCATCAAATCCTAGGCTTTCAGACAAGCTCTCACCTCCTCGACAATTCTTCTAGCGATGTCTATCATCCTCCTAGCAAGATGCTCATTGTATACGATTTGGTATCTCCTTCTAGCATCAGGATATCGAGAGGCGAAATAGTGGATCATCAATTCACGAAGGTCACGCTCATCCACGTCTGCCTCAAGCCCATATGCACGTGCTCGACTATATAGTAGTACAAGGTCATGAGTTCTCATGAAGGCGCCATGTCTAAGTAGAAGTGCCTTCAGAGCAAACTGTGCAGCTTGCTCAGCATGAAAACATGCATAGGCATGATCCCCAGAGCTCATCCTCTCCTCAGCTCGCCTGAGCTCTGAGATAGCTGACTCAAGCCACTCTACATAGCTCACATCTAGGATAATGATAGAAGTGAAAGATATTTCTAACGTAGGCCTGTATGAAGTAAAGTTTAACAGCGCCTACATAAAGATATTATAGGGCTAAGAAGGCGCGAAGGGGCCGTCGTCTAGCCTGGTAGGATGCCAGCCTGGGGACGTACCCCGTCGGCCCTCAAGGGGGGTACGATAGATCGCTGGTGATCCCGGGTTCAAATCCCGGCGGCCCCACCATAAGTTTTGTAATAATTATTCATCATAAAGCCATGATATAGCAGACTTCATAGCCTTTTACAGAAGCCGAGACCTTAAAGACTAACACCGTTCTGGTTTATTTTTGATCACAGGCCTGACTATGCTGAGGAATTTCATTACCTCACTGTGTCTCCCGATTATCAACCTATAATATTCCCCTCTATTCGGCCTCCTGTCTTGTTGTAACTTCACTTTATACTTTATGCCCAAGCTCGCTAATGATTCTTCAACCAGCCGTATGTAGTCCCTGTTAGCATTAGTGATTTGGATGAACCATGCACGTCTATTGCTATATACATAAACTCCTCCTTCACTTTCATAGAAGCCTCTCAGAAATTCACTTTCGTATCCCTTGACCCACTGTATTGCCTTCCTTGGCTCCTCCTTCAATATATTCATGAATTGTACAAAACTCTTGTTTTCTACGAATACCCAGTACCACTTACCGTATCTATCCTCATTTTCGTACCTCCATGGCCTCAATCCTAAGACAACAAGTGCTTTAAACACTTCGTCCCTGAATCTCTCGCTCCTTACCTTCAATTTCCATCTGTACCTTAGTCTACCACGATCCTTCGTCGGTCTTACACACGCATCTCCAACGTTACTCCTATGAGATATGCTAGCTCCGAACATTTTCTTGGGCTCCACTCTATGGGCGTCTTTTTAATCCATTTAGCGTCTTTGAGTATTTTCCTGACCCAGTAATGTATTGTTGACCTTGGCACTTCTAACCCATAATGCTCCTGCAGATACCTCTGAATCCTCCTATAGCCATAATTCATTTTTCTTAACTCTCCTACAATTTTTAGTATCTTAGTGTTCAGCTGTCTTCTAGGCATTTCTCTCCCTCCATGACACTATTATCTCCCCTCAAAAGCCTTGTCAGATGGACAGTGAGCCTATGTTAGTGGAGGCTAATAAGTGTGTCTGTGACTTGGTTCATCGTTGTTACTATCTTAGTTCTAGGGGGAAACGTACGAGGTATGCCGAGGAAGCGAACGTAGATTCGAAACTACACAAGCCGGTCAGTATCCTCAATAAGATATGTGATGCCTCGATTCAGGTGTCACTTAACACCATGTTTGTTTCCTTTAAGCGATGGCAAGTTATATGGACATATTTAAGGCCCAGTAGAGCAAACTGCACTTAGAATCATGTAATACATCATACTGAAAGAGGGCAATTGCCAGTAGCCTATGCTTATGTGATTAGGATGGATATCGGGTTCCTATAGTTGGAGAGCTCAGTTACATTTCACAATTATCAGAGGCATCAATGTTTATTAAACCTTAGAAGAACTATTTTTCCGTGAGGGTGTGGCATGAGAATTGACTTGAGAGTTAGTTCGAAGTATTGCCTACTAGTCATGATAATTGCCATGATAATATCAGCTATGATACTTGCCTCAACAAGCACTACAGAGGTTAAGTCACAAGGCAAGGTGTATCGAGTCATAGGGACAAGAGGTGTTGTCAAAAGGATTCTGAGAATGGAGGTATATGGAGAGGAGGGTGGGCTCAAAGTAATCAAAGTACCCATGCTGAGAGTTATCGATGAAAGAGCGCTCCCAAATTACACATCCCCATGGGAGGAAGGCGTGCCCATGATATCTATGCCTAGTGATGCGGATATCCTGCCCTTTAGGGTTAAGAAGGACTTCATAGGAGTTCTCAAGCCTGGCTCGGCTGTTGAGATTCGTGACTTAGGCGTACCTAAATCACCTGATTATCAACACTACCTCACATTCAATACGTATCTTGTCAAGCCATGGTTTGAGCTGAAAGCTGAGCAGGAGGAGTACAAGGTTGGTGATGTGCTAAGGGTGAGGGTGTTCGTCCCAGCTGATTGCCACTTGAAGATCGTTCATGTGTTTGAATCCAAAGAGGGGGAGGAGCTAAAGGAGGTCATAATAGACAAACCAGTCTCACTCATAGGAGGCTACATAGGCTTTCCAGGATTTATAATAGTAGAGATGGTGCTTGACAAGCCAGGTGTACATGAATTTATAGGCGTAGCCCATGGCGTATTCTGGAATGAAAAAGGTGAGCTAAAGGAGATGACCTTATCTCATACCCTAAAGGTAGCAGTGAAGGAGAGACTTGAGGCCAAGTATGTTGACCTGGTAGCCTACGTCCAGATGCCTGATAGTGCTGCAAGTGGAGAGAGCATCCCCATAAAGGTCAAGGTGGTTAATAAAGGTGTTACTGAGTCAAGAGAGTCTCATCTGTGGATAACGGCTACTCTTGTGAAAGCTGAAGAAGCTGAGCCCATAGCATTCCATGAATATCTCATCCCTAAGCTGGCTCCTGGTGCTTCACATACATTCGAAGCCCTCATAAAGATCCCTGAAGATGCGGAGGGCGAAATCCATGTATTAGTCAAAGCTGATGCCTATCGTGAGAATGATGAGATAAATGTGGAGAACAATGTGATAGAGAGAATAGTGAAGATAGAGCCCATGATAGTCAAAGGGCCTTTGAGGATAGAGCTGCCTAGGGAAGCGGCTCTTATTGCTAATGAGGCAGAAATTCCAATTACAGTGACCAACACAGGTGAGAAGGCCATCAAGGTGAGTATAGGCATAATATGTCCTGAAGGAGTCATTGGAACTCCACCAGATGTTTATGAAGAGGTTAAACCGGGCGAGACATGGACTCCTGTATTCAAAGTCAAGGTACCAAGAGCGGAGGAGTACACGATAGGCTTCGTCTTCGTGCTCTTCATAGAGGAGGAGGCACTTCGAATCAGGAGGTCAGTACTATTGATACCATCCTATGAAGCTCTTCCACTAGCCGTAGAAGCTCCCTCATCCGCACCATTAGGCACATTCGTTACCATTAAAGGCACTGTCTCTCCTCCTGAGGCGACTATTATCGCAGATGTTATAAGCCCTGAGGACATCGTTAGGAGGTACATCGTGCCCGTAGCGCCAGATGGTAAGTTCAGCTTCAGCTTCAAGGCATATAGCCAAGGAGTGTGGAAGGTTAAAATCATAGCGCAACATGGAGACAAGAGGTCCATTAAGGAGTTCAGGATTAACGTGGCAAAGGTAGTGAAGAAACTCCCAGACCTGACCGTCAAGCTGGACGTCCCTTATGCTGTTGCCCCCGGAGATACAGCTACTCTCTTCATTATGATAAGCAACGTTGGCGAGGCGAGCTCAGGAAGGACAAGCTTGCTCGTCAAGGCAAGTCTTGTGACGGATACTGAGGAGGTAGTCCTAGTTGAGAAGGAACTAGACATAGCCGAGCTTGATGTTGGTAAATCCTATAGCGTAAGGCTTGATGTACCCATTCCAGAGGACGCTAAGGGCAAGGTTGTGGTGACGGCCATAGCTGATCCTAAGAACTTAATCGAGGAGGTCTCTGAGGACAATAACATGTATCAAGCATCCATGCTCATATCCCCCGTAGAGGTGGAGCTTCCAGAGGAAGTGGTCATCGAGAAGGATGTAGGGGAAGTGAAGGTCGTTGTGACCAATAGAGGCGAGGATGATGTAAGAATTATCATGAATGTAGCCGCTCCTGAAGGACTTGAAGTCAAGCCAGACACCATCACCATAGATGAGCTCAAGCCAGGCGAGAGCAGAGAGCTTACCTTTGAGATCAAAGTTCTTCAGGGAGGGTTCTATGAGGTGAAGTTCTTCATACATTGCTATGTAGCCGAGGGGGGATGGGAGATTACAAGAGGCGTAAGAGTAAGAGCAGGACCACCAAGACCCATTTCAATATCCATTTCGGCACCTTCAACAGTCATGGCAGGATCACGTATAGCCATAGAGGGAGTAGTATCTCCCACGACAGCTTCAGTTATGATGGAGGTCATAGCTCCTAACGGATCCGTGATAAGACATCATGTGAGTGTTTCACCCGAAGGGAAGTTTAGCTACTGGCTTAGAGTAACAACTCCAGGCACATGGAAAGTAAGGACCATTGCTAGGTATGGGGACATGATAATCGAAAGAGAAGTAAATATTAACGTCATACTGGGGAGAGTGCCAGCCTCTCTTCCGAACCTCATGGGTACCTTGTTCATGGGCATGATATTAGGAGTCGCCACAATGACAGAGCCCATAAGGGCTTTGTTGATCTCATTACTTAGAAGGCTGCTATCCCTCCTGAGAAGAGCCGGCATAGCACTACCAGATTGGTTAAGAGATCTCATAATGAGCGTGCTTGAAGACCTCTTCAAGGGAGCGACTGAGGAGGAGATAGAGAGACCACCGATATGGCGCCTCATAACGAGAAGAGAGGGCATAGCACTCATCGTGTCCATCCTAGTGCTCTCATTCATCCTCACTTACGTTGAGATGGGAGGAGCCATGGGTGACCTTGGGCTCATAGCCTACATATTGCCGCAAGTAGTAGCTGCATCGATCTTTGTCATAATATTCGATGACCTCTCCGAGGCTATTCTCTCGAAGGTGAGAGGCAATTGGGCGGAATACTTGTTATGGCCCTATGGGCTTGTCTCAATAATAGTCACTGGCCTGTTATTCAACTCCCCCTTTGCAGCACCAGCTCGAACGCTATTTGAGAGAGGCTATCCACAGAGGGCTAAGGCAGAGCTCGTGTTCTACAAGACACTTATAACTTTATCACTATTGATCACATTCATAATTGCAGGCCTAGTTGGGCTCTACACTCTCTATGACTCAGGACTAATAATGATGCTCTCCATACTGGCATACGCTATGTTTCCAGTGAAGCCGCTGCCTGGTTATGATTTGTGGAATGAGAGCAAACAGGCTTGGAGCGTATGCTTTATCGTGATTATTCCACTCTACATCATGGCCTTGACCATGCCGCATAACATTGTGTTG
>Ga0180301_10002428_pt1 | contig 14642 bp, 13 predicted proteins | sample GuaBasSediGuay16_FD_121797 | JGI IMG/M metagenome (GOLD analysis project Ga0180301, IMG submission 121797) | Subseafloor sediment microbial communities from Guaymas Basin, Gulf of California, Mexico - Guay16, Core 4569-2, 12-15 cm | ecosystem: Environmental > Aquatic > Marine > Hydrothermal...
ATTGATGGCTTTGCCTTCTTTCACATCAATCCGGTGAAAAAGGATGGTGGAAGAGTTTTTCCAAACAGCCGATTGACCCTCTGTCAGTTCACGCGCAGTTCCGGTTTCCAGAGAATAAACCCAGAGTGTTCCTCCCACAGAGGAAAAAAGTATGGACTTTCCATCAGGACTCCATTGGGGATTGTAAAAGGCTTCTTCCAGGATCGGGGATACCCGGATGTGTTTTCCGCTCCCGATATCCGTCAGCCACAGTTGATCCGAATCATCATTGGAAACCACCCATTTTCCATCGGGAGAGACCGGTGCCAGGTTTGCATACCCGGGGAGATCACAGGAGCGTCCGTCGGACAGATGCAAACGGTTTCCGGAAGTCCAGGCTGCCACTCCGTTCCGGGTAAAAGAAACCTGTCCGGCCCGGGAGACAGGTGCCTGTAAACGAATTATCTCATCTTTTTTCAGGTCATACAGAACAGGTACCTGCAGCCCGTTATCCAAAATGATTTTTGTTCCGATCACATCCCGGACCGGCGATTGGCTTATGTGATACCCAATTCCCCGTCCTTCGGCTATTTTCCGGATATCACCATCTTCCAGGATATACAATGCTGATATCCGGTCGTCTGTAAAAAGAATCCGCCCCTTAAAAGCACAAGGGCGGCGTATCAGTCCTCCCGTTTCGGTCCCCTGAAGGAAGATGTTGCACACAACCAATAGAAAAACACTGTGAATGATTTTTTTCATGATAACTCTACTTGATTTCCATACCGGGAATGCGATTAAATTTTGTTTCCAGGGTTGATACATTTTCAAGGTACTGATTTTGGAGGATTTTTTGAATTTCACGGGCTCTGGCTTTGAATGCATCTGCTTTTTCTTTCTGATTCAGCTGGGTGTAATAATGGGATAGGTTCAAAAGGAGAGCAGGGTAGAGGGGGGTGGTTTCCGGGATGTCTTTCATAAGTTTTAAAAGAATTTTATACTCTTTTTCCGCTTTATCCATGTCCTGCATGGCCCGGTAAATTTCCGCCAGATTGCTGTGAATTTCAGCCTGTTTTATATGGGAATCCTTTTCTTTTTCCCAGATTTTCAGGGCTTTTTTCAAATGGCTTATAGCTTCTTCCGGACGGTTTGTCATAAAGCATACTGAGGCAAGATTGTTATGAAGGGATGCGGATTGAAGACTGGAAGTCCCCCGGATGTTCTCCACCGTTCCCAGAGCTTTGCGGTAAAATTTTTCAGCTGTCTCATATTTTTTCCGGGATTCTTTCAATATGCCCAGTCGGGTCTCGATATCGGCAATCATCACATGGTTGGAATCGGCTTTTTCCACGAGTCCGATGGCTTTAAAATAAAGTGCTTCGGCATCATCTAAGCGTTGAAAAGCCTGGTTGACCCCGGCGTATCGTGTGTATATATCTGCCAGCAGCAGATAGTTTTCATGGTGGGCCGTGGCGGCTGCCATCATGGCTTTATCCAGATAATTTTTGGCCAGACGGGGCTCCATTAAAGTCATGGCAAAATCGGCAAGCTGTATGTAAACACGGATGGTTTTTTCATCTTTAGGGCCGTAGAGGATTTCCGCCATGGATTGTGCCCGGAGGCCGGCTTCAAAGGCACGATGTGCATCCCCCATTTCCGTTCCCAAACGGCTTAAATCCATGAGATCTTTCAATACTTCGGGACTCGCTTTTCCCTTTTGCTGGATCTCAAAGATGAAATCATCAATCCGGCGGAGCAGTTTTTCCTCCTTTGATGTATGAATCCAATCGGCATAACGGTCGTAAAGAGAGGCGGAACTCTTCTCACATCCCGTAAATATGACAGATAGAAGAACGCTAAAAATGACGGTTGATAATGACAGGCGATTCATAAGCACTCCCATTTATTACAGGTCAATGATAAAAAATTCTGAGGTATAAAAAAAGCCCCATCCGGGGCTTGAAGAGCGAGAGACGAGACTCGAACTCGCGACAGCCACGTTGGCAACGTGGGGCTCTACCACTGAGCTACTCTCGCGTATCTCAAAAAACGTGTTATATTAACCTGAATGGAAATAAGAAGCAAGAAAAAATGACTTATTCAGGCTATGAAAAGAGAGTGAGAGATTGGATAAAATCCCGGATTTTTTGGGGCAGTTTTTCTGACGGGGTTTTCTCCAGGTGTTTAATAAAAGCTGTTCCAATAATGACCCCGTCGGCATATTGCGTATAAAAAGCGATATCTTCCCTGGATCGAATCCCAAAACCCACCAGGAAAGGATGTTGCAGTGATTGTTTCAGACTTTTTAAAAAAGTTTGAATTTCTGCGTCATGACGGCTTTTTTTTCCGGTAACCCCCTTATAGGCCACGGTATAAATAAAGGAAGTACTGGCCCGGTCAATGGCCTGAATCCGTTCGGAAGAGGCATTAGGGGGCAGCAGATGAACCAGGTCCAGGTTGAATTTCTCCAGGAGGGGATGTAAAGGCCGGCTTTCTTCCAGGGGTAAATCCGGAATAATCAGTCCGTTGGCACCCCACAGACTTGCCTGCTGCAAAAAGGTGTCAATACCATAGCGGTGGACAGGATTGAGATAGGTCATAAGCAGAATGGGGATGGAAGAAACCTGGCGGACCTCTTTTAGAATTTCAAAAGTATGTGAGATTCTGAACCCGTTCAGTAAGGCGGTTTGTGATGCCTCCTGGATAACCGGTCCATCGGCCATGGGATCGGAAAATGGAATCCCAAGTTCAACAAAATCCACACCGGCTTTATCCAGCTCGATAATGATTTGTGGAGTATCATGAAGATGGGGATAACCGGCGGTGATGTAAATGGAGAGTAATGTATCACCGGTGGCTTTTTTTTCACGGATCAGGGTATTCAGTGCTTGATTCATACGTGTCCTTTTTTATTAAGGTATTGTGTGTAGACCTTCATATCTTTATCTCCCCGGCCACTGAGGTTCACGACAATAATCGTGTTTTTTTTCGTACCGGGAGCCGTTTTTTCCAGGAAGGCCAGGGCGTGTGCGCTTTCAAGGGCCGGAATAATCCCCTCAAGGCGGCATAAAAGAAAAGCAGCCTTCAAAGCTTCTTCGTCTGTCGCACTTACATAGCGGACCCGCCGGGTTTCAAATAAATAGCTGTGTTCCGGCCCTACACCAGGATAATCAAGTCCTGCAGAAAGAGAATGGGCCAGCTGGACCTGGCCGTCGTAATCCTGAAGCAGATAACTTTTCATACCGTGAAAGATGCCGGTATGACCTTTCGTAAGGGTAGCAGCGTGTTTGCCTGTTTCCAGGCCGCATCCTGCTGCTTCCACACCAACCATCTCTACTTCAGGATGTTTTAACATGGGATAAAAAAGTCCAAGAGCATTGCTTCCGCCACCGACACAGGCCAGCAAAATATCCGGAAGCCTTTTTTCCTTTTTGTTAACCTGTTTGATAACCTCCTGCCCGATGATTTTCTGAAAATGACGCACAATCACAGGAAAAGGATGAGGTCCTACAACAGACCCGATAATGTAATGCGTGGTGTCACTGTTGGCGATCCAGTCTCTTAAGGCTTCGTTTGTAGCATCCTTCAGAGTCTTTGTTCCTGTACGTACCGGAACAACCTCTGCTCCCAGCATCTGCATTCTGTCTACATTGGGTTTCTGGCGCTCCATATCTTCTATCCCCATGTAAATAGAACATTCCAGTCCTGCTCGTGCAGCAACAGTGGCTGTGGCAACGCCGTGCTGTCCTGCACCGGTCTCTGCAATAATCCGCCTTTTCTCCATGAATTGTGCTAATAAGATTTGTCCCAGCGTATTGTTGATTTTATGAGCACCGGTATGACATAAATCCTCTCTTTTTAAATAGATACGCCCTCCGCCATAATGACGGGTCAGGTTTTCTGCAAAATAGAGAGGTGTAGGTCTTCCTGCGTATTCTCTCAGGTCGGACAAATAGAGTTTTTGATAATCCCGCTTTTTCCGGAAAGTGTGAAAGGCCTGTTCCAGTTCACTCAACGCCGGCCGGAGGACCTCCGGGGCAAAGCAACCACCGTACGGACCAAAATATCCTTTAAGATTGGATGTCATAGATGATCTCCGCTTTCTTCTCTGTTTCTTTTTTTCGAAGTTGTTCCATATTAAAAGCATGAACACTGGTAATCAATGCCCGGATTTTTTGAAAATCTTTTTTACCGGGGACTGATTCTGAACCGCCTGCAATATCGATGATTGCAGGGTGGACTTCTTCCAGGGCATCCCGGATAGTATCACGGGTTATTCCTCCTGCTAAGATGAGTGCTTCCCGGGGAATTGAACCGGGAATTGTTTCCCAGGCAAAAGATTTTCCTGTGCCTCCATAAGTCTTTTTGGAAAAGGTATCGATTAAAATCATATCCGGTGGCTTTAGATCCTGGATCATTGCTTTTTTTACATTTTCCACGCCCCGAAAGGCCCAGATAACGGGGAAAGGAAAGGAATGAAAGATTTCAAAATCCTTAGGCTCATATACCTGCATAACCCGGCAGCCCGTGCGTTTCTGAAGCATAACAAGTTCTTTTGCGGTTGGGCGAACTACAATACCCACAGGACTCACGTAAAAGGGAAGATAACGAATCATATCGGCGGCTTTATCCGGTGATATATAGCGGGGACTTTCGGGATAAAAAATGAAACCAAGGATGGATATGCCATGTTCTACGGCCAGAAAAGCATCTGCACGGGAGGTAAAACCACAAATTTTTAGTTGGGTCATCATTGGAGTTTCTCCACAGCGGTTTTAAAATCTTTCAGTAAATGGCCGGGGTTCTGTGCCCGCATGAGAGATTCACCGATGAGAGCTCCGCGAAAGCCGTTATTTGCCAGTTTGCGGCATAAGTCTGACGTTCTGATACCACTTTCACTGATGACGGGTACATTTTTTGGAAGAGCGGATTTCAGTGTGAATGAATTCTCGGGATCAACACGGAAAGTTCGTAAATCCCGGTTATTGATTCCCAGAATCAAATGTTGATGGACCGGAATTTTTTTTACATCTTCCAGGGTATGCAGTTCAAAAAGAATATCGAGTCCGCATGCAGCGGCTGTGGTACAAAGCTCATGGATTTTATTTTTCGACAAAAGGGCTGCAATCAACAGAATCACATCTGCTCCGGCGGCTTTAGCTTCGTAAACCTGGTAAGGATCAATGATAAAATCTTTATAAAGAATGGGCAAAGAAATAGCCTGCCGAACCTGCTGTACATTGTGGGGATTTCCCAGAAAAAAATGTTCTTCCGTGAGAACCGAAACAGCTGAAGCACCGTTCTTTTCATAGAGCCGGGCCTGGTGGACCGGGTTAAAATTTTTACGGATGATTCCCCGGGATGGAGAGGCCTTTTTTATTTCACAGATAAAATGAAAAGCGGTATCCTTTATCATTTGACGGTATAACGACCGGGTTTTACTCGTGGCCAGGGCTGCTTCTTTTAAACGGCTTATGGGAAGTTCGGACTTTTTCCGGCTCAGATCGTGTTGTTTACGGCTTAGGATCTCATCCAGAAAATGATGCTTCAGGGATGTTAGATGAGGGGTTGCCATGATGCCTCCAGTGAGTGTATAGGGTGATTTTTCACTTGCTTTATACAGAATAGATCCTGCTAAGCTTCCGAAGGGCATGGAGTTTAGCAAGAGCTGCTCCGCTGTCGATCATTTCTTCTGCATGTTCAATGCCTTCGGGGATCCCGGATACTTTTCCCGCTACGTAAAAGGCAAAAGCAGCATTCAAGATGATCATGTCCCGGGCGGAATTTTTTTCTCCGGACAATAAGGCCGTGATTTTGTGGGCATTGTCATGACTGTTTGTTCCATAGAGAGTTTCTCTCCCATTTCCCGGGGGTGTTTCGTGATGATAGGTATATTCACGAATATGACCATTATCAATTTCATAAATGTAATTGGATGCAAAGGGTGAAACTTCATCGTAACCGTCATCACTGTGGACCGTACAGGCTTTGGTGTGTCCTTTCATAAGCATGACTTCCGCCAGTTTCTTTGCTGTTTCCCGGTTATAAGTCCCTACTAATTGACGACGTACACCCGCCGGATTCATGAGAGGTCCCAGCATATTGAAAATGGTTCGCAATCCCAGGTTTTTGCGATGGGGAAGCACGGCTTTCATGACCGGATGATATCGGGGAGCAAAGAGAAAACCAATACCAGTTTCCCTGATACAGGTCAATACCTCACTCGGTCCCAGATTAATATTGATTCCAAGAGCTTCTAATACATCGGCCGATCCACACTGGCTTGATACAGACCGGTTACCGTGTTTAGCCACGGGGACACCTCCGGCAGATACGATAAACGCACTGACCGTGGAGATGTTTAATGAGTGTTTATTATCTCCACCTGTTCCGCAGACATCAATGGCATCATCCATGGCGAGCTCGACTCTCACCATGTGTTTCTCCATCGTATCTACAAAACCTAATATTTCCTCTACTGATTCCCCTTTCATACGGAGTCCTATTAACAAGGCTCCGATTTCTCCTGGAGTGACAGTCCCGTTGATGATTTTTTCCAATACCTGAGCTGCCTCCCGGCGTGATAAATCCTCACCATTGACGATTTTTTCCAAAAAGGGTTTTAATGTTTCCATGGTTCCTCCGTGTGTTGTTTATTTTCAGATGATTCTTTTATAATAAAGGCATCCAGCCAGTTATGAATCAGGGTTTCTCCAAAAGAAGTGAGAATGGATTCAGGATGAAACTGGACTCCTGAAACCGGATATTCCCTGTGATGGATTCCCATGATCAAACCGTCTTTTGTCCGGGCATCGACGCATAATGAAGGAGGAAGGGAATGAGGATCAGCAACCAGGGAATGATAGCGGGTTGCAAAGAAAGGAGAGGGAATTTGCCGGTACAGGATGTATCCATTATGGAAAATTTCCGATGTTTTCCCGTGAACCGGATTCTTTTCCTGAATGATTTTTCCTCCAAAAGCAGCAGCGATACACTGGTGTCCCAGGCAGACGCCCAGGACAGGAATATCCCGGTAAAATGTTTGGATAACCGCTAGAGAAATTCCTGCTTTTTCCGGATATCCCGGACCAGGAGAAATGACAATGCCATCGGGGTTAAGTTGGCGGATATAATCAATATCTGCCTCGTTATTGCGGATAACGTGTATCTTTTCACCGCGACTCCCAAATATTTGTACGAGGTTGTAGGTGAAAGAGTCGAAGTTATCAATGAATAAAATCATGAATTCCCTCCCCGGCTTTTTCAATGGCTTTGAGCATGGCTTCGGCTTTATGTCCCGTTTCTTCATATTCCTTTTCGGGGATACTATCGGCAACAATTCCTGCCCCTGCCTGAATATAGAGCCTGTTATTTTTGGCAATCAGGGTTCGGATGGCGATGCATGTATCGGAATTTCCTGAATAATCAAAGTAACCGACTGCACCGGAATAAATACCCCGCTTTTCCGGTTCCAGTCCGCGAATGATTTCCATGGCCCGGATTTTTGGCGCTCCGCTGACGGTACCAGCGGGAAAAGCTGCTTTAAAAGCATCAATGGCGCGAAAATCCTGCCGTAAATGTCCCCGGACCCGGGATATAATATGCATCACATGAGAATACCGTTCGATTGTTTGAAAATCTTCCACCCGGATACTACCATATTCAGCAATGCGTCCCATATCATTCCTGGCCAGGTCTACCAGCATGACGTGTTCAGCCTGTTCCTTGGGATCTTTTAACAGGTCCCGGGAATTGGCTTCGTCATCCTCACGGCTCTGTCCCCGGGGGCGCGTCCCTGCAATGGGAATGATTTCCAGTTCGTGATCCTGGCACCGGATCAGGGGCTCGGGAGAAGAACCGATAATCTGGTATCCACCACAATCCAGATAAAAGAGGTAAGGGGAAGGGTTGATAGTGCGAAGAGAACGATAGATATGAAAGGCATCGCCACTGAAATCCATGTGAAAACGCCGGGATAAGACGGTTTGAAAGATATCACCTGTCCTGATGTATTCCTTCGCCCTGGAAACTGCCCGTGTAAAATCTTCTTTTTTAAAATTTACCGAAAGACTCTCAGGAATAGCTGTGAATGACGTTTTCAGATCTGTTACAATCCGGATTTTATCATGCATGACTTCCAGCCGGGATCGGGCATCCTGGTACAAAGAAGGAAGATTGCGCGTATTGTCCACAAAAACATTCGCGATAAGAATGACTTCATTTTTTAAATGATCAAAGGCAATCAGGTCTTTATAAAAAGCCATTAGTGCATTGTCTGTTCCGATGGGATCCCTTTTAGGAGTTGGAAGCACTTCATATTCCCGGACCATTTCGTATCCGATAAATCCCACTGCGCCACAGGTAAACCGGGGAAGTCCTTCCCGGTGAACCGGCGTATATTGGGATAAAAGTTCGGATAATCTTTCAAAAAAGGATGTTTTCCCGGATGTATTTTCTTCTCCGGAACCGGTTTCCATAATCCCGGTGCCGGTATCTTTTAAAAGGTGAAAAGGAGAAAAACCGATAAAAGAATATCGACCCAGGTGTTCACCTTTGAGGACGCTTTCCAATAAGAATGAATGGTGTCCAGGCTGTCTCATTTTTAAATACACCATTACGGGAGTTACAAAATCTCCGTTAAACCGTTCAAAGACGGGAATTATTGTTTTAGGAGATGCTATTTGCCTGAATTCTTCAAATGTCATGTAATACCTGTCCTAATTTTTTTGTACCCATGTAAAAAGCCCACTTATTCCTAAGTGGGCCGGGTAAGTGTTTGTTTTTCTTTAACAGTTATGTTTTACAAAAACACACCCCTCCCACGATGGTATTTTTCCACCACCGGTTTATATTGAGTATGATGTGTGTGCTGTTTTTCATAAAATTTTTCTCAATATCTGTTGGAGTAATTTATAACGTTTCTATTTATAGAATCAAGGAGAATAATTTGACCTCATTTGTGGGAATCGATGAGATTATTTTTTATTGTTATTTTTCTTTTGAGCCAATAACTTAATTTCCAATTGCAAATTACATAAAAGTAAAAGATGAAATGTGATGATTAAAATTTTTTTCCTTATGGCGGGTGGAGCATTGGGAACCCTGGCTCGCTACGGGGTGTCCGGTATTTCCTACCGGTTGTTTAATGCGACATTCCCCTATGGCACACTGGTCGTTAACTTGATTGGATCTCTTTTAATAGGTTTTCTTTGGGGATTCTGGGAGTTGGAGCATATTCCGGTAAATATTAAAGTTTTTGTTTTTATTGGTATCCTGGGAGGTTTTACGACCTTTTCATCCTTTATGCTGGAAACCTTGAATTTGTTGAGAGAAGGGGAAATTAAATTTGTGCTGATAAATATTTTATTAAACAATATGTTAGGCTTATTGTTTGTATTTGGGGGGTACTTTTTTGCTAAAATTTTTGTACAGGGAGTCAGGCCATGAAACTACCGGATGAGGGTATTTTATTACGCGTATTTATTGGTGAAGGAGATACATATCATGGCAAACCTCTTTATGAGGCCATTGTCATGAAAGCCCGTGAACTCAATATTGCAGGCGCCACGGTGACCCGGGGTATCATGGGTTACGGCGCGGACAGCCGTATTCATTCGTCTAAATTTCTCAGATTGTCTGAAGATTTGCCGGTGATTATTGAAATTGTAGACCACGAGGAGAGAATTAAACAAATCATCCCTTTTCTCGATGAAACGGTTAAGGACGGTTTGATTACCCGGGAAAAAGTGTCTGTTATGTTTTACAGGCACCGATCCTCCTGAAGGAATCGTTTTTTGAAATAGCACTTTTGATTATTTAATAGGTTAACCGTTTGTTTTACGCAAAAAAATATGTTACATCTCAATATACTATGTAAAAATCTTGACAAATGCTTTGATTGAACCCGAAATTCATTAACATTATTCCCAGATTTATCTTATGGAAACAAAAGAAATAAAAAGATTACGTGCCAGTGAAGCCAAATTCCGGCAGATATGGGAATCCGCCCGGGACGGGATGCGGCTCACAGATGCCGAGGGAATTGTACGGGATGTCAATACTGCATTCTGCGAGATGATTCATTTACCCCGGGAAGCCCTGATCGGGAAGCCCCTGTCAGTGATATATCAACAAGATGCATCCCGTATCATACGGAAGCACTGTGAACGCTTTAAAGCCCGGACCATTCCGCCGCATGTACTGAATCAATATATTTTGCATGACGGGACCGTTCGATGGTTTGAGGTTTATAATACTTATGTAAAGATCCCGGGTGAACCGGAGCAGGTTTTAGCCGTTTTCCGGGATAAAACAGAACTGGTTGAAGCGACAGACAAGCTGAAAGAGAGCGAAAGCCGTCTGAATATTGCCGTTAAGAGTGCCCGTATTGGATTGTGGGACCAGGATTTCAGGTCAGGAACCATTGTCCGGAATAAAACCTGGGCTGAAATGCTGGGATATGCCCCTTCAGATATTGAAACCCATAAAAATGCCTTTTTAGATCTGATTCACCCCGAGGATAAAGATGAAACCAACCGGATTATTCAGGAACATGAGGAGGGAAAAACAGATTATTTCAGGATTGAACACAGACTCCGGTGTGCCGACGGCTCCTGGAAATGGATTCTCAATGTAGGACAAATTGTGGAAAGGGACAAATCCGGAAAGTCCCTGAGAGCGGCTGGTGTCCATATTGACATCGATGAACAGAAAAAGACACAAGAATCCCTAAAACAATCAGAACAGCTCCTTCACTCCGTTTGGGACCAGTCCAAAGACGGTATGCGACTAACCGATGCCGAAGGACGTATTGTCATGGTCAATGATGCATTCTGTACAATGATGGGCATGCCAAAGAATGAAATGGAAGGACAGTCCCTTGGAATAATCTATTTCCCGGAAGAACAGCATAGAATAGTAAAACGGTATAAAGAGAACTTTTTAAATAAAACCGTCCAGCCCTATATCGAACGCCCTTTTACCCTGTGGAACGGGGAACAGAAATGGTTTGGTGTTTCTATCGCCTTTATCAGTGACACTTTGTTGCTGAGTGTTTTCAGAGATATCACCCAGAGGGTTCGGAATAAGGAGTCCCTCAAGGAGCTCGTTCACCAGAAAGAAATGTTCATGCGTGAACTCAAGCACCGGGTAAAAAACAATATGAATATTTTAGCAAGTATTATCAGTTTGGAAATGCGCCAGGTCCAGGATCCTGAAATGCGGGATATCTTTCAGAATATCCGAAGCCGCATCCATTCTGTGGCTGCGATTTATAAGCGTTTGAACCTTACAAGTGATATGGAATCGATTGAACTGAGCCAATACATCAAAACCCTGGCAGAAAATATTCTGGAAACCTTTACGGCAGGGTCCAACCGCTTGCATCTGGAGACCCGCCTGGATCCTGTCAGACTCGATACAAAACGGGCGGCAAGTCTTGGGCTGATTCTAAATGAGTTGTTGACAAATTCTTTAAAATATGCTTATCCCCACAATGAAAAAGGGACGATTACAATAGAAATCCACCAGGAAGGAAATCAGCTGTATTTTACAGTAAAAGATGATGGAGTAGGGCTCCCGGATGATTTTTCTATCGGAAGTCAGAAAAGTATGGGATTTATGCTGATTGATATACTTGTCAAAGAACTCAAGGGGAAAATGAGCATTGACGGGAAACAGGGGACTCAAACAACAATTGAATTCTGCTTATAGCCCGATTTTGTAAAAATGCGTATAGATATTGGAACTCATGGCTGTCTTGTTTAGTATCAGGAGAAACGGTATATTTATCAGAAAATGATGTGAAAGAGAATTATGGAAAGTAATGAAATTACAATAGCTCTGGATGTCATGGGCGGTGACGATGCGCCGGCGGTTACTGTTCAGGGTGCTGCAGAAGCAACTCTTGAATCTTCCCTGAAGGTTTTGCTGATAGGTGATGAAAAAGCCATTCAGAAAGAACTGAAAAAGCATAAATATCATGCGAACCAACTTGAAATTATCCATACGACACACCAGATTTCAATGGGAGAAAATCCAAAAATCGCCATAAATCAGAAACCGGATGCATCCATTGTGCTTGCAACCCAAAAGGTCTCAGAGGGGAGTGCTCATGCTTTGGTATCAGCCGGGAGTACAGGTGCCGTGATTTTATCTGCAGCAAAAAATATTCCCAGAATTCTGGGCGTCCATAAGGCAGCCCTGGCGGCAAGTTATCCCACCCATAACATTCAAAAAAGAGACGATATCTTTTCACTTCTCCTGGATGTGGGGGCCAACATACACAATTCTCACCACGATTTGGTTCATTTTGCTTTCATGGGGGCGACCTATGCACGGGAGATTAAGAAAATTGACAATCCCACCGTGGGACTTCTGAACATTGGAGCTGAGGAGTATAAAGGGGGAGAGAAACTGGCCAGGACCCATGCGATTTTAAAAACCCTGCCGGATATTAATTTTATCGGCAATATTGAGGGAAATCAGATTATGCAGGGACTGGCAGATGTGGTTGTCACCGAGGGACTTACGGGAAACATTGCCCTGAAGGTGATGGAGGGAATGGCAAGCTCCGTGAAACACCTCGGTAAACAGGCCTTTCGCCAGAATGTGTTGTGGAAAATGGGTATCATTATGTTATCCGGCGGTATTCGCAAATTGAAAGATGTGACAGATTATCAGGAATACGGCGGAGCACCCATTTTCGGCTTTGATAAAATGATTATCAAGTGCCATGGCCGGTCAACGGCTAAAGCGATTAAAAATGCCCTGAAACTGGCGGCAAAGTCTGTTCGGGATGATATCACCGGGCAAATCAGCAGGTATATCACCGATTATGAGTATCACCATGCAGATTATGATGTGGAAGTCTAAGTCTGCCGTAAAATAAGTCAGGACTTTTAAAATCAACAATATCATAAACTTACACCCATTTTTCAGGAGGGATGCGTATACTTTTACAGCTTGAAAAAAAACAATGAATTTGTTAACATCTACGATGATTGTGAGATAAAAGATGGCACGTACAAAAGAATTGGAAAATAAAGTGTTGGCCTGCGTGATCCGGGAGTATATAGCCTCGGCAGAGCCTGTTTCTTCCAGGGCGATTGTGGAAAAGTATATCCCGACAATATCGGCCGCAACGGTCCGGAATATCATGGTGGGACTTGAAAATCAGGGGGTTTTGACCCATCCTTTTACATCTTCGGGACGCATTCCCACGAACAGGGGATATAAGTACTATGTTGACACTCTCTTGGTCTCACCGGAACCGGAGGATTCAATCAAGCATGCCATTCATGAAGCGCTGAACCGCACCCCTTCCGATATTGAAATGCTGTTGAATCTCACCTCACGGCTGTTGGGAACCATGACGGATGAAATCGGTGTGGCCATGGCTCCGGTGTTTATGAAAGGCGTTGTGAATGATATTCAGCTCCTTGAATTGTCAGGAGACCGGCTTCTCTTAGTTTTTCAGATTGAAAACGGACTGGTGAAGACGGTTATGGTGGAAACACGTCAGGTGTTGAATAAATCCCGGTTACATTTTATCCAGTCCTTGTTTAAGGAACTTTTCGTGGGTGTTAACCTCTACACCATGAAACGGAAGCTGGAACGGATTCTGAATGATATTCCCAAAGGCGAGCGGGGACTGGTGGAACTGATTTGCGATCAGATTGAACAGCAGATGATGCCCCGGATCCATACCAGTGAAAATTACTCTTTCCTGGCAAAACCGGAATTCCGGGAACCTGCGAAATCTGCCGTCGTGCACCTGTTGATGACAGACGGGTGGATGTTCAGACTCCGGGAAAAAATTTCAGGCACAATTCAGACAAACTCTCTGACACTCCTGACAGGTGACGATATCGATTTTGTATCCGGTACAAACTGCAGTGTGCTGATGTCCGGTTTTACCCTGGGAAATCTGGAAGGCACCCTCGCTGTTGTCGGTCCTTCCAGAATGGATTACGATTTTATCGTTCCTCTGCTGGGATTTGTCCGCCGTAAAATCAACGAGAAAATCAATAACATTAAGGAAGGTATATAGGATACTCTTTATGAAAAAAGATGAGACCGTAAAAGACACCCAAGATCATGAGATATTGGATAAGGAAAATTCCCGTGATGTGAACAAAGGGGAAACAAAATCCAAAGAGAAAGAGAAACGGGAAAAAACTGAGGAAAAATCCAAAAAGAAAGAAGAGACAAAACAACCTGAAGCGGAAGGGATTGAACCGGTTGAGGAGAAAGAGACAGATCCTTTACAGGTGCTGATGGATCAGCTTGCTCAGACAGAAGAACAGAAGAAGGATGTGGAAGATAAATTTGTCCGCCTGGTTGCGGAGTTTGACAATTATAAAAAGCGCATGACCCGGGATTTTGACAGACAATCGGAAATGGTCCGGGAAAAGATACTTCTCAGTCTGTTGCCGGTTATGGATGATCTGGACCGGCTTCTACAGCACGAAGGCGAAAATGGGACAGTCTCGCTGGAAGGGATTAAACTCATACGTAACAATTTTGAACGGATATTGAACAGTTATGGTGTCAAAGCTTTTGAGTCAGTTGGACAACCCTTTGATCCTGAAAAGCATGATGCCATGATGACCCGTGAAAGTAAAGAGCACGATGTCCCGACTGTAATTGAAGAATTCGAAAAG
>Ga0180301_10002429_pt1 | contig 14640 bp, 17 predicted proteins | sample GuaBasSediGuay16_FD_121797 | JGI IMG/M metagenome (GOLD analysis project Ga0180301, IMG submission 121797) | Subseafloor sediment microbial communities from Guaymas Basin, Gulf of California, Mexico - Guay16, Core 4569-2, 12-15 cm | ecosystem: Environmental > Aquatic > Marine > Hydrothermal...
ATATCAGAGGCGTTTTTTTGCAAAAGCTCGACCGGATGGACTTTTTAGGTATTTTTCAAAGTCCAGCGCCTTCGCCCGATCAGTGAAAGCAATGGCCGTTTTTATGCGCCACGGTCTGAATTGTCAAGTATGCGGGACTTGACCCGAATTGTGAGCTTTTAAGCGTGTTTCCAGGTTTTCAGTAAAACCCGTATAATAATGCTTCGGCTCAGACTCGGACTGTAAAATGTAAACATAATAAGATTTCATTGAGTCAAATTTTTGTATGGCTTGCCGAGCCGTAGCTTGGAAACAGGAAAAGTATATATTTTATTTGCCCGACTTCGCCCTTCGGGCTACGTCGCGGCAGTCTTCGCTTTCAACTTTGTTCCAAGCAAAGGCTGGTGGAGGCGGGGGGAGTCGAACCCCCGTCCGGAAGCAATCCACTTAAGCTTCTACATACATAGCCCGATAATAAGTGTTCGCCCTGCGGGTCCCTACCGGGCCAGGTTGCCGCAGAACTAACCTGTTATAATTTCGCCTTGCTGGCTACAGGTAAGCCAGGTCGGCTATCCTGCTGAACCGGCGCCCCTGTCAACCTTGCAGGACCGATTGACGGGACGTTAGCCTTACGCGGCTAAAGCATACGCATAATCGTCTGCGTTTGTGTTTAACCCACCTGTTTTACGAGACTAGGTGGAACCTCGGTATGCAACTTAAGCTTCCTTACCTCCGTCGAACCCGGATCGCCCCCATTTGTGCGGGACATACTAATAATAAGCACCTTTTACACCATAGTCAATAATTTCGCCTTTTTTCTCTCCCTGGCCATCTCCCTCTTTAAATCCCTTTCTTTGATCGCCTGCCGTTTGTCAATCTTTCGCTTTCCTTTAGCCAGCCCCAGCTCCACTTTGGCCCATCCCCCGGAAAAATATACCTTTAAGGGGATCAGTGAATATCCCCTTTGCTCTGTTTTGCCGGTCAGGCGTTTTATTTCTCTTTTGTTCAAGAGAAGCTTTCGCGGCCTGGTGGGATCGATCTCAATGTGGTGGGCATAAGGGTAAGGGCTGATATGCATATTATGCAAAAAGACCTCTCCCTTTTTTACCCTTGCGTAGCTGTCTACCAGGCTGGCGCGCCCCTCCCTCAAAGACTTCACTTCCGGGCCGAGCAGGACCATTCCGGCTTCATACGTTTGCTCGATGAAATAATCATGAGGAGCTTTTCTGTTCCGGCAGACAATCCTTTTACTTGCAGAATTTGTAGAAGACCCACTCCCGGACTTTCTCAAATACTCAACTCCTTCATTCACCGGCCATTCAGCGCTGCGCTCGCCCGCGCAAAGAACCCTCTTCAGCATTAAGGTCTTTTCTACCAAGGTAGGGGATTAATTGGCTCATTCTGTGTTCGATGAATTCACGAACTTTCTTGGCCGTATCCAACTCAAGTATACGCTCTAAGTCAGCCTTCGACTCTTCCATAGAAATTGATCTGATGACTTGTTTAATTGCTGGAATGCCCCATGCATTAAGGCTCAGCTCGTCAATCCCCATGCCAAGTAAAAGTGAGGTACACAAGGGGTCGCCGGCCATTTCCCCGCACAGGGACACCGTGATCCCCGCCTCTTTTCCAACTTTAACAACGTGCTGAATCATCCTGAGAATAGCTGGGTGAAAAGGCTGATACATAAACGCGACATGTTCATTGATCCTGTCAATGGCCAGAGCGTACTGAATAAGGTCGTTTGTTCCAATGCTGAAAAAATCCGCGTGCTTTGCAAGAATGTCAGCCACGCTTACAGCGGAAGGAATCTCGATCATAATGCCTATCTTGATCCCCCGATCAAAGGCAATGCCTTTTTCTTCCAGTTCACCCATAACTTGCTTCAAGATCGCGTGCGTATCGAGAAATTCTTGAAGCCCTGATATCATGGGAAACATCACTTGAATATTGCCATAAGCACTTGCTCTCAAAATAGCCCGGAGTTGTGTCTTGAAAATATCGGGGTTCTTGAGGCAAAACCTGATGGCCCTCAGCCCCAGGGCTGGATTGGTTTCAGTCTTTGTTCCGGCTCCTGGAGAAAGCCTGTCCCCGCCCAAATCCAGGGTCCGGATCGTTACCGGGTAAGGAGCCATGAGTTCCGCCATCTCTTTGTAATCACTGAATAATTCCTCTTCGCCCGGCAGCTCATTACCTCTCAGGTAGTGGTATTCCGTTCTGTAAAGACCAATGCCTTCTGCACCATGATCCTTTGCGGCTGCCACTTCTTCCAGGAACTCTATGTTGGCCATGACAGCTATTTTGTACCCATCCACCGTTTTCGCCGGAAGATGGCTCATGCGCAAAATACTTGACTCGAGTTCCTTCTGCGCAAGGTGTTTTTCCTGGTACTGTATGATCAGGTTGTCATCAGGATTTATGATCACCTCTCCGGTGTAACCATCCACAATCAGCAGGGTCCCGTCCTGCACCTCCCAGGTGACACTTTCAAGACCCACTACTGCCGGAATCCTCAGTGACTGGGCTATTATTGCGGCATGCGATGTACGGCCCCCAACATCCGTGATAAAGCCCATAATCTTGCCAATGTCTATCGAACTCGTATCAGCAGGGGACAATTCGTGGGCAACAATTATAACCCTCTCTTTTATCTCAAAAAGGCTCTCCTGCTCCTTGCCTGCCAGGCACCTTAGAACCCTCTCCGCAACATACTCCACATCCACTACGCGTTCCTTGACATATTCATCCTCTATTTCGGCAAAAAGTTTATTGATTTTCTGCAACGATTTTTTCAGGGCCCACTCAGCATTGATTCTCTCCTTCAGGATCGTCTCCACTGTTGCATCATGAAACATGCTGTCGTCCATAATCATCAAGTGAGTATCAAGAATAAAAGAGTGCTCCTGAATTTGCTTCGGCATCTTTTCCCTGATCGCAATGATCTGTTTTTTTGCCGCCCTTACCGCTTCTTCAAATCGCTCCACCTCCCACTTTATTTGCTTCTCGTCAATCAGGTACTGGTAAAGAATTTTCACCCTGGACCTATCTACCAGCCTGGCCTTTCCAATCACTATACCGGGGGAGACTGCTATTCCAGTCAGTTTTTTAGGTTTTTCTCTTTGATCCTTTGTCATTTCTCTTCATCAAAGTTACGGTTAACAAGATCGCTTAAAGCCTCCATCATAGCCTCTGAGTCTTCCCCCACCGCCCTTGCTTCTATCTCGGTTCCTTTGGGGCACGCAAGGGTTAGAATGGAAAGGATGCTGGAGCCATCCGCTTCCTGATCCCCTTTCCTGAGATAGAGCTTTGATCTATATTTTGACGCTACCTCCACAATCTTTGCTGCTGCCCTGGCATGTAATCCCAGCTCATTATTGATCTTTAACTTCTTTATTAACTCCATCTGAAATCATTTTAGATGCTTCCGTAAAAACCCCATCTGCGGCGTTGCGCTGCATCTTTAGTCACTGCGGCGTACTTCTATGTACGCCTCATTCCTGCAGATTTGCGCGCCTTACATCTGGGGCTTTTCCGAAAGCATCTGACTTTAAGGGTTTTTGCGAATTAATGATTTATGTGTTTATCCCCTTTTGCAAGGGAAGGATTTCTTTTAAGGGAAACTGTGGCTTTGTAAAGTTTTCTGTAACTTATCTGTGTCTCAGCCGATACTTGCTCCGCAATCTGCCTGGTGCTGAGCGTGCCTTCTCCAAGCAGTTTTTCCAGTTTTTTTAGGATCTCACTATCAAGCGGGGGTTCCTTTTCACTTTTCTCTCTTCCGGCAACCACTACCGTGTACTCACCCCGTGGCGTCTCTTCCTCGATCTCTTCCAAAATCTCACTCACCCGGCCCCTCCTCACCTCCTCGTATATTTTGGTCATCTCTTTGAGGAGAACAATCTGTCTATTTCCAAGGACATCTTTTAGATCCCGGAGCATACCGGCAAGGCGCTGGGGGGCTTCAAAGAAAACCATTGGGCTTGTCTCCGTGCCGAGGGCTTCAAGTTCCTTCCGCCTTTGACCGGCCCTTTTTGCAAGGAATCCCACAAAGCGGAATCGGCCGCTGCCCATGCCGGAAACAGACATGGCCGCCGTTACTGCTGAAGGCCCGGGAATTGGAGATACCCTGATACCGGAGTCCAGGGCCCGGCTTATCAGGAAATTGCCGGGATCCGATACTGCCGGAGTCCCGGCATTAGTGACTATAGCAATATTATGTCCTGACCTCAGCCTGTTTATAAGGTCCGGCGTTCTGGTTTTCTGGTTGTGTTGATTGTAGCGTATCGTTTTCGTTTTTATACTGTATTGATTGCACAGCCCACGGGTATGCCCGACGCTTTCCGCTGCAATTAGATCAACCTCTTTTAGCGTTTTCAATGCTCTCAAAGTAATGTCCTCTAAGTTGCCCAGAGGCGTGGAGACCACGTAAAGGGTCCCGCTGCCCTGATACTGTCTCTTGCCCTGGTTGGGCTGCCTGTGCGTTTTGAAAGACGGCAATTGATTGTGCGGACCGGCAATGGTATTTTTTCCTTTGCCTCTCATTCCTCTTCACAAGGCCCTGGAACCATTTCAATAACTGAGCTCAAAGGCATCCTTTATTACCTGGATTCGTGCCCGGTCCCCTTCTAGGTTTACGGCAACCACGTCAAATCGCGACCTCCTATCCGCACAGCCATTCTCCTGGCAATAGAAAAGAGCGACCTTTGATAGCTGCCTCTGCTTTCTGGCATTGACAGCCTCCTTGGCATATCCCAGGGAGCTTCCTCTCCTGGTTTTTATTTCTATGAAAACCAGGGTATCGTCTTCCTCTGCTACAATATCTACTTCCCCCAGTGGGCACCGGTAGTTGCGGGCAATACATCTGTAACCCATGCGCCTTATTTTTCTTAAGGCCAGGTCCTCTCCCAGCTTTCCCAGGTCGAGCCTTTCCCTTGTCAAGTTACCGTACTCTCTTGAAGCTCATTCTGTGAAGAGGGCAACACCCGTACTTCTGTATGGCCTCCAGGTGCCGCCGCGTGCCGTAGCCCTTGTTTTGGGAAAATCCGTATACAGGAAACATGTCGTGGTAGGCATGCATGATCCTGTCCCGGTAAACTTTGGCAATAATAGATGCAGCGGATATACTGAGGCTCAACTGATCACCTTTTTTCAAGCATCTTTGCGGAATCGAGACCGGAACCGGGCAAGTCCCGTCAACCAGAAAAAACTCCGGCTCCGGATCCAGAGATAGCACCGCCCTTCTCATAGCTTCCAGTGTGGCCTTCAGGATGTTGAACTCATCAATGTATCTGTGAGACACCACCCCTACGCTAACTGCAACGGCCTGCTCAATGATGAGAGAAAAAGCCCTTTCCCTGGCCTTTTCACTCATCAGCTTTGAATCCTTGACCCCTTCCAGTCTGGCTCCATCCGGCACTATCACGGCAGCAGCAACAACAGGACCTGCAAGCGGCCCCCTCCCAGCTTCGTCAACGCCGGCTATCACTCTATAGCCTGCCCTTCTTGCCAGGGATTCGTAATAAAGCGTACCCGCTTCCGATATGGAGCTGCTCTGAGGGAAGAGAGGCAGGTTATGCGCTTTTGCACTCAATTAAGATTTCTCGAAAAAACTACGGTTTCCAGTTCCAAGAAAAACAGGGGAAGATTCTCTCGCATTCAAATCCTTTTTTCCTTAATGCGTGCGGCCTTTCCTCTCAAATTGCGCAAATAATACAGCCGGCTTCTCCTCACTTTTCCTCTGGTCACAACTTCAATCTTGTCAATATTGGGAGAGTGGAGAGGAAAAATTCTTTCTACCCCGATTCCGTAAGAGACCTTCCGAACCGTGAAAGTGGCCCCGGTCTTCCCTTTCCTCTTGCGGATAACAACGCCCTGAAAGACCTGGATCCTTTCTTTTTCCCCCTCCTTGATCTTTGCATGCACCCGCACCGTATCTCCGGGCTTGAAATAAGGGATATCAAGCCTCATTTGTTCTTTTTCAAGGTTTTCTAAAACGTCCATACGCCCTCCTGTCTAGTTCCAATTCCTGCTTATAATTCTGTCCAGGATAATAGCGGCAGCCGATCTTACAGAAAGATGATTATAACCTGTACCGCATTCAATTGGGTCCAAAACATAGTCAGCTTCGTGAAGCACTCGTTTTTCCAGACCCCAGGCGGTCCCAAACAGCAGTATCACCGCCCTCTCGGAAGCGATCATCTTGCCCGCTTCCTTATAAGCCATAGAGCGGGCATTGTGTTTCGAGGCATCTGTGGCAACCACGCAGGGCTTCTCACCTTCCACAGCCTCCACTTCTTTTATGGCATCATCAAGGGAAGCTGATATTGTTACCAGTTCTACAGCAGCTCTTCGGTCAGGATTGTAAGTAGCCCCGTAGCCCGTTATCCAGTGCTCAATAAGGCGCCTCGCAAGCCTTTGCTGGTCTTCCAAGGGCGTTACAAGGAAGAACCTTTTTACGCCGTATGACTTACTTAGTCGGGCCAGATCGTGAATGTCAAACGTTGTAACCGCAGAGGCTATTGTCTTGTAATTTTTATTGTATACAGGGTAATGAAGCAGCGCCACATATAGCCGCATGCTTTCCTTTCTTCCTTTGCCGCCTAAGTGTTCTTCTATTCGCGGGCCTTGAGTTCAGCCAGGATCGCCTTATCTTCATCGCTCAGCTCCGCCTTTTCCACCAGATCAGGTCTTCTTTCCAGTGTTCTTTTCAAGGACTGCGTCCTTCGCCACCGCCGGATCTTTTCATGATCACCTGAGAGAAGAACAGAGGGGACTTCCATACCCTCGAACACACGGGGTCGAGTATATTGGGGGTACTCCAGGAGTCCGTCCTGAAAAGAATCCTCCAGATTGGATCCCTCCCCTCCCAAAACTCCCGGGATTAGCCGGCTGACCGCGTCAACTATGACCATGGCCCCGAGTTCTCCTCCGCTCAATACATAGTCGCCGATGGAGAGTTCCAAGTCAACCCAGCCTTCTCTTATCCTCTCGTCAACTCCCTCATATCGTCCACAGATCAGAATAAGCTGATCAAGCTGGGCTAGCTTCCATGCCACCGATTGGTTAAAGGTCTGACCCTGGGGTGTCAAGAGAATAACGAGAGATTTCTCACTTACCCTTACCACTGACTCCAGCGCTCGGCAAACAGGTTCAGCCTTCATGACCATCCCGCTGCCCCCACCATAAGGTCTGTCGTCAGTTACGCGGTGGGGCCCGGGAGCAAAAGAGCGAATATCAATGAGGCCTATTTCCAGTAATCCCTTTTTTATCGCACGTGCCAGAATACTTTCTGCAAGAAATGAAGAAAAAATGCCGGGGAATAGAGTTAGAATATCAAGCCTCATTCAAATCAAAAAGCCCCTCCATTTCGGAAATGATCATTTTCTTATTTTCCGGGTCAATCTCTTTGACCACATCGTGAATGGCCGGAATCAGTAATTCCCCCCTGCTTTCTTGCCGAACAATAATGTAGATATCGTTACTGCCTGTGGGCAAAATATGCTCGATTTTTCCTAAGAACTTTCCTGTATCCAGATAGACACTCATTCCCAGAAGCTCATGCCAGTAATACTCATCTTCCCCTTTATCCTTGAGACTGTCTTTTCTTACAAAAACGGCGGCGTTCCTCAGCTTTTCAGCTTCTTCTATGGAGTTCAGGCCCTGCAGTTTCATTAGAAAGAACTTTTTGTAGGGTTCAACGCTTTCCAATCTGTACTCAAAAGGCTCCCCGCTGCCGGATTTCAGCAGGACAGTGCCTGAGTTCAAGAAGGTCTCTCTTGAAACTGCGTAAGACCAGATCCTCAAAAGACCTCTGAGCCCGTGAGGCCTAATCACCTTCCCTGCGAGGAGCCACTTTTCAGAAAAATCCCCTGCCAATGCTATTCTATGATTTCCAGCACAGATCTCTTGTTTATCTTTGTAGATGCCGCACTGAGAATGGTTCTCATGGCTCTTGCAGTTCGGCCTTGCTTACCAATAACTTTGCCCAGGTCTTCTTTGGCTACTTTCAGTTCAATTACAGAAGTTTGCTCGCCTTCGATTTCGGTTACAACCACTTCCTCCGGCTTGTCAACCAATGCCTTGGCTATATAAGCGATCAGGTCCTTCATTTCCATATCACCTCCGTTCTTGAAAACAACGCAACGTGCATCCGAAAACTGTTCTAGGAACCTTTAAGCAACCCTTCTTTTTCCAAAATAGCCCTGGCTGACCCTGTAGGCATGGCCCCCTTCTCCAACCATTGAGAGATCTTTTCCTTTTGGAGCTTTATGGAGGCCGGATCCTTTGTTGGGTCATAGGAGCCCAATATCTCGAGAAATTTGCCGTCCCTCGGCGCCTCGGAATTAGCAGCTACCAGACGATAATAGGGTTTCTTCTTAGCTCCCATCCTTGCCAGTCTTATCCTAACAGCCATCGACTTTACCACCCCCTTCTTTACTCACGCAAAAACATCTAGTAGTGTAGAATTGACGGTACATCTTGCAAACCTTTCCTAGCCATATTTTCCACAAGCTTCTTTGTTTGGGCAAAATTCTTCAATAAGCGATTCACATCCTGGATTTTTGTTCCGCTTCCGAGAGCTATTCGCCTCCTCCTGCTCCCATTAATGATTTTGTAATTACGCCTTTCTTCCCTTGTCATGGAGTTGATAATTGCCTCGATCTTTACAAGTTCTTTCTCATCAGGCTTTAAGCCTTTTAATTTCTTCAATTGTCCCATGCCCGGGAGCATCCCCAGAATCTGTTCCAGGGACCCCAACTTCTTCATCTGCCTCAACTGAGAGTGGAAATCCTCCAGGTCAAATTCCCGCTTCTTGAGCTTTTTTTCCAGCCTCTTGGCCTCTTTTTCATCAAATTCCGCCTGGGCCTTCTCAACAAGGGAAAGAATGTCCCCCATCCCCAGAATTCGAGAGGCCATTCTGTCCGGGAAAAAAGGCTCCAGAGCATCAAGCTTTTCGCCCACGCCTATAAACTTAATGGGTTTGCCGGTCACAGCCTTGATCGAAAGGGCGGCACCCCCCCTTGCGTCCCCCTCCATTTTCGTAAGAATGATGCCTGTCAGTTCCAGGAGCGCATCAAATTGCTTTGCCACGTTTACAGCATCTTGCCCGGTCATGGCATCTGCCACAAGAAGTATCTCCGGGGGATGAACCCTTTCCTTGATCCTCACCAATTCGGCCATGAGCGCCTCATCAATGTGTAGTCTTCCGGCTGTGTCAATGATGAGGACATCCGCTCCTACCGTGCTTGCATTTGATAGAGCATCTGAGCAAATTTCTTCCGGCTTCAGCTTTCTTTTACCTGAATATACGTTTACTCCGATTTGCTGCCCCAGTTTTTCAAGCTGCTCAATTGCCGCGGGCCTGTACACATCAGCCGGCACAAGGTAGGGATTTCTTCCACGTTTTCGGAGATGAAGGGCCAGTTTGCCGGCAGTTGTGGTTTTCCCGGAGCCTTGAAGCCCCACCAGCATAAGGGCAAGCGGCGTTTTTCCCCCCAGATCAAGCTCTTGCCTCGTCCGTCCCATCAGGTTCGTAAGCTCTTCATTTACGATCTTGATGACCTGCTGAGCAGGGGTCAGGCTCCCCAGGACCTCTTCCCCCACGGCACGCTGGCGAATATCTTCAACAAACTTCTTGACAACTTTGTAGTTGACATCAGCTTCCAGCAGGGCAAGCCTCACCTCCCGAAGGCTCTCCTGGATATTCTTCTCCGTTAACCTCCCGTGCCCTCTAAGTTTCTTGAATATGCCTGTAAGCTTTTCAGTTAGGCTCTCAAACATTGCTAGAACGTCCTGGGATCAAAATTGCAAACTTCTAAAATACTGAGTTTCTCTTAATAATGTCAAGAAAAATGGCTTTCATTTTATTTTATGCATTCCTTTTCCCTTTTCAACGATTCTAGCACATATCAGGATCCATTTCTAAAATGTTTTTTCCCTTTGAGCCAACTTTACTATATTTGCCTCAAAACTTGTCTTTGCCAGCAAATTACCTCCGGGATCGGTATCAAAACATGCAACCCTATCCCGGGCTGGCGCAGGGTTCATTTTGCGCTTGCTTCAATGACTCTAACTCCATAGTATTGGCCTGTGCGAGGTGCTGGACCCCCCATGCAGTTCGTGCCTTCGACCGTCATGACACTTGCGCTGGCTGAACAAATGGAGAAAGAAGAAGGGATCATTCAACCCAGAAAAGGAAAAAAAGACCCCGATGTTGGACCCGATCTTATTGCAGTAATGACTCCCGAGGAGCTCAGCTATCTCCTCGGGCATTATAATAAAGGGGAAATCCGGAGCCATGACTACGGCTTTTTCAATCTCCATCAATTACCTGGCAAAGTTAACACCCGGTTGAGTTTGAGCGGCCCTTTTGTTGGAGCACCGCAGGCTGTTATGGGTATTGAAAAAATGATCGCTCTGGGGGCCAGAAGAGTCTGGGCGCTCGGATGGTGTGGATCGCTTCAGGCCGGCCTAACAATCGGGGACTTTCTGGTTCCGACCGGCGCAATATCTGAGGAAGGAACCTCCAAGCACTATCCCATAAGCAACCGGCCGATTAAGCCTGATGCGGGCCTGTCCGGACTTCTTGAAAAGTTCCTTAAAAACAAAGGCCATACGGTAAAAAAAGGGCTCGTATGGAGCACGGATGCACCTTACCGCGAAACCCCCAGCAAGGTGAAAGAATATCAAAGAAAACAGGTTATGGCTGTTGAGATGGAAATGTCTGCGCTCATGACACTTGCGATCTACAGATCAGTAAAGTTGGCAGCTCTACTGGTCGTATCTGACGAGCTTTTTGATCTCAATTGGCGCAGAGGGTTTTCTGACCCAAAATTCAAGAAAAGATCGCACCTGGCCGCTGATCTGCTGCTGGGGCTTGTCCCCTCACTGGGTGCATGAGCTTTTCTCAAAATGAATGCATATGCTAGGGGACAACACTTATATTTTGTGCTATGAAAAGTGCCTGGGGCATCTTGGGCAGTTAGGATTTGAGAAAAAACAGGGGGAGAGATTCGGTTCATGGGTAACATCAGAGTCCGACTCGTCATAGAAGGCAGGGTTCAAGGAGTGTGGTTCAGGGATTCCACGCGGCGTGAGGCCCTCAGGCTCGGTGTGACCGGATGGGTCAGAAACAGGCGAGATGGGACAGTGGAGGTTCTGGCCGAAGGGCCTGAGGACCGCGTAAGGGAACTCGTCAGGTGGTGCCACCACGGCCCACCGGCTGCCAGAGTGACCCGAGTGCAAGAGACCGAGGAAATTTATCAGGGCGAATTCGATACTTTTGACATAGTTTTTTCTTATTGAAAATCGCTACTATATACCGGCAGCAACCCGTATGCTAATAAGCAAAAGCAGCTTCTCTTCCAGAATCTGGGGAGAAAGGGTGGGCCCATTCTCTATATTTGGCAAAGGGGGCGAGTGTAGAGCGAAATTAGAAAGGAATACCTCTATGAAATATCCTGTAGCCAGCAGAATATTATTGGGAATTTTACTTTTGTCACTGGTTTCTTGGGCCGGCTGCGGTACCACAAAACGCCTTTACTCCAAGGCCAGGCCCGGCGTGAACTCAGGGCTTAAGAAAAGGATATTGCTCCTTCCTTTTATGGACCAGGCAGGCGTAGGAGCGGTGCGTGTGAGAGAAATGAAAACCAGGTTCATTTCTCTCCTAAACAAGGACAAAGAGTTCCTGGTAACCGAAGGCTCCCAGCAGGCAATCAGCACTGCCAGGATTAAGTCCCCTGTCTTCGGAATTGCGGTTGATCCGGAACAGGTGAAGAAAGCCAGAGAAATGGGGATGAATGCCTTGGTTACAGTTGTGCTCCCGCCCTATGAGCTTTATGCCAAGAAGGCCGGAATCTGGCCATTTCGGAGGATCAAGAGAAAGCTTGAGATTGCCGTGGTAGTCAATGCCTTTGACGTAACAAATGGCACTTTGTTCCTGACCAAACTGGAAAGCAGAAAAATACGCTTGCCAAACCTTGATGAAATGGACTTAGAAGCCCTTGAGCCAAGTGCGTACGAAAAACGACTTGAAAAACAATTTGATAAGTCAGAAATCGATGAAAAAAAACTGGCCAAGGCACTGAAACAAATAGTTAAAAGCCAGGCCTCGGCCCTCAGGGAAGCACTCGTAGAGCAGCCCTGGGCAGGCAGAATCCTCTCTACAGATTCCGGATCAATTATTATTGACGCCGGAAAAGATGTTGGTTTGAGACAAGGTTTTGTTTTTGAAGTCTTTGGCCGAGGAGAACCTATCACTTGTGCTGACGGAAGAACTCTTTACCCGCTGGGTCAAAAAGTGGGCGAAATCAAGGTGCGCCAGGTGAGAGCTCGCTCTTCACTTGCTATCCCGCTTCAAGGCGGACCATTTGCACACGGCCAGGAAATAAGACCAAAAGGCTAAGCTGGTAGAAAAATCCCCAAAAGAATCAATGTGCCAGTATCTCCCTGGCGTGTTCGATTCCCTTCCGGGTTATCTTTTTGCCCCCCAGAAGCCTTGCAATCTCCTTGACTCTTTCTTCAGGGGCCAGCTCAGATATAACCGTTTGCGTGCGCTTGTCCTTAACCTCCTTTTGTACAAGGAAATGGGTTGTTCCTTTGCTTGCAATTTGGGGGAGGTGGGTGATACAGAGAATCTGGTGATATCCGGCCAGGGAGCGAAGTTTTTCTCCAACCACCTCTGCGGTTTCCCCTCCAATGCCGGAGTCAACTTCATCAAAAATTATTGTTTCAACGGAAGCTTTTCTTGCCAGGATGCTTTTGAGCGCAAGGATGATTCTGGATAGCTCTCCTCCGGAGGCGATCCTTGCAAGAGGCTTCAATTCCTCGCCAACATTCGGGGAAAGCATAAATTCCACCCTGTCATAACCATCTGCTCTCATTATTTTCATGACTTCAGTAGCATTTTCTTCCTTGCTCCCCAGATCAGGTTCGAACCTGACTTCAAATCTGGTACCGGCCATGTTGAGAAGTTCCATCTCTTTTTTGACATTTTTTTCAAGATCTTTCGCAACCTGCTTCCTATTTCGGGATAGCTCCCTCGCCTGTGACGAAAGCCTCTCTTCCATGGCGTGGATTTCCTGTTCGATTCTTGCCAGCTCCTCTTTCTTGTGGTCAAGGTTGTCCATTATTTCTGAAAGTTGAACCCTGAATTTCAGGATTTCATTGATTGATGATCCGTATTTCCTTTTGAGCCTGTTGATAAGTTGAAGTCGCTCATCAACTTGCTCCAGACGCTGAGGATCGACGACAAGGCTCCCCTGAAGTTCTCTCAACCCAAGGGAGGCTTCCTCCAGCTCGAGTTTTGCTGAGTCCAGGGCCTTACTGATATCTGAAAGCCTCCGGTCATATTCTTCTGCCTTCTTAATTTGCCTTGCATATGTCGAAAGCTCTGAAATAAGGGCGTGTTCCCTTTCGTAGAACGCCTGATAGGCTTCTGTAACAATCTGCATAAGTTGTTCCGCGTGCTGAAGGCGTTTTTTCTCCTCTGCAAGAAGTTCGTCTTCCCCTTCTTTAAGAGCTGCCTTGTCTATTTCTTCTTTTTGAAACCTCACCAGTTCCTGCTTTTCCATGCCCGTACGGATTTCCCTCTCTAAAGACGCCTTTTTCTCCGTGAGCGACTGGTACCTGGCAAAAGCCTCGTTTAACTTCGATCTTTCCCCGGAAAGCGAACCAAAACCATCAAGCAAATAGAGGTGATTGTCCGGTCTTAGTAATAGTTGATGTTCGTGCTGGCCTGAGATACTGATTAACATGGAACCCACTTTTGAAAGCATCTGGCCCGTAGCCATAGAACCGTTAATAACAATCCTGTTCCTTCCTTCCCTGGAGATATGCCTCTTGATCAAAAGCTCCCCATCAAAAGGAATTCCAAATCCTGAAAGGACCCTGCCCACGGCGGAGTCTCCCGGAAGACGAAAAAGGGCTTCAACAACCGCCTCGCTGCTGCCACTTCTTATAAGTTCCGATGAGGCTCTACCTCCGAGGATAAGATTTACGGCATTAATGATGATGGACTTTCCCGCACCTGTCTCTCCAGAGAGCACATTTAACCCAGGGCTAAATTGTATCTCCAGATGGCTGATTATGGCGAAATTGGAAATGTTGAGCTGTGCAAGCATAATTTAAATAAGTTACGAGATACGAGTTACGAGTCACAAGTTACGAGGGAGAAGTGCCCAATTTCCTGTGATGAATGAAACGCTACCATTAACAAGACGAGAGTGTTGGGAGGACCTTCCATAGTGCTTAAAAGACTAGGGCTTGTGCATTACAACTCCTCACTTGTCTCTTGTTACTCGTCACTAATTAGAGTTGCTCCCAGGTAACCCTGAGCACCTCCTGGTAGGTAGTTTTTCCATCCAGAAGCTTCTTAATAGCATTTTCCCTGAGTGTGACCATTCCCTCTCTTCTCCCGACGTCTCGAAGTATTTCAACGTCGCACTCAGGTGTAATCAGCTTCCTTATACCTTCCGTAACCGGCAAAACTTCAAAAATCCCGCTTCGACCCAGGTACCCGGTTCCCCTGCATTTTAGACATCCTTTTCCCCTGTGCAAGCTAACATATCCATTGCCACCCACATCCAGGCCCATGGAAGAAAGCTCTGCAGACTCAATTTCGAAAGACTCTTTGCAGTGAGGGCAAATTTTCCTCACAAGCCGCTG
>Ga0180301_10002430_pt1 | contig 14639 bp, 19 predicted proteins | sample GuaBasSediGuay16_FD_121797 | JGI IMG/M metagenome (GOLD analysis project Ga0180301, IMG submission 121797) | Subseafloor sediment microbial communities from Guaymas Basin, Gulf of California, Mexico - Guay16, Core 4569-2, 12-15 cm | ecosystem: Environmental > Aquatic > Marine > Hydrothermal...
GTTTGTGTTGGATTGCTTGAAATTCTACGATTTTACGGCCAAACTGCTCTCTTTCTTTAGCATATCTTAAAGCACGATCAAAAGCACCCTGAGCAGTCCCCAGCGCCTGAGCCGCAACCTGTATTCGACTTTCATCAAAAAACTCTAAAGTATAATAGAAGCCTTTATTCTCTTCACCTATAAGATTTTCTTTTGGAACTTTAACATCGTTAAAGGATACTTCTGCTGTTGGGGAGGACCTTATACCCATCTTATTTCCAATTTTTGTTACTTCAAGACCCTTAACTCCACTTTCAACAATAATTAAGCTTTGACCTCTATAGGTTGGTTTTGCTTCAGGTTTTGTTTGGCAAAGAACAACAAAAAAGTTTGCTATAGTCCCATTAGTTATGAAAGTTTTTGCCCCATTAATTACATAACTATCCCCATTTTTAGAAGCCCTTGTAGACAAAACAGTAATATCACTACCATGTTCAGGCTCGGTAAAAGCTCCTGCAGAAATAGATTCACCCTTTGTTAAAGGAGGTAAAAACTTCTCTTTTTGCTCTTTACTACCTTTCCTTAGAATAATTTCTGAGGCGAAACTTGCTAAAGATAGGGCTATACCAATACTTGAGTCTGCTCTACATAATTCCTCGATTATTATAGTGTTTTCTAGGATTCCGAGTCCCTGTCCACCATACTCCTCTGGAAAATGTATTCCAATAAACCCTAGTTTGCATGCTTTTTTCCATAGTTCAAATGGGAACTCTTCCTTCTGATCAAGCTCCAAAGCCTTCTCCCTAGTAAACTCTTTACTAGCAAACTCTTGGACTGCTTTCTTAATTTCTTTCTGTTCCTCTGTTAACTCAAAATTCAACTCTGTACACGCTACTAAGTTTAGGTTTAGATATAAGTGAAGCTAAGGTACAAGAGTTTGGCCACGTATTAAAAATCCGGCTATCGCGTTTCTTTGAATCTCATTTGTTCCTTCGTAGATTTCTGTTATTTTAGCATCTCTGTAGAATTTTTCTATTTCGTTTTCGGCTATGTATCCGTAGCCTCCAAATATTTGGACAGCCTCGTTTGTAACCTCAACAGCAACCCTAGAAGCATAACACTTAGCCATACATGTTAGCAGAGGGTTAAGTTTTCCTTGGTCCATATACCACGCAGCCTTATAGGTTAAGAGCCTAGCAGTTTCAATCTTCATTGCCATGTCTGCTAGTTTGTGTTGGATTGCTTGAAATTCTACGATTTTACGGCCAAACTGCTCTCTTTCTTTAGCATATCTTAAAGCACGATCAAAAGCACCCTGAGCAGTCCCCAGCGCCTGAGCCGCAACCAGCATTCTACCGTGGTTAAAGAAGTATAAAGCCTGTTTGAAGCCTTGACCTTCCTTTAAACCAATAAGGTTTTCAGCTGGAACATGACAATCACTGAATGAGATTTCACCGGTTACTGATGGTCTTATACCCATCTTATTTTTGATTGGTGTAACACTGACACCTTCCCTATTAGACTCAATAACAAATGCACTTTGACCTTTTCTTGGAGGAACAACTTTATCATCGGTCTGACAGAAGGTTATGAAGTATTTTGCTATAGTAGCGTTAGTTATTAGTGTTTTTGTCCCGTTGATTATGTATTCGTTTCCAGATTTAACAGCTTTAGTGTCGTAACAGGTAACATCACTTCCATGACCAGGTTCTGTTATAACTATAGCTGAAATAGCCTCACCTTTAGGTATTTCTGGTAAAAACTTTTCTTTCTGCTCCTCAGTCCCAAACTCTAAAATTACCTCACATCCTATTGGTGCTGCAGCTATAGCTAATCCTAAACTTGAGTCTGCTCTACATAATTCCTCGATTATTATAGTGTTTTCTAGGATTCCGAGTCCCTGTCCACCATACTCCTCTGGAAAATAAGCTGCTACAAACCCTAGTTTGCATGCTTTTTTCCATAGTTCAAATGGGAACTCTTCCTTCTGATCAAGCTCCAAAGCCCTCTCCTTAGCAAACTCTTTTTGGGTAAATTCTTGAACAGCTCTTCTGATGTCCTTTTGTTCCTCTGTTAATTCAAAATTCAAGATTAAACCTCCTAAGTTTCTCTTTTCTGTTTTTACTCTATATATTTGGCTTGTTAAAATAATAAATGTTTAATTTTTAAGTGAACAAAATCAATTGTGGATAGATTTCCATGGATAAAGTAGTAAAAGAAATTCTTTTGAAGCAGCCAACGGTAAAAGAAGCAAAACTTTACAAAAAACTTAGAAATAATAAGGTTGAATGCATTCTTTGTGAGCGCAGATGTGTTTTAGGCGAAAATCAGAAGGGATACTGTAAAACAAGAGTAAATTTTGAAGGAAAACTTTACACGTTAGTTTATGGAGATTTAAGTGCAGTTGAAAGCAGACCTATAGAGATTAAACCATTCTTTCATTACTGGGTAGGCTCAACAGCATTAACCTTCTCTACATGGTCTTGTAACTTTAACTGTCCGTGGTGCCAAAATTTTTCACTTTCTAAAGTTGAACCTAACCCTTTAAAACCAAACTATTACCCTCCTGAAAAAATTGTAGATTTAGCTTTAAAGTTTGGGGATGAAGGTTTATGTGCAAGTTTTCAAGAGCCAACACTCCTAACAGAGTGGACATTAGATTTGTTTAAGCTTGGAAGTAGTAAGGGGCTCTACTGTTGTTATGTCTCAAACGGATATATGACTTTAGAAGCCATAGAACTTTTGAGGATTTCTGGTTTAGATGGCTTAAAAATAGATGTTAAAGGAGATAAGGAAGTTTATAGAGACTATTGTGGCGGTGTTGATGTAGAGCTTATTTGGAGAAATGCACGCCAAGCAAAGAAAACGGGAATTCATGTAGAAATAGTTAATCTTGTTATAACGGGAGTTAACGATGATGAGGAATGTTTAAAATGGATTATCGAAAAACATTTAAAAGAGGTGGGGTCAGAAACACCTTTACATTTTACGCGTTACTATCCAGCTTACAGATTTAAAAACCCAGCAACAAAAATTGAGGTTCTTGAAAAAGCCTATACAATGGCTAAAAAAGAAGGTGTATTATATCCGTATATTGGAAATGTTTACGGTCATAAAGGTGAAAACACCTACTGTCCAAAATGTGGAAAACTTCTTATTGGTAGGCTTAGCTACAGGGTTGTAGAATATAGATTAACAAGAGAAAATAGATGTCCAGATTGCGGATTTAAAGTTGCTCTTACTGGAAGATTTGTAAGAAAAACACCGAGGACTCTTTTTTAGCCCAAAAGTTTGTTTACTTCTTCTTCAGGTTCACCTTTAACTTTTATATATTCCATGTTGTGATTTCCTAAACCATGCTGGGTTGCAAGTTTAATATGATTGATTTCTGCTGGGTTATATCCTAAAATTTTTGCTCCAACAGCATCTGTAGCAACAGGGTTTAAACCAGCAATTATAAGATTAGATTTTATTGGCGGATTTCCAACCCATAAAGCTCTTGAAAACTTACCATTTTTTACACTTACTATTCCATCGATTATACATAAAACTGGTTTAACAACTTTGTTAATATCCACAATAGCTTCATCTAATACTGAGTGAAGCCTAAACTTATTCGGGTTATAGGTTATCCCAAACATGTTTTTTAGGTTTAAGGTTACGGTTGTCCATGGGTGAGTTTTTAAAACTGGAACACTTACCACTAAACTGTCAACAACAACTTTTGAAAGTTTTAGAGTTTTAAGGGTAAGGGGATTTGGAACTGAAACTTCAACAGAAGATCCCTTACTCAAGTTAACGAGCTTAAATCCATGTTCCTCTGCTAGGTTTTGAAGATTTAACTCGTTAAACATCCAGTCAGCTTTGTTAAAGCTTCCATCAGCCTCTCCAACAAAAACCTCCTTAAATCCAGCATCCAAAAAAATTTTTGCGACGGTAATTAAGACTTTAAGATTTGTTATCGACCCTTCTTCCCAGGGTAACCCGCCACAAAAGTTTGGCTTAATTAAGACCTTATGTTTAGACCTAAGAATAGAGTCTATACCACCCAAAAGTTTAATACACTGATTTACAGCATACTCAACATTCTCAGATTTAACTATGGAAACAACCCTTTCAAAATTTGTGTATTTATGAAAATCTTTATTTTCCACCTAACTCAACCTTAAGTTTGTTTATACTTCTAAAAATAAGGAAGGTCTAAGGATTTTAAAAATGCTTTCTAACCAAGTTAGAAGGTTAATACAAAGGTCAGCATGTTTAGGTCTTAAACTTCTCCATAAACAAGAAAAAAAGTCTTTGTTTAGGTTTAAAGGAAAGGTTTTTTATTTGTGTCCAGGAGTTTTTAGACCAAAATGGACTTTTACAAGTATTTTTTTAGCTGAAAGTCTTAAAGTTAGCTATGGGGACATAGTTTTAGACATGGGTTGCGGTGTGGGTATCCAAGCAGTTTTTGCTGCTGAAAAAGCTTCTCAGGTTTTAGCTCTGGACATAAATCCTAAGGCTGCTAAGTGTGCAAGGTTAAACATTAGGTTAAATGGGTTAAGTGATAAAGTTGAGGTTTTAGTTGGAGACTTATTTCAACCATTAAAGAGGGAAAAGTTTGATCTAATAATTTTTAATCCACCTTATCTTCCAGGAAAACCTAAAAATCTTCTTGAAAGAGCATGGATAGACTCTGATGGATTTTTAATTAGGAGATTTTTTGATGAAGTCTCAAACCATCTTAAACCAAATGGAAAAATTCAGGTGCTCTACTCTGATATAGCTGTTTTAAATCCAGATGGTCTTGAAAAACTTATTGAGACCAAAGGATTTAGGATAAAATTTAAAACAAAGAAGAGGTTGCTTTTTGAAACTTTAACAGTATACTTAATTGCCGTCAAGCCCTAGGTTTTATCCGGATGTCTAACACAACCTGGTACCAGTTTGGTCCAACAGACCTAACAACTCTTGAGTTTTGAATAAAAAAGTCTATTGGAAATCCTGCATTGCCAAGTTTACTTTCAACTTTTTTAATCATCTTTTGTTTGGGGTCTTCATTTTTTTTAGCATAAGTAAAATCGTAGTAGTGAATCCAGCCTGAAAAATTTCTTAATGCTTTTATGGCTTCAGGTAGATATTCATATGCTTTGGCTGGTAGAGGCATAAGAACTCTGTCTGCAGTGTTTAAAAGTTTTGAGTTAACAACCTCTTTTGCGTCCCCAAGAATAGGGACAACAATATCTTCAACCTTATTTAAAGCTATATTTTCTTTTAGGTATTCGATTGCTGTAGGGTTTAAGTCTATAGAGTAAACTTTAGATGGCCTTGATTTTTTGGCTATAACTATCGAAAAACTTCCAACACCAGCAAACATGTTTATAACAACTTCACCAGGCTTTACAAGCTGAGCTATCCTTAACCTTTCAAACTGGAGTCTTGGTGAAAAGTAAACCTTTGAAACATCAACCTTTAAAAGATAACCATGCTCTTTATGAATAGTTTCAGTTTGCTTTTCTCCAGCAACCCAGCTAAGACTTCTAACTCTAAAATCCCCATTTATAGGAGACACCTGTTTAAGAACAGTCTTAACGTTTTTATTCAACTCTAAAATTGCTTCACCTATCAGCCTTTCCTTTGAAGCTAAACTTTCAGGAATTCTTAGAATAGCTATAGTTCCCACAATTTCAAGAGAAGATTTAAGTGCTGAAACTTCTTCTTCCGAAAGAAACTTTTTAAGATAATCTTTAAAGCCTTTTTTACGCAAACTTAACCCTCAACAACAAAATATTTTAACCAGTTAAGCTATTAGAAGGTGAAGAAAAAGTGTTTGAATAAGTTTTAGGTGAAATTTTTTGGCTGCAAAAATAGAGTATCAGTGTGTAAGATGTGGAAAAAAAATTACTTATGAAGAATTATCTATGATGCCTGAATTTAAGTGCCCAGAGTGTGGATATAGAGTTTTAAAAAAGGCAAGACCACCAATAGTGAAACATGTTAAAGCAAGATAAAATCAGAAAACAGGTCCCTTTAGCTTTCTAAAACTTTTTTAAGGGTTTTCTTTAGGTCTTCTAAGGATTTAGAAGACCATGTTTTTTTTCTTCTAGTTGTTTTAATTAGAATATCGCCAATTCCTCTTCTCAACCATAAAACTACTTTCTTATTTAGAAAGGATGAGTCTGGATGAAGCAAAACTTTACTGTAACCTTTTAACTTAGCATACGTAACTATTGTTTTTGCTGTTTCCTTAACCATTGTTGGAGTATAAGGTTTAGCAACCTCAAACTGTGAAAGCGGATAAACGTCATCAACTTCTAAAGGTATAACACCAAAAGGGGCGGAATAAAAACAGACATGAATTTTTTCCACATTTAAACCATCCTTACCTAACTCATCAAGAATTTTTTCAACCTTTTTATACTGAGAAGATTTATGGAAAGGCTTTGAGTCCGGTTGGGGGAGAAGTAACAATATCTCTGCTTTTTCTGGTTTTTCGTAATACTCTAAAAGCCTTCTTTTATGGGTAATGATTTCAGGTCTAATAAGACTTGTATCCTCAAAAATAAATATACCTCTAGATTTATAGACTGGTGTTTCTTTAGCAAGAAGTTTTGAATATTTAGCCAAAACTTTAAACGCCTGAAGAAGGGCAGGATGACTTCTTGCTCTTAACTCAAGCAGCTCCCAAAGCCTACCCTCAACAATACTTTGTTTTATACGTTCAATTTCAACCTTACAAGCATAAAGATTATGTTTCATAAGCAAAAATTCTCTTTCACCTTTCTCTTTTTCTTTTAACTCCTCTGGCGTTAAACTTCTACAAACTGGACAGTTACAGAGAAAATATCTTAGATTTTCTAGTCTTATTGTTCCTGTTTCCGTAATGTATCTATCATCTTTTGCATAAAGAGCATAGGATGCAGAATCAAAAAGATCACATCCAAGTGCAACTGCAAAAGAAAACATAAATGGATGACCTGCACCAAAAAGGTGGAAAGGTTTATCTGCTGGAAGATTTCTTTTTGCGGTTATTATCATCTCTACAAGAACATCAAAAAAATATTGTTCCATAACTTCTGTTGGGCTGCCAAGAGCATAAACATCGAAGGGTAGTTTACCCATTTCTTTTGCTGAAAATTCAACTAAGTCGAGATGATTTCCACCTTGAATTGGTCCAACCCAAAGAGTTCTCTCATTTTTTTCTTGGAGATATTTTACTGCTTGTTGAGCTCTATTTAAAGTTTCTTTAACAGTCCATTCAGCATGTTTTCTTGAAGCTCTCCAACCTGTCGGGATATCAAGAATAACTCCAATATCGCTCTTAATCCTTTTTTGAAATTCTAAAATTTCCATGGGTTGAACTTCTATTTCTCCATACCTTAAAATCTGGTAAGCACCAGAATCCGTCATAATAACACCTTTATAGTCTAAAAAACCATGAACGGTTTTTTCCAAAACCTCCCTTTCAAAATGCTTTTTTAGAAGATAGGCGTTAGTTATTAAGGCTTTATATCCAAACTCTTCAAAAAACTGTTTTGGTTTTATGTCTAGTTTTCTTGGGTTAATAACAGGAAGTAAAGCTGGTGTCTCAATAATCCCACTTTTGGTTTTAAGTTTCCCAATTCTTCCCAGAAGATCTTTAATCTTAACCTCAAAAACCATTCTTTCTTACACCTAGATGGGAGAATTCCTTAAGTGGTAAGTAAAAAATTTAGGTTTATTCTATCCTCTAACCTTTATAGGCCTAACTCATTTTGTGTTAACGGAGTTAAGCGCCCTCCTTTATAAACTCCTCATAAACCTTTTTAACTCTCTCAGCAGCAGGACCTGTTCCCTCAATAACACCATCCTGAGTTACTCTAATTTTATCCATTACAAGGATTATACCAGCATCCTCATAGACTTTAACAAGCCTTGGAAAGACTCTTTCAAGTCTCTCAGCCAACTTTTTAAGGTCAAAAGGTTTTTCTACGGCAAAAAACTGAGCAATAATGTTCCCGCTTAGAAATATTTTAGGAAAAATTTTTCCCTGCTCATCTTTAGCATCTGAGAGACAAATACTTAGGCTTTCAGGATCAAAGCCTGCAAAGTTTCCTTCATATCTCTTCTCTGAGGTTGTTATTACTACTACCGGTTTATCTAGGAGGGTTGCTATTTCCTCAAAAAACCTTCTTGCAGCCATAGAAGACATTTTTCTTTCACCACTCTAACAACAAGATGTTAATAAGAAACCTATATACGCTTTTACCCAATAAGGATGTCTAACTTCCTGTTAAGGTTTTGTTTTTGCTTTTACTTCATAAACCTTTAACTTTGAGATTACCTGTCTGGCTTCAGAGTGGTTTAAAGCTTTTGCTAAAACTCTAACTCTAGACAAATTGTTTTTTGCTCCACAGAAAGCACAAAGCTTTGTTTTTTGTCCTTCCTTAGACATATTTAGTTTTCCACAGGTTCTACATTTAAAGATCAGGTAACCCAACTTTTTCACTCCAACTTAAAACTTCTTTAAGTTTTCCTTCTTTTTCTAACTTTTTAAGCCAGTTACAAACACCTATTTTTGGCTTTCTTTTTCCCTTAACCACCATCATAATTTCTTTAACAACCTCATTAACATTTTTATCTGTTGTATCAACCTCGTGAATCTGCCTCGACTTATAAAGGGTTAAAGCTTCCTGAAGACAAGAATCTAAAATTTCAGCCCAAATATTTTCATAAATCTTTTTTTCCGGAAAACCTTTTAATTTTAGCCTTTCTAGAAGTTTAAAGGGTTCGCAACGTAAAACAAAAATTTTTGGTTTAAAGATTGAAGGTAGTTTTACAATAAAATGGGAGCTAAGAACAAAATTTTTATTCTCCCTTAAAACTTTTCTTAAGTATTTTTCAAGTTTAGTCAAGTCAACAATTTTTGTTTCCCTTTTGCTATCATATCCAAGCAGGAAACCTTTCTCGATACATATGTTTCCAAGATCAAGATGTTTTGCTTCTATCTTTTGTGCAAGTTTAGGCGATATTGTAGTCTTTCCTGTTCCTGGAGAACCTGTAATATAAACAACAAGTTTTTTGGAAGCCAAAAATTTTCTACCTACACTTTTTTAGGACATGTCCCTCTCTGTCAATTTCACCTGCTCTTATTCTTGTTGACGAGATTGGTTTACCGTTTTCTGCTAAAAGTTTTTCTAAAACAACTATTTCAAGCTTTTTAAGTCCTTTCTGTCTTCTAACCTTATTAATTTCAAGCGCTATAGGATAAGTTTCTTTACTAACCATTATAGCGTCAAGATTTTTAAGCTCATGAGCTACTCCCCATCTGTGGTTTATAGGTATGATTTCAAACCTACCGTCTAAACCTCTTTCATGTAAAAAGTTTTCTAAAACTCTTTTTCTCTTTTCATAAGGATTAACCTCGTGTCTCTTACCCATTGATTTTATTAGGCTGTCCGTTGAAAGTCCGATCAAAACTTTTTCACTTAAACTAAAAGCTTCCATTAAAGTTTTTTCATGGCCTTTATGTAAAATATCAAATGTCCCACCTAAAGCTAAAGTTTTAAATCTTTTTTTAATCATTCTTTCTCTCAACATTTTTAGGCATAAACACTTAAAATTATTTTGCTACTAAAAAGATAGAAGTAGGTTAAGATGTTTAGCGAAGATGAGCTTGAAAAGTTTAGGAAGGCTGGAAGGATAGCCTCAGAAGTAAGAAGATGGGTTGAGGGTTTTATTAAAGAGGGAATGAAGATTATCGATGTTTGTGAAGCTGTTGAAGATGAGATTAAAAAAAGAGGTGGAAAACCTGCTTTCCCATGTAATGTGGACATAAATGAGGTGGGAGCCCACTATACTTCACCACCTAGTGATGAAACGGTAATTCCTGAAAACTCAATTGTAAAAGTTGATATCGGTGTACATATAGACGGATACATTGCGGACACTGCAACAACCATATGCTTTAACTATGAGTTTCTAAACCTTAAAGAAGCTGCTGAGGCTGCACTTGAAACAGCATTAAAAACCGTTAAAGCAGGTGTTAAGGTGTCAACTATTGGAAGTGTTATCCAAGCAACTATAGAAAGATATGGTTTAAAACCTATCCGAAACCTAACAGGACATGAAATTGCCCGATTTATGATTCATGGAGGAACTCATATACCTAATGTAGGCTCATTAAACAGCCATAAGGTTGAAGTGGGAAAAGTTTATGCAATAGAACCTTTTACAACAACAGCTGATGGAGAAGGAGAAATAGAGGAAAATGGTGTGGGGTTCATTTATAGGATTTTGAAGGAAAAACCGCCAAAAAATAGGGAAGAAAGAATTTTGCTTGAAAACTTAAAAAAGAATTTTAATACTCTCCCCTTTGCCTTACGTTGGGCAATAAAAGTTTCTCCAACAAAAAATTTTCAAGAACTTTTTTATAGGTTAGTTAAAACTAGACATATTTTTGGTTACCCTATTCTTGTTGAAAAAAAGAGGCGGCCTATAGCTCAAGCAGAACATACAATCATAGTTTTAGAAGATAACGTTGAAATTATAACCCTTTAAAAAGGCTCAGGAGACTTCTTTTTTGGAGGTTTTTCTTCAACATAAATAGCTTCAATCTGGAAAGGCCCACCACAACTTGGACATGTTCCAACAATTTTTGGAATGTAGTCTCCAACTTGAAAGTTTCGAATACTTTTAAATGCACATTTTGTACATTGAATAACTGTTAATGTTGTTTTTTTGGTTGGAGTTGGCATTTTTGCTAAAAGTCTAAGTAATGCAAGAAATATTAGTAGAAAGCCTAAAAAACCAAGAAGCATCGTGAAGCTAGAATTTTTAAGAGAAAATTCTGGTTTAGGTGTTTGGCTACCTGTTAAGAAAACAAAAACTAGTATAATAAGTAAAATTAGAAGAATTATAGGGTTTATTGAAGGTTTTCTCTCACTCATAACTTTTATCCCTAAAGGAAGTTGCTTAGGCTATGCCTATAGTGTTTCCTATACCAGCAATAATTACTGTTTCCCCTTCTTTTGTATTTTCTCTAATTATACGTTTTACTCTTTCTATTGCTTTTTCCACACCCTCATAAATTTCCTTTTTCATAGGGGCTATAGCTTCTCTTAAAGACTCTTTTATTACAACAGCAAACAGGGGAATCTTATACTTATAGGTAACCTCTTCAATCTTGAATTTTTCTGTCCCAATCCCCCCTATTGCTGCACCTACACCTTCAGCAACATCACCAGTATTTTCACCCTCAAATTTTAAGGCTGCATCAACCATGATTACAAGCGAAGGTTTTTGGTTAAGAGAGTTTAAAAGAGTCATAAGAGCATCACCAGGTTTTCCAACGTTTCCTCCAGGACCCTCAGCCTTTAAAACATAAACTTTCCTACCCTCAATCTCAGTTTCACCAACAACCATGTCTTTTTCTATTTTTTTGTATTCTCTTCCACGAATAAGTTTACTTACAAGTAGAGGACCAGCTCCGTCTCCAATAGGTTGACCCATAGAAAAAGCTTGAATAGCTCCCTCATAGGCTGAGGCTGTTTCCATGATTAGCGGTAAAAGCATATGGAGCTGAGCAATAATTATGTAAGACCTTGTTCTTTTACCAAAAAGATAATAGTGTTTAACAATCCTATAGATAAGGTTTAAATCCATAGCTGCCTCTAACAGGTTTTCCAGATTGTTCAGAGTTGCATCCTTAGCTTCAGGCGCTATTCTTTTAACCTCATCTTTCATGCTTAAATCACGAACATTAAGCAAATGGTCAAACTTCCAGACAACTCCCGCAGGATCCATACTTTCAGGCTGAATGAAAACACGTTCTAAAAACTGGTCTATTCTTGTAGTTGGATCAGTCGGAGGTTTACCCAGTTCTTTAACGGTTTTTATTGAAGTTTCTCTTGCGCGATCTCTCATAAGCTTTAACTTATACAGGGCTTTCTCAATATCTCTAGACCACATAGCCATTTGAATTCTTTGACCATAAAAAAAGTATGCAAAAATGAATGCAAGAAAGGCTAGTTGAATTATCCATGACCAAACGTTTACTTGTTCACCAAACAAACCTTGAGTTATAGGCATTCTACACTAACACCACTTATCCAAGATAAAACAGAATATAACCATCAAAAAAATTTTTCCATTAATAAAGGTTTCCCAAAAAAGTTTTTATCTTTTTAGCCACTTATCTTAGAGGTGGTGGAGGTTCACGGCCATAGTCTTCAGGGCAAGACCCGAACCCATCCGAACTCGGAAGTGAATCCTGAAGACGCCGTCCAGTACTGCTCTCCGAAAGGGGGCGGGAAAGGACGGTGCTGTGAACCTCCACCACCTTTTAGTTTAAAAAATGGTGTAACCTTTTAGGTTTGTAGTTTAGCTTTAACGACAAGAAGTGCTCCAATTTTTAAGTCTAGTTTTTCTAAGAAATATTCTAGTTTTGAGTTTAAGGGTAGAAAAACACATGTAGAAATGAATTCTATTTTAAAAGATTTTTTTCTAAGAAGTTTTTTTAGACTTGAGGCTGAGTAATATTTTATGGTTTTATAGACTGAATCTTTTTTGAATTTTGCTTTTATTTTCCGGTAAAGATTCCAAGGGTTTAAACGGTTGTGGACGCCGAGAATTAACCAACCATGATTTTTCAGTATTCTTTGTGCTTCGTTTAGGGCTTGGTTTTCGTCAAGAAATTCGAGAGACGTAAAAAACATTACGGCATTAAAAGCTTTTTCTTTTATGGGTAGGTGGTGTGCATCTCCCAGAATAACTTTAACACCTTTCTTTTTTGCCTCTTTTACCATAGCAAGTGAAAAGTCTAAGCCAAAAACCTCAAAGTTTTCCTCAGCAGGTATAAGGGTAAACAATCCGGAGCCGCAGCCAACATCTAAAAGTTTTCCTTTACATCCTTTTAGAGTCTGTTTTAACTTTCTTTTTTCACGTTTATAGATGCTTAAACCACTTTTTGTTTTAAACCATTTGTCGTAACCCTCAGCTACTCTATCCCAAATTTTTGAAGACTCCTTAAGTTTAGAAAACTCTTACACCACCACACTAACCGTTTTTAAGGTCTAGATTGTTTAGATACTTTGGTGAAGATAAATGGTTGTTGTAGTAGAACTAAATATAACTCCTTTAGGAGAAGGTCCAAGTGTTGGTAGATTTTTAGCTCAAGCCATAAAGGAGTTGAAAAAATTAAATGTTAAACATCAAATTACACCTATGTGCACCATTTTTGAAGCAAAAAGTATAGGAGAAGCGTTTAAGATTGCTGAGGTTGCACATGAAGCACTTTTTAGGATGGGAATTAAACGTGTTATAACAACGGTTAAAGTTGATGATAGAAGAGACATCAGTAGAAGTATGGATGAAAAAGTTAAATCCTTAATGGGGGAGCTGGAAAAAATTAAATAGAGTTTGAAAGTTTTTCAGAAACATGATAACCTCGCCTAGGAAATATCAATCCAAATTAACTTTTTTATGCTAAACTTTCTAGGTTTAACTGTATAGTGTTAACCCGGATGCTAGTTTTTTGACGTCTAAGCTTACCTCCACAACCCAAAACTCTTTAATAAGTTCCTAGAAATTGTTTATCTTGTCTAGGGTTTAGGTAAAAAACATTAAGACGTGAAAAATTGAACCAATTTTATCTTAAAACTCACTGTCCAGTGTGTGGAAATCCACAGATAATGGTTAATCAGATAACTCAAGAGATACCGTATTTTGGACCCGTTGTCATTTTAACAATAAAATGTGGTGTTTGTGGTTTTAGGGATAACGATATAATTCCCCTTAAGACTCAGGAACCAAAAACTTTTATAGCCAAAATTAATGGGGTTGAAGATTTAAAGATAAAGGTTATAAAGTCAAGCACTGGATTTATTAGAATTCCTGAGCTTGGGGTTGAAATAAAACCTGGCCCATATTCGCAAGGATTTATTTCAAACATTGAAGGTTTACTTGACCGTGTTGAAGAAGTTGTAAAAACTAAAATAGCTGATGAAGAAAAGGATAAAGTTGAAGAGTTTTTGTTAAAGCTTAAGAATGCAAAGAATGGAAAAACTTCTTTTACTGTTATTTTGAAGGACCCTCTTGGGAATAGTGCGTTAATCTCTGAGATTGAAGGAAAAGTTAGGGTTAGGAAAATGTCTAAAAAGGAGGCTGAGGCTTTATCAAAAATCTAAAGCATGTTAGATGGGAAATGTAATGAGTGAAGAATCTATAAGTCCAACTGTTTTCCACTTTTTTGAGAGACATATAGGCAAAAGAGCAATTATAATTTTGGATAGAGATTTTGGTTATGAGGGAAAGATTGAAGCTATTTCTCATTCTCCACCTGGAATTTGGTTAAGTGATGCTGAAGCTGTTGTTCTACGTGCAACTTTAGCAAACCCTGTTCCACGTATAGTCTCAAGGGAAAAGAAGAGTGAGATTTTTATTCATTTAAACTCTGTTCAGCGTGTAGAAATTTTATCCCAAAAATAGGTGAACTAAAGCTACCGTCAAAATTAATGCAATTGCAGCAAAAACAACTATTTCGGGTCTAACCTTAACTCCAAAACTTTCTTCCTCATAAAAGCGTAGAAGACCTGCGGATACAGAAGGCATAGGGGCTTCTTCTTTTCTTCTTTTTTCTCTGCTCAAATGTTTTCACCTAGTCTTAACCGAGTATATGTTTATTTATGTCTCTTATTTGA